>Ga0209587_1000008_pt1 | contig 108787 bp, 109 predicted proteins | sample NGEPerD_2_FD_184512 | JGI IMG/M metagenome (GOLD analysis project Ga0209587, IMG submission 184512) | Arctic peat soil microbial communities from the Barrow Environmental Observatory site, Barrow, Alaska, USA - NGEE PermafrostL1-D... | ecosystem: Environmental > Terrestrial > Soil > Wetlands >...
TACCATGAAAATATTGATCTAACCCAAACATCTGAATATATTCTTCGGTCTCCCGAAACCGCAGTCCTACCCCAGCCATTAACCTAATATCGCTGGTCTGGCAGCGCCTCTCCACTTCATCTCGGATCGTTCTAATCATTTCTGCGTAGGCTTCACCGCCGAAAATACTGAAACCATGATGTGAAGCGAGAATGTTTACCGAGTCCCCTGGTTGGATCTTGCTAAAATCAGTAGCATTCAGCTGTTCAATAGTTCTCTCCCGGATTAGCTGCCGCATTTGTTCCGGCGAGTCGGCGTTCATCGGCTTGGGGGCATCCGCAAACAAATCTTCGATCCGCACCCCGGTCATCTCCGGTAGATCGGCTGCTCTAGCCCCTAGCTGTTCAGGTGGAATGTTATAGGTGGATACACGGGGTTTTGAAGGGGGTAATGTCGACACCATCATTATTTTGTTTCACCTCCCGGAAAAATTTTTTCGATGGCTTCCCTGTCTTCCCGTAGATAATACTCTGGATATTTGTCCATAATTTCCGGGGAAATGTCCCAAATAGTGGCGCGCACTCCATACCATTGATACCCTGGAGCCTTAGCTAAGTCGAGGCCCGCTCCTCTCAGTAAGCGAATCACGCCGGTAATACATAACACACCACAACCTGCTCTGGCACCGGTTTTTTGGGCCACCTCCTCCGGGGTTTGCGCTCCTTCCAGGATGGCCGCCACTATCTCCTTCGCTTGCACCCGGTGACAATAGCAGACGACTTGCTCAGGATACATGTGTGCCGCCCGGCAAATTTCCTCTATGACCTTAGCTTGCTCCTCCGGAACTTTAGTTCCTATTTCCAAAGGCGCAGCCCGCTGCACCATGGTTACCGCATGTCTGGGACAACGGGTAGCGCAGATTGTACATGCCTGACACCCCTCTTCATTGACCACGGCCCGCTTTTTTCCCTCGATGCTCTCCAGCTTGATCGCCACCACAGGGCAAACCTGCGTACAAATCCCACATCCATTGCAAAGCTGATGATCGAATAATGCGACTTGAAATACAGTTTTCATCCTTTTCAACTCCTCCCACGATTCCTTGCTATCTTTGAACGCCAAGTTATTGTCTAACTATGTTTCCATCCCAACCGAACAGAGATTTGTTTGGCTATATCCAATGTGTTGGCGATCAGAAACTCCAAACGGTCGGACCCAAACCGATTTTCCGGGCCGTGAGTACTTAGAGCGGCGACAACCCGTTGTTCATAGTTATAAACAGGGACGGCAACGGCGGAAGTACCGGGGCTTACATCGCTGTGGCTTAAGGCATAGCCCCGCTCCTTGATCTGCTTAAGTTCGTTGCGTAAGGCCGTAGTATCGACAGGGCCACCCACTGCCCTTTCCCGGAGTTCCTTAGACATTATTATTCGTTCAATATCAGCCTCCGCAAAAAAAGCAAACAACGCTTTACCTGCAGCCGTTAAATAGATAGGGTTTCGATACCCTATTGGAATAACGTTACGAGTAGACTCCGGGCTTTCCGATTTCTCAATGCAAACTCTCTCGTCATTATTGGCGATGTTAAGAGCAATCGTCTCTCTGGTTTCTGCACATAAAATTTGCATAAAGGGGAAGGCCACGTCACGCACTTCCAGTTTGGCGATAACCACGGCCCCTAAATCAAACAGCTTGAACCCAAGGCGATACTTTTGATTCGGAATATTTTTTACAACAAAACCACATTGTTCAAATGTTTGAAGAACTCTGTAAACTGTGCTTTTATGCATAGCCAAACGAGACGCCAGCTCAGATACACCCAGTTCCGGTTCGTTCAGACTAAAGCAGGACAAGATTTCCAATGCCTTGGCAATGTTTTGAATCACAACAACAACCCTCTTTTTGTCGATAGTCAAGTGTTCCTACATTGATAATAAAGTTCCACATATTCTAAAATAATGACTCTATGAAAATGCCATGTAAGAAGTACATATGACCTCATATCGCTCCCATACGGGAACTACGTTACCATTAATCCTATTACAACACTGATTACAGTCGACGTCTTTTTCACCGTGGAATGTCGATTATTTGGGGTGAACTGGTGAAAACCTCACTATATGGATGAAAGAACAATTAACCAAACCACTTTCGGATCTGTTACCCACGCGCTCCCTGCAATATGGACCTAAATCCAGCTCATGGTGGGGACCCCCTTTTTTTTATGAGAACCCAATGAGTTAAAAATCCCTATTTCCTCTGTTTCAACCATAACGGCATCATGTTCTTGTCAACTTCCTCAGTGATACTTTGCGCCAGCCCGTATCCTCTCTCTATGAGTTTCGGTATCATCCTAAAATGTTCCCGCAGCAGGAACTGCGTTACCGGTTGCTGTATTTTACTAAATATTACAACTTATTGCTGTATTTGGCAAGTAGAAAATACAGCGTTCGGCAACCATTTTATGCCATAGCCCTAGCCAAAAATAAGTTGGTCCAAAGTTAGGGAACCATTCGAGTATTATCTGTTATCACCTAGTAAGTCACTAGGGTTGCATTAAAATAATTCGCCCTTGTCAAGAGGGTAGATGAACTATTTCGGTTTAGTAATTATAGTCCTTATTTGGTACTCACAACCAATCGGTTCTTCGCCACTTGGGAAGTGGATCACCACCTAATGGTTAGTTCTAATCCACAATTTTAACTTTATGGGTTTGGCTGTTTAAGGAATTTCGGTGCTAGAAAAGACCATCCACTTCTCCAGAAAGTATTTGATTTCAAAGTATCCTCGTACACTCGTTCGGAATCTTGTCGCTGGTCCCTTTTGTGGGGTTGCCATTCCTGTGAAGTTTTTGAACGAAGGAGGTAAAGGGCTCATATAAACACGTTATAAGGAGTCGTTGAATATCGAGCAACTACTAAGAAATACCCACTTAACTTAGATAAATGCAAATAACGTTAAGGAAGTTTTCGGGATTACATGGACATTCCTCTTTATTCCTCAGAATCCAGTCTTTCCGCCAATTCCTTGGCAAAAAGTCCCAGATCATTCTCCACATAGGAGCGCATGGTTCCGGCGCATATGGTATAGATCACGATGTCCTCCCAATCCTTGGGGATATTGTATTTCTTCAGCAGCTTCCGCACCGTGATTGCCGCCCGGATGCCTTCCTCAGATCCGATTTTAGCAATATCCGGCACGATGTCCGCATTGCCCATCACGACCTTTTTATAGCCAGACAGGATGTGCCGGATATTTTCAAAGACCCCCTCATCCTCGGTTTTCACAACTACGAAAGCTGGTGAGCCCTGGTTTATCGACATGGCATGGCCAATAATCTTCGTGTCCACAATGTGGATCTTGTTATTCTTTTCAATTATTTCTGCCGCTACCGTTCCGTTGGTAGCCATGTTCATTAGAATGGCTCCATCCTTAGCGATATCGACCAGTTGATCCATCACAGGGTTTATTGCCGGCGTTGGTAGCACCACTAGAATTAGGTCTGCATCCTGTGCGGCATCTAAGATCAAGGCATAAGTTCCATTGATTTGTTCAGCCAGAGCCTTGGCCTTCGCTTCATCCGTGTCAATAATCAGCTTCCTTACATCATCCGGAAGTTGCCTGCCCACAACGCTGCCCATTCTACCCGCACCAATCACTGCAACTTTCAACATAGTCAAACTCTCCTTTTGCTCAGGCTTAATTCCAGCACGATTAATAGCCTCTTTGGTACCAAGAGCTCCCAATCCACTGCAGGTACTTGTCCCAAAGCTCCACTCAAGGATAAGGATGATGGTACGTACGCATTGAAAATAAAAAGATTTATTTGCTAATATAATAATGACCCACTTTGAAAGGTTTTAGCTATCTTATAGGTCCACCCTTTATGACATTACTGCCGGAACACCTAAGTGCGAAGATGTACTTTTCAACTTATTTATCACCATGCTAGTTCATAGATATTCTTTGCATCGTCAACGGAAAGAATTCTCGGATTGGTTTGCAAGAGGCGGCTCCCCGACTTTACTGCAAATTCGGCCATCTCCAGCAATGACTCTTTGGGAATATTATAATCACGTAACCTTGTTGAAACACCAAGATCATTTAGTATTTCCCTCATAGCACTAACTGCCTTTTTGGATGCCTCAACTAATGTCAGGCTGCCAACTTTTTCCCCCATTGCCTCAGCCATCGCGCTAAATTTAGCCATACTGGCGGTCCTGTTGAATTCCATGACATAGGGGACCATTACGGCATTAGCTCTGCCGTGTGTTAGATGGAATAAAGATTCTAAGGGATAACATAAGCAATGGACACCGCCAAGCCCGGCTGCACTAGATGTGCCGGCAAAAAAGCTTCCAACCAGCATGTTATAGCGAGCCTCTACATTCTTGCCGTTAGAATATGCAGTCCTAATGTTGCCCGCTGTTAAACGGACGGATTCCAGAGCAGCTATATCCGTTGCAGGATTAGCATTCAAAGCTAAATAGTGCTCCATCGAGGTAATAAGTGCATCAAGACCGCTATCCACAGTAACTGTTCGTGGCATGGATAATGTTAGCATCGGGTCAAGAATTACTGTATCCGCCAATAAATATCTGCTATATGCTACCTTCTTAACTCCATCAACTTCATCTTTCAACACTACTGCCTGGCTTGCTTCGCTTCCCGACCCGGCTGTAGTCGGAATTAAAATTTTGGGCAATCCGGGCTTGCGAATATTGTGGAGACCCAAATAATCACTGATTGTTCCCGGATGCGTTCCAACTATGGCAGTCGACTTGGTGACATCAATTGAGCTGCCGCCACCTACCCCAACCAGAAGGTCAATCTTTTTTTCTCTGACTACTGATGCGCAGGTATTAACATTCTTAAGGCTGGGACTAGGTTCAAAATCACTATATAAATGAACCTCGAGACCACTCTCTTTAAGTTGGTCTATTGCCTGTTCAGCAATACCTGCAGCAATGATCCCCTTGTCCGCTATTAACATAACCCGGCTGGCACCGAGCTCCACTGCCTCGGGTCCAAGCTTCTGAAGGGAATTAGGACCCATATATACTACCTGGGGATATCGAACGGACAAGACCTGTGAAATATTAATTTTCCCCATATATCATACTCCTCACTGTTATAATCCACCCAAGAAACACCAATCAATACAATCAATGGGTTTAGGTCTAATTTTCTCCTTCATACCTTCCGGAGGATCCCTATGCCGCCTCGTCAGCATAGGGATAAGTCTCCGGAGCTCTTAAAATGAATTATTGGGATAGTTGGCATGAACGACAATTTCGCCATGGGGACCTAGGATCATAGAGTTACCGGGATAAGCATTCAGCGGGAAACGCGGAGCGAGGGCTAAGGTCAAACCACCCGTTGAACGGGTGGTCCGTGATTATTGCACCTAAATCGTCCTTCTTTTAAGCATCATTTCTTGGTAATCATCAGATCTCATAAATTCAAGTGGCCGGCCGCTTAAGAGTTCTCGCAATAAACCTACCAATATGCAGCCAGGGTATTAGATTTCATAGGCTATTTCAAAAGACCCTTCTCCTTAAGGTATTTTTCGGCTCCTGGGTGTAACGGCAAGAAATCCTTGATAGCTTCCGATCGTTCTGCCAGTACTTCAGGCAACCAGCCTGCAGCTGCGGGATGCACATTTATCCATTCAGCCTGATGCTCATGGACTGCTTTTACAATGTTGTATACTACTTCTTCGGGCAGGTCTTTATTAACAATCAATCCGTCGGGCATGGCAACCGTCACGGTATCTTCGTTAATACCTGAATAAGTTCCGCCTTTAATAGTATAACTCATGAAGTAAGGGTGAGCTTTCACGATTTTATCCATATCTTCTTTACTAAACGGTATTAACTTGATATCCACACTCGCGGCAATTTGGTTGACTCCAGAAGCCGGCGGAGCAGCAAGAATACCTCCACAATCTATATCTCTATTGATTAACGCGTTCGCTGTTTCATTAGCGCCTAAATATTTTGCTTTCACGTCGTCCATACTAAGCCCATAGGATTTCAACACCTCCGGAACGAGTATCGTAGCCATTGACGAGCCGGGAGGACCCACGCTAATTTTGCGCCCTTTAAGATCGGCAATCGATTTAATATCCGAATCTGCCCTGACTACAAATTGGGCCACGGGTGGGTTGCTGCTTGTCATAGCAATTCGCAAAGTATCCATCGATTTATCATAAGGTTTTTCTCCTTTTTTTACCAGCTCAGCAGTTTGATAAAAGGAAGTTGAAATATCAACTCCTCCCGTGGCCACAAGTCTGGCATTTTCTTGTGATCCTGTTGTCGTCTCGACGGTAGCACTAACGCCGTCTACATATTTATTGATGATCGATGCCAAGCCCCCCATCAAGATGTAACTGGTACCCCCGGGAGAAGAGCCCCCGATTACCAAACGAAGTTTCTTTGGGGTGACCGGGGGGGTGGCCGAGCCGGTTTGCTGTTGCGAACATCCCACTAAACCGAATATTGACACGATAGCAACTAATAAGGCAACCATAGCCTTCTTTTTCATATAAATACCTCCTAATGTTTTTTATACTTTTTCCTCTTTAACAGCCCTTTTTCAATCGAAGGGCAAAATTTTACTGGCCTATCACCTCCTTTTTCAATCGAAGGGCAAAATAATTTTACTGGCCTATCACCTCCTTTTTCTTTTGTTTATTGCTGCTTAGTATAGCTAAATGTATAACAAAAGCTGCAACTATTACTGCAAATGCAATGATATTATAAACTAAACCGGGCATGATTAAGACACCCCCTCCACCAACAATGACAATTCGTATCGGCCACGGGATTTTTGCAAGAAAATACCCCTCCAAAGCCACTGTCATCACCAAAACGCCGATTAGCGCCGTTGTAATGGCAAGAATAATCTGACTTGTACTTCCTATCAGCAGCATTGTGGGATGATAGGCAAAGGAAAAGGGAACTATAATAGCCGGCAAAGCAATACGAAATGCCTTCAACGCAGTAACATCCGCCTTGCCTCCGGAAATCGCCGCCGCAGCATAAGCTCCTACGGCCACCGGGGGGGTTATGTTTGCGTAAATAGCGAAATAAAAGATAAACAGGTGAGCCGCCAAAGGAACAACACCCATCTGGGTTAAGGCGGGAGCGACAAGAATGGCAAGAACGATGTATGCCGCCGTGGGAGAGACACCCATTCCCAATATGATGCAAACGATCGCCGTTAAAATCAAAAGCACGATCAGGTGCCCGCCTGCAAGAGCAACCAGCAAGGAAGCTAGTTTAAGTCCCAAGCCTGTTAAAGAAAATACCCCTAAGATTATTCCGGCGCTAGCACAGGCAGTTGCCACCATAATAAGATTTCTACCGCTTTCTTCGAACATCTCCATTAATTTAGCCGGTTTAATAGTTTCTCTTCTAAATATTAAAGCGACTAATAAGGTCGTAACAATGGCATAGAAACCTGCCTTAAGAACACTCGTTACTCCCCCGCTAATCAAGTAAACCAGCACAATGATTGGTATAAGAAAATACCAACCGTCCCGTATGACTGTTAGAACCGACTCCATCTCGTCTTTTTTTAATGTTTTAATTCCCAACACTCTAGCCCTTAAATCTACCGCTGTGAAGATGGCTACATAATAAAGGATCGCCGGAATAAATGCCGGTACTACAAGTTTCCAATAGGAAATACCTAAAACCTCAGCAATAATAAATGCTGCTGCCCCCATTACGGGCGGCATGATCATACCGCCGGTTGATGCAGCAGCTTCAACCGCACCGGCAAAATCTTTATCGAAACCAACCTTTTTCATCATGGGTATAGTAAAAGTACCCGAAGTAACTACATTGGCCACGACACTCCCGGTCATCATCCCCATGAATCCACTCGTCATAACAGCGACTTTGGCAGGCCCTCCTTTAACGTGACCCAGCAACGCGTTGGAAATCCTAAAAAAGAAATCTCCTCCACCTGTTTTTTGTAAAAAGACACCAAATGTTACAAACATCCCTACATATGTTGCCGAAACCCCCAAGGGAATAGAAAAAATTCCTTCCGTTGAAGCATATAAAATGTTTATACTACGGGCAATCCCAAACCCCGCATGTCCAAACTCTCCTGGAATCAGGTTGCCGAAGAAATTATAAATCAGAAAAACCGAAGCTATGATAGGCATAGCCAGCCCTAATGTGCGCCGTGTCCCCTCGATGACACATATAATCATGAATATACCAAACAAAATATCGATACTGGTAATAATTCCTGCGCGATCCGCAATTGCATGATAATTGCTAACAATATAAAATGCAGACGAAACACCCATCAAAGATAACACTATATCCACTAAACGAAACATACGCCCAGAACGTGTTTTAAAAGGGTATATAAAAAATACCATGGCCAGGGCAAAACCTATATGCGTGGCACGCTGTACAACCGCCGTGAATGGTGTAGTGGCCGCTGTATATATTTGGAAAATAACCATAGCAATTGCTATTATTTTTACAATCTTTCCAACGATATTATTATATTCCATTTTATTTATTTTCTCGCTCTTATCCATACCCGTAACCTCCCCTCTAACTCACTACTAAAGGTTTTTACCGGAACCGGTCTACACAAAACGCATCATCGCTTTTCTATAGGAATGCATTAATAAAGTATAGTCGCCTTTAAATGCCAAATTCATGGTGTTTGAGCAGTTCGGCCTTGGTCAGTTTACCTGAGGAAAAGCCAGCAAATCGTTACCTGTCCGGTATAGCCCTATTCCGGAACAGCAGCATAGGGCTATACTTTCGGTTCTTTTTTCTTTTCTGTCTTTAACTTATTTCTTATGCATTATTCCTCGGGTATCTCATAACCTTCGGGTGCAATATACGTTCCGTTTCTCACCAACTTGTGAATGACCTTATACTGTTCATCAATTCTTTCTTTATAATCAAGCGGTCCCTTTTCTAGGAAGAGATTTTTCGGGTACATGTCCCTGTTGTATATTTCTTTAAATGCATCCATTCTCATTTGGCTTACCCAGTGATGCTTCTGGTCCATTCTGCGATTCCTTAAATCTTCAACATCAATAACTCCGTAAGTAACGGTTTCGCCAGGATAGTTAGCATGAACGACAATTTCGCCATGGGGACCTACGATCATTGAGTTTCCAGGATAAGCATTAAGCGGGAAACGAGGAGCGGTAAGAGGTCCTGGTGCTGCTGCAACTACATACATAAGGTTATTCCAGGCTCCGACCTTGTTGGCGCTCATCCACATGTCCTGCGGCGGTGAACCTTCCGGTTCCTGCATACCGCTGGAACGCAGCATAACTTCACAGCCCTGAACGCCTAAGGCACGGAATGATTCGAAGGTGTAACCGTCGTTGCAAATAATATAACCAAGTTTACCTATCTCTGTTTCAACTACCGGGTAGAAACAGCTGAGGATGTCGCCCTTCTTACGTCCGTAGGTCCCATCCATTACTTCGATGTATTTGTCCCAGATATCTTGCGGGCTAGCATCGTCACGGCCGGATCTTACCAAGTAGTTGTGATGTTTGTGGTATTTTAAGATAACATCACCTTTAGGATCAATAATGAATCCGCAGTTCAAGCCGAATTCTTCGCTGATTTCAGGTATTACTTCATGGGCTGTACCGGCAATGAAGATACCATATTCTCTTGCTTTTTGAGACAGCATTTCAGTTTCCGGGCCAGGAATTCTGATTGCGATATCTTTGGCGACTTTTTCATTAACAGTTTTGTATTTCTCAGGATTCGGATACCAGCCCTGCATAAAAACTTCAGGAAATACGACCAGTTTGGTAGGTGCATAGTGGTCGTTGAAACCCATTCTAAATACGGAATAGTCAATAAGCTCCATGGCACGTTTGAGGTTTGTTTCGTAAATCTGATCTCTGTGTGATACAGTCGAGCGGGCGCTTTGTGCTAAACATGCTGAAAAACGAATACCCATCTTTTTTATCCCCCTTAATAAATTTTAATTTTATAAGATTAGTGTCTGTCCATCCGCAAAAAGCTATTCACCCTATTGCGACACACCAATAAGTTTAATAGATTTAATAATATCAATCACTAAATACGTCCTCTTTTTAAGGACAACCTTTATAATAAAATTCGACTCTGCCACCATTTACCTCTATGTTCGTCCCGTTAATATACTCTGCCTGATTGGAAGCCAAAAAAGCTACGGCATTTCCTATATCTTCAGCAGTCGCAAAGCGACCAAGCGGGATCTGCTCCTCAATAAAATTAAGATATTCGTTTTTTATAGGTAATGCTGTAGTTACGACATAACCCGGAGCGACTGAATTGACGGTTACACCCTTCGGACCCAGTTCCTTAGCTGCCACCCTGGTAAACTGTGTAATACCCGCCTTGGCAGCCCCGTAGGATGAAAAGCCATGCCTTGCCCCGGTTCTTGCATGCAAGGAAGAGGTATTAATAAACCTTCCCCACTTCTGTTTGATCATATAGGGTGCTGCGTACTTAGTGCAGAGAAAAGTACCCTTCAGGTGAACATCAATCATGGCATCCCAACTCTCTTCTGGCATGTCCACAATGTCATAGGTCACATTGCGGCCAACAATGCCAGCATTGTTAACCACAATATCAAGGCTGCCAAGCTCATTATAAACAGTATCCATCATCTGTTTTACTGAGGTCGCGTCACTCACATCAACAGCTATGGACATTGCCCGAGCACCTGATGCACGAAACTCTTCAGCTGTTTGCTCTGCCGCCGCAGCATCTATATCTGCGATTACTACGTATAATCCACGATCCGCCAGTACCCTCGCTTCACCCATACCGATACCTCTGGCACTACCAGTAACAATAGCCACTCTTCCATACGGCCCATAATCCACTTCAATTACCCCCACTTCTTAATTGATTTTGAAAAATACTCTTTTTGCCACATGGCGTGCCCTGCTTCCTGGAAAACATGGGTTCAATACCCATCTTATTTCCGAATCATCTTCAAGCATTGATTATTCCATTCATCTCCACCTCCTCTGCAAAACTTCAATTATGATTTCATTGCAGAAAGTCTAATTGATACGTTTTTCACTCCAAATTGAATAAAGATTACACACTTTTAGCCTTTTTTAAGGGACTTTTCGAATAAAAACATGTATAGTCTACAACCTTTGAAACCGCCCACCGCCCCGTCAAATACCAGCACATTATCCGTTTTGGCGAAACGCTTGGCAAATTCAAGTGCTTTGGCTAGGTCTGGCACTTCGATCGCGTGGTCCATAAACGTCGTGTTTTGTTCACAGCCCCGAAAAAGATCCGCTTGGGCACCGACCACCATCGTCGGCAATTGCTGGGCAAAGAAAGTGCCTGGGTAACCCTTGGAACTATAGTTAATAATCAGGGCCTTGATCGCTGGATTTAGTGGCGGTAGTTTACCATCATGGAGGGGTCGCTCACCAGGATATAACATGTCGGTGTAGCGGGTAAACGGTACAAAAGCCACATCCAGATCAAATTCATCCACATTGGCATTTAAAAAGTTACCAAACAAGATCCCCCCTGCCGTCGTATAAGGAACTGGACCCGGATAGTCAATCACTAAAATGACCTCTTTTAGATGGCTGAGAAGAGTAATTGTTTTACCATACCAACTTAAATTCAGACGGGTAAATAATTTATCTTGCTCCACCAGGTCGTTACTGGCATTGACCCCGATGATCCCGGTAGGGGCCACTTGCAGAATCACGGAACAGATAAACTTCTGTTGGACAAATTTCGACTCGTAAATCATTCTGGCTAGAAAGTTAGCAGAGCGGGGTCCCATGCTTTAATGGAATGATGACCTGGTTTCAACCGTGGCATATGACATGGCAAATGGCTTGAATAGCCGCCCCAACTGCCTGTGGTAGTGCAATTCCCGAATGTCATTGTTATGCGCGTGGATTATCCATTTGGCGGAATAGGCCCGCTTTATTCCATAAAGCACCCCTATTTCCGTCTCGATCGGAATGCCTTCATCCACTGGGGTAATGCCCGCTGCTTTACCATGAAAATATTGATCTAACCCAAACATCTGAATATATTCTTCGGTCTCCCGAAACCGCAGTCCTACCCCAGCCATTAACCTAATATCGCTGGTCTGGCAGTGCCTCTCCACTTCATCTCGGATCGTTCTAATCATTTCTGCGTAGGCTTCACCGCCGAAAATACTGAAACCATGATGAGAAGCGAGAATGTTTACCGAGTCCCCTGGTTGGATCTTGCTAAAATCAGTGGCATTCAACTGTTCAATAGTTCTCTCCTGGATTAGCTGCCGCATTTGTTCCGGCGAGCCGGCGTTAATCGGTTTGGGGGCATCCGCAAACAAATCTTCGATCCGCACCCCAGTCATCTCCGGCAGATCGGCTGCTCTACTCTAGCCCCTAGCTGTTCAGGTGGAATGTTATAGGTGGATACACGGGGTTTTGAAGGGGGTAATGTCGACACCTTCATTATTTCGTTTCACCTCCCGGAAAAATTTTTTCGATGGTTTCCCTGTCTTCCCGTAGATAATACTCTGGATATTTGTCCATAATTTCCGGGGAAATGTCCCAAATAGTGGCGCGCACTCCATACCATTGATACCCTGGAGCCTTGGTTAAGTCAAGGCCTGCACCTCTCAGCAAGCGAATCACGCCGGTAATACATAACATACCATGTTTAGCTAATTGCATACCCAAAGTTCTCTTTTTCAGATTTCACCTCCTCTCACTATGGTTTGGGTATTGGTCTAAAACGTTCCCACAGTGGGAACTGCATTACTGATGGTGAATTTATCTTAATATTACAACTTATTTCTGTGTTTGGCAAGTAGCAAATACGGAGTTTGGCAACCATTTTATGCATAGCCCTTGTTTGCCCTAGAGATCTGTGAATAGCCTTTCCTAAACAAACAAAAAGCAGTCGGGATTAAGCCGACTGCTTTTTGTTTGTTTAGAACGTTCGTTATAGAAATAATTAGGCCGAAAGGAGGTGAAAGGATGACTGTTATTACTACTGCGACAATACGGAAGTACCGGAGGCTAAATACTCAGCGGACTGCTGAAAAAAGTAGTGCAACTTATGGAGGCATTTAAGCTGGGCATTGAGGCTGTTGAATGCACCAAGACGTGCCTAGAGTCCACGGAATGCCCAGTGCGGTGTTTCCCAGCGGATGTTCTACGAAGGAACTGAAAGAGAGTTTTAGTTGAGTGGCTGAGCTATACGTTTAATAGACGACCAGGGGATCTCTGCCTAGCATAGGCCGGATTAGTGGCTCTTTTTTGTTTGGATCCGCCAGGTGGGCACTCAAGGATTGAACTACGCGGCTTATAAATTAAAAATTAGATCATTCAGAGAACGTTTGGGCACATGATGAATCCCTTGCTCATCTCTCCAATATTTTATGCCTCCGGAATCGCCTAGTTCCTCTATGACCACCACCTCTTTTGGTTTCCCCAAGGCAATTACAGTCACAATGTCAAATTGATCGGGTAAGTTTAGTTCTTGGGCTAGGGCAACACGATCAATCGTATTAAATTGGCATCCTCCTAGCCCTTTCTCAGTTGCGCCCAACAAGATGTTCTGAACAGCAATCCCATGATCCCAAAAGAAACCTTTACTGATCTTTTGATCATGGAGCATAACTACGTAGGCACTAGGTTGCTCCCCTTCTTCAGGTCCATCCCAATCTTTTAAGTAACCAGCCCATTTTAAGTTTTTAAAAATCTGCTTATTTCTTTCGATTGTATGGGACAAAACGTACTTTAGCGACTGGAGGTTCCCAGCCGTTGAAGAAAGCCTTGCTAGATCAACAAGTTCTCTTAAGGTTTCTTGGCTTACTTCTACGTCCTGATAAAATCGGCGATAGGATCGGTTTTTTTCAATAAGTTCACGAATCATCAGTATATTCCTCCCTTTTATTTATCCAGTATACTACGAGAGTGGATAAATACTAAAGCTTATCAACGAGCGATTATTATTCAAGACCTTTCTGGTAATAACTTGCCATAATCTCCGTCGGAACCATGCTACCACCTGTGGCCCATGCAATATGAACTGAATTTTGGAGTTTGTCGTTCAGCTTGTGTTCTTCTAAGTAGTTCTTTTCAGCCGTATCGTTCAATAATCGAACGATACCTGGTAATCCTGCCAGGGCAGATGGTTCTAAGTGAATATTTTCTGAATCAATCAAAACTCTCAACAAAACAAAAAGTTGATGATCGCTCACTGTATACACACCACTAATTAAATTTTCTAAAGTCCTTCCCACAAAACCAGAGGGTCTTCCCACGGCAAGCCCGTCGGCCGCTGTACAATTATCAATGCCGAAATCCTGAACCGCTACTTGGTCGTGAAGTCCTGTCATAAGACCGATCAACATACTAGGAGAGTGGGTGGGCTCAGCGAAGAAGCAGTGAACATGATTTTTAAAAATCAACTTTAAACCAAAAGTTACTCCTCCAGGACCGCCGCCAACTCCACAGGGCAAATACACGAACAACGGATGATTTTCATCAACCATTACCTGGAGATCCTTTAACTGTTTCTTAAGTCTATAAGCTGCAACTGCATATCCAAAAAAAAGGTCCTTCGAATTTTCATCATCTATGAAAAAACTGTTCGGGTCACGCTCTGACTGCTTTCTACCTTCTTCAACCGCCTTACTGTAGTCTGAAGCGTATTCTACGACCAAGACCTCTTTACTCCTAAGCAGATCTTTTTTCCACTGCTTGGCATCAGCCGACATATGTACAGTTACTTTAAAGCCCAATTGAGCACTCATAATACCAATACTAAGCCCTAAATTTCCGGTAGAGCCCACAGAGATCGAATATTGTGAAAAGAAAGCCCTAAATAGGTCACTATCAAAAACGGAATAATCATCACTTACTGTTAGCATATTATTTTGAAGTGCAAGGTCTTCCGCATGCTTTAATACTTCATAAATACCCCCTCGTGCTTTAATAGACCCTGCAATTGGCAGATGGTTATCACATTTTAATAATAATTTTCCAGGGATTTCCAAGTTAAATATATTCTCCAGTTCTTGCTGCATTTTTGGTATCGTCTTAAGCGGAGACTCAATTAGCCCGAATGTGTCCTTAGTTTCAGGAAACGCCTTTACTATATAGGGTGCGAACCGGGTAAGTCTGTCCTCCGCCATCTTCACATCGGCTTCACCAATTGAAAGTTTTCGCAGGGCTTCTTCGAATTCACTGTACTGGGGATTTGCCCAGAATACTTCTCTGGATGAAACGATTTCATCCAGCAAAGGATAAATTTTCTTCCATTCTTCTAGCGTCATGCCTAATATTATGTCATTTTCCATAGCATTTCCCTTTTTTCAGCTCCTTTCCAGTTCTTAAGTAAAATCAGGAAAGCTCTTCTTTATCTTCATATCTGTAAACGTTTATCCGAAGTGTGACGTGCGAAACTGTAACGCCTCAGCTAAATGCGTAGGAAGAATTTCTGAAGACTCTTCCAGATCCGCAATCGTGCGTGCGACCCTTAAAATTCGATCATGTGCGCGGGCACTGAGGTTTTGACTATCAAAAATTCTATGTAAAAGTGCCTCTCCACTCGGAGTTAGCTCACCGTGTTCTTTGGTTTCCTTAGCTGTCATTTCGGCATTTGTTTTTGCGGGACCTAGACGCGTCCACTGTCTCCTACGAGCCGCCATAACTCGTTCTCTGATCGTGCTAGAAGGCTCCGTCCCATGATTATTCCTTAACTCATTGTAATTTAACCTCGGCACCTCGACGTGCATGTCGAAGCGATCTAAAAGCGGCCCTGAGATCCTGCCACGATAATTTTGGATCTGCAAGGGTGAACACGAACACACACGCCCTTGGTCTCCATAATAACCGCACGGGCAAGGATTCATACTCGCTATGACACTCACATGGGCAGGATAAGTTATACTCCCTGACTGACGGGTAATCGTTAACTCGCGGTCCTCCAAAGGTTGTCGTAAACATTCCAAGACTTCACGAGCAAACTCTGGAAGCTCATCTAAAAAAAGAACGCCATGATTGGCAAAGCTTAATTCACCCGGGCGCAACTCCCTTCCCCCACCAATCATTCCAGCTCGTGTTACTGAATGATGAGGATTACGAAAGGGACGATGTCGAACCAATGATCCATTGCAATTAAGCAACCCAGAAACACTATAAAGTTGAGTAACCTCGATACTTTCTTGGTCACTTAATAAGGGAAGTATCCCTGCGTACGCCTTTGCCAGTAGCGTCTTACCTGATCCTGGGGGGCCCAGCAAGACCACATTATGCCCTCCTGCTGCTGCAATCTCTAAGGCCCGTTTGGCATGCTGTTGCCCCTGGACATCTGCGAAGTCCACTCTGAGTCCACTTCCTGAGTCTGGTGGAGGATTCTGAGATATAACCTCATCTTCGAAGTTGCTCATATTATCTATAACTTTTGCTATTTGGGCCAGATTAAACGTACTATGAGTCTCTAACCCTGTTACAAGACGCGCTTCCGCTAAATTATCTGGAGGAACTACCAACCTTAAGTGTTCAGCCACCTGCTCCCCTTCTATTCCTGCTCTTGAATTCTCTCTATCCAGAGTTATAGCCATTGTGAGTACGCCCGGAACTGGGCGAAGTGTCCCCTCTAAAGAAACTTCTCCTGAAAAAACATAGTGAGCGAGTTCAGGTGAATTGCATTGCTCAGTTGCAGCGAGTATTCCGATCGCAATCGGCAAATCAAGACCGGAGCCTTCTTTTCGTAAATCCGCAGGAGCTAAGTTAACGGTTACCCGTTGTAAGGGGAACTGATAACCTGAGTTTCGTATAGCTGAACGAACTCGGTCACGGGCTTCTCTCACGGCCGTCGTCGGTAATCCGACAATATCGAAACTTGGCAGACCGTTCGCCACGTCAACTTCTACGCGAATTAAGTGTGCTTGTAATCCGAGGACTGTCATTCCATAAACCGCTGCGAACAATCTATCTCCTCCTTTATGATAGAATGTTCGCCGCGGTTTTCTATATTCCTTCCATTTTATTTAAGATATGTTTTATTCTCTTAATGCCGTTGAACTCGTTCAACTAAAGTTGAACATCGACGGTAGGGAGCCTCACGATTTGATCAAACTAACATACGCGGAAGCGTAATCCAAAAGGTCGTCCCTTTTCCGATATCGCTTTCGACTTTTATTTGCCCTCCGTGAGCTTCTACAATTTGTCGCACAATTACAAGCCCCAAACCCATACCTCCATCCTTGCGTGATCGTGCTTTATTAACCCTAAAGAAACGGTCAAAAATGAAGGGCAAAGCTTCTCTAGGGATCCCTTCGCCTTCATCTTGGATAGCAAACCGGATCTCATTTTGCTCTTCCATAATTAAAACCCGCACCGTCCTTCCGCGGGGTGTGTGTCCCATAGCATTATCTAATAGATTTATGAAAACTTGCAAGAACCGGTCAGGGTCCGCAAATATTTCTCCTGATCCTTTTGAAATTTCAAGATTCACGCCCAACTCCTGTGCTCTTCCCTGAAAAAGTTGATCTACATCACTCATGAAACTCTCTAAGTCAAGAGAAACCCGTTGTAAAGTTTGTCCCCTTTCAAGCCAATTAATGTCTTGTAAATCCGTAACTAATCGAGCCAAGCGCTTAGCTTCGTCTAAAACTAATTCAATGTATTCCCCACGCTGATGTTTAGGTATCACATCGTCTTGAATTGCCTCTAAATAACCCTGGATTAGATGCAGTGGAGTTCTAAGTTCATGCGTCACACTAGCCAAAAACTCACGACGTGCCTTTTCCGAGCGCAAAGAGGCCGTAACATCGTGCAATACTGCAACATTGCCGCGAATCCCCTCTATTTCCGACATGGGCGCCATAACAACCTGCAACACCTGAATACCAAGAGTAAGTCTTGCAAAATCCTCTACCTGGTTCTCACTTTGGGCCATTGTTTGAAGAAAGTTTACAATTTGGATCTTCCGATCCTCAATTTCTAATTCATTTTCTTGCCATAGTGCTTTGGCTGTATCATTTGCATAAAGAATTAACCCGTCAAAACTCAACATAACAACTGCATCACTAATGCTTTCTACAATCCCTTGTAGCAAGTTTTTTTCTTGGGATAGCCATTCCATGTGATTCCGTAAGCTTTCTCCCATGGAATTTAAAGCTCCAGCCAATTCCCCAAGTTCATCATTACTTGTCACTCCTTGAATGGGCAAAAAGTTTCCTTTCGCCATTCTGGTTGCTCCCCGCTGCATAATCGCTAAGGGTCGCGTGACCTGCCGTGCAAAAATAAGACTAACCACTGCGGCCAAAAATACCGCAATTAAGGAAGCATAGAGAATTAGCCGGCGAAAAGTCGCAATACTCTCTTGAATAGGTATGGGGGAACTTCCCAAGAGAACAACTCCTTGAACTGGTTTTGTTCCGACTGGTGCAGCGGCAAGCAACATGGTTTGCCCGCCTCCGCCAATTGGTACAGCACTAAATGCTATGGTATGACCTACTAATACGCGCCTTAAATCATCCTCCGTTAAAAAATCAGAGGGCCTTAAATTACGAGACCATCCTCCAAGCGCTCCCTCAAATCCCCCGAGCTGCCTGTCTAAAATGCCACTAAGTCCTTGAGTCGTATTGGAATTCGCACCAGAAATCACTAAGATGTTGCCTTTTGGATCGAGTAGAACCAACTGTGTCCCAGAAGTCAACTTAAATGTTTCTAGTAATTGTAACCGAGCGTTCCAACTTGGGACAGACGCCAATTGCGCCGAGATTTCTGTCGCCTCTGTCTTGAGTGAATCCAACTTTTGCTGCAAGTAAAAATCACCGAAGAGCCAAGTTATCGTGATCCCTAACCCTCCAAGTACAACAAGAATTAGGGCTGTAATTGCCAACCACAGCTTACTCGAAATACTCCATGACCGACGTAGTTTATTATTCATTTATGAACCAGCTCCGGATCAAATTTGTAACCCACGCCCCATACGGTGACCAACATCCCCTTAACACTTGGATGATCTAGTTTCTCACGTAACTTTTTGACATGGGTGTCGACTGTACGAGCATCTCCGTAGAAGTCATACCCCCAAACAGTCTCCATCAGCTGCTCCCGTGAAAAAACACGTCCTCGGTTTTTTGCTAAGAAATAGAGTAAGTCAAATTCTAAGGGCGTTAAATTAATAACGTCATCACCAATACTAACACGATGTCTTTCTTTATCGATACTCAGTATCCCCGCCTTCAACTCTGAAGAAACAGGTTGCAGTTGACCTGAGGAGCGACGTAAAAGAGCCTTGACCCGTGCGACTAATTCCTTGGTACTAAACGGCTTAACTAAATAATCATCAGCACCCAGTTCTAGACCTAATACACGTTCAAACTCTTCTCCCCGGGCAGTCAGCATAATGATTGGCAGCGCTGAACTCTCACGAATTTCGCGACATACACGCCAGCCGTCTATCTCAGGCATCATAAGATCAACTATTATAAGAGAAAATTGACCGGCTCGATATTTTTCTAAGGCGACTCGTCCATCCTCTGCTTCCTCAACCTCAAATCCTTCTCGCTCAAGGTATAACCGCACCAAACTTCTAATTTTCTCTTCATCATCAACAATTAAAATTGGATCCATAATTTCGCATTCTCCTTTGGATCTAGATAATGGTATTTTAGGCTTATATTATTGAACCTATCCCTTATCTTACCACTCAAATCTAACTAATTTGTGACCAAAGATTGAAGATTATCTTCATAACGCCGCTTTAATCCATTTAATTTCAGAATTATCACCAAGCCAACGTATAGCAACGACATCAAACCTCATCGACGGCCAACTTTTATACCCCTGTTGTAACACATAAAATGAAGCAATTGCTTGTAAACGTTGAGCCTTTTTTTTAGTTATAGTCTCCTCGCCCCACCCTCTATAAGACGATTGACGTGTACGAACTTCTATAAAGACCAACGTTTCATCCTCACGGGCGATAATGTCCATCTCACCTTTAGGACAACGATAATTTAGAGCAATTATTCGCAACCCTGCTTCTTGCACTATGCGGACTGTATATTCTTCGCCATATTTTCCTAGAGATTGTTTATTCTTCATAGAATTTTGACAGCTCCTTTATCAAAAAAACTATACTTAATTTTCTATATCAATAACTTAAATACCTTTATTAATAGGCACTTGACCGAAGCTACACCTGATCCAACGAATCAGGTTAGTAATAGGTGTGCTAAAGGGGTTCCCAGTAAAACTGAGAACCCCTTTTTAATACTATTAGAAAACGAACAAAACTTTTGTTCTATGGACATCCTAACAATACTACTAGAATACGCTTTTGGCAGCCGCAAGAGCCATCTGAGCCAGAGGAGTAGGATAAATACCTAGCACAAGCGTGATTACCATGGTAAATATCAGCGTAAACTTCATGGCTCCGTGGACTGGTATATCCGGTAAACCTTCACCCTCGGCGAGGAACATCACCTTAACAACCGAGAGATAATAATACACGGAAACCATGCTCATCACAAACCCGATATAAGCAATCGCTGTATACCCTTGGTCCATCACTGCGGAGAAGAGATATAACTTACCCACGAATCCGGCGAGGGGTGGAATACCAGCTAAGGATAATAAGGAGGCCGTCATGACAACTGCTGCTAACGGGGAGCGGCGCCATAATCCAGCAAAGTCCTTAATCTCGTCACTGCCTTGCCTCTCTGCTAAGTGAGTAGCCACTGCAAACGCTCCCATATTCGCGAAGACATAAATCATGGCGTAGAAGAGGACCCCTTTGATACCCGCCTCTGATCCAGCAATGATACCCACCATCAAATAACCTGCTTGGGCAATGCTCGAGTACGCCAATAACCGTTTAATGTTGGTTTGCGGAATCGCAATTAAATTACCTAAAATCATGGTCATTACAGCCAAAACAATCAGTAAATTTTGACCAGTTACGGAGAAAGCTTGACTGTTCATCGTTAAGAGGTAAACCCGAATCAGTACCGCAAAGGCTGCTGCTTTTGAGGCAACGGCCAAGAACGCCGTGACAGGAGTAGGAGCACCCTCATAAATGTCCGGAGCCCAGAGGTGAAACGGTACGAGGGAAATTTTGAAGCCTAACCCGGCAAGCAGGAACACTGTTGCCAAGAAAGAAGCCGGCGTAAGATTTTCTCCGAGCTTACTAGCAACTTCCACAAGTTCTGTCGATCCGGTCAGTCCGTATATAAGGCTGATTCCGTAGAGTAATATGGCTGAGGATGTTGCACCAAGTACTAGATATTTGATTCCAGCCTCCGAAGAACGCGCGTCATTGGCCAAATAAGCGACTAGAATATAGAAGGAAATAGTCATTAGTTCAAGGCCAACATACACGGTAATAAGTTCGCCGGCCCCGGCCATGAGCATCATTCCTAACGTCGCCGTTAAAAGCAAGGAATAGAATTTATAACGGTGCTCAGGTAACTTCTGAACATAATCTCGTGAAGAGAGTACGACAAGAAGTGCCGCCGCTAAGAAGAGTACTTTAAAGTAAACCGCAAATTGATCATGCATATACATGCCATTCAGAAACGAAGTTTTCGGTCCATAGAAAAAGTCATACAGCGTATAACTGAGAACACCTATTAACGAGAAAGCGGTAAGTGGCATCATGCCTTTGCGCGCCCCATGTGGAACCAGTAGTCCAATGGCTAACACAATCATGGACATGACCGCAATTATTACTTCAGGCATGAGCACAGTAGAGATATTGAAATCCATTAGAACAACCCTCCGATCTTCGCCTGACTCACCATCTCAAGTACCTTGGCAAGGCCTGAGGAGGTAACTCCACTATCAATCATACCCAGTAAGATGTTCGGGAATATACCTGCAATAAAGATTACGAACCCGAGTAAGACAAGAGGCACTAGTTCTGGCCCACGAATGTCTGTTAAATGGTCCCATTCCGGCCGACGTGGTCCAAATAAAACATTGGCAATCGTCCGTAAAATGTAGACTGCCGTAAAGATAATCCCCGCAATTCCGAGAACAGCTAGCACGGGGAAAACATTTATGACTCCCATAAAAATTGTAAATTCGGCAATGAAATTAACGGTTCCAGGCAATCCTAAGGAGGCCAGACCTGCAATCATAAATCCAATGGCCAAGCGCGGTACTTGATGTGCAAGTCCTCCCAGTTCCGAGATATTTCGGGTATGAGTCTTTTCGTAGATAAAACCAATCATGGAGAAGAATAGGGCTGCCATAACTCCGTGCGCAAACATCATTGCTACCGCACCGGTTGCCGCAGTTGGGTTCAGAGCAGCAATCGCTATGAGAACATAGCCCATATGGCTCACGGATGAATACCCGACGACATATTTGAGATCTTTTTGAACCAAGGCAATGAACGCTGCGTAGAGCACGTTACCAATGGCCAACACCGCGATGAGTGGTGCCCAGTACTTTGCACCAATCGGGAGTACATAGACACCCAAGCGGATTAATCCATAGCCACCAATTTTCTTTAGAACTCCAGCGTGAATCATACTAACGGCGGTCGGAGCTCCAGCATAACCATCTGGAGACCAAGAGTGAAAGGGAAACATTGAAATTAGAGATCCGAAACCAAAGAGCATTAAGGCGAAGGCGACCTTTTGGAAGGCAGGACTGTAGAGGGCTTGCCTTGCTGCTAGCTCATCAAACATAAAGGTTGGATTACCTTGGGAAGCTGCTGTCAAATAAAGAGCAATTATCCCAACCAGCAGGAACGCCGATCCAATCAGCAAATAAATGGTCAGCTTCATACCGGCATATTCTTTAGTGACTCGTTTCGTACTTCCCCATATAATCACCATCATGTATATAGGAATGACCACGATTTCATAGAAGAGGAAGAAGATAAACAAATCTCGGGCAATAAACGTACCCATAACACCGGCAATAAGGATAAGCAATAAAACAAAGTATTCTTTAACCCTTTTTTCCATGTTCCAGGAGGCATAAATCGCCGAAAAACCAATCAAGTTCGTCAGCAGAAGCATGGGTAAGCTTATTCCGTCAACGCCAAAGGCTAAGTTGACACCGAGATCAGGAATCCAGGGAATCGTTAAGGTAAACTGCATTCCACCCAGCACCCGATCATAGGCGAAGAAGGCGTAAAGCGAAATTGCCAAAGACACAAACATACCCATAGCAGCCACAAGTTTTATCGTTTTACTCTCTTCCTTAGGCAAGAAAACGATCAATAACATGGCCACTAACGGTGCTAGTAGAGTGAAGGGTAGAAGCATTGACAGTGAACCCACTGTTGGCAGTGCAGACATTATTTCACACCTCCTAGCGTCGCTAAGGGGTTAAGAGCCGTCAGTTGGCCTTCCCCAAATACGAAGACCATGAATATAACAACAACAGCGAAAAAGAACACCATAGCGTACGTTTGTACTTGTCCTGTACTTGTGCGGCGGAGTGTTTTACCACTGCCGCGCGTAGCGAGAGCAATTCCATTAATAATCCCGTCTACGATATAGATGTCAAACCAATACAGTACTTTACCCAAGCCATCCATAACGTTGTGAATAATCCAGAGATATAGCTCATCGACATAGTATTTGTTTTTGAGTACTTTATGAGCCATTGGGAAGCGCGCTACAATACTCTCTGCAGAGATGATTTTTTTGATATAGATGATATAAGCGAGTCCAATGCCAAGAAGTCCCGCCAGCACGGAAATTCCCGCTAAACCCCAATCAATCGCTTCTCTTTCAAATTCATGTCCACTCGGGAGATAATGAATAAAGAAAGCAAAGTTATGCTCCGGTAAGGCCGCCCACCCACCAACAACACTGAAGAAGGCGAGAATAATGAGTGGTATAGTCATACTCCAAGGGGATTCATGAGGATGGTTTTCTGCTTTTTCCGGTCCCATGAAAGCCACAAAGAACAACCGGCACATGTAGAAAGCTGTCAAGAAGGCCGTAAACAGACCCACTGCGTAAATAATGGGATGACCGTTGTGCAGGGCATTGGCTAGGAGTTCGTCTTTAGAGAAAAATCCTGCAAACGGTGGGATTCCTGAGATGGCCAAAACTCCGATGCCAAAAGTCCAACCGGTGATCGGCATCTTTTTCAAGAGTCCGCCCATATCCCAAATGTTTTGTTTTTCATGTAGCGCATGAATTACTGAACCAGCGCCCAAGAACATCAACGCCTTGAAGAACGCATGAGTAAATAGGTGAAACATGGATCCAGTTAACGATCCCACACCGAGCGCAAACATCATGTAGCCGAGTTGGCTTAATGTTGAATATGCTAGAATGCGTTTGATGTCATTTTGCGCAATCGCTATCGAGGCCGCAAAAATAGCAGTGAAGGCCCCTATTCCGCCAATAAACTGTAAGGCGGCCGGCGAGGCATCAAAGAGGAAATACATCCGGGCTACTAAGTAAACTCCGGCAACAACCATTGTTGCTGCATGAATCAGAGCACTTACAGGCGTTGGGCCTTCCATAGCATCTGGTAACCAAACGTGGAGGGGAAACTGTCCTGACTTGCCCAGCGGTCCCATAAAGACCAAGAAAGCCATGACTGTTACATATCCCACGGTACCGACGACTGCAACATTTTGAATAGTCGTGCTCAAGACCGCTGCCAGTTCAGCGAAATCGAGCGTTCCAAACTTAGTATAGAGGAAAAGCATTCCGAGTAGTAAGCCAAAGTCTCCAACACGAGTCGTCATGAAAGCTTTCTTCGCTGCCTCCCGCGCCGACACTTTAAAGTACCAGAAACCAATCAGCAAGTAAGAGCAAAGTCCTACTAATTCCCAAAAAATAAAGAGTTGTAATAGGTTAGTAGCCAACACCATGCCTAACATTGACGAAGCAAATAGTGACTGATAAGCATAGTAACGTGACCAGCCCTTGTCTCCGTGCATGTAGCCCAGAGAGTAAATCTGTACCATTGATGCTACCAAGGTAACAACAAACAGCATCATGGCACTTAGAGGATCGATGATCGTTCCAAAATTAATCTTTAAACCTAAAATATTTAGCCAATTCACGTTGACAATCGCAGGATGTTCCACAATTTCCGCACCCGCTTGAATGATGGCATATGCTATAGCAATAGCCAAGCCCAGCGAGGTGAGAATCGCGAGTATCGATATTGTGGATGATAGTCCTTTGGATCGTTTCGTGACAAAGGCGATGAGTAGAAACGACAGAAAGGGCAAAGCAGGAATTAACCATGCCCACTGAAAGAGATCATGCATTTCCTTGAACACCTACCTTCTCCATAGACTCTCTTACCACTTTAACCAATTGAGTTCATCCACGTTAGTCGATTGACGGTTACGATAAACCGCAATGACCAAAGCAAGTCCAACGGCCACTTCAGCTGCCGCGACGATAATGACGAAAAGTGCCGCCACATGCCCCGTCAGAATATAGTGAACATCAACTTTTTGGTTCCACAAAAATCGATTAAACGCTACAAAATTAATGTTAACGGCATTAAGCATCAGCTCAATGGACATGAGTATGGCAATCATGTTTTTCTTAGCAAATACCCCATAAAGCCCCAGACAAAAGAGCATCGCTCCAACCAAAAGATACGTCGAAAGTCCAACACTTAAATTACTTAGATTACTTAAATTCATTTGCTTTCTTTCACTCCCTTCGCCAAGATCACAGCTCCAACTATGGCCACGGTGAGCAAAACAGCGGCCGCTTCAAATGGAACCATAAACTTAGTAAGTAATAGAAGCGATATATCCGTGGCTGAGCCTCCGCTCGTCCACGGTGTGGGTAAAATACGCCAGTCCGCATTCGTGAGGACGACAAACGCTATCGTGATAAACAACAAGGTAGAAATAAGCGCTCCCCATCCCCATATGCTATTTTCGGGATTGCTTTCGCTGACTTCTCCTCGCAAGGTCAACATGATCGCAAAGAGCACCATGATGGCTATGCCTCCTGTATAAATCAGCAACTGGACAGCCGCTAAATAGTCAGCATTCATTAGAATGTATAGCACCGCAACTCCTAAAAAGGAAAGGGCCAGGTAGAGCGCGCTATGCATAATATTCTTCGAGGTCACTACACCCCACGCTGCTGCAATCGATAGAATTGCAAAGATGAAGAAAACTACTGTTCCCACGCTTACCCCACCTTTCCTTTCCGCTCAGCCCGTTTAATCATATCCCATTTCAGTTCGTCGGGTTCGTAGACAGCGTTCTCGTACTCCTGAGTCACTGTCAGCGCTTTAGTGGGACAAGCTTCAACGCACAATCCACAGAACAAGCAACGACCAACATCCATTTGATAGCTCTTGAGCATTTTTTTATTGTTTTCATCTTTTTCACTGGTTAATTTAATGACCCCGTTCGGACAGGCCATCGCACACATATTGCAAGAAATACACTTACTCTTATCGAGTCCCATGGAACTACGCACCCTGGTCGGAAGCTTTGGTTTCTCCTCTGGGTAAAACTCAGTGATATTAGGACCGACCATGCGTTTGAACGTGATGCCTAAACCCTGTAGTAGACCTTTACCAAACACTATGTCACCCTCCCATCACGAGTCGGTAAATGTATATCCCCAGACCCGTTAATAAAATATTTAAAAGCGATAGTGGTAACAATACTTTCCACGCTAAGTGCATTAAATGATCAATACGAATTCTTGGGAAAGTCCAACGAGCCCACATCATAAAGAAGATGATAACTCCGACCTTCATGAAGAACCAAACATACCCTGGCAAGAATCCCGGCCCCTGCCACCCACCTAAAAATACCGTTGCACCCAGTGCGGACATAGCTGTCATGTTCCCGTATTCTCCAAGGAAGAATAATCCCCAACGAAGTCCCGTATACTCAGTAAACGGCCCGGCGACGACTTCCTGATCAGCTTCAACTAGGTCAAACGGAGCGCGGTTGAGTTCTGCCATACCAGCAATGATGAAGATTACAAACGCCAGTGGCTGAAGAATAATAAAAGGAATACTCCCTTGCGCTTCAACAATGGCTCCAAGATTAAACGACTGTGTGATCATGACCACCCCCAGCAAAGAAAAAAGCAAGGGGATTTCGTAACTGACCATTTGGGCAACAGCCCGCATAGCTCCAAGTAAAGAGTATTTATTATTTGAGCCCCATCCTGCCATAACGAAAGCCAGTGTCGATATAGAGGAAATGGCTACAAAGTAAAAAATGCCCAAATCGAGATCAAGAGGTGCCATACCTTTTCCATAAGGTATGACCGCTAAGGTCATCATTGGAAGTGAGAAGATAATCATGGGCGCGATTTTAAAAATAAATTTATCAGCGCCGGCTGGAGTAACATCTTCTTTCCCCATAAGTTTTAAGGCATCTGCTATAGTCTGAAACCAACCGCGCGGACCGAGACGATTGGGGCCTGTCCTTTGTGAAGTCCAACCTGCGATTTTACGTTCAAGTAAAATCAAAATTAAAGCAGCCAGGACAACAATGACAACCACGATGATAAAGTTAATGACATCCATGGTTAAATTAGCCCAAACAGAGGTCGGATCCGGAAACAATCCACGGATGGCATGCGCAATATTTACAAACACATTGTTTAAAGCGTCCATCTTCTACTCCCCTCATTGGAATTTACTACTTGTCGACTTCCCCTAATACTGCATCCAAGGTCGCAAAGATCGCGATAACGTCTTGGATTTTCCAACCCAAAGCCACAATTGGGAGCATTTGCAAATTAATAAACGTCGCTGGGCGGATACGTACCCGTGCTGGTTTGGTCGTTCCATCACTAACGATATAAAATCCCAATTCCCCTTTGGGGTTCTCAACGCGATGATAAACTTCGCCAGCCGGAGGTTTAATAACCTTAGGCACTTTGGTCATAATCGGTCCCTCCGGGATATCACGCATTGCTTGTTTAATGATCTTGATACTTTCTACAATCTCATCTAACCGGATTATAGTACGATCATAGCTATCACAACCCGTTCGAACCGGTACTTTAAAGTCAAATCGATCGTATATACTGTACGGTTCTGCTTTACGCACATCGTAATTAACACCAGACGCCCGTAATACTGGACCAGTGATTGAGAGATTCTCAGCAAGTTCCTTCGATAAGATACCCACATTTTTCATGCGACCTTGGGCAATCTCATTGCCGAAAAAAATACCATTATATTCTTCAATCATCTCTGGAGTGTCATCGAGGAACGCTTTCAGGGCAGGCCAAAATTCTGCAGGTGGCTCTGCACTTATTCCTCCGATTCGCATAATATTGACTGTCAAACGACTTCCTGCTGTCATTTCATACATATCTAAGATCCGTTCGCGATCTCGAAATGCATAAGACCAAGCAGACCACCCTGCCATATCGAGTGCTGTACTGGCAATACAAACCTGGTGGCTAGCAATCCTGGCAAGTTCTCCAAAGATAACCCGAAGGTATTCTGCTCGCTCGGGAATTACTAGACCCATCAGTTTTTCTACGGTTTGGACGTAGGCCCAATTGTTGTGCGGTGATGCTAGGTAATCCAAGCGATCCGTATAAGGGATAAACTGGGCATAGGTTCGACTTTCAGCAAGTTTTTCTATCCCCCGATGGAGATATCCAATCTTGGGTTCAAGTTTTGTAATCTTTTCCCCCTCTAAATGAACCACCATACGGAACAAGCCGTGCATACTCGGGTGCTGGGGGCCCATGTTTAAAATAAGCTCTTCTGTTTTTTCAATACTCATGGTTTTTCCCCCTATTCCCCTTCTACACGCTGACGCACAATGTTGCGAACCTCAACAGGCTCGGTCACATAGTCCTTGCGCAGCGGATAACCTTCAAAATCGTCCCACATGTAAATTCGTTTAAGATTGGGATGTCCTTTAAATATAATTCCGAACATATCATAAGCCTCGCGCTCTAAGTAGTTGGCGCCCTGCCAAAGACGAGTCACAGAGTCAACCACCGGATTTTCCCGATCCAGCAACGCCTTGACCCTTAACAATTGTGACCCTCGGAGACTTGATAGCTGATAAACCACTTCAAAATGATCCACTAGATCTAATCCACATAGGTCGTGGAGAAAATCACATGGAACATCTGCGAATTTTTTTGCTGCTGTTAAAGTTTCAATAATATAAGAAGCTTTCACTTTTAAAACAAGTACTCCAAAACTCTCTTCGACTTCGCCATTAACCCGGGTTGCAAGTTCTTTCACTTGTTTCCCTAATAGTTCATTATTTTTCATGTCTCATTAACCTCACCTTAGCCGGATTTGAAACTTTGTATTGAAGTTGTAAAAGCCCATATAACAAAGATTCTGGCCGTGGGGGGCAACCTGGGATATAAACATCCACTGGAACAATCTTATCAACTCCGGCCATCATAGAATAAGAATCCACAAATGGTCCTCCTGAGTTCGCACAACTCCCCATGGCTATAACCCATTTGGGCTCAGGCATCTGGTCATAAATTCGTCGCAACAATGGGGCCATCTTTCGATTGCAAGTCCCTGCCACAATCATGACATCAGCTTGACGTGGGGACGCACGAAAAACCTCCCAGCCGAATCGTGAAATGTCATAACGAGGTCCACCAGTAGCCATCATCTCGATCGCACAACAGGCTAAGCCCAGCGTAACTGGCCAGAAGGAATGCCCTCGAGCCCAATTTAGAAGGCTGTCTAAGTTCGTAACCACAAAGTTTTTTTCCAGCAACGATTCGTCATCGCGCAACTGTTTTTCTAAGGTTACATCCACTCTAAAGCACCTTCTTTCCAAGCGTACCAGAAACCGACTAAGAGAATGACAATAAAGATGAACATTTCCACGAAGGCAAATGTTCCCAATTTTTGGAATGTGAGCGCCCAAGGATATAGTAAAACTGTTTCAACACTAAAAACCGCAAATACTAAGGCATACATGAAATAATTGCTCTTAAATCCGAGCCATGTCCGACCAATTGTCTCGTTACCACACTCATACGTCGTCAGCTTTTCTTTGTGTGGTTTGTTGGGTGCTAACAGCTTCGGCATTAACATCATAATCATAGATACCACTATAGCACCAACTAGAAACACCCCTGCACCGGCAAAATTGTTGTCAGACATCCTCCTAACCTCCCTTCATGTAAATATTAGATATAAACTATGAGCCCAACTTATTGTGCCACATCTAGCTGTAGTGGTCAATAAATTTAGCTTAATGCGGCGTCCCCTACTTACATTCTAAATAGCCGACTCCCCTTGTTTCATCGGAGCAAAACTTCTTCGGTGAAGAGGGCATGGTCCTAGTCGCCGCAAAACTTGCATATGTTCACTCGTGCCATACCCTTTATTTTTGGAAAATGTATATTCCGGATAAAGGGTGTCGAGTTCAACCATCAAACGGTCACGTGTCACCTTTGCTAAAATCGAGGCTGCTGCGATTGTCGCACTTTTCAAATCTCCCCCAATAAGGGGAAGTTGTGGCAGCTTAACTGTAGGGAGAGTTAGTGCGTCAATCATCAAATAATGAGGACGAACTTTCAAGCCTTCAACCGCTCGCTTCATGGCCAATTTAGTCGCTTGTAAGATATTCAAAGCGTCGATCTCCGCCGGTTCAGCACTTCCAAGCGCATAATCAATCGCTTGCGCTTGAATTTGAGAGTAAAGTTTTTCTCGTTTACTCTCAGTCAACATTTTAGAATCATTGAGACCTGGCAAATCAAATCGTGCCGGCAGAATACAAGCTGCAGCAACAACTGGGCCTGCCAGAGGTCCCCGCCCCGCTTCATCAATGCCTGCCAGCAAAAGGAATCCTTTTTGCCATAATTTCTTTTCTTCTACAAGCATTTTTTGAATACGGGCTTCTTCCACAACTTGTGCTTGCTGATACTTAAGTAAGCGCACGGCAAGTCGCCTGACTCCTTGACGCGGATCGTTCTGACATGCATTAAGCATTCGAGGGGAAGGGTTTTTAAATAGTGCTTCTTCAACTTCCCGTACATTCATCTGGGATAACGGTTCCACACTTTTTCCTCTTCTCTACCTATATTCCATTTCGATTAAAAAATTCAATTTCCTCTATTTTTAATGCTAACTATATATTGTTATAATAGTATCATTAATAAATTTATTCACTTAATTCAGTCAGAGATATAGTCCATTGTTATTGGACCAAGTTGTCCCATACGAAGTTCACGTAGGAAAATTTGGGCGGCTTTTAATGTATCCACACGCCCTCCATGAATCAAGCACCCGCGTTTACGTCCCAAATTTTCCAACGTAACCTCTAAATCCTGAACCTGATAACGGAGTAAGGCATTTGGAGAGTGCAACTTAAGCCAATCAATGATCCAGGTAGATAGTTCTTCAATGTCAAAAACATCATCTTTTATGGCTCCTAGAGCAGCCAGTTTCCGCCCGACTTCAGGAACTTCAAATTTAGGCCATAACATTCCTGGTGTATCTAACAGTTCAACTCGTTCATGAATTCGGACCCATTGATTTCCCCTAGTCACGCCTGGTTTGTTACCGACCTTTGCTTGGGCTCCGCCCGTCAATTGATTAATCAAGGACGACTTACCAATGTTGGGAATCCCCACAATCATCACCTTAATCATCTGTGGACGAATGCCTTTTTTAGCCTGTCTTGCTTGTTTAAGTCTAACCATGCGTTCCAATTCTGGAACAATCTGTTTAACCCCAACCCCTGTAGTTGCGCTAACTGCATAAACAGGGCTTGAAGCTCTTAAGTAAGTTAGCCATTCTGCCGTCCAAGTGGGATCTGCTAAATCCACTTTGTTTAGTAGTAATAAGCGAGGTTTATTTCCGAGCAGTTTATGGAGCATTGGATTACGACTACTAACTGGTATTCGAGCATCGGCAAGTTCTAAAACAACATCGACCCATTCAAGTTGCTCAATTAAAAGGCGTCTTGCTTTCGCCATATGCCCTGGAAACCATTGAATACTCATGAATATCCCTCTTCATCCTCTTAAAAAGACCTTATTCTATAGCTCAACATTTAGATTGTCTTAAAAAACCTCAACCGCTGAATAGGGTAGTATAGTAACCACGCTTTTCCTAAAAGATAGTTTTTAGGAAGAAGCCCCCATTCTCGCGAGTCTTCACTCTCACGACGGTTATCTCCTAAGACAAACACCTTCCCCATTGGGACAACTTCTGGACCATAAGGAGGATAATCACCGGGTTTAACGTAAGGTTCCTCAATAACGTCTCCATTCACAAAAACTTTATTATCGCGCAGCTCTACTGTCTCACCCTCGGCAGCAATAACTCGTTTGACGAAGGTTCGTTTTAGGTCTTTCGGAAATGCAAATACGACAACATCCCCTCTTGTAGGAGCCCACCCGCGATAGGCAAGTCGGTTGACAACAATGCGATCTCCTGAAACTAGACCAGGTTCCATAGAAGGTTGGCGAATCAGATAGGGTTGCAATACTCCCCAACGAAGAAATCCACCGATTAGTAGAACCGCGCCGATAATACCCAAAACCCATTTGCGTTTTGATTTCTGACGTTCCATCGTTTCGCTCCCCTCTTGCTCTACTCTTGTTAGTATGAACAAGAATCCTAGGAGCATACGTTAAAAAACAATAAAATTATTCATTTTTGTTTAAGTAACTAGGAACGACGCGCTGGGTAGTATAAAAAAAAGAGCCAGATTGCTCCAGCTCATTTTTCACCTTAGACAATGCGACGATCGCGAATACGCGCTGCCTTGCCTGAAAGTGCACGCAAATAGTAAAGCTTAGCACGACGAACCACACCCCTACGCGCCACCTCAATCTTGTCCAAGCGAGGTGAGTGCAAAGGAAAAGTACGTTCCGCCCCGACGCCGGAGACGACACGACGAACAGTAAAGGTCTCTCTGATGCCGCCACCTTTCATTGCGATGACAAGCCCTTCAAAAACTTGAATACGTTCACGGGTTCCCTCAACAATACGCACATGTACACGCACCGTATCCCCTGGACGGAAGTTAGGAAGATCCTTTTTCATTTGTTCTTCTTCAATCATGCGAATATAATCCATTATAAAATTCCCTCCTTCCTTGTCTAGCTGTTCATACACTGATTTTCAGCGAGCGGACCACCTATTATCAGACATATTTATTTTATCACACCCTATTTAGCTACGCAACAAATTTAAAAGTAATCTCATTTCAGTGTCCACGTAAGCGGTCCAAAATAATAGCTACCGCAGAACGTACAGACAAATGATTATAGTCCGTAGGTCCATAGATTGGCTCCAAAATTTGATCCATCTGCTCTACATCTTCTTTAAGTAATCCCCAACCTGTACCAAACAATAATAGAATCGGTGCTTCCTTAGTTTCTATATCCACACGAAGCTGAGCATATGTGACGGTATTGGCATACTTCCGTGCATCCGTTGCCACTTTAACAGGAGTTACCCCCTGTTCCGCTTCAATTTCTGCATAAACTTCGTTCAAATTCATCGCAATTTTCACCCTTGAAAACGCTTCTTGCCGATCAGGATTATAGTCTGCTCCATACCCCTCTTGCCAGAAACCCATGATACGTTTGGCCAACAAGCGTTGAGCTTCAGCGGGATGCACCACAAAATAACGTTTTAGGCCATACGTTGTTGAACAACGCGCAATATCATGAAGATCTAAGTTTGTGATTGAAGTCGCTACAGTTTCCATATTCTTATTGTACACAGGGGCATGGATTAGTGCTAAATATATATCTGCCATGGAGTTCCTCCCAACGCATCAATATCGCGGCGCGATGCGCGATGTTCGAAGCTCGAAAGTCAAATATCGCACTTCTCGCCTCGCGCATCGTACTTCGCTATTTCCACAAAGCTCGCCATGCTGCGATCTCTTCGTGTTCAAGGATTAGTTCTTCTAAAAGTGGATAGTCATCGGTTCCAAAAGTAACTGCCTTAACTAAATCTGGACGGCGCAAAAAAGTTCGTCTTAATGATTCTTTTCTCCGCCACCGCTTTATAAGCGCGTGATGACCGGATAACAAAATTTCGGGAACCTGCCGACCCTCGAAATCAGCCGGGCGCGTATATTGAGGATATTCCAAAAGTGAACTGCTGTGCGAATCCTCTTCGGCAGAAGTATCTTCGCCGAGCACTCCAGGAATAAGTCGCCCCACTGCATCAATCATGACCATCGCAGCTAGTTCTCCACCTGTCAACACATAGTCTCCGAGTGACATCTCTTCATCAGCCAACTCCCGGATTCGCTCATCAAAGCCCTCATAATGCCCACATATAAAAACCAGTTCCTCCTGTTTTGACCACTCTTTTGCCTTCTCTTGACGAAAGACATTCCCTTGTGGTGACATGAGAATAACCCTTCGTCTACCACTAGGCTGGGGCAAATCTCGTATTGCCGCAAAAATAGGTTCAGGCTTCAAGAGCATGCCCGCCCCCCCACCATAAGGAACATCATCCACATTTTTATGTTTGCTAGTCGCATAATCCCGGAAGTTCACAAACTGTACTTTAACCAAGCCGGCTTCTTGTGCGCGTTTGAGGATACTTTCTTGCAGAGGCGCAAACATTTCTGGAAATAACGTTAAGACCGTAAATTGCATCATCCGATGTTTAACCCCCAAATCGTGGCTCGTGGTTCGAACCTCGAATCTCGAATCTCGATTACAGTCCCGGAGGAAGTATGACTTCCATGCGTCGACCCTCGACATCCACCTGCAAGACAACACTTTTAAGTGCCGGGACACATATTTCGCCTTTGGGTCCCTTGACCAAATAGACATCATTTGCTCCAGTTTCCAAGACTTGAGACAAGGTGCCTAACAAGACATCCCCCTCATAAACTTGCATTCCTTCAAGCTCGAAATAGTACCATCCCTCTTGCAGCGGAGGAACTTCTGAGCGGTCAATCCGGACCTCCCACCCTCGGTACTTTTCTGCCTGGTCTATACCCTCAATTCCCTCTACTTTGAGAAAGACTAAATCCATCTGTACTCGGGCCGTAATAATCTTGAAGCGTTTTTCGATCTCCCCACTCTGCAAGATGACTTCCTGCAGTTTCAGAAATCGCGCAGGGTCAGTTGTTAACGGGTAAATCTTCAGTTCCCCGCTAAACCCATGCGGACGCATCACTTCACCGATCAGTACGTTATCCATACTTTTTGCTCCCTTACAAGCAGATAGTTTTAAACGTTGAGAAGGGCACTAAGCCCTTCTCAACGTTATTAATCAATGTCCATATGAACTCGACGACCATCTTTGACGGCTGCCGCTTTAACGAGCGTACGCATAGCGTTAGCGATCTTTCCCTGCTTTCCAATGACCTTTCCCATGTCTTCAGGTGCGACAGTCAGTTGCAAATGAACGCTCTTATCTGTCTCAGACTGGGTAACGTTAACTTGGTCAGAATGCTCAACAAGCGCTTTCGCGAGGATTTCTACAAGTTCCTTCACAGGAACCACCCCTCTCACTTACACTTTGTTCTTGGACTCGTGATATTTGGTTAAGATACCAGCTTGACTTAGTAAAGATTTCGCAGTATTTGAAGGTTGCGCTCCTGTTGATAACCATTTCAAAGCCTTTTCCTCATCAATAGTCAACACTACAGGGCTCTTTGCCGGATCATAATATCCAATTTGTTCGATAAAACGACCATCACGAGGAGCTTTAGCATCAGCAATAACCATACGATAAATAGGATTCTTTTTCGCACCAATGCGGCATAAACGAATTTTCGTAGCCATATTTTCACCTCCTCAATTATCGAGGTTCGAAGTTCGAAGTTCGAGGTTCGAATGTTTTACATTCAAGATCGTACGTCGCACATTTAGCCCCTAGATCAGTTTAACTAAACTTCAAGATGGAGGTTAAAACTCCGTTTAAAGCAAGTTCATTATATAAACAACGCTCTATTATAGCGTGTGTCTATCAAAAATTATTACACAAGTCATCTTTTCTTCTTTTTGCCCTTCTTACCACTCCCGAGCATACCCATGCCCTTACCACTTGGACTTGTTAATTGCTTCATCATTTTTTGCATTTGTTCAAACTGTTTTAGGAGACGTCCAACGTCTTGAACCGTTGTGCCGCTTCCCTTAGCAATCCTTTTTTTACGAGAATCTTTAATGACCATCGGTTTTCGGCGTTCTTCCGTTGTCATGGAGCGAATGATGGCCTCAATATGAGAAGTATCTTTTTCGTCAATCTTCACATCTTTTAATTGCTTACCCATACCACCTGGAAGCATTTCCAAAACTGAGGAAAGCGGGCCCATTTTTTTCATCTGTTGCATTTGTTCCAAAAAATCATCAAGAGTGAATTCCTGTTTGCGTAGTTTTTGTTCCATTTCTTTCGCTTTTTTCTCATCGAAAGACTCTTGAGCTTTCTCAATCAGGGTTAGGACATCGCCCATCCCCAAAATTCGAGAAGCCATACGGTCCGGGTGGAAGGGTTCCAGCGCATCCATTTTTTCGCCCAGCCCAGCAAACTTAATAGTGCATCCGGTCACTGCTTTGATAGAAAGTGCAGCTCCACCGCGAGTATCCCCATCCAGCTTTGTGAGAATAACCCCATCAAGACCTAGGTCTCTGTGAAACGATTCCGCAACATTCACTGCGTCCTGACCCGTCATTGCGTCTACCACTAATAAAATTTCATGAGGTCTTACTGCGGCTTTAATGTCTCGAAGTTCCGTCATCAGCTCTTCGTTGATATGTAAACGTCCCGCGGTATCGATAATGACCACATCTTGCCCATTCGTATTAGCGTGCTTGATGCTCGCCTTCGCAATCTCCACCGGAGCTTCTTGCCCCATAGAAAAAACAGGCACTTCAAGTTGATCACCCAAGACCTGCAATTGTTTTATTGCAGCGGGACGATAAATATCACAGGCAACCAGCAGCGGATGCTTACCTTGTTTTTTTAGCATATTGGCCAATTTTGCAGCGTGGGTTGTTTTCCCAGCCCCTTGAAGGCCTAGTAATAAAATCACAGTTGGCGGTTTTGAGGCTATGAGTATTTTACCTGTTGCGCCACCCATAAGTTCGATCATTTCTTCATGCACAATCTTAATGACATATTGTGCGGGGGAAAGGGATTCTAGAACTTCCTGTCCTATTGAACGTTCCTTAACCTTGGCCACAAAGTCTTTGACCACTTTAAAGTTAACATCTGCTTCCAATAAAGCAACGCGCACCTCGCGCATAGCCTCGTTAACATCTGCTTCCTTTAACCTGCCCTTGCCTTTGAGCCTTTTAAATGTTTCTTGGAGTTTATCGCTTAGTCCTTGAAACATACCTGTCCCCGCTTTCGCTTTGATCCACTTTCACAAGTTAAAGTGGAAGTTCCGTACTAATCATCCGGCTTCCGGTTTCTGACCACTGACATCTGGTTTTAGTCAGCAGTAATATTGACATACACTTCATCAATCATAGCTCGTAGTTTTTGGTAGCGTTCCCATGCTGATCGGCTTGTAAAATCTTGCCCTATTAAGCCCTGTGACAAGTTTTTAACTTCCATTAATTTCTCACGTTCCGCCCAGAACCTTTGAACTAGCCCTAATTTCTCTTCGTATTCTACGAGGATTCGTTCAGTGCGTTTGATCAAATCATGAATAGCCTGACGGCTGATTTGTTCCACTTTAGCAATTTCAGCCAAAGACAGATCCTGTTGGTAATGAAGGTCCCAAACGTTTCGTTGTTTTTCCGTAAGAAGCGGTCCATAAAAATCTGCTAGGAGAGCCATTTCGGCGAGCTTTTCCATCAAAACCCCCTGTAAAGTATTAATGCTTTACAATTGAATTCTAGACTATATTTTACGGTTTGTCAATACAGCATTCTATAGGGGCAATTCATGAATTGCCCCTATAGTTTCGTGAATTTCTGTGATTATCCATTTAACTCCGCGGAAATTCGCTTCGCCCGAGTTTCTGCTTCTTGACATACCTTACCTACATCCAGTGTCAAGATTTTCCGTTCTTCCATGAGAAGTTTACCGTCTACCATCACCGTGCGTACGTCCCCTGCATGGGCGACATAGACCAGATGTGCCGGAATGGAAAAACGAGGATAGAAATGCGGTTGATCCATGTCTATTGTGATAATATCTGCTTTAAAGCCCGGTGCGAGCATTCCGACATCTTCAAGACCGAGTGTTTGTGCCCCACCAAGCGTTGCCATTTCTAATACTTCATAAGCTGGGAGGACAGTCGAATTAACTCGCAACTTTTGTTGGAGTGCGGCTGAACGCATCTCACCAAAAAGATCGAGGTTGTTATTACTTGATGCACCATCAGTTCCCAACCCTATGCGAACGCCTTTGGCGCTCAACTCGGTTATTGGAGCGGTTCCGCTACTTAGTTTCATGTTACTTTCGGCATTATGGGCGACACAGACGTGCCTACTAGCCAAGATGTCCATATCTTCCTGCGTCAAATGAACACAGTGCGCTGCCACTACATGCCCTCCAAAAAGCCCAAGCTCATCGAGCCACTGCACAGGGGTTTTTCCGTATTGCTCTTGAAGAATCTTAATCTCATCTTCAGTTTCAGCCACATGAATATGAATTCCCACACCTAGTCGATCCGCCTCAACTTTCACGCTTTGAAGATACTCCGCAGAACAAGTATAAGGAGCGTGTGGGCCAAACATGATGCTCACTCGCCCTGCACCGGCCCCGTGATAGCGCTGAACTAATTCAACATTCTCTTCTAACGCCCGCTTGCCGTTTGAACCGTTCCCAATAAGTCCTCGTGAAAGAACCGCACGAGTTCCTGCTATGAGCACCGCCTCCGCGACTTGATCCATTGAAGCGTACATATCAAGCATGGTGGTCGTTCCTGAGCGAATCATTTCACAAAGCGCTAAGGCCGTTCCCCAATAAATATCTTCTTCTGTCAATTTAGCTTCGAAAGGCCACACTTTCTCATTGAGCCAAGGCATTAATGGTAGATCGTCTGCATAGCTCCTAAGTAATGTCATAGCTGCGTGGGTATGAGTGTTAATCAACCCCGGCATTACTACGTCATTAGGCAATTCCAGAATACGGTCAGGAATAAACCCTTCTGGGACAGAACCAAATGGCCCAACCGAAATAATCCGATCATTTTCGATAGCAACCTCCCCTTGGGGGAAAAATATATCCCGTCCGGTCATGGGTAACACCATGGCACGTATTAGAAGCTTCGCCATATTCTCCATCTCCTCACACTCGTCGTTGTCATGGAATTATCTAAAGTTTAGGATCGCACCATCAATTTAAGGAGGTTAACTGAATATGGCGCGGCAACAATCCCTTTTTCTGTTATTATTCCAGTGATATATTTCGCTGGGGTGACATCAAACGCTGGATTATAAACATTAACCTCCGCCGGTGCAACTTGTACCCCAAAGAACTCTCGCATTTCCTTGTCAGGGCGTTCTTCGATCGGTATTTCTTGGCCAGAGGCTACTTTTAAATCAATGGTCGAGGTCGGAGCTGCAATATAGAAAGGAATGCCATGAGCATTTGCTAAAACCGCTACAGAGTAAGTTCCGATTTTGTTCGCTGTATCTCCGTTTGCCACGATTCGGTCCGCTCCCACAATAACGAGGTCGATCTTACCTTGCTGCATTAAGTATCCGGCCATATTATCAGCGATGAGTGTCACCGGAATCTTGTCTCGCAGGAGTTCCAAGGCTGTAAGGCGTGCCCCTTGTAATAAAGGACGTGTTTCATCCGCATAAACATGAATAGTTTTACCTATCCCATGGGCCATACGAATGACACCAAGCGCAGTACCATACTCTACGGTGGCCAAAGCTCCCGCATTACAGTGGGTCAAAATATTGGCCTTCTCTGGGACAATTTCATTGCCATGTTTTCCAATAAGGCGATTCATGCGGCGATCATCCTCGGCAATATCATCCGCTTCTTGAATTAAGATCTTCCGCACCTCATCTAAATCTTCGATCTCCCAGCATTCACGCAAGCGGTCTTCCATGCGCCTCAGTGCCCAAAATAGATTGACCGCGGTGGGACGAGTCTCTTCGAGTCTGTCTTGTACCTCTTCCATGTAACTTGATAGCCCTTCTATATCCCCTTGATACTCTAGCGCTCCTAGCGCAAATCCATAAGCAGCAGCTGCTCCAATTGCAGGCGCCCCACGCACTTCCAAGTGTTCAATAGCCGTTGCCACATCCTTATAAGACCTTGCAATTCGATATACAGTTTCCACTGGAAGCTTACTCTGATCTAATATTCGCAGAGAACTTCCCAGCCATTCAATCGATTTCATCGTCCCACAGCCCCTTTCTAAAACTTACCGATTTCTCCATTCGCTGAAGCACATAGACAATTCCGACCGGGAGTCCATAACTCAAAGATCGCTTGAATGAGCTCTGCGACTTTTACCCCTAGTTCCTTCATACTTTCCATTACTTCTGTATGGGTTAACGAATGTGTTGCAATCCCGGCCGCTTCATTCGTGACCATCCCGATGGAGGCGTAGCACATCCCAAGCTCCCGAGCCAGAACGACTTCCGGGACGCTCGTCATTCCGACAAGGTCAGCCCCAAGTTGCTTAAACATCCGAATCTCAGCAGGGGTTTCAAAACGTGGACCTTCTGTACAAACATAACATGCCCCATTCTTTACCGCAAACCCAAGCTGCTCTGAAGCCTTCATAATAACCTGCTACCCCTCCTCGTCAGACCAGTTAAAAAGTGCTGCTGCGAAATCCTTTGGCACAAATGGACGCAGATCTTCAATTCCCTCTCCGATTCCAATCCATTTCACAGGAATCTGGGTTTCGCCTCGGATTCCCAACACAACTCCTCCTTTAGCTGTCCCATCCAGCTTTGTTAGGACAATTCCAGTTACTCCTGCCACTTCTTGAAAGAGCTTGGCTTGTTGCAAGGCGTTCTGTCCCGTAGTAGCATCCAACACGAGTAACACTTCGTGAGGGGCCCCCGGAATTTCGCGCTCAATTACCCGTTTGACCTTACGCAATTCCTCCATTAAGTTCACTTTATTATGGAGTCGTCCGGCGGTATCCACAATAACAACGTCTATCCCCCGGGACTTTGCTGCTTGTACAGCATCATAGGCAACGGCTGCAGGGTCCGCACCTTCCCGCTGTTTAATTACCTCTATCCCTGATCGATCTCCCCAAACCTCAAGCTGATCAATAGCCGCCGCCCGAAAAGTATCCCCTGCAGCCATGATAACCCGTTTCCCATCCTTTTTTAACCGGCTCGCAAGCTTACCAATCGTCGTTGTTTTACCAACCCCATTTACCCCAACCACGAGAATAATACTAGGACCTTGCTGCGCTAAGATAAGCAGTTCCTCTTCTCCCAATAATTCCGTGATCAATTCCTGGAGAATTTGAGTAAGCTCACTTGGTTCTGATATTTTCTGTTTCTTAACTTCTTTGCGCAAACGTTCAACCAATTCAATTGAAGTATTGACACCGACATCTGACCGAATCAGCACCTCTTCCAATTCTTCATATAACTCTTCATCGATTTTCTTCCGGCCTGTAAAAACCTCTTCAATTCTCCCCACAAAATTTTCCCGTGTTTTTGTAAGACCTTCTTTAAGCTTTGTTAAAAATCCTGCCACTATTTTAACATCCTCTCATATTCATAGTCGAGGCCTAGTCGTGGTTCGATGTTCGTGATTCGTAGTTCGAAATCCAAGATTAGAATATCATAATGCATCGTACAATGCACATTGCACATTTTCCATATCCCCAAAACTTGCAACTTGTACCCAAATAGTGACAATTCATGAATTGCCACTTCGTAACCTGTGTATGCATGTCAAGCTGAACTAATCGCTGCGCAGGAGCTCTTTAATGCAAATCAAATTAGATAATGTTAAGCAGAATACAAGATCAAGAAACGCCCCCCTGACTTGCACGTAAGCAGTATAGCAGGCTTGGCGAAAACGACCCCAGATACAAGACGGTGCACATGAAATGTGCCGTCTCCCATAACCCTCGTCTCCGAATGCAAGTTCAAGAACCGTCCCCCAACTTGCACTTCAACGCTCCCCCGTTCCGAGCCCGGGACGCAGTGTCACACAGGCGCGACGTCTTTACGTAAGCAGAATCAACAAACTCCGTGAAAGCGACCGACCCCAGATACGGGGCAGCGAACAAGGATGTGAGCTGCCGCCACTGCGCCAAGGATGGCGCATTTGGCGGGCACCCCGCTCCTCATAGACCGGAGCTTGAACGGTTAGTTTGCTCTGCGTCGTAAGTACCGAGCGTTGTGTCACGCAAGTCGCTCATCGAGCTGGACAGACAGCAACTTAGATACACCGCACTCCTCCATGGTAATACCATACAAAACATCGGCCGATTCCATGGTTCCTTTGCGGTGAGAGATAACAACGAACTGGGTTGAATCTGAGAGACGGTGAATATATTGGGCAAATCTCTGAACATTAGAATCATCCAGTGAAGCTTCGATCTCGTCCAAGATACAAAATGGACTCGGTTTAACCTTCAGCAAGGCAAACAAAATAGCTATAGCAGTTAGAGCCCGTTCTCCGCCTGACAAAAGGGAAAGAAGTTGCGGTTTTTTCCCAGGGGGCTGAGCAATAATCTCGACCCCTGTTTCTAACAAATTTTCTGGGTCTACTAAATGGAGTTCTGCATTTCCGCCACGAAAGAGCTCTTTAAACACTTCCCGAAAAGCTCCATTCACGGCATGGAAACTTTCTATAAACCGTTCGCTCATGGTCTTATCTAATTCTGAAATCACTTGGCGCAAGGTCCGGTCTGCTTCGACCAAATCTTCCTGCTGTGCCAACATAAAAACCTTCCTAGCCTTCATTTTCGGATATTCTTCGATAGCAGCTTGGTTGATTGGGCCTAATTCGTCAATTTTTTGTTTTAGAGCTTGTACCCTTCGCCATAGAACAGACTTTTCTTCCTCGGTCTGATAAGTTATCGCTTCTTCCCACGTAAGAGAAAACTCCTCAACTAAACGAGTTTCTCCTGCTTGGGACTCCGTCTCGAAGCGGACAACGCGAAGTTCATTAGCATGGAGGCGTTGTTCCAACGCATGCTCTAACTGGCGCTTGGTATGTATTTCCTGTTCCATTTCAAGAATACTTGCCGATAAACCCTCTCTCTCTTGTCTCCTTCGCATTAAGGCGTATTGCTGTGCTTCTTGGGCAAGTGAATGTTGCTCCAATTGACGATTCAATGCCCCTTGCTCCGCTTCAACCACTTGGCAGTTTTCTTGAAATCCAACCCGATTCTGTTCTTTGGTTTGAAGATTTGATTCGTTTTCGCGATAGGTCGTTCGTTCGTGTCCAAGTTGCTCTGTGCATTGATTTAATTCTTGTTCCCACTTGGCTAAGCGGATTTTCTCTTGGGTCAGTAGCTCCCCATGCGCTTCTATCTCACCAGTCGCGGCTTTAGCTTCTTGCTCCCGCCGATTGTACTCTTCACGCAAATTAATCGACGACTTTTCCGACATTTCCAAACGTTTGGTTAAGCTATTCAAGCGAAGGCAAAGTTCGTCTTTTTGGGCTATGTTTCCTTGGTTCCGAAGACCTAACCCCGACAAATCGCCATCTAACCGTCCTAACTGGCTCAACACATTCTCGTGCGCCGCCCTAAGCATAACCTGATGTTCTTTATCTTCCCGTTGCCTAAGACTTAAATTCTCCATGCTTTCCTGAATCTCCCGCAGGTGAAGATCAAGCTCGAAGTATTCCCGTTCTTCTTCAGACAAGTCTTTTTCTAACCGCACCAACGCGACACGCAAGGAATCGATTTCGCGGGAACGGGCCAGCAAATTTCCTCCTTTGCGCTGAACACTCCCTCCGCTCAGGGAACCTCCCGGATGAACTTGGTCCCCCTCTAAAGTCACAATACGAAGCCTATATCCGGATGCTTTGGCGATCCGAGTCGCAGCATTCATATCCGTAACTACTACAATGCGCCCGAGGATAAACTCCATCGCCGGCTTGTATAACAAATCATAAGTTACAAGATCGACAGCAAGCCCGATAAATCCAGTATCACTCTGTACTGCCTGGCTCACTGACATCCGATTCCCCTGAATTACATCAAGTGGCAGGAAGGTTACTCGTCCGAATTGATGAACCTTTAAATAGGTAATAGCCACTTTTGCAGCCTTTTCATTCTCTGCCACAACATTTTGTAAGCCAGCTCCAAGTGCAGTTTCAATGGCCAATTCATATTTTTCCTTCACCGTGATCAGATCAGCCACCGTCCCGCAGAGGCCCATGCAATCTTTAATCCCTTTTTTTCTGGCCAGCATAACCTCGCGCACCCCACGTTGATACCCTTCTAAGGAATCTTCTAAAGACTGCAAAGCGTGCATTCGTGCCCTTGATTGATCTGTAAGTACTTTATGCTTCTGAATTTCTACGTTTTTTTCCTGTCGAAACCCTTTTAGCTGGTCCACCTCTGTCCTTAGCCTTAATATTTCTCCTTCTCTGGCTAGGTCTTGCCCTTCTATCTGAATCAGTTCTTTTTCCTGTGCTTCACGAGTTTTATCCAAGGATAGACGCTCTTTTGTTTTCACCTCTTGCTCTTGCACTAGCTGAAGAACTTGTTGTTCTAGAGATGCAAGAGTATGTTGAGCCCCGGTCAATTCATTGGCACAATTAGCTTGCTCTGACAAGGCTTGAAATAGGTCGTCCTTAATTCGTTCAATATCTTCTGCCAGGTTATTTTCTCGGACAACATTAAGTTTCTGTTCTTGGTCTGAGACCTTACGTTGCGATTCTTCTACCGTATACTTTAAAATCGCTTGCTTTGCAGCAAGGGTACTAATTCGTCCCTTTTCAAGTTTTATTTTTCCCTCATCTGCCTGGATCTCATCGGTCAGTCTAGCGATTTGCTCCTCAAGATACTTGAAACGTTCACCGCGAATGCTTAACTCGTGTTTTAAAGCATTAAACGCTTGCTCCGCCTGAAAACCCTCACCCTGCATCCGTTGTAGGTCATCTTCTATTTCTTTCAACAGAACCTTAGCTTTTGAATTTTTACTTTCTTTAAGCCCTAATATTGCTTGAGCCTCTACTAAATTGGATTGCAGGGTTTCTGAATCTTTTGAAGCTATTGACAACTTCTGCTTACCTTCAGAGATGTCTAGAACCGTTAATTGAATTTCTAGACGTCTCTGTTCTGTAGAGAGTGAAAGACTTTGTTCGGCCACTTGGGCTTGGACAGCCAGAGGAATCAGTTGTCCCTCAATTTCTCGCACTATATCCTCAAGACGCTGGAGATTCAAAATTGTCGCATCAAGACGCTTTAAGGCTTCGCGCTTTCTAAAACGAAACTTGGTGATACCAGCTGCTTCTTCAATAAGCGAGCGACGTTCTTCCGATTTTAGGTTTAAGATTTCCTCAACCCGCCCCTGCCCAATGATCGAGAATCCTTCTTTTCCTGCTCCCGTATCCATAAATAGTTCCTGAATGTCTTTAAGCCGGCAGGATGTATTATTAATTAAATATTGCCCATCACCATCACGATAGACCCGTCGAGTAATCCTGACTTCTCGGAAATCCAATGGGAAAATCCCCGTTGCGTTATCAAAAATTAGGGAAACTTCTGCCATGCCAACCGAGCGACGCTGTGTGCTCCCAGCGAAAATCACATCATCCATTTTGACTCCTCGGAGGCTCTTAGCGCTTTGTTCCCCCAATACCCAACGAACCGCATCGGCAACATTGCTTTTTCCGCTCCCATTAGGACCAACAATTACGCTTAATCCATGACCTAATTCTAATTTGACACGATCAGCGAACGACTTAAATCCCTGAATATGAATTCCCTTTAAAAAAACTGGGAAATTCTCAGGTTTAGCCATCGTTCTCCCTCCCCCATTGTTCCAATACCTGCCTAGCAGCATGTTGCTCTGCTTCTTTTTTAGTGCGCCCCACACCTTTGCCCATTAAATCTCCTTGCAGAAAAACGCCCGCCGTAAAGCATTTATTATGATCAGGTCCTTCTTCTACTAAAATCTGATAGTTCACTTCTTTTTCTTCCCGTTGTGCTTTTTCCTGTAAAGCAGTTTTGTAGTCTCCATAATTTCCTTCGGCGACTTCGTCAATGGACGGTTTAAGCATCTCCAAAATTACCCGACGAGCTTCTTGTAATCCATATTGCAAGTAAATTGCTCCAATAACTGCTTCCCAGGCATCCGCCAAGATGGAAGGTCGCTCCCGGCCACCGGATACCTGCTCCCCTTTGCCGAGTAATAGCTCTTGTCCCAACTCAATTTCATGCGCTTTTTGAGCAAGAGTCGTTTCATTCACGACAGCAGCGCGCATTTTCGTGAGTTCACCTTCTGGCCGATCCGGATAAGTTAAATACAAATATTCCGCAATCACAAAGTCTAAGATTGCATCGCCCAAAAACTCAAGACGTTGGTTAGTTTCTTTACCGAACTGTGGATTTTCAAAGACAAATGAAGGATGAGTCAAGGCCGTGCTAAGCAAACGATTCGGCGGGATTTGAAGTCCCAATCGCTTTGTTAATTTAAGTCCAGGTTCTTGCTTCAGAGAAGTACCGCCATATTTTTTTCGCCCTGACCTTTCCTCCGTCTTCACAGTTGCGTTACGGTTCTTTTCGACCATTGATTTAGATCTCCTTACCTTCTGGCACATTCAAAAAAATATCCAAGGCATCTTTGACTTGATATTTTCTTTCATATGCCTTAAGCAAATTTTTTCAAGACGATGGTGGCATTATGCCCACCAAAACCTAAAGAATTAGACATTGCCACATTCACTTCTTTTTTTCGCGCTATATTAGGGACATAATCAAGATCACATTCCGGATCCGGTTCTCCATAATTTGTCGTCGGCGGGATCGCTCCCCGCTCAATACTAAGCGCACAAATAATCGCTTCGATAGCTCCTGCAGCTCCCATCAAATGCCCGGTCATTGATTTGGTCGAACTGATTGCCAACTTAGACGCATAACTGCCAAACACAGTTTTAATAGCGGCGGTTTCCACCGAATCGTTAGGCCCAGTGCTGGTTCCATGGGCATTGATATAGGCAACGTCCTCGACACTTACCCCTGCATCCTTTAAGGCAAGTTGCATAGAACGGATTGCACCTGCTCCACCGGGTACCGGAGTCGTAATATGATAGGCATCCGAGGTGCTTCCATATCCAGCCAGTTCGGCGTAAATGTGGGCACCACGGGCCTCTGCGTGTTCCGCAGATTCTAGAATCAAAACCCCTGCTCCTTCGCCCATGACAAAGCCGCTACGACGTTTATCAAAGGGTCGGGACGCTTGTTCCGGGTTTTCCTTCTCAGTAGACATCGTCTTAGCGGCGCAAAAACCAGCAAAAGCCAAACTCGTAATCGGCGCCTCCGTTCCACCACAAAGCACAACATCGGCTTCTCCGCGTTGTATAATCCGTAACGCTTCCCCAATCGCGTTGGTAGCCGAAGCACAAGCCGTAACAATTGTCAAACTAGATCCCTTTAAGCCAAACTCAATCGATAAATGGGCGGCAGCCATATTCCCGATCAGCATTGGAACAAAAAACGGGGTAACCCTACCGCTCCCCTTACTCATGAGTACTTCTTTTTGTTCTTCAAACGTTATCACTCCACCAATCCCACAACCCATGACAGTTCCGGCGCGTTCCTTGTCCACTTTTTCTAAATCCAGCCCAGAATCTTGTAACGCCATCTTGGCAGCTGCAAGAGCAAATTGGGCAAAGCGGTCCATATGGCGACTTTCTTTTTTATTAATCCATTCTGTAGGCTCGAAATCCTTGACCTCAGCCGCAACCTTAGTTGGCAAAGCGGTCGTATCAAAACGCGTCAATAGTCCGATACCGGACTTGCCTTCGATTAGATTATTCCAGAATTTATCCAGATGATTCCCTACGGGAGAGATAACACCCATTCCTGTAATCACTGCGCGGTGTTTCAAGACTCTTCCTCCTTTAAACTGAGGATTCCGTTTTTTATATCCTCGAAAATTTCATGCACGTACAAAATTTCTTTAATCATATGGACTTTAGCCCCCGAAAATATAAGGCCGTCCCGAACATTGCCTTGTTGAGCCTTGATTAATCGATCCATTATGCAAAAGTTTCTCTCACAACGTTTAAGACAATGGTTACATTCCGTTGGCCTGACGTCGGCTTTTTCCTCAAGAGCCTGAGTGAAGGGATTCCTAATTCCCCGCCCTGGTAATCCAACCGGACTATGAACGATCACTATGTCCTCTTCTTTAGCCTTTAACATTTCTTTTTTCCAATTAAGGGCTGCTCCACTCTCTTCGCTTAGGGCAAACCTAGTACCCATCTGCACCCCATCTGCGCCAAGTTTCAGTGTCTTGGCGACATCTTCTCCATTGACGAAGCCCCCCGCGCCTATGACGGGGATACTTACAGCGGCTATAACTTCAGGTAGTATTTCGTGTATGGAACGATCCGTCCCTAAATGACCACCAGCCTCTAGACCTTCCACAACCACGGCAGCTGCGCCAAGCTTTTCAGACAATCTAGCAAGTTTAGCCGATGAAACAATGGGTACTACCGGAATGCCCTTATCTTTACCCCAAGTAAACATGTCTCTTGAAAAACCCGCTCCCGAAATCAAGAGATCAATCTTTTCATCAAATGCGGCGTGAACCAACTGCGCAAATTCGTTGACAGCAAACATTATGTTTACCCCAATAATTCCTTTGGTACGTCGGCGTGCTTCTCGAATTTCTGCTATCAGTTCCTCCACAGACAAACCACTGCCTGCAATTATTCCGATCCCGCCTTCCTCAGCAACAGCTGCTGCGAGAGGGGCCATGGATATCCTAACAGCCATCCCTCCTTGAATAACAGGAATTTTGGCCACTAAATCGGCAATACGAAGCTCGGGTATTTTCACAATCGTTCCTCCTGTCGACCTCTATGAGCAATAATCAGGGATACGTGACAACAAATTATTCACGCTTCTAACTGGACTGTCTATTTAAACTTTCTCCCAGAAAATTAATCTATCCAGTAGCCATTCACTAATTCGAAGTTCGTGATTCGAGGTCGAATTGGCTAAGTGCTCCAATGCATAGTCTTCTTTTAGAAGAAGAAAGAAATTCTTTTAAAAGAAAGTCCCGCAACTGAGTACGGGACCTTTTTGAATTTATTTGTTTCCCTTAATGTAGCTGACTGCATCTCCGACTGTCCGAATTTTTTCGGCGTCTTCATCCGGAATATCCAAGTCGAATGCCTCTTCTAGAGCCATAATTAGTTCTACAATATCCAAAGAATCCGCATTTAGCTGTTCAAAGGAGGTCTCCTGGGTAACATCAACTTCATCTACCCCAAGTTGTTCGACGACGATTGCTTTCACTTTCTCGAAAACTTCCATCCTGCTTCTTCACCTCCTTTCGCAGAGAACTAAAAACTTATATTTCCATACCCCCATCGACACACAAGGTTTGCCCTGTTATATAAGATGCTTCCGGGGATACTAGGAATCGAACCACTTTAGCAACGTCCTCGGGCTTTCCTAGGCGACCGATTGGAATTGCACGCAAAACCTCTGTTTGCATCCCTTCTCCTAATATTTCCGTCATATCTGTAGATATATACCCCGGAGCGACCACATTGACCCGAATTCCCCGCGTTGCAAATTCCTTAGCAATGGATTTAGAAAATCCGATGATCCCGGCTTTTGCAGCCGCATAATTAGCTTGTCCTGCATTACCAGAAAGGCCCACGACAGACGAAATATTAACAATAACACCGGATCGTTGTTTAAGCATTCCTTTACTGACTGCTTTCGTGCAGAGGAAAACTCCTTTAAGATTAGTAGCTAAGACCGCATCCCAATCCGCTTCTTTCATGCGAAGCAACAACGAATCCCGTGTAATTCCAGCATTGTTGACCAGAATGTCAATCTTGCCAAAATGGTCAAGCGTTGTTTTTATTAAGCGGTCAACCTCAGCAGTTTGACTTACATCCCCTTGAACGGCAATGCATTCTCCGCCTGCTTCACGGAGCAATTCGACTGTTTCCTCCGCTTTATCAGCACGTCCAGCATAATTGACAACAACTTTCGCACCCGCCAGTGCCAACTCCAGAGCTATGGCGCGTCCAATTCCACGTCCACTTCCAGTAACTATGGCCACGCTATCATTCAGCATCATTTTAACGACTCTCCTTCAAATATGCAAGTGACTTTTTCAAGGTCGCCATGTCCTCAACGCGGAGGAGATGGACGTCAGTGGAAATTTTCTTTAACAATCCTGTCAGTACTTTACCAGGACCGCACTCTACGAAAGTATCGACCCCTAAGTCTAGAAGATGACGAACCGATTGTTCCCAACGAACAGCACCGCTAACTTGCTGAATCAACGTGCTTACTGTACGTTCTGGAGAGGTCACCTCGGTGGCATCAATGTTCGCAATAACAGGGCAATGTGGAGTTTTCCAGGGCACGTTCTCCAAAACTAAGCGGAGCTTTTCCCCTGCAGGCTCCATTAAACGAGAGTGAAATGGACCGCTCACTACGAGTGGGATCGCACGTTTTGCTCCCAACTCCTTCGCGACCTCTATAGCATAGGTTACAGCGGAAACTTCTCCGGAAATAACCACTTGACCCGGACAATTATAATTCGCAGGGGCGACCACACCCCGTTCTTTTGCTCTTTGGCAAACTTCTTCCACCTGATCAGTAGAGAGCCCTAGGATGGCAGCCATCCCCCCACCACTCGGAACTGCTTCTTGCATTAATTCTCCACGTTTTCTAACCACATATAATGCTTCCGCCAAGTCTAGACTACCAGCTGCTACATGCGCCGAATACTCCCCGAGGCTGTGTCCTGCCACAAAATCCGGTTCAATCCCAAGCTCAGAAAGGTGCTGCCAAGCTGCAATACTTACCAGTAATATCGCCGGTTGAGTCCAAGCCGTCTGTTGAAGTTCTTCTTCCGGCCCCTCCGACAATAACTTAATAAACTTACTACCTAGAATCTTGTGACCTATCTGTTGCACTTCCCTCCCACTAGGAGTCAGAAATAACTCGTTCCCCATACCGACATACTGAGATCCTTGTCCTGGGAAAATAAAGGCTAGTTTACCCAAATGCTAGCCCCTCCTCTCCCCAAACCGCGCCGAAAGATGCTCAAATTCTCGTTCAGCAGATTGCATGATATCCTGAATAATATGTGCTGCAGGTTCAATACGGTTAACCGCTCCAGCGATTTGACCCGCCATAATTGAACCATTCTCAATATCTCCATCTACAAAAGCTAATCGCAATCTCCCAGCGCCCAGCTTCTCAATTTCTGCAACCGCCATCCCTTCCCGTTCATGTTGAGCGAATTCACGGGTGAAGCGATTATCTAAACAACGAACTGGATGACCAGTTGAACGACCTGTCACCACAGTAGCACGGTCTTTCGCTTTAATAATCCTATCTTTGATAAGGTGCGAAATCGTACATTCTTCCGCACACATAAAGCGTGTCCCCATTTGTACCCCTTCAGCTCCGAGAGCTAAAGCCGCTATCAAGCCTCGGCCATCCACGATCCCTCCAGCAGCAATGACCGGTATTTTAACGGCATCGACCACTTGGGGAACCAACGGAAAGGTTGCGATCTCCCCGATATGTCCGCCAGATTCCGTACCTTCAGCAATCAAGGCATCAACCCCGGCCTTTTCCAGCCGTTTGGCTAACGCAACCGAGGCAACCACTGGAATTATCTTCGTTCCGATTTCTTTAAGCATGGGCACGTACTTACCGGGATTGCCTGCCCCCGTCGTAATCACCGGGACACGCTCTTCCAGAATGACCTTCATGACTTCATCCACAAACGGGGACATCAGCATGACATTAACTCCGTACGGCTTTTTGGTAATCGCCTTCACTTTACGAATTTCTTGACGCAGCCATTCAGCCGGGGCATGTCCAGAACCGATAACACCTAACCCCCCGCCTTCCGAAACCGCTGCGACTAATTCTCCGGTCGCAACCCAAGCCATCCCACCTTGGAAAATCGGATAATCAATCCCAATCAGTTCGCAAATCTTCGTTTTTATCATTGCTTTAATCATTTATTTAACCCTGCTTTCGTCCATCTCAATACACATGCTCCCCAAGTCAGTCCTGTGCCAAAGCCAACCATAACAATGGTATCTCCCTCGGCAATGCGTCCCTCTTTGAATGACTCATCTAAGGCCACTGGAATAGAGGCGGCGGACATATTCCCATACTTGTCTAAATTTATGATCACTTTATCTGGAGAAATTCCCAGGCGCTTAACCGCAGCATCCACAATCCGTATATTGGCCTGATGGGGGATCAGTAGATCCACATCCTGATGCGTTAAACCCGCCTTGTCAAGGACCTTTACCGCAACCTCTCCCATAATTCGAACTGCGAATTTGTAGACTTCGTTGCCCGCCATCTGAAGGGTATGCAACTTTTTCTCAACCGTTTCCAAGCTCGCCGGATGCCTTGACCCCCCAGCAGGTTGGCTTAGCAATTTACCCCCAGAACCATCTGCTCCTAATTCGAAGCTTAAAAAACCAAATCCTTCTTCCACAGGTTGTAAAACTGCTGCCCCTGCACCATCACCAAAGAGAATACAGGTTGAGCGGTCTTCCCAGTTAAGAATTTTGCTCATCGTCTCCCCTCCGATGACAAGCACTGTTTTATACATTCCTGTAGCAACAAACTGGCTACCTGTCGCTACCCCATAGATAAATCCAGTACATCCTGCTTCCAAATCAAAAGCCGCTGCGTTCTTGGCCCCTAACCGATCCGCAACGAGACAGGCAGTGGCTGGAAAGGCGTAATCAGGTGTAATCGTTGCTACAATAACGAGATCAACGTCTCGAGCAGCAACTTTTGCATCCTCTAGAGCTCGCAAACCAGCTAGATAACACAGTTCCGAAACTGGCATATCCTTCGGAGCAAAACGGCGTCCCTTGATCCCTGTGCGTGAGGTAATCCATTCGTCGTTAGTATCCACCATTTTTTCAAAATCTGCGTTGGTTATAACGTTTTCAGGAACATATGATCCCGTCCCCACAATTCCAACACTAACCATAATCTCCTGTCTCCTTTTTTCTTTAATCAATTCCGAGACCTCCCACTTCTATAAGCGGAAGTACGCGCTCCACGAAGTCACTATGTTCAGCTCTATAACAGAAAGAGTTTACTAACTTATCAGATTTTACTTAGGAAGATCTTCCAAAATCTGTTCAATCAAACACACTTGAACACATTCTTGAGCTACCCGGATGGCATTATAGATCGCCTTTGTTTTCGAACTTCCGTGACAGATAATGCTAATTCCATTAACGCCCAGCAAAGGAGCACCGCCATACTCAGCATAGTCCATCATCTGCGCGATCTCTTTCAACCCCGGTTTCACCACCAGAGCACCTAGCTTGCGGATTAGATTTGACGAAATTTTCTCTTTAATTAGCTGAAACATTACTCCAGCTAAACCTTCAGCTGTTTTAAGCAAAATATTCCCCACAAACCCTTCACAAACGACCACATCGGCACGCCCATAAGGTACATCCCGCCCCTCTATATTCCCAATAAAATTCACAGGAGCCTCTTTTAGCAAAGAATAGGTTTTCTGAGCCAGTTCGTTTCCTTTTCCTTCTTCACTTCCTATGTTTAGCAATCCTACGCGCGGATTTGAAATTCCTAAGATTTTATCCGCGTAGATACTACCCATTAGTGCATATTGGCAAAGGTGCTCTGGTGACGCGTCCAGATTAGCTCCTACATCAAGAATGAGTTTACCGCCCTCCAGAGTCGGCAGAATCGTCCCAATGGCCGGGCGATCGATCCCCTTGATACGCCCTAAACCCAAGAGGGCAGCAGCCATTTGAGCACCGGTGTTCCCTGCACTCACGACGGCATCAGCCTCACCAAGCTTCACCAATCTGGTCGCCACCACAATCGAGGCATTCTTTTTCTTATGAACAGCATTCGCCGGGTGTTCGTCCATCTGTATTTCCTCGGACGCTTCAACAAGTGAGATATTCATGGGCTTCGCACTTGGGAGAAAAGGCAAAATCCGGTCTTGTTGCCCTACCAATATAAGGTGCAGGTCAGGCCACGCTTCTGCAGCCTTCAACGTTCCTTTTATTATCTCCTCTGGGGCATAGTCCCCACCCATAGCATCCACTGCAATTCTCATCTAATCCATCTCCGTTTCCCGTTCATCCAAACGATCCATTGCAAATAGCACCCAATCCCCACGAAGCACTTCCCCCGTACCAACGTGTAAAGATATCTGGACCCAATATTTGTTCTGCTTTCGTTTTAGGACTTTTCCCACGGCCACTACAACCTCACCCAACTGGACCGGCCGAATGAATTTTAGCTCGACGCTTCCAGTTAAAGCCATAGGAGCATCTACCAAGGCAATGGCTAGAGAATTGGCCTGGGCAAATAAATAATGCCCACGTGCAACTCTTGCCTTGGTTAATACCATGCTCTCATCAATCATCAGCTCTGAACAGGCTCTCTCGCCAATAACAAGTTCGAGCAGCTCCCCGATCAGTTCCCGGTCATCTAATGATTTTAACGTTATGTACGCTTCCTGTGCTACTACCCGGGTTCGTTCCCGGAGTTCAGGAATCCCTAATTCTCCACGATCTAGCCGAATGGTTGAGACGCTCACCTTAAACTTTTCCGCAAGTTCATCATCAGTAAAGAACGGATGTTTAGAGAGTTCTTCCCTTAATACTTCGCGGCGTTCTTCTTTACTAGTACGACCCATCTATATCACCATTTCTTATCCTACTTGACAAATAGAGGCACGAGGCTCGAAGTTCGATGTTCGAATTGTGAATTCGATTCTACGAATCTAAGTACGTATTGAACTTCAAAATATTAACCGTTCTGCGAACTTTGTTCGCCTCGAGCACCGTGCTTCGAGCTTCGAGCTTCGTGCATCGTGCTTCGCATTTGTGACCTGGTGACAATTATAAACTATGTCAGTACACTTTTCAAGAAATAACTCTGTCGATTGTTGCCACATTTGACTGACCTAAACTATAAAAACAAAGAACCCTTTGCAAAGAGTTCTTTGTTTTTGCGTACTAAACCTTATTTTCCGACTGCGATAACTACCTTAGAATTATAATATCCACAGCTAGGGCATATATAATGCGGCATTTTCGGTTTATGGCATTGGGGGCATTCAATGTGGTTTGGTGTAGTTAGTTTCCACATAGCCCGACGTTTGCGTACTCTGGATTTTGATTGGCGATGTTGCGGAACACCCATAAAATTACACCCCCTTTAGATTCCCTAAATTAAATTAGTCATTGGATTGCCACTTGCTTAATGCTGCAAACCGCGGGTTAATGTCGTTCTCCCCGCAATGACAAGGGGTCAGATTGCGATTCACACCACATGTGGGGCATAACCCCTGACACTCTGCTGAACAAATGAACTTCATGGGTAATGCTAACACAATTTGTTCGAAAATTCGCTCCTTGATATCAACCTCATCTTTGTCCAACAGGAGTGCTGTTTCTAACAGATCTTCTGTTGCCTGCGTCCGAAAAACCCATTCGTCTTGGAAGGAGAGACTAAATGGATACACGTACGTTGCCAGACAGCGCCCACAAGTCGCCTTAAATTCCGTTTGAATGTTTCCGTAAACAAGCAGCATTTTATTTATGTTGTTTACCTGAAGTTGTACATGTACCGGAGTTTGAAATGAGAGGGCTTCTGTTTCCAAATCCAAGGAGGAAAATTCCTCCATTAAATCAAAATGAACACTTTCACCTTCCTTGTAACGAACCTGGGCTACATTCACTTTCATATTATCCACCCCAATACAATAGACATTCATTATTATAGTTGGCACATTTTTCTTTGTCAAGGGAAACTCTTTACTGTGGCCTGAAATAATAAGGGCACGATGCATGTGCCCTTACTAGCGAGTTAATTCAAGTGTATCCAATGCAATCATCAGTTCCTCATTTGTCGGAATTACAAGTACCCGACAGCGTGAGTTTGTTTTGGAAACATCCACTTCTTCACCCCGAACCATGTTTTTCTCCATATCGAGGTGTATGCCAAGATAACTTAAATTTTTACAAATAGCCGCCCTCATACTCGTAGAATTTTCACCAACCCCCGCTGTAAAGATAAGAGCATCCGCTCCACCCATTACAGCCGCATAAGCACCAATGTATTGCTTGACATCATGTTCGAAAATATCTAACGCCAGCTGTGCACGAATATTTCCATGTGATGCTGACACTTCGATGTCTCTAAAGTCACTACTTATCCCAGAAACTCCTAAAGCACCACATTTAGTATTAAGAAAATCATTCATCTGTTCAGCATTTAGGTTCTCTTTACGCATAATGTACGTAACAATTGCCGGATCTAAGGCTCCTGAGCGCGTTCCCATCAGAAGTCCATCCAATGGTGTAAAGCCCATTGACGTCTCAATCGATTTTCCCCCGCGAATGGCCGCTATCGAGGCACCGTTACCTAAGTGACAGCTAATGAGTTTCAGCTCACCGAGTGGTTTTTTGAGAAGAACTGAAGCACGTTGACTGACATACTTATGAGATGTTCCATGGAAACCGTATTTCCTTATTCCGTATTTTTCGTAATACTCATAAGGTAATCCATAGATATAACTATAAGGGCGCATCGTTTGGTGGAAAGCCGTATCAAAGACAGCCACTTGAGGAATCCCTGGCATAATTTTCTGACACGCTTTAATTCCAGCGATATTGGGAGGATTGTGAAGCGGAGCTAGCTCGATGCATTCATCGAGAGCTTTCATGACCGAATCATTGATTATGACGGATTTTGCGAATTTTTCTCCCCCGTGAACGACACGATGCCCTATAGCATAAATCTCATTTAAATCTTTCAGTGTCCCACATTCAGGATTTACCAACTGCTGGAGAACAAGTTCAATCGCTTTGGTATGATTCTCAATCTCTGTCTTAAAAACCTCTTTTTTTAGAGAACCAGCACAATGCGCAAATACAGAACCCTGAAGCCCAATCCGTTCTATCAATCCTTTCGCAATCGGATTCCTTGTGTCCATATCAATCACCTGATATTTAAGAGAAGAGCTTCCACAGTTAAGAACTAGAATTTTCATTTGATTAGGCCCCTTTATATTTATAACCCAATTTTAAATTATTAATGATCATAGCATTCCCTAATATATATATTTCTCACTTTTTTCGAAGTTATTACTTTCCAATTCTAGTTATTCTATCCACTTCCAAAGACTCCCACTTATTTTCAAGTGGGAGTTCAGTCTCGATATTTAACTTTTCTTAAACGAGTTCACTTAACCTCGTTTAGTGTAGCACACAATTAGAGGTTTTTCTAGCCTTTACGTCATTATTCTCCTGATTTCAGAAGATTTCGCCAACGTTATAGTCCGACCGAGACGGATCGCTTCTTCAGCACGGTCGAACTGAAAAGCGCCACACTTCCCTCGCTATAAATTACAAATACATATTCCTCCCCACCACAACTTCTAGGTCCAAGCATTCTTCCATATAAATTATGAAGAAAGGTAAAGGAAGGTGTTATGTCCATGTCTACCATTGCGCGGGTCTTTGCCGTAAGTCTTCTGGCCCTCGGCATGTTTATCTATCCCCAGGAGGTTCTTAGCTCTGCGGGTGGCGGGTTGGCCTTGTGGTGGCGTTTTGTCCTCCCTGCTTTACTCCCCTTCTTTATTCTTTCCGAGCTCCTAATGGCTGCCGGCTTTGTTCATTTCCTCGGAGTTCTTCTAGAATCGTTCATGCGTCCGGTTTTCCGGCTCCCCGGTAAGGCGGCCTTTGTTGTGGCTATGGGCTACACGTCTGGCTTTCCAATGGGGGCAGTACTAACCGCTCGGCTTCGTCAAGCCGGAGAGATTACGCGTATAGAAGGGGAACGTCTCTTAGCCTTTACCAATAACCCCAGTCCTGGATTTATGTTTGGCGCCGTCGCCTCTGGCATGTTAGGTAAACCTACACTTGGTATAATCCTTTCAAGTTCGATTTATATCGCCAATTTGATGGTCGGTTTCCTCTTTCGTTTTTACCGTGTGACAGCGACTCCCCGACACTATGCCCGTTTACCTTCGTTCAAACGAGCTTGGGGAGAAATGAAAGGCGCTCAAGCCAAAGACAATCGCGCTTTAGGGCAAATTCTTAGTGACTCTATCAAACAGAGTATAACCACCGTACTTATGGTCGCCGGTTTTATGGCCTTTTTTTCAGTGATCCTTAGCCTATTAAACATCTGGCATGTCACCGCATTCTTAGCCACCCTGACTCATATCGCGATTAAGGTAATACCGTTACCTACTCTACAAGCTTTTTTTAATGGGCTTTTTGAGATGACGTTAGGCTGTCAGGGGACTATCCAAGCTGTCTCTGGGCTTAATAATCAAGTTGCACTTCTAGTCCTCCTTATGGGGTGGAGTGGCCTTTCAGTGTTTGCCCAAGTGGCTGGTTTTATCAGCGGAACCGATTTGCGTTTCTACCCGTTCGTGGTTGCTCGTGCACTTCAAGGGATCATTGCCCTAGGACTAAGCCAGCTCTTCCTAACAGTTTCGAACGTACCCACTTCAGCCCTTGTTATTCAAGTTCCAAGTACATCAGTTCTTTTCTGGAATACTTGGCAAGCAAGTTCTTTTATGTTTATTGGTATGATGACCCTCCTCTTCATATTCGTCTTGATACGGCAACCTAGGCGATAACGAAAGACCCCCACGTTAGTGAGAGTCTTGTACTCTAGTGGCCTCAAACAGCAAAGAGTTACTCGCCATTTTCTTTTTCGGATTTAGGTGTTTTTTCACGTTCTTCTTTGGCTAACCCCTTAAGTTCCTCCCGATTTTTACGCAGAGATTGAAGCGTTTCATACAAACTCTTTTCAACATGCTGAAGCATTTCATCGGCATATTGAACCGCACCAATCTTTACATCATGGGCAAATGTTTGCGCCTGCCTAACGATATCTTCTCCATAGATCTGGGCCTGCTTTACTACTTCATTTTCTACCGCCATCTTATCAACGTATATTTTCCCTCGCTCCAAGAGTTTCTGAGCCTCCACTTGGGCATCATCCAAAATTCGTTGCCGTTCTTTTAAAACCCATTTGGCATTGGTTATTTCCTCAGGCATGGCTGCCCGTACGCGATCCAGTAATTCAAAGATTACAGTGTCATCAACTAAGACTTTCCCTGTCATCGGAATTTTAGTCCCATGATCGATAATTTCTTCCACTTCATTGAGCATACTCGCAATATCGTTTTCCACTTATACCCTCCCTCTCGTCATCCATCCGTTCTCTGTAAATACCACACTTTAGTGTCTCCATATTCCCCTGTTTTGCGAACTTCGAACGGATAAATATCAACATCTAGTTGCTCGTCCTTAGCTGTTTCAGCGACGATAACGCCGTCTGGAGCTAAAAAACAAAGGTGTTCCTTCAGAGTTGAAATAGCCTTTAAAACAAGTCCCTCACGATAAGGGGGATCCAGAAAAATAAGGTCAAAAACTTCATCAGGGTATCTGCTTATATACTTGAAAGCATCCAACAATAAAAGTTTGACCTTATGATTAACTCCCATTTGTTCGATATTTTTTCGTATTACCTGATGTGCGTCACGATTCTTTTCGACTAGCACCGCATCACATGAACCACGAGAAAGCGCTTCGATCGCCAAGTTTCCGGTTCCAGCAAAGAGGTCTAATACGTGCGCCTCCAAAACCTTATCTCCTAATACATTAAAAATCGCACCCTTAACTTTATCCGAGGTCGGACGAGTCTTCATTCCTTCTACCGTCTTAAGCTGACGGCCCCGCATCTCACCAGCAATAATCCGCATTAAACCCTCCATATTACATTATAACAGAGCTTATTATGCTGTACAAAGTACAATCCTTGAATAATTGACATCTTACGCTACAAGTATACCACAGCAAATAATAAATACACCTTAAATTTTCCCTGTATATCATTTTTGTTTTTGTCAATACTAATTTTGCAGTCGATGAAACCTACTATAAAATCATCGAATGCCCTTCCCCCATCCAACTCTTCCTTTCGTTTTTCCTCTTTTTGATCACTGGAGCTTATCGGCCCCAGTGACTTTTTTCAAATGCATTAAAAGGAGTAGAGAACATGAAAAAATCTGAATTATTTCGCCACCTCAATGTTCAGCTAGATTTAGCAGTTGAAGCCCATCAACTCCTACGAGGAGAGAGCGGAAAAGAAATCCCTGGCGTCCTAATGGATGAACAAGAACTCAAGCATACTAAAGTCACCATAATTACTGTTCAAACCAACGAAGGAGCCAAAGCAATGAGTAAACCCAAAGGACAATACATTACCATTGATGCTCCTGACATCCGAACTAATGATTACCTTATCCACGAAGACATTACCAACGTTTTAGCGGACCGATTAATTGAACTCATGGATCTCAAAGAAGATGCCAGCATTTTAATTATTGGCTTAGGTAACTGGAATGCTACACCCGATGCCTTGGGTCCTCAAGTCATAAGTAAGACTATGGTAACTCGCCATCTCTTCCAACTCACCCCGGATGAATTACAAGGTAACATGCGCAAGATAAGCGCCCTTTCCCCTGGGGTTTTAGGGATAACAGGAATTGAAACAGCGGAAATCATTCGTGGTATCGTCGATCATGTCAAGCCGGATTTGGTTATTGCCATTGACGCCCTCGCAGCTGGTTCACTTGAACGTGTAGGAACAAGTATTCAACTCTCTGATACCGGCATTCATCCTGGGTCAGGCGTAGGAAATCCGCGAGCTGGCATTAACGAAGAAACAGTGGGCTGTAAAGTAATTGCCATCGGACTTCCCACGGTGGTCAATGCCTTCGTGATTGCCCATGATGCCGTTGAGGGAGTTTTCGAACAATTCGTAACCACGCCGTCGATATATAAACTCTATAAGGGCATAAAAACCGAAACCTTTAGTAAAATTATAGATGATGTGCTTTCTCCTTTCCAAAGAAACCTGATGGTTACACCAAAAGAAATCGACGATCTTATAAAGAGATCTGCTAAAATTATTGCCGGTGCCTTGGCAATTAGTCTACACCCTGGAGTTAATCGTGAAGACTATGAGCGTTATTTGCAATAGATGAATAAAATGAATTGGTTTGGCTACGCATTGGCAGACAAGAAATGGGTCAAGTTGGTGCATCACCAACTTGACCCATTTCTTTGTAAATTATTGTTGTGGCGTATTAGGGAAACTTTTGTGTTTTCGATTAGCAATCCCAATCTCTTGAGCTACCTCATACTTGAATTTTTCTAATTCTGGCGTGAGTTGGACCATTGGTTTTGCGGTCTTATCCAAAGCTTACACCTCCTTAGAAATTATTTTTTAAAGACAGCAGACCTGCTTCGCTGCTGCCCAGCATAAGATTCTTTTACGCTTCAATCTGTTTATATTATTCGATAGTTTGAGCACAAACATACCCGGCAAATCCTACCAAGAATTAAAACTCAGTAGCCATTCGCCCTAATAAATTACTTTCCTTTATTTTAAAAAGTTGAACGTCCAAATTAAAAAAGAGCATAATGCTCTTTTTTCTATTTACTGTATGCAAGCAAGTATACATTTACCAACCGTCACTAGATACACGCCGGCACCTTTGCGTCATAAACGCAAACAGCCCTCCCTGACCCCAATTCGCAGCCAACCAATCCCCCTCGACCCAAGCTAGAGGAAGTTTCTTAGCTTAGAGAGCATGGAGAGAGGAATTGCGTCAATGAGCGCAGTCGCTGAGGCGTTAAGAACCGCATTTGACTTGTCCAAGGATGGACTGATGTCGCGGTGCCATGGATGGCAAGGAGCGACGCGCACATGCAGAAAGCCCAGAGGTTATGCGGTTTAGCCGTAGCGACGAGAATAGCAATGGAACGTATGCGAACGTGCTAATAAACTTCCTCCTAATGCACCCCTACCTTCTCCGGTGGAAACATCCTTCGCACTTCTTGAAAAAGCAACTCATATTTTTCTGGGTCTTGCAGTGCTTTCTGTGCCATTTGATAAGCCTTCTCCACTATCTGTCCATCTCGTGATAGATCCGCAAGACGCAATTCAGCTAAACCGTGCTGCCGAGTCCCTAATAATTCCCCCGTTCCGCGCAAACGCATATCTTCTTCAGCAATTTTAAACCCATCCTCCGTTTGACAGAGAATATCTAACCGATGACTATTAATGTTCCCTGCCAACAAGAAGCAGTAAGATTGGTCTCCGCCTCTGCCAACTCTTCCTCTGAGCTGATGCAATTGAGCGAGACCGAATCGTTCAGCCGATTCAATCACCATTACAGAGGCATTTGGGACATTGACCCCGACTTCAACTACGGTAGTTGCCACCAAAATATCAATCTCACCTGCATGAAACGCTGTCATGATAGATTCCTTATCCGCGCCCTTCATTTTACCGTGCAGGAGAGCGACGCGACGGTTTGAGAACCTAACTTGAAGGTCGGTGGCACGCTGCGTTGCTGAAATTAGATCAAGCGTTTCCGAATCTTCCACCAAAGGGCAAACAACATAAATCTGCCTGCCAAGCTTAATTTGCTCTTCTAGGAATTTTTCCATTTTAGGGCGAGCACGTTCGGCCAATTTACGGGTTATAATAGGCTTTCGTCCCACTGGCATCTCATCAAGTACAGATAGTTGCAAATCGCCGTAAAGTGTCAAGGCTAACGTCCGCGGAATCGGCGTCGCGGTAAGGACTAACACGTGAGGACTTTCCCCTTTACTTTGAAGAAGTGATCGCTGCCGTACACCAAAACGATGCTGCTCATCGGTAACTGCCAGGCCTAACGCTTTAAATACTACAGTTTCTTGAATAAGGGCATGTGTCCCTACAACCACTTGTGCCTCACCATTCGCAATCTTTGCCAATGTTTCCTCCCGCACGCTTTTGCTCTGACTACCCAGTAAACAAACAACAGAAACTCCCAGAGGGGTGAACACTTTCTCAAGCGATTGGAAATGTTGTACCGCTAAAATTTCTGTCGGAGCCATCATTGCTCCTTGGTACCCTGATCCCACCGCGCGGAGTAGCGCCACCATAGCAACCGCCGTTTTGCCGGAGCCGACATCTCCTTGGACCAAGCGAGCCATTCCTTGTGGCCTAGCCAGATCTTGTAGTATCTCTTGGATCACTCGTTGTTGAGCTTTGGTCAGTTGAAAAGGCAACAAGTTGTAAAAGCTCTGGATCAGTTTCTCTTCCCCCAATAATGGAGGACTTCCAAGGCGCTCCATTCCCTGGCGTAGCCCAGCTACCGCTAATTGCAAAAAGAGAATTTCTTCCCAAACCAGACGCTCCCTTGCTTGGGCCAAGCTTGTATAATTCTCTGGAAAATGAATTTCTCGATGAGCGAGAGACCTTTCCATCCATTCCTGCCGGTCTTCTTGAGGTAGTATCTCTCTAAACGCAGTGTCAACTTGATCCAAGAGACTTTGAATTAAGTTACGAATTACTTTGGAGGATAAGCGTGCCGTTTCTGAATAAACTGGTAAAATCGTTTGCGAACCTAAATCCGAGTCATTCTCCGGATCACTCGCTTTAACTTTTTCAATGTCTGTCGCCAGTACTTCCGGCACCTGTTGTTTCCAGCGAACCTTCCCTGTTACAACAACCTGTGTTCCTACAGGATATTGTTTGAGAATATGAACTTGGTTAAACCATGTTGCTTGGAGCAAGCGACCTTGTTGCTCAATACTCAGCTTAACCACTTTCAACTTGCCATTAGCAATAGTTCCTGCTACCACTTTCCCCGCAACAGTCGCCATTTCACCCTCTTTCAACTCCGCAATTTTTTGCTTGCGGCGATCTTCATACCGACGAGGAAAATATTGCAGCAATTCTAATACATTATGGATCCCAAGCCTTTCCAGTTGCTTAGCTCTTTCTGGTCCGACTCCCTTTAAATATTGTAGGGACTTTGCTTGCAAAGAAAGCAAGTTTGATTTCTTCAAGGCCTTTTCTAGAGGAATTTCTTGGCTCTTTATTACGTCCACAGGATTATGTAATTCTTTTATATCTTCTTGTTTTTTCTGTGTTTTTGGTTCTGCCTGTACTTCCTGTTTATCCGGCATTATGTGTTTCCCCGGCGCATTTGATGGTTCACTTTGAGCTGAGATCGCTTGCGCTTCCAGCGTAATTTCTTGCATAAAACGACGAAGTTCCGCAAAGGCTTCTCTTCGTCGTAGTGGGCTCCAAGTGGGATATTGCTGTGCCAAATTCTTCAGTAAATCCATGTCATGAAAGGGATATAACTGTTCTAGTCGAGGAAGTATTCCTCTCAAAAAGGCATTAAATCCCCCCAACACTCCAGTATTCGTAAAACCCTGTTTTTCTTCAGCCAAAAGTGCACGCTGTAAATTATTCAAGACGAGTAGCACTTGAGTACCCTTCATGAAAAATCAGCCTGAATTCGTCGTCCCGTCGGCGTCACAGCAAGACCGCCTTGCGCTGTTTCCTTCAAAGCACAGGGCATTTGTTTACCTATCTCGCCCATAGCATCAATAACTTCGTCAATCGGAATTGCGCTTTTCACGCCCGAAAGTGCCATTTCAGCTGCAGTCAAAGCGATCGTTGCTCCCGTTGCATTTCGTTTGACGCAGGGAACCTCCACAAGCCCACCCACGGGGTCACAAACTAAACCCAGCATCGATTTCATGGCGATCGCCGCGGCGTCTGCAGTTTGTCTCGGCGTACCTCCCGCTAATTCTACTGCCGCAGCCGCAGCCATAGCCGTTGCAGATCCTATTTCGGCCTGACATCCGCCCTCTGAGCCAGAGACATTCGCTCGTTCCGCAATGATCATCCCTAATCCACCCGCAGTGAAAAGGGCGAGTAAGAGTTCTTGCTCTGAAACTTTGTGGGTCTCCTCAACCGTTAATAGGACAGCAGGAATCACCCCGCAGGAACCTGCGGTAGGCGCCGCTACGATTTTCCCCATACAAGCATTAATTTCGGTCACTGCAAGGGCCTTGGCAATCGCGCCGCTTATTTGTTCTCCAGCCAAGCTCTCTCCCGTTCTCCGCCGTTTCTCTACTTTTGCTGCATCTCCCCCTACCAAACCAGATAGAGAACGACGTTCGCCACTCAAACCGGCAGCCACGGCTTCCCGCATCACCTTCAAATTTTTACGCATGCGCTGAAATATAACTTCCTCAGATTGTTGTGAACTTTCCATCTCGTTTTGATATACGACTTCGCTGATTTTTAACCCTCGGGCTTCAGCCTCAATAACCCAATCTTCGTAGGCACGCATGATGTTTTCACTCCTATTCCAACGGTTCAATAACGAATACCTGATAGACATTTGGTAGTCTCCGCATTAAAACAAGTACTCCTTCGTCGATTTTCTCATCGGTTTCCAAAACCATTAAAGCTTGAGCTCCCTTTTTTTCCCGGGAGACTAACATTTGGGCAATATTAGTCTGGGCTGTTCCCAAGAGGAGTGCCACTTGTGCTACAATCCCCGGGATATCCTGGTGTAGAATAACTAAAGTGGGATAGTCACCCCTAATTTCCACCTGAAAACCATTGATGTCTCGAATGACAATAGCCCCACCTCCGATGGACGACCCAACAACGCGAGCATGGCCCCCGGTCTTTCCTAGCAGTTCAAACTTGACGGTGTTCGGATGAACATCTCCGAGGTCTATGATTTTAAAGCTGAAGTTCAGACCACGTTCCTTTGCTATCTCAATTGCCTTAGGAATTCGTTCATCATCTGGAAACATCCCTAAAAGACCAGCAATCAACGCCAAGTTTGTCCCGTGCCCCTTTCCTGTTTTTGCAAACGAGCCATGTAGGCTAATCGTTCCTCCCGCAGGTTCTTCACCCAGAATCTTCCTAGCCATCGTTCCCAGACGTACTGCTCCTGCGGTGTGCGAACTAGACGGTCCAACCATAATTGGTCCAATAAGATCAAAAAGACTACTCCTACTCATATTGCTACCTCCTTGTAAAAAAAAACTCCGGAAAAACTCCGGAGGTTAACCTATTCCACACCAAAAATATAATAGTAGAGCGGTTGCCTACCGGGATGAGTCTCTACTTCGACGCTCGGATTTTCTTCCTTAAGCCAATTTTCGAGACGTTCAACCTCTTCTTGTATTGTTTCTTCTCCATAAAATATGGTAACCAAATCATGCGTTTTCCATGCCATCCTCTCCAACGTTGCCTGCGCTACTTCAAGCAATGTTTGACCCGAAGTGACTATCGTATCTTCTACTAAGCCTAAAATATCTCCAGACGAGATATTTAGCGTCCCAAATTGGGAGTCACGAACTGCATAAGTCACTTCTCCAGAAACAACATTACCTAATGCTCGTTCCATATTTTGAATATTGACCTCTGCTTCCTCTTCTGGATTAAAGTTCAGTAACGCGGAAATTCCTTGGGGAATCGATTTACTCGAAACCACATAGACTCCACGATCTTGTACAATATCTCTAACTTGACGAGCAGCCATGATAATATTCCCATTATTCGGCAGAATGTATATGTGGCGTGCGGAAATTTTGCGCACAGCCTCAGCAAGATCTTCCGTGCTCGGATTCATGGTTTGGCCACCATACACAACTTCATCGACGCCCAAACTTATAAAAACATCCGCGATACCTTGCCCCATCACTACGGCAACCAACCCGAACTCTTTCAAAGGTTGAGCTTCGGCTTTCATCGCGTGCGCCATGTTTTCATTTTGCTCAAGCATATTATGAATTTGGACTTGGTGGAGAGAACCCCACTGAATAGCGTATTCTAAAATTTTCCCTGGATTTTTAACGTGCACATGAATCTTTACTACTTCAGGTGTCCCAACTACCAGCAAGCTGTCCCCACGGTCCTTCAGATCCTGTTGAATCTGTTCAACTAGCAAATCGTTCCCCTTGACCATAAATTCCGTACAATAGGGATAATCGAGAGTTTCAATCCGCATAAAATCTCGTGGTATTTCTTGGGTTTCTTGCACGCTCGGAGCTGTCTTTTTCCCTGCTTCCGTTAAGCTCTCTGAAGGAACGGCCTCCCCTGCTAACACAGCGATCCAGCCACCTAATATAATAAGAAACCCTTGTCCTCCTGCATCAACTACCCCCGCTTGTTTTAACACTGGCAGCATATCTGGTGTTTTTGCTAAACATTTCATGCCTTTATAGTGGGCTTCTTGAAGGGTCTCGAGCAGTGAGCCTCCCTCTTTCGCCATGGTTAACGCAGCTTTTGCTGATTCCTTCGAAACCGTCAAGATCGTGCCCTCGACTGGTTTCATAACTGCTTTATAGGCCGTATCCACCCCCGCTTGCAAAGCTTGAGCCACTTGTAGAGGATTTGCGGTTGGTAACCCTTCAAGCCCTTTGGCAATCCCGCGTAAAAGTTGGGAAAGAATGACTCCAGAATTTCCGCGAGCACCCATTAAAGATCCCATCGAAGCCGCTGCTGCGACATCACTGATAGCCTGACTGGTTACTTTCTCCGAATCCCTCGCTGCAGATTGAATCGTTAAAAACATATTCATTCCCGTATCACCATCTGGCACAGGAAAAACGTTCAAAGCATCAACATCGTGTTTTTTGAGTTCTAAGGCATTCGCACCTGCTACCATCATTTCTTTCCAAATTTGTCCATTTAACTCACTAATTGCGTTCGTCGTTGGTCCCAAAACGGTATCCCCCTAATCTTTTGCCTACTCTAAAATGCGAACACCTTGGACGTTCACATTCACTTGGGATACGTTTAATCCCGTGAGTTTCTCAGTAGTATAACGGACGCGTTCCATGACACTGGTAGCAACTTCAGAAATCCTAACCCCATACCCGACAATAATATAGAGATCGATCACGACTTCATTGTCTTTAATCGAAACTACCACTCCACGGGCTAAATTTTCTCGTCCCAGTAAATCAGCAAATCCATCAGTGATTTTGCGTGAGGCCATCCCTACCAAGCCATAACACTCAACAGCGGTAGCACCTGCTATTGTGGATATGACTTCTTCAGAAATATTAATTTTACCTAAACTATTAATAATTTCTTTTCCCATAAAAAGGACCCTCCCCTTCCGGTATCGTCCACGTTGCCCTTATTCTACCAAGTAATTCAAAAATGATCAAAGAAAAAATTTTATTTATAAATTCCTCTAGAAAACCTTGCCATCCCGTAATACTTTTGATAATATATATAAGTGTCATTTCGGTTGCAAAGGAGGTTTTAGAGCATGGCTAAGGTTTGTGCAGTATGCGCCAAAGGAGTAACTACTGGATTTCAAGTCAGCCACTCTCATATACGGACAAAGCGAACTTGGAAACCAAATTTGCAAAGCGTTCGTGCAATTGTGAACGGTACTCCCACCAGACTCAAAGTTTGCACCAGATGCTTACGTTCTGGAAAAGTTCAACGCGCTAGCTAATGAGTGAATCAAAAGTCCGATATAATATCGGGCTTTTTTCATTTTACCGACATTTCAAACCAAATTTCACACCCTATCCCAGATCTGTTGAAGTTCTTCCTGAGTAAATAAATAATGTTCATTGCAAAAATGGCAAACCATCTCGGCTTCCCCATCCGTGATCAGGTCTGCTATTTCTTTTTTGCCTAAAGAGACTAATGAGTCACTCAAGCGTTCTTTTGAACATGTGCAAAAGAATTCCACCGCACGACGCTCCAAGACGTGGTATGGAAGTTGTCCCATCAACTTCTCCAGCATTTCGTCCATAGATCGACTCTGAGCTGCCAGTTCACTTATTCCCGTTAACTGCCCGAGTTGGCTTTCAATTGCTTGGATGTCCTCTGCTGTCGCTCCAGGCAATGGTTGAATCAAAAGACCCGCTGCTCCATCTACATGATAGTCCTTCTCCACCCTCACCCCAAGAAGCATAGCTGACGGAATCTGTTCCGACGTCAACAAATAATGCACAAGATCTTCTGCAATCTCGCCACTTACCATTGGAACCATACCAGTATAAACTTCACCATTTTGCAAACTTCGGCTAACTGCCAACTCGCCAAGTCCGACCGCCGATCCCACGTCGAGTTTTCCAGAGTCCTTTAACGGCAGATCCACCAACGGCTCCTGAACATAACCCCGTACTTCTCCCTGGGCATTTCCCACAGCAACAACCCCTTTTAACGGGCCGTCTCCTAATAACCTCAAAGTGATACTCTCGTCCCCTTTGAGTGAACTAGCCAAAATAAGCGTCCCCGTCATCAACCTACCCAAGGCCGCCGTAGCGACCGGGGACAGCCCATGGCGTCTACGCGCCTCTTCCACCGTATCCGTCGTCCTAACCGCGACCCATCGAGCCTTTCCCTCAAGCATCGTTCCAATCAATAATTCATCGTGTTGCATTTATCGTCTTCCTTTTCTGCTCTTTTAATACTAATTCCAAAATCGTCCCAGCGTTCCAAAGCGCCAGCGGCGCAGTTGAGAGCGTAGCAATTCAACCGTTCCAACCCTCGCCGTTCCTATCCACGTCGTTCCAAGCCTACAGCGAAGTCGCTTCTGCCCAAACGGTCCCATCCCCAGGAGGGTGTTAATTTACGGAGTGAACCCATTCAGCAGAGTCGCGTCAATCACGCTTACATTACGAAGCGCGTAGCAGGGCAACGGTTCACATGCAGAAAGCCCAGAGGTTTTGCCATGCTCGCTTCGTAATCAAGCGTGATAGCGATGGCGCTGTGGGTGAGCGTAGTAACTTAACACCCTCCCCGGCTTGCTTACGTTTTAGGCAAAACCACGAGCACCCATCCTGAGTGCACTTCAATCACGGCCTCCTCGCCAAGAAACACATTGCTCATGCCGCGCGGAGAATCCTGCCATAACACTCCCTGCTGAAGGGGATAATACAGTCCTTCTGTTGTAACCACAGCCTTCTCTGACAAGGCGATCAAGGAAAGTTCCTGCCCAATTGACCCCCGAATACATTCGCGACTTTGAAGAATCCAGATCTCATGGTCGGGATCGAGCAAGCGAATCCTGTATCCTTTCCGGGCGTAGGCGAGCATCAGCCCTATATTACCCATAAAATGATCAATTCGTTTTCCAGTCGCCCCATAAAGCCAAATATCCCGTTCACTAACAAGACGGGCCTGCTCCTCAGCACGAATTAGTGCCAATTCGAGATCCGTCTCATCCTTTTCGCAGGGAAATCGTTCAATGACGCATCCCACATCTTCACATTGCTTTAAGCTCTCTGGTGTAATCGAATCCAAATCCCCGATCAGCAGATTAGGAATATGTCCAGAAAGGATGGCTTGATTCGCCCCCCCATCCGCACATATTAAATAATCGACATCTTTTAGGACCTGAGTCCCCCATTCTAAATTCCAAGCACCATTTGCTAATACTGCAATTTTCATTATTCGCTCATCAAAGAGTGCGCTGCTTGACGAAGTTGTTCCACTGCTTGTTTGGGATCAGGTTGTGCGAAAACAGCGGCCCCAGCCACCAAAATATGCGCTCCCGCGCTTACCGCTACAGGTGCAGTTTCCAGATTAATTCCTCCATCCACTTCAATCAGACAAGAGGACCCAGTTTGTTGCAGATGACGGTGCAGAACCTGAATTTTAGGGACAACATTCGCTATGAATTTTTGCCCCCCAAATCCAGGGTTAACTGTCATCAATAGCACCATATCCAAATCTTGCAAAATATATTTAAGACCATCCAACGGTGTCGCGGGATTAAGTGCGATTCCAGCCGTAATCCCAAGTTCTTTGATTTCTTGAATAACGCGGTGTACATGGAGCGTGGCCTCTAAATGAAAGGTGATGTGGTCGGCCCCAGCCGCAGCAAAATCCGCTATAAACAGCTCTGGCTTTTCTACCATTAGGTGAACATCAAAGCGCATATTAGAATGAGCCCGCAGTGCTTTAACTAAAGCCGGTCCAAAGGTAAGATTCGGGACGAAGTGCCCATCCATCACATCAATATGTAACACTTCTGCGCCAGCATCCTCAACTAAACGCACCTGTTCTCCTAGTCGGGAAAAATCGGCGGATAAAATGGAAGGGGCAATTTGAATCATATTAATATTTCCTCTCTGCTGCAATTACCTCTTGCAAGAATATTAAGTAGTGTTCATATCGAGACGGAGAAATCTCTCCCATTTTTAGAGCCTCTTTAATCGCACAATTTGGTTCTTTATCATGGATACAACTGTTAAACCGACATTGACGACGACGCTGGGCGAATTCTGGAAAGCACTCTGCTAACTCCGCGCGTTTCATAGCCGGTAAAAAAAGAGCGGAAAATCCCGGTGTATCCGCGACAAGCCCCCCGGCACAGACCATGAGTTCAACATGACGCGTGGTATGGCGACCGCGCTTAGACTTTAGACTTAGTTCCCCTGTTTTTAGTTTCTTTCCGGGAGATAAGGCATTAAAGAGACTCGATTTCCCAGCACCAGAAGGTCCGGCAAGCACACTGATTTTCTCCTTTAACCGGGCACCGACTTCCTCAATCCCCTTACCCGTTTCATTGGAAACTTCAAACACAGTGTATCCTATTTTGCGATAAACATCCGTTATGGTATGTTCCTCAGAGTCGTCATTGACAGCGGCTTCCTGAAATTTATCCAATTTGGTGAAGACCAAGATGGGCTCGATTTCTTCGTAGGTGACTTGGATCAACAAACGATCCAAAAGATTAAGATCCGGCTTAGGGGACGTCATGGCAAAGACCAAAAGGGCTTGGTCCACATTGGCAATCGTCGGACGGCTTAAAGCGTTTCGCCGTGGCTCAACAACCTCAATCGTTGCCTTATCCTCCTGATCTGGCAAAATTTTCACCCGATCCCCCGGCAAAAAATCTTGATCTTTAACACGAAAGCGACCGCGCAGAGAACATTCCCATACTCGGTCCTTCGCATAGACATAATAAAATCCACCGTACCCTTTGAGTAAAACTCCTTCGATCATAACTCTTTCTCCACTTCCAAGACAAACCCAGCTTCTGTCTTCTGTAATCGAAACAATCCCTACCGCTAATATGCTACCCTAGAAAATGCTCGAAGGCTATGAAGCCTAGCAACGCCCCAATTAAAGCATTAGGCTCCGATCTCCGGCCTCTTACCTCTGACTTCTGTTTGGCTTCCGGCTTCTGACCTCTGACCTCTGTCATAGCAAGTGGCGACGGTCCAATCGATACTGCCATCGTAACCTCAGCTCCCTGCATAACAACTTCTCCCGGGTTAGGATTCGTGCTCATAACCAAGTCTACCGGGAAAATATTAGAATCCTGGGTTTCTATGTGCACAACTAGATTATTAGCAGTAAGTACTTTTTTCGCCTCTGACGCAGTCTTGCCGATCACATTTGGCATATAGATCGTTTGCTGCAACAATCCATCACCTATTGTCAATAGAATTGGCCCGCTTTTCGCCCAAGTAGAATTTGCCGGAGGATTCTGGGCGATCACAAAATCTTTAGTGGCAGTCGAACTGGGCCTCTTTTCATAGGTTATTTTCCCAGTGAATCCCGCGTTAGATATGAGGTTCTCGGCACTTTCTTTAGACATCTGTCCGGTCGTTACATCTGGGAATCTCGCCGTTTCCAGACCTTTGCTGACCACGACTTTAATTAACCTAGCAGGTTTAACAAATACCCCAGCTTTGGGATCCTGCTCAATGATGAGGTCTTTCTTAATTGTATCACTAAACATTTCACTAACAGTTGGGTCAAGGCTTAGTTTAGCCGATTTTAGATAGTCCCCTGCCACAGGTCTGGTCATCCCGACAACATCTGGGACCTTTGTTTCTTCTGTTTTTAAGTTATTGTAGGCCAGTACTATGGCTAACGAGAATATGAAGAAGAGAAGTACTAGTACCCCCACAATCCAACGCCGGCGTTTTTTATTCTCCGTCTTCGCTGGGGAGGATTTTCGTCCGAGGGAAGAGTCTAATGCCCCGATTGGCGCTAGAATCGTGCCCATTCCTTGGTGAGTTTGGGTTGCTTCCGGGTCATCAGCAAGAGGAATTACAGCCCTCGCAATCGGCCGACCCGCCTGAATATGGTTCAGATCTGCCAAAAGATCTTTTGCCGATAAGTATCGTTGTTCGGGCGATTTCGCGAGTGCCCGCATGATAACTGCTTCAAATTCTTTATCGATTCGCGGATTTATCTTACTCGGTAATACGGGCTGCTCCTGGAGGTGCTTTAAAGCAATAGTAATCGGGGTTTCTCCATCATACGGAACTTTACCCGTGATCAATTCATAGAGAACGATCCCTAAGGAGTAAATGTCTGATTGCTCGTTACTTTGCAGCCCTTTGGCCTGTTCGGGCGACAGGTAATGAACCGAACCTATAATATCCCCAGTATGGGTCACTGTTGCCGAAGATACTGCCCGCGCGATCCCGAAGTCCGCGACCTTAGCATGTCCGTCCTCCGTCACCAAGATGTTATGAGGTTTAATATCCCTGTGAATAATATGGTGCTCATGGGCATTTTTTATGGCCTCAGTAATTTGCCGTCCAAGGTTAATCGATTGATCTGTAGACAGTGGAGCATACTCTCGAATGATTTCCTTGAGATTGCGACCCTCCACGAATTCCATGACAATATACTCAGTATCCCCTTCTTTACCCACATCATAAATAGAAACGATATTAGGATGGGACAAACTCGCTGCAGATTGGGCTTCCCTCCGAAAACGGCGAATAAAGTCTTCATCTGTGACAAACTGCTCCCGGAGTACCTTGATCGTCACAACACGGTTAAGTAGAAGGTCCTTTGCCTTATATACAATCGCCATACCACCGGCACCGATTCGTTCTAAGACCTCATATCTTCCCCCAAAGATTTTACTCACTATTTACCACCTACTTTCTGGCTCAATGCTTCTTGCATGATTTGTCGTGCAATCGGAGCTGCCGCCCCACCTCCGGTACCACCATGTTCCACGATAACGGCGATCGCGATCCGCGGAGCCTCAGCTGGCGCAAAAGCAATATACCAGCCATGAGTCTTGACATTTCCTCCGGGTTCTGCTGATCCCGTCTTGGCCGCAACTTGAACATTAGGTATCGCTCCTGGAGAGGCCGTTCCATCGGTCACTGCGGTTACCATCGCGCTCGTGATTTTATCCGCTTCTTCTTTGGAAAGTGCGGTCAGCCATGGCTGGGGCTTTTGTTGAAATATCACAGCTTGCATCGGGTCTAGGACACGTTCCACAATATGAGGAGTCATGATAACCCCATGGTTTGCAATACCCGCCATAATTAACGCCATATGAAAGGGTGTGACCATAACTTCTCCTTGCCCAAAAGCGCTGGCAGCGAGCAGATTTGGCGTCAACGTAGCAGGAAATTCCGCTGCTTTAGTAATTGAACTCGGTGGGACATATAATTCAAAAGGGATTTCTTGCCCAAATCCGAAGCCTTTAGTTGCTGAAAGGAACTGCTTATCCCCTGCCTTTACCCCGAATGTCGCAAAGTACGCGTTACAGGAGTGGGCTAATGCCATATTATAGTTGACCCAACCAAAGGCCTTGCCGTTTTGTTCAGTAATGACTTGTCCATTAATGTTCGCTGATCCTGTACTATTATACAGATCGGTGGTATTTAACCCACTTCGGAATAAGGCAGCAGACGTGACCACCTTCATGACCGATCCCGGTGTGAATTTGGAAAAAGCATGGTTACTAAGCGGATCTTGCTTTTTGTCAACTGCCCTTTTTCCTTCGTCATCAATAATTTTAGCCATGTCTTGATCTATGGTTGTGGGATCAAAACTGGGTTGGCTCACCAAGGCCAACACTTCTCCTGTCCGAGGATCGAGGGCTACAACTGCTCCCACTTTCCCTTTGAGTGCGTTATAGGCAATGCTCTGTAACCGCGTATCCAACGTGAGCACCACGTCATCCCCTTGGCGGGGAAGTGCGAAGAGTTGTTGAACAGCTTGGGTGGGCGTGGCCTTCTTAATTCCCAGTAACCACTCTGCCAAGCTTCCTTCGAGACCAGCGGCACCAAGTTTTACCGTGGAATAGCCGAGTAAAGGTTCAAACAATTCCCCTTTCGGATACACGCGTTCTTTCTTCCCCTTAGAAGTTTGAGTTTGGGCTATTATTTCGCCATTACGATCGAAAATTCCTCCCCGAGTCACGCGTTTTTCCATAAGAATCAAGCGACGATTGGCGTTATTTTCCAATAACGAATCAGTTTGAACAACCTGCCAATAAACTAGACCGAGACTTAGCATAAAAAAGCTAAAGGCCATACCAAGTGCTACTCTACGTACCCCTCGCATTATGTTGCATACTCCCTTCCCTTATTATTGGTGCTGTGGGTACCTACCGCTGTGCCCTTTGAGATATTCAGCAGCACCCTAACAAGATAAAAGGCCCGCTCAGTCATCCTATAAATCATAAGTACACAGAGATATAAGCTCACTCCAAGATACTGCACAAGGCTGTGAAATTATCTGGTGCACCCCGTTCTAAGGTGAGCTTTCGTAATTTTTCAAACCGTTCCTCCCAAGAGTCCTGTTCGAGAAATTCTTCGGCAAGTTCCTGATCGCTAATCACATTGGTAAAACCGTCAGTGCATAAAAGGAAAACATCTCCGGTCTGTAGACTTATGCTCCGGCAATCCACCTCAATTTCTCGGTCAGCTCCCACCGCACGCATTAGCACATGCCGTTGAGGATGTTTCTCCGCTTCTTCGGGGGATATCTGTCCTAACCGCACAAGTTCCCCGACCAAAGAATGGTCTACCGTTAATGAAGTTAACCCCTCATCTCGCCATAGATAGGCGCGACTATCTCCAACATGAGCGATAACGGCCGTCTTGCCGCGCACCAGCAAAACTGTTAGAGTCGTTCCCATTCCAGCATTTTCTGATTGAGTGGTTGAAGCTTCATAAACGACCCGATTCGCTTGAACAAAGGCTTCAACCATCCCTTTTTCCAAAGCCTGATCTTCAAGTCCGACCAATTGGGGAACCCATTCCCCCAATTCTTGCAAGGCGGTCGAAGAAGCCACTTCTCCTGCTCTGTGCCCTCCCATCCCATCGGCTACTGCATAGAACCCTTGCTCTGGTAACATCAGAAAAGAATCTTCGTTATTTTTACGTATACACCCTTTTTCACTAAAGCTTAGAACTCTCATTTTGCCACCTCGAGTATTGGAAGGTAATACTTCCAATTTTCACATAATCCCCTGCCACCATCTGTACCGGAGAATGAATTTGCTCTCCATTCACCCAAGTTCCATTCGTACTTCCCAAGTCTTCCACAATGGTTTGTCCTTTTTTAAACCTAAAAATTGCATGCTCGATAGAAGCAAAATGATCCGTTAAAACGATATCATTGTGCTTGCCACGCCCCAAACGCAGCCCTTTTGCATCAACCCGAAAAGCCCTCCCTTTCGGGAGCGTCTCTGCACCTGTGAGAACCTCTAAACGTCCATATTCATTAATTGAGCGTCGGGAAATCCCCTTCGATTGTAGATCTGCTAAAAGTGCTGTAAAAATTCTAAAGATAAAAAGATAGATAAGGGCAACAAAAGCTAGCCGTCCAATGACTAATACAAATTGCATACAACCCTCCAAGTCGAAAATAAGAGGGTGTCCACCCGCAAACCCTCTAGATTAAATTCACGCCAGAGGTGATCTTTGTATCACCAATACACTTAGTCCTACTTGAATACGATCCCCTAGAACAGCGGTCTGATGCGTAATTCTTTGGCCATTAATAAACGAACCGTTTGTGCTTCCCAAATCGTCCAACCACCAACCGTTTTCCCCAGGCGCAATCTTCAGATGCCGCCGCGAAACTTCAGGGTCATGTAGTATCAGCTCGCATTGTCCATGGCGACCAACAAAAACCTCTACATCTTTCAGCGAAAACGATTGTCCAATATCTGGTCCTTCTATAATTTCGAGAAAGTATTCTGAATTCCTCCCTTTCAGACCCTGTCCCGATAAATTTAGCTTGACACCCTCTTTGAAGATGGTTGTACTTTCACGCCAATCAAGTTCTTCCACGCTCTCTTCTTTTTCATTTTTATTTCCTTTTTTTTCTTCCTCTTCCTCTTCCTCTTCCTCTTCCCAGTCGACGTCAATAGAGTCATCAAAATCTACTTCAACGACCATCTCTCGGGGATTCACTGTTTCATCCGCATGCAACTCAATTGCAGGTTTGGTTAAAAACGTATAGCCATTCCGGGCTGCTTCTGTGAATAAATGCTTCGAGAGTTCAATGAGAAACACATCTCCGAAACTAGCCAAAGGTCCCCAATCACTGTAATGGAGATAAACCCGATAGATATTTGGTACGTACACCTGTGAAATGCTAACCTGCTTATTTCTAAGCATCGCCTTCACAAGTTCTTTGGCAATTTCTACCGGTTGAAGGCGAGCTGCACCTTTTTTGAAAGCTCCGGTAAATAGAAATTCAGCCATCCCTTCAAATCGGGCCAAAAGGCTCATTATAATTCACCCTCCCACTGTCGACGAAGTTGACCACAAGCTGCGTCAATATCCGCCCCCCGTTCCTCTCGTGAAGAAACGGAAATTCCGGCATCCTCTAACACCTGGGCAAACCTTTTCATCTGCTCCGGATTAGGACGTTCCATTCCAGTTCCCGCCACCGGATTCACAGAAATCAAATTTACATGTCCAAACTGTCCTATAAGTAATCTAGCAAGAGCCTCAGCTTCCTCCGGTTTCGCGTTCTCAGCTGTCAAAGCCACCTCAAAAGTAATACGGCGATGCGTGATTTGAGTATACTCTTGGCAGGCCTCCATCAGCTGGGTCAGTGGATAACGACGATTCATCGGAATCAACTGATTTCTCACTTCATCCTGTGCTGCATGAAGCGATACAGCAAGGCCCACCTGGGGGTTGTCCATAGCCAGTTGAATGATCCGTGGCGCGACCCCACAGGTTGAAATCGTCATCCGCCGCATGCCAATATTTAACCCCTGTCCATGATTCAAAAGTAGGATCGCCTTGAGAACCTGATCATAATTGAGAAGAGGTTCTCCCATACCCATAAAGACAACGTTAGTCACCTGGAAATCCGGATCCTCCTGCCGGACATAATAGGTGATCTCCAACACTTGACCCACAATCTCAGCGACACTGAGGTTCCTCCGAAACCCTTCCAATCCCGTAGCACAGAATGCACACCCCACCGCGCATCCGACTTGAGTGGAGACACAAACTGTATGACGATCCCGTGACCTAGTTCGCGCATAATCCATTAAAACACACTCAAGCGTTTCGCCGTCTTCAAGTCGGAATAGGTATTTTCGCGTGCCATCCTGTGAACGTTGTTCACGAACTCTTTCCATAGGATAAAGACTCAGCCGTGAACGCAAAGCTTGCCGATCACGCTCCCCGATGTTTTTCATTTCCTCCCAAGTTCGTACCGCTTTTTGTTGTACCCATTGGAACAATTGGCTTGCCCGAAACCGTTTTAAACCAATTCCCTGACAAATCTCTATTAATTGATCTTCTGAACACCCACGCAACTCTCTATTTTCCATATTATATATTATTCACCCAATTCATTCCAGTTAAACTTCCATGTGAAAATTATTTGGCGCTGTAGCCAAGGATGGTGAGACGGGTCCGAAAATTATACTTACTTACTGGTACAACGAAATTTTGCTAAGAAAAATCCGTCCATGTTATGGCGGTGCGGTAAAAGCTGGAGCATTCCTTTACTCGCTTGTTGAATGTCTCTTGGATCCTCAAGGGCAAAGGGTAAATCTTCCACCAAGTTAACAGCCTCAAATTCCGGATGTTTTGAGCGGAACGTCTTTACAACTTCAAAATTTTCTTCTGGTTCGATTGTACAGGTCGAGTAAATTAAATCGCCCCCCACTTCGACACAAGACGCAGCCCGTTCCAAGATGGCAAGTTGAAGTAATGGCAAATTCTTAAGGTCTTGCTCTTCCTTCTGCCAACGCAGATCCGCTCGCCGTCGCAGGACGCCCAGTCCAGAACAAGGAGCGTCCACCAAGACGCGCTGTTGTGACCGAAGTTTTATGCCAGGTAAATCCCGAGCATCTCCCAATTGTGGTTGGATTATCGTAATCCCTAGTCTGTGGGCTAGTTGATTGATGAGTTCGAGTTTTTGCTTATGGATATCAAAAGCCAAGATTTCTCCCTCATCTTGCATCATCTGAGCCAAGTGCGTGGTTTTTCCTCCAGGGGCACTACAGGCATCCAAGACCTGGTGTCCTGGTTTAGGGGCTACCACATGGGCAACAATTTGGGAACTTTCATCTTGAACCGTAAATAGTCCCTCTTGAAAACTCTCCAGTCGATGTATGGCTCCGAAATGTTGGATTCTTAGGCTTTCAGGAATCCGGGTTCCGGGTTCGACCGTAACTCCTTCCCGGGTGAGACGATCCGTTAAATCGTCACGTGAGACCTTTAGCGTATTCGTGCGGATCCACGTTTGAGCCGGCTCATTATTAGCTCGGCACAAGGCTTCCGTTTCCTCCATGCCCCAGCGTTTTAGCCAGCGTTGAATCATCCATTCCGGGTGAGAGTAGCGCACTGAAAGATAACGCACGGTTTCGCGTTTCGCATCCGGCCAAGGGAAACCCCACGCCTTCTCCATAACCTTACGTAAGACACCGTTTACTAAGCCTGTGAATTTGGGGAATGGTTTCGCTAATTCCACACTTTCATTGACCGCAACTGCGGAGGGTACCTTATCAACATAGAGTAATTGAAAGGCGCCAATACGCAAGATAGCTCGTACTTCATGGGGAAGTGACGACATTGGTTTACTCAAATGCAAACGCAGTGCATAATCTAGAGTAAGCCGGTGTTTGAGCGTACCATTCACCAATAACGTCACAAATTGGCGATCTCGAGAATCCATTAATTTGGTAATATTATTCTGCAGCAAGAGATTAGCGTAAGCTCCTTGTGTCTCGACGCGTGTCAACATATGGACTGCCATCCCTCGGGCTGTTTCTTTAATCATTACTTCTACCTCGGGAAATCAGAATAAACCGCGCTAACGTGAGCACTGCCGCTAACGCCGCCGCCACATAGGTTAAAGCTGCTGCGTTTAGCACAGAACGTGCCCCTCGAATTTCCTCACTCCCCAGCAGATTTCCCTCCTGTAAAAGCACCAAAGCTCTATGACTTGCATTGTATTCCACAGGAAGAGTTATGATCTGAAAAAGTACAGCAAACGCAAAAGCGAAAATTCCTAATTGTAGAAGCCAGTCAAAGCTCGGAATAAAAAGACCTGCCAAGATCAAAATCGGGCCCGCCCCGCTGCCGATATTCGCGACTGGGACAAAGGACGACCTAAGCGTCATTGGAAAATACCCTGAAGCGTGTTGTAGTGCATGCCCCGTTTCATGGGCAGCTACTGCCACGGAAGCAAGAGAAGAACTCTGATACACGTCTTCGCTCAGGTTAATAACCCGGGAACGCGGATCGTAATGGTCAGAAAGTCGGCCTCGAATCGGTTCCACGCGCACATCATAAAGCCCATTACTATTCAAGAGCGCTCGTGCAGCCTGTGCCCCTGTAAGTCCTGATTGTGAACGGATTTTAGAGTAATGTTTGTAAGCCGAGGAAATTTTCCATTGAGCGTAGAGAGAAAGTAGTATGGCAGGAATTAAGAGAACAATTGTAGAATCTCCAAAAAACATAAGTCAACCTCCTTAATTCGAGGCTCGAGGCTCGATGTCCGAATTGTGAATTCGATTCTACGAATCGAAGTACGAATTGAGCTTCAAGACATTAATCGTTCTGCGAACTTTGTTCGCCTTTGATTCGTGCATCGCGCATCGTGCATCGCGCTTCCTTATTCTAATTTTTCTCCTACCTTACCATGTCGTCCATTAAAGAAGTCCCTGGCTGGCATAGCGCGTTTCCCTGCTGGTTGGACCTCTAGAATCCGCAGGACTCCATCCCCGGTTTGGACAACTAAGCTATCCTCCAGCACCAGAATAATTTGACCAGGCTCAGCCGCCTTAACTCGAGGTTCGGGGTTCAGGGTTCGAGATTCGAACTTCCGGTCTTCCATCTCTAAGGCCTTAGCGGGTTGCAGAAAGGGAACGCTTTGCCAGATCTTAAGGTTTTCTCCCCGGAAGAACCCAAAGGCTCCTGGCCAAGGGTTTAACCCCCGAATCTGATGATGCAGTTCAACCGCCCTACGTGACCAGTCTATGCGTTCATGTTCACGTTTCAGAAGAGGGGCATAATTTGATTCACCAGTTTGTGCTGTAGGAAGCAACCTCCCCATCACTAACTCATTTAACGTTTCCATAAGAATTTTCCCTCCTAGAGCAGCTAACTCATCATGAATCTCTCCCGTTGTTGCATTATCTGAAATAAACAATTCTTGTTTCAATAACATGTCCCCTGTATCCAAGCCTTCATCCATCAACATGGTGGTTACTCCTGTATGGGATTCCCCGCTCATGACAGCCCAATGAATGGGGGCTGCTCCACGGTACGAAGGGAGCAACGAAGCGTGAACATTTATACACCCGTATGAGGGCAACCTTAAGATTTCTCTTGCTAAGATTTGTCCGTAAGCAACTACAATAATACTCTCTGGGGCTAAGACCTGAAGTTGATGGAATACTTCCGGCGTCTTTATCCTTTCAGGTTGATAAACATCTAAGCCTAGTTTTTCTGCCGCTACTTTTACGGGACTAGGTTTTAATTTCTTCCCTCGCCCGGCTGGTCGATCAGGTTGTGTAAAGACACCAACAACATCATGTCCCCCACTCACCAACGCCCTTAACGCCGGTACCGCAAACTCAGGTGTACCCATAAAAACTAAACGCATATACTTCCCCCCCTACTCGTTGTTCGATGTTCGTGGTTCGTGGTTCGTGGTTCGAAGCTCGTAACCAAGCCCGAGGGACGCTTCTCTGCTAAGCGGATGCTTCATTGGAGCCGCGGTCCAGACAAGCGCCGACGGTTCGCGCCTCGTAGCGCGCCATTGGTCGCACATTCAGTTTGCTCAGAGGTTATGGCGCGCTCGCGGACCGTCTAGCTTGTCAGCGGCGTAACGTGCAGATGCGTGCAGATAAGCGCTCCGACTTAGCTTCGATATGTTTTCTTGGCAACATCGACAAACAGTATTCCCTCGAGATGATCAATCTCGTGTTGTAAGGCCCGAGCTAACAAACGATCTGTCTGAATGTCTAACATTTCCCCTTGACGATTTAGCCCCTGCACACGAATTTTTGCTGCTCGAACCACATCTCCTGTAATATTCGGTATACTAAGGCACCCTTCCTCAGCACTGTTCTCCCCCTCTTTTTCCAGAATTACTGGATTAATGAGTTCCACCAGCACTTCTTCCACCTTTACAACGATGACCCGCTTGGAGACCCCGATTTGCGGGGCCGCTAAGCCTACCCCATCGGCAGCTTGCATCGTATCTATCATGTTATCTAAAAGCTTTATTATAGATGAATTAACCTCTTTTACCTCTTTTGCTTTTTCTCGTAAAACCTCTGCACCAATTTCTACAATCTTATATACTGCCATTGCCTTTATACTCCCTTCTACGTCGAGGCTCGATGCGCGAGGCTCGAGGCTCGAGGCTCGAAGTTCCGACGTCCCAGTATCGTGCTTCGTGCTTCGTGCATCGCGTATATTGTATCCTATGACAAGCCTCTAAGTCGAGGGTCTAGGAAAGTGGATCAACTTCGATGTTCAAAATAATCCCACTACTGGCTGGACCTTTGTAAAAACGTTGAACCCCTTGATGTAAGAACGCCCTGAGCAGATCCAACTGCCTCCCTTTGACAGATATTTGCCATCTCCATTGATTCTTAAGTCTGGTTAATACAGCCGGAGCTGGCCCCAGAATATCTAATTCATCCTTTCCATATTTAGGGTTTTGCATTCCCTGCTTCAGACAAGCCCACAAATCGTTGGCCCCTTTTATAACCAGCTCTTCTTTTTCATGAAGCAGCAGGGCCCGAACAATATGGGTATACGGTGGATATTTCCGTTCTTTTCGATAGCGTATTTCTTCCCAGAAAAAGCCCTGGAAATCATGCTGAGCCGCGTGCAAGATAGAACCATCTGTCGGAGAATAGGTCTGAATTACAACCTCCCCCGGTTTAGTACCCCTCCCTGCTCGACCTGCAACTTGAGTTAAAAGTTGAAACGTCCGTTCTCTAGACCGAAAATCCGGCATATTGAGTGTTTGATCTGCGGCAACGACCCCCACCAAGGTGACATTTGGAAAATCAAGTCCTTTGGCCATCATTTGTGTTCCTACCAGGATTGATGCTTCTTGACGGCGGAAACTTTCTAAAATCCTATGATGCGCTTCTCCTGAGCGCGTGGTATCAAAGTCCAATCGCAATATGGAAGCCTCCGGAAGTAACCCCTGCAAATCCTCTTCTACACGCTGCGTTCCCTGTCCAAAAAACCGAATATACCGGCTAGCACATTTCGGGCAAGTAAGAGGAGCGAGTTCTTTGTGGTTACAATAATGACAACGCATAGCATGTCCTTGGCTATGATAGGTCAGAGTTATATCGCAATTAGGGCAACTGACCACATAGCCACATTCTCGACAAACAACAAAGGTAGAATACCCTCTGCGATTCAGAAAAAGCATCGCTTGTTCGCCTCGCTCTACCCTTTCCCTTAGTTTTTTTTGCAAAAGAAGGGAAAACATACTGCGGTTCCCCGTTATAAGTTCTTCCCGCATATCCACGATTTCAACCGGTGGCAGAGTACTTTCCCCAATCCTCCTTGTCATCGTTAGCAAACGGATTTTACCAGATTGTGCTGCGGCATAGGCTTCCAAGGAAGGCGTTGCACTTCCAAGCAAAACAACGCCCTGGAGCTGTTCCATACGTTTACGAGCGACATCTCGCGCATGGTATTTTGGGTTTTCATCTTGTTTATACGCACCATCATGTTCCTCATCCAAAATGATGAGACGCAAATTCGGTAAAGGTGCAAACACTGCAGAACGAGCCCCAATGACGATCCGCTTCTGACCTGTCAAAATATCCACCCAGGCTTTCATTTTTTCCTTCGGTCGTAAACCAGAGTGCAAAATAATAACTTGACCACTAAATTGAGTTTCAAAATAACGCGCAATTTGAGAGGTCAGAGAAATTTCTGGTACCAGTAGGATAGCATCACCGCCTTGAGCGAGTACCTGCGCTATCAACTCACGATAAACATCCGTTTTCCCGCTACCCGTCACACCATGCAACAGAAGAGTATGGGACGTGCCTTCAGCTAAGGCAGTCAAAACTTTTTTCACTGCCTCAGCTTGCTCTCCAGTTAATTGATAGGCTCTACATGTTAAAATTTCACGTTCTTTGATTTCTTCTTCCTGGTTTAGTGGATCCTTTAAAGACCCTCCAACCAGAGCTGCTTTCTTCACAGTCCCTTCCCCAATTGATACAAATCGCACTTCCTTTTTTGCCCATCCCTGTTGAATAAGCTTCTTATACGTCGCCTCCAAGATATCCGCCCGTTTAAAGAAGGTTTTAAGGGGAATCCCCCCACTCCGTGCTCGGTTAAGTACTTTAATTGCTCGGAAGGCATCCGAATCGAGCCACTGTAAGGTCTGCACATCAGAATCTCTAAGGGATGCCAGAGGGATAACCCACTCTTCTACTTTTCCCTTGAGAAGCGGCCAAACCGTATGTAAACTTTGAGCAACTGAGCAAATGGTCGTTTGTGCTAACCAATGAGCGAGTTCTATCAGATCCAGTGGAACAAGGCTATCCTCATCTATTATCTCTAAAATCGGTTTAAAATCGACATTCGCTAGCTCATCCGACAGATCATTTGTTACATTCACTACAAGTCCCTGAACCTTGCGGTTCTGGAGGGTAACAAGCACTCTCATTCCTATCTTTACTGCAAGATGCTCTGGAATAAGATAATGATAACTTTGATCTAGGCGCCGATTTGCTACATCAACCAATACTTCAGCATAACGAAACATGACGACGCCTCCTTAAGCGTAAATATCGCATTACATTCTATCCTAGTTCTTCTAGTATAATACGGTCATCATTTGCAGACAACCTAGAAGTGCAACTCTTGCATCTCTCCAGGCTATCCCTCTCGGCTTGCAACACGTTTTTGCCATGTTTGGGGCCACTGTTCTTGTCCCTTTTTTAACGGGGCTTAGCCCATCTGTCGCTCTCCTTTCTTCGGGGATTGGAACCATAATTTTTCTTTTACTCACAAAAAGTCGTATCCCCGCTTATCTCGGTTCATCGTTTGCTTACATTGGGGCCTTGACCCTTTTTGTTCATGACCAAAATAATCCTTCTGCAGCCATGGGTGGCGTATTAGCCGTCGGTATGGTATATGTCATCATCTATCTTCTTATGGCTGCCTTTGGAACACGCTGGATACATAAAATTGTTCCCCCTATCGTAGCCGGGCCAGTCGTCGCCATCATTGGTTTAAGTCTGACTCCAGTGGCCGGCAATATGGCATCTGAGAACTGGTATATTGCCACCTTCACGTTAGCCATCGCGGCTTTACTCTCGGTATATGCTAAAGGATTCTTGAAGATTATCCCAATCCTAATGGCCATTATCGCCGGATATGTAGTCGCCGCCTTCATGGGCCTTGTTGATTTCCAACCGATCTATGCATCGTTTAATGAACTTAGGTGGGTAGTGGCTTAGCTCCACCTGTGCTATGATACAAGGAAAACTAACTAGCATAATGGGGTGTTGTAGAGTTGGCATTGGTACCAGGACGTGACTACCCAAATACATACCGAGGATTCGTGGAAATGTTTCCTGACGATACTGCGTGTGCGAACTTTTTGATACGGTTGCGCTGACCTGAAGAGTTTATCTGTCCTGCATGTAAGACATCCTCAATTCCATGGAACGAAAGCCGTAGACGTCTTGCGTGTCCAATTTGTCGTCATCAAACATCTGTGAGCACGGGAACGATCTTTGATAAAACGAGAACGCCGCTGACTACTTGGTTCGAGGCTGCATGGCACGTGACCACGGCCAAGAACGGCATGTCGGCCAAAACCTTGGAACGCACTCTGGGTACCAGCTATCGGGTAACTTGGACGATGCTACAGCGTTTCCGGGTGGCGATGGTAGATGTTGAACGTAAACAGTTATCCGGCGATGTAGAGGTAGACGAAACTTTTATCGGTGGAGTCCAACAAGGCGGCAAACGAGGCCGTGGCACCACTAATAGTATTGTGGCAATTGCAGTGGAGATCAAGCAACCCAAAGGCTTTGGACGGGTGAGGATGCGTCATGTTCCAGACGCTTCCGGTGAAAGTCTACTGCCGTTCGTGCGAGATGTGGTTGCTCCCAGAGCGGTGGTACTCACCGATGGATGGGGCGGCTACAACAAACTGCCTGAATACGGATACACACGAAAAATAACCGTGCTGTCTTCTTCTGGCGATCCTGCCCATGTCTCCATGCTAGGCGTTCATCGAGTTGCAAGCTTATTAAAGCGATGGATTCTCGGTACTCACCAGGGATCAGTAGTTCCTGACCACCTGCAATCCTACTTGGAAGAGTTTACGTTCAGGTTCAATCGACGCAATTCTGAAAGTAGTGGTCTTGTGTTCCGACGGCTTCTTGAACAGGCGGTCGTTACTGGGCCAACTACTGAGGACGATGTGACCAATGGCTACGATTGGGGTTGAAATTGGAATGTAGAATGAGATGGAGCTAACCGACTACCCCCTTTAGCTAAATTAGTATTTGAAAATCAGATGCAATATGTGGAAGGGCCTAATTACCCAGATGACAGACGAGTGAACTCGTTCAACTAAAGTTGAACATCGAGTCTTCGGTGGGGGAGTCTACCCCCACCGAAGTGGAAATCGGAACACCCACTTATAGAAGTGGGAGTCTCGGAATTGATCGGAACACCCACTTCTATAAGTGGGTGTCTCGGAATTGATGAATAAACTTAACATTTAATAGCACCAACATCCTTATGAACGCTGGTGCTATTGTCATAACCCTAACTATAGGACGCAAATTTAATGATAAAGGTAAATTATTTATTGCCGCCGAAAGCATTAGCTAAATCAGCTAATGCTTTCGCTTTGCTGTGTGGTTCAGTTCATTTCAAAAATAATTTTTTTACTAGCGAAGATTTCCCCGTTCTTATTCATCTAATAGGTGAAAGGAAGTGTTGATATGTGGACGCAGTGTTAGGAGTCTCAAGTGTCGGTGCCGATCTTAACGACGTTGTTTTGGCTAAAAAGGGAGATAAAGTAGCTTTCGAAAGACTATTTAGAAAGCACTCTGTTTCGCTATATCGTGTCGCAAGGGGAATCTTGAAATGTGAGTCTGACATCGAAGATGCAACCCAGGAAACGATAATAAAGGCTTATCAAAAATTAGCAAGCCTAAAAAGCAATCTGTACTTTAAGACTTGGTTGATTAAAATCCTGATTAATGAGTGCAATCGCATATTGAGAGCCAATAAAAAAACAGTCAATTTAGTCGAGATAGAACCTGCATCTCCAGACAGTCAGTATGAAAACCTCGAACTATTCAGTGTTGTTCAGTCTTTGGATACGGATTTAAGAATTGTCACACTTCTCTACTATTACGAGGGTTTGCCTCAAAAGGACATCGCAGAAGTCCTTGAACTGCCTGTAGGAACGGTATCTTCAAGGCTTTCTAGGTCTAGAGAAAAATTACGCGCCAATCTTAATGAAAAATAGGAGGTTGTTGATAATGGACGATAAATCATTTGACGAATTCGTTAAGGGTAAGGCACTCGAAGAAAAAACACTAATTCCTTCCGGACTAAATCATAAGATGACCACTACTTTTAAGGAACTACCAAAAAGGAAAAAATACCATACTAGATTGCTCCGACTCGGCTCTGTTGCAGCTATTCTAGCATTCAGTGTGCTAACGTCTATAGGGTTTGCTTCCCCGAGCTTCGCATCAAACGTAAGAAACATAAGTTATACGATTAGCAGTAATATATCTAATTTCTTAGGATTACAAAAGAATTTGGACGAATATAAGACTGTTATAAATAAAGAAGTAACTGATAACTCAATAACAGTTAAATTAAATGAAGTAATATTGGATGGCAATGAACTGACAGTTTCTTATAATGTAAGTTCTAATAAAAAATTGGAAAAATCTCAAACCTGGATAGGTTCTAATACTATTTATGTAAATGGGAAAAAGGTAAAAGGAGGAAGTACTGGATCTGCTACTAATGTTAATGACTATACTACACAAGCTGTTATTACTAATTATGATTTAGGTAGATTGGATTTAAGTGGAGATATAGATATAAAAATGTTATTTGATTCTATGCTTTTGAATGATAAAATAACTAACGGTTCTTGGAAATTTGAATTTAAGACAAATGGTAATCAATTAAAAATAGATACTAAGGAAATATTGCTTAATCATAAATTTACACTTGAAAACGGTGAAGAATATACTCTGAAAAAGTATACAGATAACGCGTTAGGTCAGAAAATTTATGCTTCAATATCTAATTTTACAACAAAATCAATGTATGTTGTGACGTTAAAAGGAATTGATAATTTAGGTAATAAAGTTGAATTATCCTTAAGAGAGGGAGGTAAAGACGAAGCATTATTTACAATAGAAAATATAGATGGAAATCTTAATGAGAAGGCCAAAGTATTAACACTCACGCCTTACGCAGCTAAATATCCAGATAAAAGTGGTGAGATGAATGGTGAATATAAAAAAGTAGGAGCTGAATTCACAATAGATTTATCATTATTGAAATGATGTGATTAGGATTGGGACGCTAACGTTAAGTGAAACCATAATTTTGGAAGCCTCCTCGTCCATTCGATACGGAAGCGAATATTTTCAAGGAGCAAGTATGGAAAGCACAAAAACACTATTAGCTATTTTTGTCATAGTTGCTGTTCTTATGATGAACTTCCTTTGCGGCGTATGGATTACTCGTCACGGCAAAAAATCAGTAAGTAAGTGAACAAATCCTTAGCCCCAGCGCCCTTATTGATAAACGCTGGGGCTATTTGTCATAATCACTTTTTATAGGACGCAAAAAGGGGATTTGTCTTTTTCAATTGAATAAGTTACAAAAAATTGACTTTGGCATACTGTATATAGTACATTATATAGTACATTATATAGTACGAAAGGAGTGGGTTTTATGTTAGCTGTTAATTACTCCACATATAGGAGTAACCTTAAAGAATATTGTGACAGAGTAACGGATGATAGCGAAACTATTATTGTAACTCGAAAAGGTGAAAAGAACGTTGTTATAATGAGTCTTGACGAATACAATAACATTATGGAAAATCTGAAAATATTAAAAAATCCAAGTTACTTCATTGATTTATTCCAGTCATTACAACAACTCAATGAAGGCAAAATTGTTATTAAGACAATGGAAGAATTGGAAACTATGGAGCAATGAATATACTATTTTCAGAAAAGGCATGGGAAGAATATACCAATTGGCAAAAAGAGGACAAAAAGATTGTTGCAAAAATAAATTCGTTGATTAAGGATATTCAAAGAAACGGTATGCTCGTTGGTGTAGGGCAACCTGAACTTTTGAAACATGGATTATCAGGATTGTGCAGTAGAAGATTAACGCAGGAACACAGACTCGTTTATGCGCAAGACGAAAATGAAAATTTAGTTATCGTAAAATGCAAAGGACATTATTAATATAACCTCGATAAGCAAGAATTTTTCATTAGTCCGGGCATTTACTATGGCTAATTGTGCCCATCCCGCCCAAATGGTAAAAAGAGCGTTTTTCGTATTCTGCAGTGCTAAATCGGTAAATTCGAGTTTATCACGGAACAGACAAAGGTAGACATTGGTCCATTGGCGGCGCGCTTTGTTGATCCGGCGCTTTGGAACAAGGCTGTGCAGGATGAGGGTGAAGACAATTTAGACCAATTTTACCTTTCCGGCGGGATGGGCATTAATAGCCTTATTCATTTTTCAGAAACTCCCCTCAACCATTAGATTACCCTCATTAGCCTACTTAAAGTAAAATAAATCCTCAAACTTCTTATCTGCCTCATTGATTATTAGTCCTATAGTTAGTGGCATCCAGCCAAATAATGCAGAAATGACCAAGAATGTTACCTTTTATGTCACATATTCTTATAGTTGAGGATGAAAAATCCATAAATGATCTTATTGCCATGAATCTGGCCCTAGTGGGGCATACCTGTGAGCAAGTATATGATGGCACTGAGGCACTTGAATTCTTGAAGCAAAATATTTACGCGTTAATTATTATGGATATAATGCTTCCGGGGTTGAATGGTTTCGTCCTTATGGAACATGTTTCTGAAGATACGCCTGTGATTTTCCTCACCGCCATGAGTAATCTGTCCGACAGAGTCAAAGGCTTGAAGCTGGGTGCCGATGATTATATTGTCAAGCCCTTTGAGACTGTGGAGCTTCTGGCCCGAATTGAAGCGGTACTTCGCCGTACGCATCGTTCAGTGACTGCTTTTTCTCTTGACGGTACTGTCGTAAACCTTGAAAGCAGAGTGGTTACAGTGAGCGGCAGCGAAATCGAAATTACCCTTCGCGAATATGAATTGTTGGAAATTCTCATTAAAAATAAGAATATTGCTCTGACGCGTGAAAAATTGCTCAAATTGGCCTGGGAATATGATTATTACGGAGAGACCAGAACGGTGGATGTGCACATTCAAAAGCTGCGCAAGAAGTTAAAATGGGAAAACAGAATAAAGACAGTGTATAAAATGGGTTACCGTTTGGAGGTGGACTAATGAAGTTCTGGCAAAAAGCATTTATCGGAATTTTAGTAGTTTTCATCATATCAATCAATATCTGCCTTTTCCTGATTGCGCAATATAGCTTTTCTCTTAATATGAAACGGGACACAGATCGGGCGTTAGGTGAATATCACTTTATTACGAATAGTGTCGGTGAAACAGTGAACTCGTTCAACTAAAGTTGAACATCGAGTCTTCGGTGGGGGAGTCTACCCCCACCGAAGTGGAAATCGGAACACCCACTTATATAAGTGGGTGTCTCGGAATTGATCGGAACACCCACTTATAGAAGTGGGTGTCTCGGAATTGATCGGAACACCCACTTATAGAAGTGGGTGTCTCGGAATTGATATCAGAAAATGGGATAAACTACCTCCATATAACGGGAAAGGTTGGCAGCCAGGGAAATTATTCACTTGTATACGTGCGTGATCTTTCTGAACTGTATATTACGCAATCTCAACTCACAAATTATCTGATAATGGTGAGTGCATCTGTAGAAATAGTGCTGTCACTTGTATTATTGCTATTCCTGAGAAAGCTTACCCATCCCATACGCGCGATGCAAAAAGCGACCAGCAAAATTGCCGGCGGCGTGTATGACGAACGAATCAGTTTGCCGGGCAGGGACGAATTTCACGACCTTGCAGAGAACTTCAACCAAATGGCTTCAAACATTAATGAGAAAATCCTTGAACTTGATAAAACAGCACAAGATAAACAGCGTCTTGTGGACAATTTAGCTCACGAACTACGAACGCCGCTTACAGCTATTCGTGGCTATGCTGAATACCTGCAAAATGCAAACGCTCGCGAGCCGGATCGTATAAAGGCAGCCGGCTATATTTTAAATGAAACTGACAGAATGCAGAATTTGGCATTCAAACTGCTTGATTTAGCGCTGGTAAAAAATCACTCATCAGATTTTCAGATAATCATTCTGCAAGAACTTATTTTGATGCTGTCGCAATACTTGAGGTAACGGACTTTGGCTGCGGTATGAACGAAGAACAGATTGCTTTGGTATGTGAGCCTTTTTATCGTATTGACAAAGCGCGTACGCGTCACTCAGGCGGCATAGGACTGGGATTATCACTTTGCAAAGAAATTGCACATTTACATGGAGCCGAGTTAATAATCAGCTCTACTCCCGGAAAAGGTACAACAGTGCAAATATGTTTTACAACTCCATTGCAACCCTCTGAAAACTCCGTAACGAATGATGATGCATAATGTATTTGTAGTACTACAAATATTATTTAAAAGGAGATTTTCAAAATGACAAAATTTAAAACAGTGTTTAAAAAGACTTGGGTATTTGCTACAGCAATTGCATTAATAGTTGGAAGCAACTCTGTAATGGCTTCTACACTTAGTCCAAATGTTGCATCAAATCCAGTATCAAATGTGGTTCCTGTTACAGATGCTGTGAAAGAGGACATTCAAAATAAAACTACACAAAAAGAAGCTGTATCGGAATACGCAGTTATCGACGGTTCCAAAAATACACAGGCAGAAAAGGAACAATTAAAAGAAAGAATTATTTACAAGCTAAGCCATGACGGAGTTGCACCGGACCAGATAGAGGAAAAGGCCAACACCATTTTGGCCGCTGGTTTGGTTGCGCTAACTCCCGGAGAAAAGGATATTACGGCCGCACAAGCTGCCTCTTATGCCTCATACGTGCTCAAAAAGGCCTATGGAGTGGATTTTAAGGATTACACAGTTAAAGCAAGCTTTTTTTCAACCCCTCTTCCAAACGATAGTGCTTGGACTGTAACTTTTACTGCACCGGGAGAAGTCCTCCAGAGTGACCAGAGTGAAGCTCAAAATCCGATAGCAAAATCATATGTTGCCACTGTGAACTCTATGAACGGCACAATGATTAATGCAAGTTTTTTCGATAGAGATACTACCCGGATCAATAAAAATCTGAACGATCCGGCATGGAAGGAAAAGGCAGCGCAATCTATATCAGCATTGCTTCTGGAAAACGTTACGTTAATCAACAGCAAAGTGGTATTCGCAACCCCTGAAACGGGTGTAACAGTGGTATGTGAAATGTCTGACGGCTCTGCATACGCAGTACGCTTAATTGGTGAAAACAAAGAAGCAGCTGCTTTCTTATTTTTCCCAAATGGATACGATGGGAGTTTAGACAAAAGGTTTTAATATTTGACAAAAAGTAGAGCATGCATAAAGAGGATGCATGCTCTACTTTTATATCTTCACTTCGGAAGTATTTGAAACCGCCACATAGTGAACTCGTTCAACTAAAGTTGAACATCGAGTCTTCGGTGGGGGAGTCTACCCCCACCGAAGTGGAAATCGGAACACCCACTTATATAAGTGGGTGTCTCGGAATTGATTAACTTTTTGTACTTTCATAACGTGTATAGTTACCGCCATCGGTTGCTTCATTGCTGAGTAAAAAGTCGATGATATTGATGTTCTTTATTCCTTCAAAATCATTATAAATAGTTTGATCCATTGTTAGAATCACTTTTTCATAATGGTCGGTGATTGCTTGCAAAGGACGGAGCTCGCGGGTTCTCGTTTCTTCATCCAAAATGCTTGCTGAAACCTGGTAGTAGATTTTCTTATCAGATTTGGTAGCTATGAAGTCAACCTCCAAGGTTCCAACCTTTCCTATAGAAACATCGAAGCCACGTCGGAGCAGCTCAAAATAGACAACATTTTCCAATATATATCCATAATCGGTGTTTCTTAAGCCGGTCAGTTGGTTGCGAATGCCGGTGTCAACAATATAGTATTTCTCCAGAGACTTTAGAAATAGCTTGCCTTTAAGGTCAAATCGGTTCGCGCGATAAATGATAAATGCATTTTCCAACATTTTTAGGTAATTATCAATCGTATCGCTTGTGGTTTTTCTTCCGCTGCTGGTTAAGTAGTCACTGATTTTTTTGGTGGATACAGTGTTTCCAATATTGGCAGCGATAAATTTCAGAACGCTTTCGAGCAATGCAGTGTCTCTTACATTGTTTCGCTGTACGACATCCTTCAAAATGACCGTGTTATAAATACCGGTAAGAAATGGCGCGATGGTATCAGGATGATCTTTCAATTCCACCACTGTTGGTAGCCCGCCATATTTCAGATAATCTCCGAAAAGCGCATTGATGTTGTCGGATTTATCAAAATCGTTAAAGTCAAGATACTCCTTAAAGGATAAAGGTTGCATTTTAATTTCCACATAGCGTCCGGATAGCAATGTCGATAACTCGGAGGATAGGAGATAAGCATTTGAACCTGTAATATAAATATCGACATTGGAATCAACGAGAAAAGAGTTGACTGTCTTCTCCCACGACATTACCTGCTGTACCTCGTCAAGAAGGAGATAGTACTTTTCCTTGCTGCCGGTCATTTTGCTTTTGATATAAGTATACAAAGCCTTATAGGTTGTGATCTCATCAAATTCTATTGCTTCAAAGTTTATGCGGATGATTTGGTCCGCCTTCACTCCGTCGCCAAGGAGATACTCTTCAAATAATGCGAGCAAAGTAGACTTACCGCAGCGTCGAATGCCGGTAACAACCTTTATGAGGGGTTTGTCTTTAAAATTGGCGAGTTGGTTTAAATATAGATCACGCTTTTTCACAATGAATCACCTCTTAGTATAGAGTATACCCGAAATCCAAGGATATTCAACAACTATTTCGACTATACTAGAATAAAAATTAAAAAAAGTATAATTAAAGAGTATAAACCGATAAAGCAGCATAGATTCTGAGTTTGCGAGAAAATATCAAGATAAGGTCAGTTCTTATAAGTGAAATATTAGAGCAAACAAATTATAAAATAGCACCCGTGATAATTGTCGAACAAATCATAGTGAGAGAGCTGAGGCTTACTTCAAGAAAAAAACCATTTAGGAAACGCTGGCTACGTTATCGTAAAATAATATTTTGGGGATGGATAAAATGAAAGTAGTAGACGCTGAAAAAAAGTGAGCGAATGTTATGAAAAGAAAAAATAAAATCCTGTTGATTTCTTTTATTATTCTTGCAATTATCACTAATATAGTTGGCTTATATATAGGGAATATATATTACCAAAAGGTTTGTAGGCTAAATATAAATCCAGCAACTACAGGACTTGATTATTATAAACCCAGCTTCAATTATAAAAGATTTACACAACTGGAATCCTATAATGTGTCTATTAAATCAAATTTTGATTATAAGCTCTCCGGTACATATATTTTCAATCCAAATCCGACTAACAACACTGTAATTTTAGTTCATGGCATAGGGGGAGACCGCTGGGAAGCTATGAAATATTCAGATATGTATCTGGATATGGGTTTTAATGTATTAGCATATGATTCAAGAAAACATGGTAGCAGTGGAGGGAAGGATATAACTCTTGGTTTTTTTGAAAAGACAGACCTTGATAACGTAGTAAAATGGGTTAAATGGGTTAATCCAAATGCTGTTATAGGAGTACATGGAGAATCTTTGGGGGCTGTAACTGCACTACTTCAAGCAGAGTTAGATAAGATTAAGAAAAACGTAAATTTTTATGTGGTAGATTGTCCCTATTCTGATTTACGGGAATTATTGAATATTAAACTCTCAAGTGACTTTAGACCACATTTTCAACCTGCCGCAGCATTCATATTATTTTATGCAAATATTGTTGCCCTGAAAAATTCGCACTTTTCACTGTATGCAATATCGCCGATCACTGCAATTAGCGCTATTGATACCCCCATAATGTTTATCCATGGCAGTAACGACACCTTTATACCAGCTTCCATGTCCTTAGAATTATACTTGAGAAAGAAAGGCCCAAAGGGGATATATATCTCGCCTGGTGCAGAACATGCTATGTCTTATTTGACAAACAAGACAGAATACACAGCTAAAGTTAAGCAATTTCTCACTAAGAATAAGCTGCTCAAGGATTGAGTGACTACGGCAAGTTAATTGTCTTCACAGCTTTCTCCATAATAGCCTCGTCCTGGACTCTGAGGACAACTCGAGCCTGTTGATTATCATTCTCTACAAAAGCATACATGTACTCCACGATAACGTCCTGTTTGACGAGTTGATTGAGTACTTCTGCTAATCCACCGGCGCGATCTGGTACTTTGAGTACCCAGATTGGTGTTAAGGATACTACAATTTTTCGTTCCCGCAATTTTTCCGTAATTTGTTCAGGTTCATCCACAATTATTCGTAACACCCCGTAATCCTTGGTGTCCGCCAACGATAGGGCCCGCAAATTCACCTTAAGTTCGGCAAGAAGACTTATTACCTCTGCCAATCGTCCTTTTGAATTTTCGAGAAAAATAGATAATTGCAACATTGTTATTACCCTCCCCTACTTGCGTTTATCGATAACCCGAACGGCTTTCCCTTCACTCCTCGGTATACTTTTTGGTTCTACCAGACGAATGCGAACGGAGATTCCCAGAATTTCTTCAATTCTTTGTTGGAGACGTTCTTGACGCCCTTCCAATTCTTTTACTTCGTCAAAAAAGCTAGTTTCATTGACTTCCACCTGAACTTCAAGTTGATCTAAGCTACCCACACGGTAGACAACAAGCATATAATGTGGTTCAAATCCTCCCAAGGAAAGGATCGCTTCTTCGACTTGACTCGGAAAGACATTAACCCCTCGAATGATTAACATATCGTCCACACGAGCCGAGACGCGTTCCATTGTCCAACCAACCTTTCCGCAGGAACACGTCCCATAATTTAAGGTGGTCAAGTCTTTGGTCCGATAGCGTAAAACGGGAAATCCCGTTTTTTTCAAACTTGTGATGACTAACTCTCCCCGTTCGCCATTAGGAAGAGGCTTTCCTTCTGAATCCAGTATTTCAGGATAAAAATGTTCGTCAATATGCAATCCGTTCTGAGCGGTACACTCCATGGCAACACCAGGCCCCATAGTTTCACTAAGACCATAAATATCAAACGCTTTAATGCCAAGGCGAGCTTCGATCTGTTCTCTCATACCTTCTGACCAAGGCTCTGCTCCGAAAACACCAATTCTGAGCTTTAATTCATCCCGTGAAATCCCCGATTCCTCGAGACTTTCGGCGAGAAACAACGCATAAGAGGGCGTACACGCCAACACAGTTGTACCAAAGTCTCTCATCAGCATGAGTTGTCGCGCTGTATTTCCTCCAGAAATGGGAACGGTTACGGCACCGAGTTCTTCACAGCCATAGTGTAACCCCATCCCTCCCGTAAACAAACCGTATCCGTAAGCAATTTGGACGACATCGTGTCGGGTTACACCTGCTCTCGCGAGTTCATTGGCCACGATTTTTGCCCAAAGCTCGATATCATTACTCGTATATCCTACGACTGTTGGCTTACCTGTTGTTCCCGAAGAAGCATGAAGTCGAACAATATTTTCCATAGGTTCCGCAAAAAGCCCAAACGGATAATTTTTGCGCAAATCCTCTTTCGTGGTTAAAGGAAGGCGCTGGAAGCCCTGAAGAGTCTGAATATCCTCCGCTTGATTTATTCCTACCGTTCCAAAACGGTCTCGATAGTAGGGAATTGGCAAGACGCTCTCGACCGTTTTGCGCAGACCCTTTAGCCATTGTTGTTCTGTATGATCAGTTCCCTTAGATACGTTATCAGCTACGCCCATTAACCCATCCCCTACTTTTAAAATTTTGTCTGCAGACCAATAAAAATTCAAAATTTTTTAAAATTTATAGCTTAATTATATGGCCTATTATACTACAGTAGTGATTATCATGCCACCAATTCATCTACTTTGCCAGGTACTTTCGAAATCCTGCCGAAAGTCTCTTCCTCCTTGTATAAGAAAATTTATTTATCCTGACCAACGCATTTTAAATACACTGTTTACAATTCATAGATTTTCAATTACAATAAACACAGTGCATTACAGCACTAGTGTACTAACCTTGATATTTTCCAGGAGGTGATGATTATGCTCCTAAATACGGATAGTATGAAACCGATCTATGTACAGATTGCCGAATGGCTTGAGGGAGAAATACTTTATGAAAACATCAAAGAAGAGGAACGTATTTATTCGCAATATCAGCTAGCGGAAATGTTTACGATAAACCCCGCAACAGCAGCTAAGGGGCTGAATATTTTAGCAGACGAGGATATTGTTTATAAAAAACGGGGACTTGGCATGTTTGTGTCCCCGAATGCTAAGCAATTTATTCTAGCTAGGCGCAGAAGTCGGATTTTAGGGCACATGATCACAGAGTTAGTGATGGAAGCTAACCGGCTAGATGTAAGTGAGAGTGAGCTTAATAGAATGATTCAGCAGGCGAGAAAAGAAAGCGAGGAGGAACAGCTATGAGTGTGATTCAATGTGATAATATGACAAAAACCTACGGCAGACTTAAGGCAATCGATCACTTATCCCTTGAAATAGAAGAAAACAAAATCACAGGCCTAATCGGTAGAAATGGTTCAGGAAAAACAACGTTGTTAAAGATGATTGCTGGGTACTTAAAACCTACAAGTGGTGAACTCAAGGTTTTTGCAGAAAAACCCTTTAATAACTTAGCTGTTTCTGCAAACTCGATTTTTGTTGATGACACTATGATATTTCCAGATTCGTAGCCATCCATTTAAAACAGATTCAAATATATTATTCTTTGACATACAAACTAATGGAGGAAATCGGCAAATTATTGTCAAACGTAAGGACGTTGATGACGGAGAAATTGAAGTTTCCACTTATACCACAACCCAATTAGTGGGAGGCATTGATTTTACAAAGCTAATTTTACCTCCTGCGGTTTCACTTCAAAAAGGGACGTTGTCTATAACGGCAGCTAGTCCACAGAGACTTGACTTCAAACAATTTAAGGCTGACGTTCTGGTGGATCAATTCAAAACCCAAAATATGAGAAATCTTTATACGGGGCGAGTAAGTTTTGGTTTTCAGATTATATACATCCGGGTTCCAAAAAGCTTGGAGATTAATGAGGGAAAGTATGCTAACCAAATTCAAATGCTCAATAGCAACTAAATCAACGTTATCCCCTTGACTCTCAAAGAGCCCCTCAACCGTTCAAACTGAACTGTTGAGGGGCTCTTTGAGAGCGCTCTAATTATTTCACTTACAGTCCTGCAAGTTTTCGCAAAACCTCTGCCTTGTCTGTTTTTTCCCAGGGCAGGTCAAGATCCGTTCTTCCGAAATGCCCATATGCTGCCGTTTGGCGGTATATAGGTCGACGAAGATCCAAAGTTTTAATGATGCCAGCCGGACGAAGATCAAACGTTTGCAAGATAAATTCAGAGATCTTATCATCGGCGATCTTTCCCGTTCCGAACGTCTCGATAGAAACGGATACCGGACGGGCTACTCCGATGGCGTAAGCGATTTGTAGTTCGCAACGGTCGGCTAAGCCTGCGGCAACGACATTTTTAGCTACATAACGCGCCGCATAAGCACCTGAACGGTCTACTTTTGTGGGGTCCTTACCTGAGAATGCACCGCCGCCATGGCGAGCCATGCCTCCATAGGTATCCACTATGATTTTGCGTCCTGTCAGACCACAATCACCCTGGGGTCCGCCGATAACAAAACGACCTGTTGGGTTAATGAAATACTTCGTATCCTCATCTAACAACTCTCTGGGAATGGTGGGGTATACAATATATTGTAGCAAGTCACGGCGGATTTGATCTTGAGTAACATCCGGATGATGCTGAGTAGAGATAACTACTGTATCCACCCGAATTGGCTTGTGATCCTCATACTCCACGGTAACCTGCGTTTTACCATCTGGACGTAGGTAGCTTAAAAAATCTGATTTTCGCATTTCACTTAGCTTACGTGCCAAGCGATGGGCTAGATCAATAGGAAGGGGCATGTAGCTTTCACTTTCATTAGTCGCATAACCAAACATCATGCCCTGATCTCCTGCTCCGATCGCTTCTATATCACTATCTGTCATCTGGCCAGTTTTTGATTCTAAAGCCCTATTCACACCCAACGCGATATCGGCCGATTGTTCTCCAATCGAGGTTAAAACTGCGCAGGTATCGGCGTCAAAGCCATATTTGGCCCGGGTATAACCGACTCCACGGATTGTCTCCCTCACAACATGAGGAATATCCACATAGCACGTGGTCGTGATCTCGCCGCTGACTAAGACCAAGCCTGTCGTTACGGTCGTTTCGCAGGCCACTCGAGCATTAGGATCTAACGCATAAATCGCATCCAAAATGGCATCAGAAATTTGATCACAGATCTTATCAGGATGCCCCTCGGTCACAGACTCGGATGTAAATAATTTTTTAACCATTTAGTTCACTCCTTTGTTTCTACCAAATAATACTGTATAAGTTTCGGGTGGCATAAGTGCAACCAAAGACTTCCACCAGCGCCTGTGGCTTGGTGCAAGTCAGGTTTTCTTTACACACCGAGGAGCTTGGCAATCTCGCGAACGAGATGTTGGGCAACCTCATGTTTGCTCATCTGAGGTAAATCTATTCTTCTTCCGTCTGGGAAGAGAAAACTGACAATGTTTGTTAGTCTACCAAAGCCGGCGCCCGATTTGGTGATATCATTAGCTACAAGGAGGTTGACGTTTTTCTTTTGCATTTTATGCTGGGCGTTAGCCAAGAGATTCTCAGTCTCAGCTGCAAACCCAATAAGAACCTGGGACGTTTTCCTCCGTCCAAGTTCCGCTAAAATATCCGGGTTCGGGACCAATACAAGTGTACTGCTTGTATCTGCTTTTTTGATTTTTTGTTCAGCCTCAGTCGATGGTCGATAATCCGCAACCGCTGCTGCCTTAACGACAACATCCATTTCGGGAAATAGCCCCAAGACTGCATCGTACATCTCTCGAGCGGTCTGCACCGATATCCGTGTCACTCCTTGAGGAGTTGGTAAATCCGTTGGCGCACTAACCAGAATGGTCTCTGCACCGGCTTCCTGTAGCGCTTGAGCGATGGCATACCCCATTCGCCCAGAACTCCTGTTACCTAGATAGCGCACTGGATCAAGCGGTTCTTGGGTTCCACCCGCCGTCACTAGGGCCTTCTTGCCTATTAACAAATCTAGCCCTGTGAAAAACTGAACTAAGACTTTAACGCTCTCCTCCGGCTCGCTCATGCGTCCGTCCCCATCTGTTCCACACGCTTGAAAACCTGTTTCAGGGCCAATGATCTTTATCCCACGTTCTCTGAGCCGCATCAGATTCTCTTGTGTTGCCGGATGGTGATACATTGCATGGTTCATGGCCGGCGCGACGAAAATCGGTGCGCGAGTCGCTAAAAGAACTGTGGAAAGGAAATCATCCGCCAAACCCATCGCCATTTTGGCTAACATATTGGCCGTTGCCGGAGCAACAATGACTGCATCAACGTGCTCTGCCAACGCGATATGCTCTACCTTCCATCGTTTAGGCTCTTCAAAAAGATCTAAATACACCGGGTTCGACGAAAGAGTCTGCAGCGTTAGTGGCGTAATAAATTCGGTTGCCGACTTCGTCATTACTACGTGTACTTGTGCCTGCAGCTTACGTAAGCGCCTAACCACTTCAGCGGCTTTATAAGCTGCAATCCCGCCAGTAATTCCAACGAGGATTTTTTTCTCAGTTAACATTACCCAATCTCTTCCGGGGTACATTCATAGGTGAATTTGGAATGAGAAATCTCCTCAAGTGAAATACTAACCGGCTTCATGCCCTTAGCTAAATCCTCATGCTTTGCTTCTTCCATGATCGTACGCGCCCGCTTAGCAACAACGATGACCAACGTATACTTGCTATCCACTTTATGCATTAACATATCGAGTGAAGGTTGTTTCATTCAGACTCCTCCTTAAAAACAAACGGTTTTCGTTTAACCCGGCATTTTTCTGCCACTAGGATACTCTTCAATTTATCAACAGCCACTGGAACCTCATCGTTAATAACTACGTAATCATATTCACTGACATATTCTAGTTCCTGAATTGCCGTGGCCAATCGTTTCTGAATGACTTCCTCGCTCTCCGTTCCGCGTTTGTGAATACGTTCAGAGAGAACATCCAAGGAAGGCGGCACAATAAAGGTAAAAACTCCTTGTGGGAATCGCTTTTTGATTTGTAGCGCTCCTTGAATTTCGATCTCTAAAATAACGTCCATTCCTTCCTGAATCGCTTGCTCAACAGCAAATCGTGGGGTTCCATAATAATTATCACAAAACTCGGCCCATTCCAACAGTTCGTCAGAAGCGATCATAGCTTTGAATTCCTGCCGTGGACGAAAATAATAATGAATCCCTTCCACTTCACCTAGGCGAGGGGCTCGCGTCGTCGACGAGACAGAATATCTCAGGTTTGGCATTTGCTGCAGGAGTTCTTGACAAAGTGTCCCTTTGCCAGCCCCTGAAGGGCCTGATAAAACTATTAATAGTCCATGATTTTTCTCCACTCTACACTCCTAGTCCTCCGGATCTTCTACGCGGTTATTGGACTCTTTTGTTGACAGACGATGAGCCACCGTTTCAGGTTGGACTGCAGACAAAATCACATGCTGGCTGTCACAAATGATAACCGCGCGTGTACGTCGACCATAAGTCGCATCAATGAGCATGCCCGCATCTCGGGCTTCTTGAATAATACGTTTGATCGGGGCGGATTCCGGGCTCACAATCGATATAATTCGGTTAGCAGATACGATATTGCCAAACCCAATGTTAATGAGCTTAATGTCCAAGATGAATCCTCCATTACTCTAAATTTTGGATTTGTTCGCGCACTTTTTCCAATTCACTTTTTACGCTAACTACCTGTTCCCCAATTTTTAAATCATTCGCTTTTGACCCAATAGTGTTGATTTCTCGGTTCATTTCCTGAACTAAAAAATCTAGCTTACGCCCCACTGGCTCGCGACTTTTCAAGGCCTCTCGGCTTTGAGCTAAATGGCTGTCAAAACGAACCAACTCTTCTGTAATTGATGCGCGATCCGCAAAATAAACTACCTCGTTTGCCAATCGAATCCCATCCACTTCGACTTCGCCCAAGAGCGTCTGCATACGGTCCTGCAAGCGTTCTTGATAATCCGTCACGACATATGGCGCGCGCTCAGCAATCCGTTGCAGATACTCTGTAATAAGATTCAGCCTAATGAGTAGATCGGATGTTAATTTTTCACCTTCAATGCGGCGCATTTGCCCAAAACCATTGGAGGCAATTCCAAGTGCCTCAGCACACGTCCCCCATAAAGTATCAAGATCGATTTCAGGCTCCACAACCGAAAGAACCTCCGGAAAAGTGACTAAACGGTAAATATCCGTTTCATACGCTGTATGTAGATCTAAGGCGAGATCCTTCAATGTCTTATCATACGACATTGCCAAATCTTTGTCAACCTTCACCAATCTCTTCATTCCTTCGGTTTCCACCACATTAACATGCACTTCAATCCGACCGCGCTGGAACCTTCCTTGGAGCATTTTACGTATTTGTTCCTCAAAAGCATTTAAATGACGAGGTGTTCTCACTACGATTTCTAAAAAGCGATGGTTAACCGACTTCAGCTCGATATGAAACTGATAAGCCCTTCCACTCGCCTCTCCTCGACCAAATCCAGTCATACTATTTGCCATACGAAACCCGGCTAATCAATCAACCAGGTCTTTCACCCCCTATTTTCCCTATTTAATTAATCCAAAAAAATTTAATTGACATATAGAGACTAGTAAATAAGAGTATCCCATAAGCTATTCTTTGAAAGGTAATTTGATTTATTTTATCAAAGAGTATATTCCCCACAAATACCCCTCCTGCAACAACGGGGATTAATGCTAAAGATGAAGCCACTATATCTAGATTTGTTCTTACTGTTAGCAATTGTGTTGCCAAGCTGATTATATAGACAAAAATGAAAAATGCTAAGGTTGTACTTCTTGCTTTCTCTTTTTTTGTATTCATAGCATTGTAGAAAAGTATAAGGGGTACACCTGGCATTCCAATACTAGTTGTAAATAACCCAGCACATAAACCAACAAAAAATTGAGTTTTCTTTAATATTATCATACCTTCAATAGCTGTAATAGCTGCAGTATCCCTCTCTACTGGTGGATTATCACTTGAATCTTCTTTTTTAAGTTTGGGCTTAATTTTTAATGGTCTTTTCATTAGTATAAAGGTTACTATTAAAATAACAATACTCACGGTAATCTTTAAGATGTCTAAATTTACAAATTTGAAAAAAAAAGCTCCTAAAGGTACCCCTACAACGCTACCGATTATTAGCCTACTTAGTAGACCTTTATCTACATCCTTTATTATTGTACGTATTAATAGAAGTGAGACTACAAATGAGAGAATAATACTTATTTGAACACACTCTCGTGAATCAAAAACTAAAAGTAAAAAAGGTGTAGCCATAATCGCAAAGCCAAACCCTGTAGAAGCCTGTAATACTGAGGCAAAAAAAACTATTATGGTCGCTATAATCCATTGAAACATTATCCATCACTCTTTTCCTAAGCAAATTTACTATTCCCAAGGGAGAGTAATATATCTCCTAACCATAATTTATATGTTAAATTCGCCATATCAAAACGTAAAGGAAAACCGCAGTCGCCTGCGGTTCTTGAGTAGTTAATCCTAATTAGAGCTTGCTAGCCAAACTTGTTTTTTACTTGTTGTTGAGTGTAATCCTTGATTCCAACATGGCCCAATCGTCCCTTATTATTAGCGCTAATTTCGAAGGGCGTGAGTACAGTCTCTCGGTCGAACACGCACGCCCATAAATTATTTTACCAGTTTTTTACATCAAGGTGCTGGTATTTGGGGAGTAAACGAGTAGGCATTTGCAAGGCATCTTTTCTAAATGGGGGAGCAAGTTGGGTTCCATCACAAACAATTTCTAGAACAAATGGCTTACGCAAGCTTAATGCTCTCGTTAAAGCTGGTCCGACGTCTTCTGGTTTCTCTATGCGCATTCCTTCAGCACCCATAGCAATAGCAGCTGGTACAAAACTTACTGGATTCGGGATATCCGCGCCCACGAAACGATTATTATAAAAGTCTACCTGATTTTTCTTTTCTGCGCACCAAGCTCCATTTCTAAAGACAATAGCTACTACAGGTAAGTTATGCTCAACAGCAGTACTTACTTCATGTAAACTCATGCCCCAGGCTCCATCCCCTACGATACTTACGACAGGTGCCTCGGGACTAGCCATCTGCGCACCCAAGGCCGCTGGGTATGAAAATCCTGTGTTTCCAAAGGTAAGGGCTGCAATGTGCTTGCCTTCCCCTTTGAATTCTAAATAACTGTTCGAAGTAGATGCAACGTTTCCAATATCTGTGGCTACTATGGCATTATCAGGCAAGGACTTTTGGATTTCTAACAAAGCACGACGGGGATTAATCGGTACACCATCAACCATGGCCAAGTCCACAAGCTCTTTTCTCCAAGCCTTTACTCGTTCTTCTATTGAATCTATACGAGCTTGGTCCACTTTCGGATTAGGAACCTTTGCTTCCAATCGCTTCAAGATCTCAATTGCAGCTTCCTTAGCGTCACCAATAATGCCCACTTCCACGGGATGTGTTCGTGCCAGATTTCTAGGGTTAATATCGACTTGAATAATCTTGGCACTCTCCGGGAAGTAATTAATATCATATTGTGGTAAAGTACCAAAAACAGATAACCTGGTTCCGAGAGCGAGGATAACATCGGCTTCTGCCAACGAATTCATGGCTGCTTTTGAGCCCATGTAACCAATCGGTCCCACCCAGAGAGGATGGTCACACGGAAAAGCATCGTTATGCATGTATGTGCAAGCTACTGGAGCTGTGAGAAGTTCGCCAATTTTGGCGATAATATCTGTGCACTTGGTATCTACAACTCCACGACCGGAGACAATTACAGGCTTTTTAGCTGAGAGAAGAATTTCAGTTGCTCTAACAAGTGATTCGGCGGAACCACATCCACGGTTGTCGACACGGTATTGATGGGGTTCTAAGATTTGCTCTTCAATTTCGCCATAGAAGTAGTCACGTGGGATATCGTAAAGTACTGGTCCACGTTCGGCATAAGCAATGCGGAAGGCTGTTCTTAAACAATCTGCCGCACGCTTCGGATGAGGGACTTGGATAGTCGCTTTTGTAATGGCTTTAAAAATCTGAACTGTATCAGCTTCTTGGAAGCCGTCCCAGCCTACAGTTGGCGTACCGGCAGACGGACAAATAATAACCATCGGGGTATGAGCAGAGTTGGCAGCAGCAACAGAAGTAACCATGTTAGTGATCCCTGGGCCATTCTGTCCGATGATAACACCACACTTGCCTGTAACACGGCAGAATGCATCTTCCATATGACCGGCTGATTGCTCATGACGTACTGGTATGAATCTAATTCCTGCCGTCGGGAATAAATCAAGTAGGTCCATGAATGCGGAACCGAGAATACCAGTTACATGTTCAACGCCTTCTGCTAACAATGTTTCAACGATGGCTTCACTAGGAGTCATTTTAACTTTGGCCATTTTTGTAAATCCTCCCTAATCTTCTTTTATCTTAATTGGTAATTCTTGGATCAGCTAATTATTGAATATTATTGGTCAAACACGGGTTATAACACCAAAACACTCGGTCATTTTGCATCCCCTAAAAGGATATCTTCCGATTTTAATATTTCTTGTACAATCATTAAAGCTGCTATGTCTGCAAATTTTTGATCATCCTCTGGGCGACGTCCACTAATCCCCACAGCTCCAATTAGACAATGCCCTATGATGATCGATGCTCCACCGGGAATTGGCGTAAGACAGGGATCACAAAAGAAACTTAAGTCAATCTTTTCCTCACAAAGACGTTTGTAGAAGCAAGCTGTAGTTGTCCCCATCCTTGATGAAGAATAGGCCTTGTACCCTGCTAGTTTAATGCTTCGCAGAGGCGCCCCATCCATTTTTGCAAAGTATATCATAAACCCATTTTCGTCGTATATTGCTATACTAACTGGAGGACCACCATCTGTTAGGGCGTTTTGTACTAATTTACGAGCAAGGTTGTTAATCATCTCTGAAGAAAGATTTGCTCTCAAGCCATTCGCTCCTTTAAATTATATACCAGGTTTATTTAAGCAATGATGGGAGCCACAAAGATATACTTGGGACATAGGTAACCAAAAGCAATACAAAGATCATAGCCATGACAATTGGGACAGCCTTTGCAGCTATATCCTCAATCCTCAGTTTAGCGATTCCGGATGCAACAAATAAGTTAACTCCAACTGGCGGCGTTACAAAACCAATCGCTAAATTGACTACCATAATAACTCCAAACTGGATAGGGTCAACACCGAGTTGTATGACCATCGGTAATAATATTGGTGTCAAGATGATAATTGCAGCAAGACACTCCATTACCATTCCTACAAAGAGTAGAAAAATGTTAATCAAAAGTAACACGACAATTTTGTTAGTACTTATAGACAGTACAAAGGCTGCAACAGTTTCGGGGATTCTTTCCATGGTAATATACCTTCCGAAAATTGTAGCCATAGCCATCAGCATGATTATAACCGAGGTAGTAACCCCTGCTTCAACCAGACAGTTGTAAATATCTTTAAATTTGAGGTCTTTATAGACAAAAACACCAATTCCTAGACCATATGTCACCGAAATAGCAGCTGCTTCCGTGGGAGTCATAATTCCTCCGTAAATCCCACCTAAAATAATAACAGGGACTAAGAGAGCCAATTTAGCCTCCCAAGCAGTACGCGCCACTGCTTTCAAATCTATCTTATCCCTACTCCCTTTCCATCCATTTTTCTTTGAAGTTCTATATGCTAATACCATCAAACCCAAACCGATCAAGACTCCGGGTACAATTCCAGCCATGAAGAGCCTTCCAATGGATTGTGAGCCTACAACTCCATAGATAACAAAGGGATTACTTGGAGGAATAATAACCCCGATTGAGCCCGCTGTGGCTACAACCGCGGCAGCAAATGCAGGGCTATATCCCTGTTTTCTCATTTCAGGGATCATCATGGTTCCGATTGCAGCAACTGTAGCAGGCCCAGAACCACTTATTGCAGCAAAGAACATACAAGTTAAGATTGTTACTAACGCTAATCCTCCAGGGAAAAAGCCAACTAATTCATTTCCCAGATTTAACAATCTTCTTAATAAGCTCCCACCGCCCATAATAATTCCAGCAGCCACAAAGAATGGTATTGCCATAATCGGAAAGCTATCAATACCGCTAAATGCCGCCTGTGCAAAGTAATCGAGTGGTATGGTTTGAGTTCCAATGGTTGTTGCCAAGGTAGCAATTCCTAAACAAAAGGCAATAGGTATCCCCATAATAATCAATAATATAAAATAACCAAACAACAACAATGTTGCACTCAAATTGTCAAAGATGACTAAGGGACAAGACAAGGCAGCAGTAATCAATATCGCTGCTAAAATTGCTTTTATAGTCATAGCCTTAATATCTTCATATGTATTTTGAATCGTTCTTATAAACATTAAACCAATTCCTACAGGAATAGCTAGATATGCGTACACCATCGGTGCTCCCATGGCAGGAGTAACCTGATTAGTGGCAACCTGCATGACGGTAGTAGTGACTCCACCTTTAATTAGGATATAAAATAGGGCAAATGTCAAAAGAGAACCAACTAAGTTTAAACACTGTCTCCATGAAACAGGTAATCTTCTAACTAAACCATCAACATTTATATTGCCCCTTTTCTTAATAACTAGGGCGGCCCCAACCTAAGCAATCCAAATGAAAGTGTAACGAGCTAATTCTTCTGACCATGTACTTATATTGCCGATCTCAATAAATGATAGAACATAACGATTAACAACCTGTAAAGTTATTAGCAACGTAAAAAAAAGAAATCCCACAACAACAACGTACTCTTCAAACCTTCGTTCTAGTAACCTTAGTACTTTAAAGGGCATACTCTCTTTCTTTTCGATAGAGTGTATTTCTTCTGGTATCATTAACTAATCCTCCTTGTAAGATAGAGCTAGGGTTGATGGTTCAAACCCAACTCGAACGTTCTTTGATAACTTACACCTTATTGTTCAGATGAATTAGTTGACACGTTAGACTCTATCACTAAACATCGTGTTATGATC
>Ga0209587_1000009_pt1 | contig 107088 bp, 105 predicted proteins | sample NGEPerD_2_FD_184512 | JGI IMG/M metagenome (GOLD analysis project Ga0209587, IMG submission 184512) | Arctic peat soil microbial communities from the Barrow Environmental Observatory site, Barrow, Alaska, USA - NGEE PermafrostL1-D... | ecosystem: Environmental > Terrestrial > Soil > Wetlands >...
TCATTGAATGCTTTGAGAATCCCGGTCAAGAATTGCGTGTTGGCGAGGTTCTTGAGAAACAGAAGACACTTTATACGGATTTAGGGGTTGCCCCGCCTGCCTCGTTATGAGATGGAGGGAATCCAGGGTGCAAAACAAAAAATTATGAAAGGAAGATTGTAATGAAATGTGAAATTATAAAAGACCTGTTACCAAGCTATATTGATGGTTTGACCAGCTCTGAAAGCAACCTAGAAATTGAAGAACATCGTAATAATTGTCCTCAGTGCAAAGAAATTTTTGAGCAAATGAAAGCAGAGGTCAGGGTAGAACATACCGAATACAACAAAGAAAAAATCAAACCATTTAAAAAGCTTAATAGAAAGGTTTTAAAAGCAGTTCTAATCACTTTGACAGTTTGTGCATTGGCGGTAGTATCTTATTTCTATTTCTTTGCATTTGGTTGGAAAGTGAACTCCGCTGATATGAACATCGAATATGTTTATAAAGATGACAAGATTTCGTTTGAATTTGAACTGACAGATGGTAGAGTTCTTAATTTTTGGAGTAATCGGGACGTTAAAAACATTCATATTACAACTATTAAGTTTACAGAATGTTTCAGTAGTATCTTAGATGACAGAGGTGAATATCCAAACAAGTTTTCATATGGAATACACAGTACCGATTATAATGGCAATAAAGTACAATTTACTGAGGATGATTGCGTTATATTACAATTTGAGGACAAAACAGAAACTTTCTATTTGAGAGAAATAGTTAAAGAATTAAGTATAAAGTAATCGACATTTATAGGAAGAGTCTGTCAGTTTAGACCAAGCATATTATTATCTATGTAAATTTTCCGCGCCAGAACGGCACAATGCGCCATCTGTCATATAACGTTTTGTTTACGATAGCAATAGGTAAAACTGAACGTTAACCGGAAATTGCTATGCTACTAATAGCACATCAGCTTACCTGATTTTGAAATGGGGGGGAGGAATGTTTCAGATGAGAAAAAAAGCAATCACAGTTGTCGCTCTCATTATTGTCTTAATTGCAGGATGGAGGTTTATACCAGTTCCTGGGACTTACCATTTTGCAGGGGCTGGAGAAAACTTTAGTGCTGGCGTAAATACAACGGTTGGTGTAGCCTCCTTTAAATACCTCGAATTGTCAATTCGTTCGAAACCTCCACGTGAGATGTCAAACATTAAGTATGAACTTGAAGGACGATTTGGTTTAAAGAGTTCAGGTGTAGTGTCATTAGGAAGTGACGGATACTATCGTGATTCTATTAGAGACGGTAACAGTCCAATGAATATCAGTAGGTTTGATGTTATTACACTTACATTGGAATGGAACAATCAAACGGAAGTATTTAAACTTAGAAATATGGATTAAATCAATGCAACTTACCATTGGTTAAACCATAAGACCTAATTAAGATTGGGAATGATGCGTAAGTATTACAAGTTGTAGAATAAATTAATATGTCGCATCATTCTTATAAAGCGCAACATATCCTGAATCCTTGCCAGCTTCCCATTATCCATACAACTTGGATATGTTGTCAATAAAGCTTCAGAATGAACCGATGAAATTATCCGAAAATATTCGAAAGTATTCAAATAGGGTATACATTATCGAGAGTGTATCTGATATTGAGAAGGAGGAAGTATTGTACGTGCTTTTTCTGTGCTCAACATCAGATACACTCAAAATAACGTTATGTGACATTCCGGAAAATGAATGGAAATCCTTTGGGAGGTTATTTTTTGAAGTTAAAACCATTAGTCGGGCTCTTATCGATATTGATGTTTATTACATTAATAGGGACTAACGTCTGCGCATCTTGGGTTGGATTTACACCACAACAATTAATTCAAAATTCAGACGTCATTCTCGTAGGGGAAATCTCTGGTCCAATAGGAGAAAAATTGGGCATACTCGAAAGGTTTAGAACCTCAGGGCATACGCTTTGGAAAGTTAATGTTCGTTACTATCTGAAGGGGGATCAGGAGACACAAGAGTTTATCGTTGCCACCCCTGGGGCTCAGAGTAGTTTTGCTAAATCATCGATCGATTATCGGTTAGATGAGTGGGGCAAAACCGTGCTACTCTTTATGCAAAAAAGCGAAGATATCTACCAACCTATTACACCAAAAGGCGTTGTTGTTTTAAATATCACACAATACCAACATCAACCAGACGACCAGCTGAATGGTGAATTAATAATGAAAGAGTTTAGTATCAACGACAACAAGATTTCACAGCAGGAGAAAACTGAATTTGAAAATTATATTGATGGACTTAAATTAGTCTTACTCCCCACAACATCAGTGCAAGCCTCAGGTGGTAATTGGTTGCGGATTTATTCCCAAACAATCTTCATAACCATCATATTGCTATTAATATTTTCGGTAATTATATTCATTAGGAAACGGAGATAAAGTAGGCCTCTGGGGCCGGAACATTAATAAATATGGATTTACCCCGACAATAAACATAGTATCAGCGTCCTTATTGTGAGAATGCCCAGTGCTATTGTCATGCTAATGAACTTCCCATTATCCTACTTATATGCACTCAGCTAGGTTTATTGGAACATAATATTTAACTTATTTGAGGAGCTTTATGATTTGCCCTTTTTGCTTATGAAGATTTAAAAAAACAGCTAATTAGCTAAACAGTATCCCCAGTTAGTTAAACTCCCAGTAATGGAAACATCGACCTCTAATTTGCCGCTAACTACCTGGTCAACAGAATCTCAGTTTCTTTCAATTTCAGCAACGAAACCTCACAAATAACATTGGTGAAGGACTGAACACAATATCCTTCTGAACAGCAAAAAAACCTTGAGTCGTACAACCTAATGTACCTCAAGGCTTTCGTTATGTATTTCCGCTTATTCTCGAGGGTTTAGATGGCGGAGGCGAGGGGATTTGCACCCCTGTATCGAAGAGCAACCACAAAAGCGTCTACGCGTGTGTCCTTTAATTTAAGTTTCGCCAGTAGTGACTCCTAAAGGCCAGGATTCATTTCAGGCTAGCTCGATAATCTTAGCTAATGTCTCCGAGCATTGACATTAGAGCGTCCTACTTAATTGACACCCAGACCCTTCATCGTAGGTTCTGAAGGAAGGATGCTAGCGGCCTTAAGCTGCTAGAGCGTAATTATTTTCGTTAACTATTAGGTCCACCGTTTAACGAGACCAGGTGGAATCTCGACGCGCAACTCATGCCACCGCTTCTCCGAGCGAGTCTAGAACGCCCCCATGTGAGTGATCTCTACCTTCATAGTATAACATATTTAAGCGCAAAGCAAAGATATTATCTATGGTATTATTACATTTTTATGGAAAGTTCCTATTTAATAGGCTTTATTACGGTCTCTAAGCGCTCGTTCAATATCACGTTTACCTTCTCTCTCAGCAAGGACCTGACGCTTATCATAATTTTTCTTTCCTTGCCCAACTGCCAATTCGACTTTGGCCATACCGTTCTTTAAATATAGTTTAATCGGAAGGAGGGTCAATCCTTGCAACTGGATTTTTCCGACTAACTTGTTGATCTCAGTACGGTGTAGTAGTAATTTGCGGGGCCGAAGCGGATCATGATTAAATCGATTACCCTGCTCATAAGGGCTGATATGCATCTGATAGACCCATATTTCGCCATTGTTTATACGCGCGTAACTGTCTTTCAGATTTATCTTCCCGTTACGGATGGATTTTATCTCGGTTCCGGTCAGAACGATCCCGGCCTCAACTCTATCATCAATGAAATAATCATGGAAAGCTTTACGATTTTCAGAGACAATCTTAATTTTTTCAGAGGACATAACGCTTCCTCCTCTCACCTAGTACTACACTATAGCACGCATTTCCTTTTTTAACCAGATAAATTTTGGATATCTTATAATTCCAACGCCTCAGAAATCCCTTACATTGCCTTTAAGAGAGTGTATTCTTCCAGTGTCATCATCTCAATCCTGCTCCATTTCCGTTGGCAAATGCCCCTCGGAATCAAACCTTCTGAGAAAATCTTGGACTTTGAGAACTACTGCTTCCCTTTCCGCCCCCAGCGTTAGGATATGTCCGGAGTTTTCCCATAGGAGTACGGTAGGCCTGATCTGTTGGATTTTCTTCTGAATAATATTGACACTGACAGGATTAACCGTATAATCCTTCCTGCTTTGCATCAATAATGTCGGACATTTAATCGAATATAGCTTGCGACGCACTTGGCGAATAGCCCCGTTCAGAGAGATCAAGGTATCCACCGGAATTTTTTCGTACACAAAGCGCTCCTGATCTTGCCCTGGTGCTGATAATGAGGGCCTCAGTTTCGGCTTTCCTACAAAAGTTTTGAAAGGTCTAATAAGTCGTGCATAGCGTGTTCTCCGGTCTGCAAGAACCATCGGCGCGTTCATCGAGACAATTCCGTCAATCAGGCCAAGAGTTGCGAGGTGAAGTGCTAACAACCCCCCCATAGAGAGGCCAATTCCTATCACGATATCACAAGACTTCCTCAGCCTTCTTACCCCCGCTTCTGTATCCCTAACCCAGTCTTCCCAGTTCGTATTGGCCATCTGTTCTGGAGTCGTGCCGTGGCCCGAAAGCAATATCCCAAAGACCGTCCAACCTGCCTTAGCCAGGCGTTCACCCATAAAGCGCATTTCTGAAGGAGATCCAGAAAACCCATGAATGAGTAAGCACCCAACACGGTTCCCCTGGGAAAAAAAAGGCTCCACTAAGCGTCTTTGTGGTTGCATTTAAGGCACTCCCCTCTTTCCTACCCAAACTATCATTCAGTAATATTTGTCAGGTATATGAAGGCTGAGCAATAGCCTGAAAGGGACACCTCTTCTGAAGTGTCCCTCCTTAATTTAATTTATTACGTAACCATTGTGATACCCAATGAACTCAGTAAGAAGATCGTTGCTAATACGGCCGTGACTTTCCCGAACAATTCATCCATGCCTTTCTTTTTTCCAAACATAGACTCACTAGCCCCCGTAATCGCCCCTGACAATCCAGCACTCCTTCCAGACTGAAGTAATACAACCGCAATAAGTCCTAAAGAGCTAAGGACCAAAAGAATAACTAAAGCAATTACCAATTAACTCACCCCCTAATGCAACCCTATGTCATCATTCACTTAATCAATCCACTTATAACCAATAGACTTATTTTAGCACACGCCTCAGTAAAACTCAAGAAACTTCAGGGACACTATTCGCTTACCGGGCTAAGGCTTTTCGACCGCGATAAACTGCGCTTTCCCCAAGTTCCTCTTCAATTCGGAGCAGCTCGTTGTACTTAGCCACCCGCTCGGTCCGTGCCGGAGCTCCCGTTTTGATCATACCAGCATTGACCGCGACGGCCAAATGAGCCAGAGTGACGTCTTCTGTCTCACCGGAGCGATGAGAGACGACCGCCGTGAATCCTGCCCGTTTGGCCATTTCGATGGCATCTAGGGTTTCAGTTAGGGTGCCGATTTGGTTAAGCTTAATAAGGATAGAGTTGCTGCATTTATCTTTGATTCCACGAGCCAAACGCTCCGGATTTGTCACAAATAAGTCGTCTCCAACGAGTTGGATGCGATCTCCCAAGCGTTCGGTCAGCTTACGCCAGCCTTCCCAATCATCTTCATCTAACCCGTCTTCTATCGAAACGATTGGATAGCGTTCGATCAATCCCTCGTAATAATCAATCATCTCGTCCGAGGTCTTCGTGAGCCCCTCCCCAACTAAGTTGTAGACTCCCTTCTCATAAAGTTCTGCAGCTGCCACATCAATGGCTAATACTATTTGTTCCCCAGGAATATACCCTGCTCTTTGAATTGCGTCAACAATGCAAAGCAACGCATCTTCGTTGGATTCCAGGCTGGGTGCAAATCCGCCTTCATCTCCGACTGCTGTGGCGAGGGTTTTTTCGATTAGAACAGCTTTGAGACTGTGGTACACTTCTGTCCCCATGCGCAATCCCTCAGCAAAGCTCGACGCTCCAACGGGCATGATCATAAATTCTTGGATATCCACATTGTTATCGGCATGTTTACCACCATTTAAGATATTCATCATCGGAACTGGCAGTTCCTTAGCATTTACGCCGCCCAAATACTGATAAAGGGGTAACCCGAGCGACTCAGCAGCTGCTTTAGCTGTGGCCAAAGACACTCCGAGGATCGCGTTGGCTCCCAATTTCCCCTTATTTGCGGTTCCGTCAAGTCCGTTCAAGAGACGATCCATGCCTGGTTGATCGAACGGATTCAATCCCTCAACTTCCGGGCTGATTAATAAGTTGACATTTTCAACCGCTTTCAGTACTCCTTTACCCATATAACGGGTAGCGTCTCCGTCCCGAAGTTCCACTGCTTCAAAAGCCCCTGTAGAAGCGCCTGACGGGACAGCCGCTCGACCTACCATCCCATCTGTAAGAACGACATCTACTTCTACAGTCGGATTTCCCCGAGAATCCAAAATCTCGCGAGCATAAACATCTGTAATAAAAGTCATTAAAATTTCCCCCTTTATTTTTTAGATAAACCCCAATTTGGGAGTCAACGGATTAACGATTAGTTAACAATTAACGATTTGCCGGTCATTTCCTCGGGTATTGGAATATTAAGTAATTCGAGGAGAGTGGGCGCAACATCACACAGTGCACCACCCTCACGCAGCTTCTGCCCTTTAAACCTTTCATTGACTAGAATGAAGGGAACCTTATTTATCGAGTGGGCGGTCAGCGGAAGCTCTGTCTCTAGATCCACTTTGGCTTCGGCGTTCCCATGGTCAGCAGTTACCAGGAGTGTACCATTCACTTTTTGAAACTCATCAACTATCTTACCCAAACATTGGTCAACTGCCTCAACTGCTTTAATGGTTGCTTCTAATACCCCAGTATGTCCAACCATATCCGGATTGGCAAAGTTAAGAATGATCACATCATAAGTGTTTTTTCTCAGTTGTTCCAGAAGCGACTGGGTTAATTCTGGTGCACTCATCTCGGGCTGAAGGTTATAGGTCGCGACTTTAGGGGAAGGAATAAGGATTCGGTCCTCACCTGGGTCAGGTTCTTCGACTCCACCATTAAAGAAGAAGGTCACATGGGCATATTTTTCAGTTTCTGCAATTCGCAACTGTTTTAACCCGCGTTGCGAAAGAACTTCTCCCAACGTGTTTTTTAGGTTTTGTTGTGGAAAGGCTACTGGTGCGCTAATTGTATCCTCATACTGAGTCATACACACAAAGTGGACTCGCGGGTGTACCGGGCGAGCAAACCCTGTAACCTCTTCGTCTACAAAGGCATGGGTGATTTCCCGCGCTCGATCCGAACGGAAGTTAAAGAAAAGCACACTGTCGCCTTCTCGAATGGTGCCCACTGGTTTTCCGTCCTGATCTATAATGACCGTTGGAAGCACGAATTCATCTGTCACACGCACATCATAGGAACTCTCCAGAGCTGCTAAGGCACTTACCGCGTATCTCCCTTCGCCGCTTACCAAGGCCTGGTAGCCCTTTTCTAAGCGTTCCCAACGATGATCCCGGTCCATCACATAGTAACGGCCACTAACTGAAGCAATTTTACCAATCCCCAGTTGTCTAATTTTTTGTTCCAGTTGAGTAATATAAAGTTTGGCACTCCGCGGCAAAACGTCGCGACCATCGAGTATGACATGGATGTACACTTCTTCTAATCCTTGTTCCTTGGCCATCTCCAAAAGGGCGAATAAGTGTGCTATATGGGAATGAACGCCTCCGTCAGAGAGTAAGCCCAGAAGATGGAAGGCCTTGTTATGAAGGCGCGCATTGTCCATAGCTTCGATTAGGACCGGATTCTTAAATAACGTTCCATCCTTAATCGCTTTATTGATTCTGGTTAATTCCTGATAGACTACCCGCCCGGCACCCATGTTAAGGTGCCCAACTTCAGAATTCCCCATTTGGCCATCTGGCAATCCCACGGCTTCTCCCGCTGCCTGAAGGTAGGTGTGGGGATATGTTTTTTCCAAGCGTCGGAAGTTTGGTAAATTTGCTTGGGCGATGGCGTTTCCTTCGGTAGCCTCACGATGACCCCAGCCATCTAAAATCATGAGGAGAAGTGGTTTAATCCCCATCACTATATTCCTTCCACACGGGCAACTACGGAAGCTGCGTTATGGACAAGTTTCGCAAAACTTAGGGGATCTAAGCTTGCTCCGCCGACTAGTGCGCCGTCAATATCAGGCTCCGTCAATAATTCTATAATGTTCTCTGCCTTGACACTTCCACCATAGAGGATGGGCACTTGTTCCGCCCCAAATCCCAGAACCCTGTTCAGAGTGGCGCGGATTGTAGCACACATATCTTGGGCATCTTGACTGGACGCTGTTTTCCCTGTGCCGATGGCCCATATGGGCTCATAAGCAATGACAATCCGGCCCAGATCCTCTGTCGATAAGTTGGTAAGAGCCTTAATTACCTGAGAACTGACCCACTCTGCCGCTTTTCCCTCTTCGCGGACGTTTAGATTTTCCCCCACACAAAGGATTGGGATCAAGCCCGCAGCCAATGCTTTCAGCACTTTTTTATTGACACCTTCATCCGTTTCCCCGAATATTTCTCGCCGTTCAGAGTGGCCGAGTATAACATATGTACAGGCGACATCGAGAAGCATCTGGACGGAAATTTCACCAGTATAGGCACCTTGGTCTGCCCAGGACATGTTTTGGGCACCCAAATGCACAACACTTTCTTCCAGTTCATTCTTTAAAGAATAAAGCGCTGTAAATGGAGCACAAAGAATAATGTCGAGTTCTGTAACGTCCTTGACCTCTTCTAAAAACCTCACTGCATAGTCCGTAGCTTCGTTGACGGTTTTAAACATTTTCCAGTTGCCAGCAATGACCGGTCGTCGTTTTACCAATTTATTATTCCTCCTTCGTAAGTGCCTCAACGCCTGGTAGCACTTTTCCTTCTAGAAACTCAAGTGAAGCACCGCCTCCTGTTGAAATATGGGTCATCTGCTCCGCAACGCCAATTTTCTCCACCGCTGCTACAGAATCTCCACCGCCGACAATCGTGATCCCCTGACAATTAGCAACCGCTTGGGCAACTCGTTCTGTTCCTTTGGCGAAGGCAGCCATTTCAAAGACCCCCATCGGACCGTTCCAGATTACCGTTCGAGCGGTCGAAATTAGGGCAGCAAACCTCTCAGCACTGGCCGGACCAATATCTAAGGCCATTTCGCCCTCCTTAATTTCCGACACCCTCACCGTATGGTGAGGAGCATCCTCTGCGAAGGCAGAGGCTACCACCACATCGATTGGCAGTTCTAATTCGACCCCTTTCCCCTTAGCTATCTCGATGAGTTGCTTGGCCAATTTCACTTTTTCCTCTTCAAGAAGGGATTTTCCCACCTTAAACCCTTGGGCTTTCAGGAAGGTATTCGCCATCCCTCCCCCGATGATCAGGGCGTCAACCTTTTCAAGGAGGTTTTCAATCACGCCAATCTTATCACTCACCTTGGCACCACCGATAATGGCCACAAAGGGTCGTTCCGGCCTTTCCAAAGCGTTACCCATAAATTCAACTTCTTTTTGCATCAGTAAACCAGCTACAGCAGGAATATAGTGGGTAACCCCCTCTGTGGATGCATGAGCACGGTGTGCCGTTCCGAAGGCGTCATTGACAAACAACTCTGCCAGCGAGGCTAGCTCTCGGGCGAACGCCGGATCATTTTTTTCTTCTTCCGCATGGAAACGCACATTTTCTAACAATAGCACCTGCCCGTCTTGCAGCTTGCTTACTGCCTCCATAGCTATATCTCCTACGCAATCCCCTACAAGTGGCACGTCTTGCCCTAACAGCTCACTCAAGCGCTTAGCAACAGGTGCTAGGGAATACTTTGGGTTAACTTTCCCTTTAGGACGCCCAAGGTGGGAAGCAAGAATGACACGGGCTCCTTCTTGTATAAGATATTCAATTGTGGGAAGGGAGGCCGTTATCCGAGTATCATCAGTTATCCTTTGTCCCAGCTCATCGAGAGGGACATTAAAATCTGCGCGGACCAACACTCGTTTTCCTCGCGCCTCCACATCTTTAACGCTTTTTTTGTTCATCCAAAAATCCCCTTTCACTTCGACCCAAGGGTAACGGGGTCTGACTCTTAGCAAATAGGCTCGTTTGAGCTATACATTAGTATACCGTGAAAATATCTTCCTACTCTTATAACGTGTAATTATGCCAACTCTTACTAATTCTCCATCAAAGCGTGGTTTCCTGCCCGCTTCAAAATTGCCCCTGTTTCCAAGCGCTGTATCACACAAGTCCTAGTATCGTTTTCTAACCGTCGTCGCCCCAATCCCCAACTCGTCACGGTATTTAGCAACTGTCCTCCTGGAAATATCCATATTTCTAGCCTTAAGAAGATCAGCTAATTTCTGATCAGAATATGGACTCTTGAGATTTTCGGAAGAAATGATATCGTGCAAAGTGAGTTTAATCTCCTCTGTTGTAATACTAGAGTCGTTATTATATCCTCTGCCCACGCTACTAGCAAAGAAAAACTTAAATTCGAAAATACCCCGGGGCGTTTGGATGTATTTATGGGCTGTCGCCCGACTGACCGTCGATTCATGAACTCCAATTTCCACTGCAATATCTCTTAAGGTAAGCGGTCTTAGATGACGGATCCCAAAGCGAAGAAATTCTGTTTGCCACTTCACAATGGCATTGGATACTTTATACAGCGTTAGACGCCGCTGCTCAATACTGCGAATGAGCCAAGCTGCCGCGTTCAGCTTCTGTTCAACAAATTTGCGTGTTTCCATCCCCTCTTCAAGGCTTAGAGCCTCACGGTAGGCTTTGTTGATCCCCAAGCGGGGAACTGTGATATCATTAACCAGGATAATATATTCCCCTTCGATCTCTTCAATCACGACATCCGGAACGACGTAGCGCACCTCTCCTGGTCCCGAAAAACTGATGCCTGGTTTGGGATCCAGTTTTCGCACCAAATCCGCCAGTTCCTGTACTCGATTTATGGAGATTTTTAGGGCATGGGCAATTCGTTGCAGACGCCCTGCCGCCAAATCTTCAAGATACTTTAATAACTCCAGTAATTCAGGAGGATAATCCGTAAGGAGCGGTAACTGCAAGCGCAGACATTCCTCTAAATTTCGAGCTCCCACCCCCAAAGGGTCAAGTGTCTGAACCAAAGCCAACGCTTCTTCGGCTGTTTCGAGGGAGACATTGGTTTCACGGGCAATATCTTCTAAGGTTAACATAAGACCGCCATTATCATTCAAGTTACCTACAATATACTCTGCTACGGATAACGAAGCTGAGATTTTTTGAACATGGAGTTGTTCCAACAAGTGCTCTAGAAGCGTAGGTGTTGCAGCTATGAAGGGATCAAAACGTTGTTTTTCCTCCACAACCACTCGTTCCTGACGAACGCGATTTTCATCTTGGTCATGAAAATAATCCTGCCAATCCACTTCCCATTTTTCCTCTGCTGGACGTTCTTCCTCTATAGTTGGTTCTACATCCTCTTTAAGATCCGAACTTTCTTCTTGGGGCTCTAACAAAGGATTCTCTAGAAGCTGTTCCTCAACATACGTGGAAAGCTCAAGTGCGGACAACTGTAAAATTGTAATTGCCTGGCGCAATTCTGGCGTCATGATAAGTTTTTGAGTTTGCTCCTGACTTAAGCCATACCCTAACCGCACTTTATCTCCTCCTTGTAAGCTCGATGTACGATGCACGAGGTTCAACTATCGTGCCTCGCGCATCCCGTTTATCCTTCCCCTGTGTTTTACTCTAGCTTTCCCATTCTTTGGGGTCTGATTCGTTCAGCCAATTCGTCGATTTTTCTCATCCTGTGATTTACGCCGGATTTACCAACTTTGGGCCGTAGCATTTCTCCGAGTTCTTTTAAGCTAGCATCGGGAAATTCCAAGCGAAGTTCCGCCATTTCCCGTAATGTGGGCGGCAAAGACTGTAATCCAATTGTACTCAAAATTAGTTGAATGTTTTCCAACTGACGCACAGCTGCATCCACAATTTTATCAAGATTAGCAGTCTCACAATTGACCAGGCGATTTACTTGATTCCTAACATCTTTAAGCACTCGAACGTTTTCGAATTCCAAAAGGGCTCGATGTGCTCCTATAAAGCCGATGAACTCAACAATATGCTCACTCTCTTTGATATAGACTACATACCAATGCTTACGCATACTAACTTTAGCCCCTAATTTAAAACGATTAACCAATTGACATAACGCATTGGCATGTTGTTCATCGTTACTAACAATTTCCAAATGATAGGTTCCCTCGGGATTATTAATCGAACCTCCAGCCAAAAAGGCCCCTCGTAAATATGCTTTTTGATCACAGCGTTTTTTAATCAGATTGGGAGCGATTTCATGGAGAATTTGCCCTTCTTCATCAACTAGGCCAAGATTTTTTAAGTCATCCAAGCCACGAAGATAAATTCTTACCATGTAGGAATTATTTTTACGGAGCCTCAGTTTGCGTCTAACCACAATATCCACCGGACGCTTGAGTACATCCTTAACCAAGCGAAAGATCTTACGTGCCACTGGAGCACTCTCTGTCGTCACATTAAGCGTGTACATTTGATGAGCACTGATTTGGAGGGTTCCGTCCATGCGTACCAACGCCGCCAGTTCCGCTAACTCACAACATGATTTCTGACCGCCTAAGCGAGCAAGTTCTTCTTTGGTATCAGCACTAAAAGACATTTGCCCAACCCCCTTTCTATCGAGGCGCGAGGCACGAGGCGCGAGGTTCGAAATTGAAGAGTTTGAAACGCTTCAAACGTTCGATATCGAACGTCTCCATTCGTGCATCGAGCATCGAGCATCGAGCATCGAGCATCGCTATGTGTCTTTGCGGAGCTTCTGGGTGAGCAAATAAGAATCTATTAGGGCAATGCGCTCTCCCATGGGTTTTAAGCGAAAAAGCAAACGGATAAGTTCCTTTGCCAAGCGGTCCGGATCGTGGCGCACGACATTCCCAACTTGTACTAGATTCGCCTCATAATACTTGGCACCTAGTTGTTCGACCGCTTTGGGGTCCGTGATAACTGGAACGGCCTCTTCCGCAACGTATCTCTTGAGAAGTGGCTCAGTAATTTTCCCCTTGGTGGCAAGGACTACGTCTACAAAGCCTGAACCACAGTGATCTAGAACTGCTTTAAGGTGATCAGACACCCGGTAACCATCCGTCTCCCCTTTTTCTGTCATAACATTACATACATACACGCAAGGGGCTTTTACTTCTCGAATCTTCTCTCTGAGGCCTACCACTAGTAGATTCGGCAAAACACTCGTATAGAGGCTGCCCGGACCCAGAACAATAAGATCTGCCTCTTCAAGGGCTTGCAAGGTTTCAGATAAAGGTTGGCAAGTGCTAGGTTCAAGGTAAACTTGGTCAATCTTTCCTTCTGTGAGCCGAATCGCTGTTTCTCCGGCGACACGAGTCCCATCCTCTAAGTCCGCAACCAGTATAACTTGTTCCAACGTCGAGGGAAACACTTTACCGCGGATAGCAAACACCTTACAGACTTGTTCGATACCTTTTTGAAAATCCCCAAAAGTATCGGTTAGCCCTGCCAGCAGCAGGTTTCCCAGACTATGCCCCTTGAGTGCTCCGCCTTCAAAACGGTAAGAGAAAAGTGTGTTCATGATGTCCTCTGTATCAGCCAAAGCCACCAGGCAATTCCGAACATCTCCCGGTGGTTGAATACCCATTTCATCACGTAATTTCCCCGAACTTCCCCCATCATCCGAAACCGTTACAATGGCAGTGAGATTACAAGTGTATTGCTTAAGACCGCGTAGGAGGGTTGAAAGCCCAGTACCCCCACCAACCACCACGATCTTGGGCCCCCTGAGCAAATGATTACGCGCGTACATCACATCGACAATTCTACCTTCGTTGTCCGGGAGTACAGACGAAATAATCGAGTGAAGCATGCGTCTAAAACCTATAATAATTGCAGCGATTCCTAAGCCGCTAATCACGACACCGGTTGGCACGACAATCTGTTGGGTACTGCCCGTCATCCGGTAAATTACCTCTCTAAACTGTAACTCCGCGTAGCCGATTGCCACTCCATCCTTCATAACAGAAAAACCAGTTGCAAAAAGAAATATTCCGAAAACTGCTAGAATAAACCACCTTTTTACTTTCAGATTGGGGTAGAGCCATTTCAGGTATCTTAAGAACCCTTCGCGCTTTATTGGGTTCATTTCGCTGTTCCACCCTTTTTATTTTTATAAGCGTCTCGATGTTTTACAGTGCTGGCATAATGACGCTCCTTTAAAAATCGCCCCACCCGTTCAGCAATGGCCACAGAGCGATGTTGTCCTCCAGTACATCCAATCCCAATGACCAAGTGGTTCTTTCCCTCTTGGATATAATGAGGCAGGATGTATTCAAGTAAGGTCAAGTACTTCTCCATAAACTCTTGCGCTATCGGATTTCCAAAGACATAATCCTGAACCAACGTATCTTCGCCGGTCAGAGGACGTAACGTTTCAATATAAAACGGATTTGGTAGAAAACGCACATCCATAACAAGGTCTGCATCCATTGGAATTCCGTATTTAAAGCCAAAAGATATGACAGAAACAGCCATTTGGCCCAGTCCCTCAGCCTTGCAAAACAGCTCCGCCACTTGGCTACGGAGTTCTTGGGAAGATAAGTGAGACGTATCAATAATATTGTCCGCTCGAATTCTTAACTCCTCGAGTTGCTGGCGTTCGGCTTGAATCCCATCTAAAACTCGTCCATGAGGAGAAAGAGGATGCCGCCGTCGAGATTCTTTATAACGGCGGATCAACGTCTCATCCGATGCATCCAGAAAGAGGACCTCGAGATGAAAGCCTGCCTTCTCTAGATTACTTAAGGCTTCACTGAGTGAAGAAAAAAATTCCCCGCCTCGTAAATCACAAACAATCGCAGCTTTGGAGACCTTTCCCCTGGATTGCGCACATAGTTCTGCAAATTTTACCAGAAAGCTAGGCGGCAAATTGTCGACACAAAAAAAACCCTGATCTTCTAAGCTTTGCATAGCTTGGGTCCTTCCAGCACCTGATAAGCCCGTGATAACTATTAGCTCTACTCCTTTTTTATCGACTCCTTTTATTTCCATTTTTTCACCCCTCCTCTCATTTTATATAGGTTGTTACTTGGCAGCTAGGGCTTTTATGACCTCCCCTTGCGCTCTGGACAGAGCATCCTCCGGGGTGAAATTACCTACCAGAACGTTGCTCCACGCCCTGTCTTGAAAGGGAATTAACTTCCACTCTAAGGCATTTCCATCTAATGCCCACGCCTGGGCAAGAGCAAGCTTTGCCTGTGGAAAAACTCCTTTCTGAGCTTCTGGACGTTGATAATATCCCTTATTGGCTGGAAGAAGACGTACCGTTTGCAGCATTGTTCCTTCCACGTCTACGGTCTGCAGTGCTTTCTCCACAATCTGAATCATCGGCAGCATCTCTTCATTCGTCTTAATAGCAGAATTGGCAATCCCTAGTGTCTGACCTAAAAGCGGGTGCCCTTGCCCGCCTATTAATTCGACCAATTGCATACTTCCCCAAGGTACATTTTGATCGGTTAGGAATTTAGCCTGACTCGCCCCGGCAATCATGAAGGGGGTTCCTCCACTAGCAAAGGTCAAGAGTACTGAAGAATCAATCCGAAGACTTAAGGCATCTCGCCAAGTCAAAAGTTGTTGAAGAAACGCAACATTGAGGGGATCATCCAGAACCGGGTTTCCACCGTTCACCAACCGCCCGCCTTGCCCGTTCCACCATGCTGAAAGAGAAGCCGCATCCGGTGCGGTAATGGAAATTCCTCCTTTGGAGAAGAGCTCCTCTAAATTCGCAGGGACACTGGCTGTATCCGTCCGAAAATAAAGCAAAGGAACATCAGTCAACCACGGTGAAGCATAGCCCACCCCCCCAAATTGGAAAGCCGCCAAGGCAGCAGGAAACGCCTCCTGATCTATGAAAGCCGTCTCGGCCAAAGTACCACGCTCATAAAGCTCGCGGATAATGGCTCTTGAAGCGATAAAGATCTCGGGGCCTTCCCCTCCTGCTTCCGCCTGGTAGGAGTAAGTTACAAAGTTTTGCTCCGGTACATATTTCAGCTTAATGATCACGTCTGTTTGTGTCTTCATAATCGCTTGAACCTGGCCTTGTAAAGCGTCTGCCTCCGCACCTTGCAAGGAATGCCAGATGTCCACCACCACAGGAGCGGGTCCGCCGGGTTGTCCAGTCTGAGGTGTTCTCGTGCACCCAATGACAATAATAAGTAAAACGAAGATACATCCCCAAAGCGTGATGATTTTGGGTAAGAAATAGCGGGTCATTGCTCTGCACTCCATTCATCCTCAAAACGATAAGCTTTTACCTTCCCCTGTTGATAACGGAAAAGATACCAACAGGGTGCTGGCGATTCCTCAACCTGCAAGACATCAGAGGTGAAATAGGTGACTGCGGTATTGCGGTTCCACTGACGCCGGTCCATTTGTTTGTACTCTGGAATTAATTTTTCCCAATAACCAGTTCGTTTAATTTCATCCTCTCTAGTCTTCCACAGATCAGCTTTCCCTTCTGTCTCCAAGCTAACTCTCAGGCGCGGTCGCAGATACTCAGGAACGGTGTTGGGACGCTCCCAAAGGTAATAATCAAACCGTAGGGCATCGCAAAGTTTCTCACGCGTCGGCACATCTCGAGGCACGAGGCTAGATGCACGAGGCTCGATGTTTGATGCTTGATTTTTGAAAGCTTCGCTTTCAGACAATGGACTTCGCGCCTCGAACCTCGAGCCTCGAGCCTCGATAAACTCCCACAACTTGTCAAAGAGGGCTTTGCCCTGCCATTGTCGGTTAAACCAACCACAATGTTCCCAAAATTCAGCAAACTCATGATAGAAATCAAACGGAGTTGAAAACAATTTCAGGACTTCCTCCAAGGCGTGCGCAAATTTCCCTGAATTATAATATTTATCGAGTAAGTCTTCCATGCGTAGTAATTGAAGTATTTCGCCATGGGACAAAACAGGGGTTTCTAAAATAGTATAGGGGGGATCCGGGGTGTACACGAGACCATACTGTTTGCTGTGCAGACGTAGTCCTGACCCTTTAAGTACTTTCAGAAATCCCAGCTGGAGCATAACTGGGTTAACTAAATATACATCGTTAAATGAAGTCCATAAATTTGTCCAATTTTCTCCTGGTAAGCCGACAATCAGATCAAGATGGAGCGGTATCCCCATTGCTTGCATTTCTGGCACATATTTTTTCCATTCCTCAAAGTCTTGAGGGCGGGAAACAAGCTTCAGTGTCGGTTTATGCGTAGACTGTACCCCGATTTCCAATTGTATTAAACCTCGTGGATAAGCTCTGAAATAAGCCATCCATTCATCATCGAACAGATCCCCAGCCATTTCGCAATGCACCCGAATCCGCTGAGTTTCTGGGAGGTGTTTACACTCTTCCCTTACAATGTTCAAAATCTCTATAGCGTGACGCTTATGAGCATTGAAGGTGCGGTCCACAAACTTGATGGTGTGGGCACCGTTTTTAAGCATTTGGCGAAGCATTGAGCGAAACCGCTCAGGCTCTATAAAACGAACCCCTCGGAAGGTTGAGGACAAGCAATACTGGCAGTTAAACGGGCATCCCCTAGTCGTCTCAACATAGACAAGTCTGCCTGTAAAATCTTCCTGCTCAAGATATGGATCCGGGAGATCGTTCAAATCAGAAGAAACCAGTCGGGGAGAATTAATGATGATTTTCCCGTTCTTGTTCCAAGCAATCCCTGAAACGTGAGTAAGATCATCCCCGCCCTCCCACGTGGTAAGCAGCTCTAAAAATGTCCTTTCCCCTTCCCCGATAACAAGCGCATCCACCTCCAGATGCTCGTCTAGAAACTCCTCAGCCTCAAAAGAAACTTCCGGACCCCCAACGACGAACTTCGCGTTCGGGCAGACAGGACGAAGCTGCCTGATCAATGCCACAATTTCTGTAAGGTTCCAAATATAACATGAAAAGCCAATGACATCGGCCTTGGCTTCATAAAGCTCCCCAGCTATTCGATCAAGGCGGTCGTTGATGCTAAATTCCCGCAGCAAAACGTCAGGGTAAACAGCGTTGATCTCACTACGCAAATAGCGAAGGGCTAAGTTTGTGTGAACATATTTTGCATTGAGAGCAACCAAGAGAACACGCAAATTATCAACCCCCTCTTCCTAAGTATAGCGGGTTATCCCCCTTATTGCAATTTTTGTGCCACATTGCACGAGGAGCATAATTTTTCTTTCGTTTTAAGAATACCCTTGTTGCCTTTCTTGTCGGGTTGTCGTCCTAAAACAACACTTCCCTAGTTATATCGTCTAGCGTTGTGCAACCCGTCAAGATCATTGCCTGTTTCAGTTCATTTGTCATCCTCCTAATTGCTAAGGCAACCCCCTCTGCACCTCCGCCGTAAGCGGCAATGATGAGTGGTCTGCCAATCAGGACCGCATCCGCACCTAGCGCCAACATTTTTAAAACATCAGCACCCGTTCGGATTCCGCCGTCAACAATCACTGGAATTCGTCCACCGACGGCAGCAGCGATTTTTGACAACACTTCAACTGTCCCCGGCATATGATCGAGGACTCGTCCGCCATGATTCGATACCACAAGAGCTGCCGCACCCACTTCAACTGCAAATTCAGCTTCGTCTACCGTCATGACTCCTTTAATGATAAATGGTAAAGACGTGTTGGAAATGATCGCTTTCATTTCTTCTTTAGTTTTTGGGCCAACAGCCATGGAAACTAGGCCGGCTGTATCTATGTCCATACCCACCGCAAGAACCCCTGCTTCCTCAGCACGTCGCAGGTATTTGAAGACTTCTTCCACTTCCCGAGGTTTAATAAACGGAATTCCAAGCCCCCCCGTTTCAGCGACAACCTTCAATCCTGCAATATACATCGTGGGGTCTGGGGCATCACCAGTGCACCCTATCGATCCAGAGGTAAGGCAACCCTGTAGGATGGACTCCGCCCATTCTGTTTCAGTTAAGGCCCCACCCATGTTAAAGTTATTACCCATGATCGGTGCACCTAGAATTGGCGTCAAAAGTTCTCGGCCAAAAATTTCGCACCTTGTGTCAGGATGTTTCGCTCCATGAATTGTCCTCATATTAAGGCGAACTGCGGCTAAAGCTTCCACATTGTTCCTAAATGATGCCCCCGTACCCGCTCCTCCCATACCTGGAACTTCCCCTGCACAGGTCTTGCCATTACACTCGGGACAAACTCGGCAAAATCCCTTGAGTTTCTCTCGCGCAGTTTGGCGAACAGTTTTCATGTTCATCTCTCATCCTCCAATATTTTTATTTTTATACACTTATAGAAGTTCACATGCACTCAACCTTCGTGCATCGTGCATCGAACTTCGAGCCTCTCTCATACCAGTACATAGCGTTCAATGGCCACTGCTACCCCGTCGTCTTCATTTGAGGTGGTAATAACATCCGCTCGCTCTTGAATTTCCGGGCGGGCATTTCCCATAGCCACACCAAGCCCTGCATAGTTAATCATTTCTAAATCATTAAAGCTGTCTCCGATGGCCATAACTTCTGATTGGTTAATCCCAAAGTGTTCTGCCAGTGCGGCCAAAGCAACACCTTTGTTGACCGAGCCGTCCGTCATTTCAAGGAAATAGGGCTTAGATTTTGTTATGTTTACCCTTTCCCCATAAGTTTGTCTTAACAAGGGAGCCAATTGATCTAGGTCAGCTTCCTCACCCATGAGGAGGATTTTTTCTACCCCTTCCGGTTCCTGAGAAAGCAGGATTGACAGATCTACTTCCTCAATACGAACATTCGAGATCCGCGCGTATTCAAATGACCAGTCCTTGAGTTCCTGCGTTATAACACGGTCTTTAAGGTATATTTGGGTATAAACGCCTCGACCAGCAACATCCTGGACGATTTCTGCGGCCAAAGCACTGGGAATAACGCGCCGAAATAGTATGTCTCCACTTAAAGCCTGTTGGATCATCGCCCCATGGTACGTGATCACCGGAACATCCAACCCTAGTTGCTCAGCATAGGGACGTGTCGAGATCGGCATGCGCCCCGTAGCAATCGTCATTTTAACGCCCTGCAGCTGAGCTTTTTGAATCGCCTTTACAACACGTGGGGAAATTGTCCAATCATCCCTAAGCAATGTGTCATCGAGATCCATAGCTACTAAACGGATTGTCAAGATTCTTTCACTCCTCATACGCGATGCGCGAAGTTCGAGGCTCGATGTTCGAATCGTTGTTAGCCTTACGGCTAAATCTATCAGAATCGTCCTTCTAGTTCGCTCTTTAAATAGATCGCAACTTAATTTCTAATTTAACTAACCTTAAGAAAAGCACAGTCCTTTGCGAAAACCTTCCCTATCCTTCTAAACCTAAATACCGTTTTAAATACTGTCCTGTATAAGAGGTCGGGAAAGCGGCAATGTCCTCTGGTGTCCCTGATATTACCACTTCTCCGCCTCGGTTTCCCCCTTCGGGGCCGAGATCTATGAGCCAGTCCGCTGTTTTGATAACATCGAGGTTATGCTCAATGACGAGCACTGTATCCCCAGCCTCCACCAAACGATGGAGCACTTGGAGGAGTTTATCGATATCTGCCGAGTGCAAACCTGTGGTCGGTTCATCGAGAATATAAATGGTTTTACCTGTGCTGCGTCGGCTCAACTCCGTGGCCAGTTTAATACGCTGGGCTTCTCCCCCGGATAAGGTGGTAGCCGATTGACCTAAGCGAATATAGCCAAGTCCTACATCCTGCATTGTCTGAAATTTCCGGGCAATTTTCTGAACGACTTGGAAAAATTCTACCGCCTCGTCCACGGTCATGTCAAGAACTTGAGCAATGTTTTTCCCTTTGTAGCGCACTTCCAAGGTCTCTCTATTATACCGTTTTCCCTCACAAATTTCACAGGGAACATACACGTCCGGAAGGAAATGCATCTCAATCTTGATGATCCCATCTCCATGACAGGCCTCGCAGCGACCACCTTTGACATTGAAGCTAAACCGCCCTTGTTTATAACCTCGCATCTTTGCTTCCGGGGTTATAGAAAAGAGTTCGCGGATAAAATTAAATACCCCCGTATACGTCGCTGGGTTGGAACGAGGGGTGCGTCCAATCGGGGACTGGTCAATATCAATAACTTTGTCCAAATACTCTAACCCTTCCATTCGATCGTGAGCGCCTGCCCGCTGACGCCCTCCCCCCAATTTGGCTGCTAATCCTTTATAAAGGATCTCATTAACCAAGGTGCTCTTTCCAGAACCTGAAACCCCTGTCACACAAGTAAACACACCCAAAGGAACGCGCACCTGAAAATTCTTCAGGTTGTTTTCACGAGCACCAAAAACTTCGAGCCACTTACCGTTCGGCTTCCGTCGTTTCTCCGGTACCGCAATCTGCTTGACACCGCATAAATATTGTCCCGTGATCGAGTTCTTATTGGCCTTTATTTCCTCTATCGTTCCCTCGGCCACCACTTGCCCACCGTGAACCCCTGCGCCAGGACCGATATCGATAATATGGTCTGCAGCAATCATCGTATCCTCATCATGCTCAACCACAATCAGAGTATTTCCAAGGTCGCGCAAACGTTTAAGGGTGGAGAGCAGACGAGCATTATCCCGCTGATGGAGTCCAATGCTCGGTTCATCTAGAACATACAATACACCCATCAAACTTGATCCGATCTGGGTCGCCAGTCGGATTCTCTGGGCCTCTCCACCAGAGAGTGAGCCTGCCGCACGACCCAGCGTCAGGTAATCCAGTCCGACATTCATTAAAAATCCCAATCTTTCCCTTATTTCCTTGAGGATTTGGTGGCCAATTGTTTGTTCTTTTGGTGTTAGGGTCAAATCATTAAGAAAGCTTAAGGCTTCGGTAATCGGCAAGCGGGTCAAATCATCAATAGAGATCTCGCCCACCTTGACTGCTAATGCTTCCGGTTTCAAGCGTTTCCCTTCACACTCTGGGCAAGGGCTCTCACTCATGTACCGTTCGATTTCAAGGCGCACCATATCTGAGGTTGACTCCCTATACCGGCGTCCAAAAAGGGGCACCAACCCTTCGAAATTTTTGTTATATGTTTTTGGTTGATCAAAAATATTTTGGTAATGAAACCGTATGGGAGTTTCTGTTCCATAGAGCAGTCCCTTCCATTGCTTGTCATCTATTTCTTTCAAAGGGGTATTCATTCCAAATCCAAGGTTTAAGGCCACAGCCTCCATCATCTTCGGGTAATAACTCGACGTTGATTTCGCCCAAGGAGCAATCGCCCCCGTAGCCAAAGACAGGGAGCGGTCAGGAAGGAGTAGGTCAATATCGACAACAAGATTTGCTCCGAGTCCTGTACAGGCAGGGCAAGCTCCATAAGGACTGTTAAAGGAGAAAAGACGTGGCGATAGTTCTTCGAGAGCAATCCCACAATCCGGACAAGCGAAATTCTCGCTAAAGTGCAACTCACCCCCGTCGGCGATATCCACACTGACATTACCTTCGCCGAGTTTGAGTGCTGTTTCCAGAGAATCCGCTAAACGTTCAGCGCTCTCAGGTTTTAGGGAAATTCGGTCGATCACGACTTCAATAGAGTGTTTTTTATTTTTCACAAGCTCTATCTCTTCACTAAGATCTCTTGTCTCTCCATCGACACGAACTCGAACATACCCAGCCTTACGTACTTCCTCAAAGATCCTGTGATGCTCTCCCTTTTTACCTTTAACGAGCGGTGCCAATATTTGTAGTTTGGTTCGCTCCGCTAAGCTCATCACCTGGTCAACCATTTGCTGCACGGTTTGCTGGGAAATCCCTCGCCCACACTTTGGACAGTGTGGATGCCCTATGCGAGCAAAAAGTAGGCGAAGGTAATCAGAAACCTCCGTCGCTGTGCCCACAGTAGACCTGGGGTTGCGGTTAGTCGTCTTCTGGTCTATGGAAATAGCGGGGGAAAGCCCCTCGATGGAATCGACATCTGGTTTGTCCATTTGCCCTAAAAATTGCCGTGCATAGGCTGATAAGGATTCCACATAGCGCCGCTGTCCCTCAGCATAGATAGTATCGAAGGCTAGAGATGATTTTCCCGAGCCGGACAATCCAGTGATCACTACTAATTTATCGCGAGGAATGTCGATGTCGATGTTTTTTAGATTATGAGCACGTGCTCCACGCACGCGTAAGTAGTCTTGAGTCATGGTTGGCCTCCTAAGAGTCAGTTTATTGGCACAGTCGCACTATCCTGCGCCGGTAGGTATTCTTTTTGGGATCACGGCTTCGGCGATACTCTCCACTGGAGACTATCGTGATCCATCGCTATTCGCTTGGTGATGCAGCTAAAACGCATAACCTCTGGGCTTTCTACTTAATAACCATATGTGAACCACTCTCCATTTCAACGGAAAGTGGTTCACATATTTCTCTGTCTAGTTTGGTAGTGTCCATGGCCCACTAATGATTACACTTTATTCCTCCATTTTAGGAACATTTGTTCTATAACTATTTTAATCCATTTTGGGGATTGTTACAATAGTAAACCAAAATATACCACAGGTTAAAAACTTTAGCTTGGTGAGGTTCCCATTACTTGAGTTTTCCTTCCTCGTCGTCAAGCCTCGTCGTAGCCAAGCCAATATCATTTCCGTTCCCCTATTTCTTCCCTTTTCGGTAAGACACCTGTTTATGCTGTGTTTTATGGTCATATTTCTTACTTTTGCTTCCGCCTTGTTGACTCGTCACCTTGTATTTATTGTCTTCTCCCTTTAACTCGATCATAGCATCCCGAAGTTCAGCGGCTCGTTCAAAGTCCAGCTCTCGGGCTGCTAGGCGCATTTCTTGTTCCAAGTTCTTAATGAGAGCCGCAAGCTCCTCGGGGGGTAATTTTGATCCATAGGCCTTTTTTAACTCGGCAACACGAGTTGCTTCTGGGGCATCATAAATCCGCTTGTGTATGGTTTGAGGGGTGATCCCCATTTTCTCGTTGTGGGCAATTTGAATCTCACGGCGTCGATTCGTCTCATCTAGAGCGTTCTGCATTGAACGGGTGATCTTGTCCCCGTACATTATGACCTTGCCCTGGGCATGGCGTGCTGCACGTCCAATGGTCTGAATGAGAGAACGATCCGACCTAAGAAATCCTTCTTTATCCGCGTCGAGAATGACCACTAGGGAAACCTCTGGTAAATCCAGCCCTTCCCGCAGAAGGTTAATCCCCACGACCACATCAATGACGCCTAGGCGTAGCTCCCGAAGGATTTCTACTCGTTCAAGGGTCTTAATATCTGAATGGAGGTACTTCACCTTTACCTCCAGGTTTTTGAAGTAATCTGTGAGATCCTCCGCCATCTTCTTTGTTAACGTCGTAACGAGAACCCGCTCTGATTTAGCGATTCTCGCTCTGATTTCACCCAGTAAATCATCAATCTGACCTTTGGATGCGCGGACAACGACCACCGGATCCAACAATCCTGTGGGGCGAATAACTTGCTCCACAAGTGTCGGACAGTGTGCCAATTCATACGGTCCAGGTGTTGCGCTGACATAGACTCTTTGTTTAATCGTTCTCTCAAACTCCGCAAAGGTCAGTGGTCGGTTGTCTAAGGCAGAAGGGAGGCGAAAACCATAGTTAACCAGAGTAGTTTTGCGCGAACGGTCTCCTTCATACATCCCTCTTACCTGGGGAAGAGAAACGTGGGATTCATCCACAAAAAGGAGAAAATCCTCTGGGAAATAATGGAGTAAAGTGTAGGGAGTCTCCCCGGGTTCTCGAAACGTCAAGTGACGAGAATAATTTTCAATTCCGTTGCAAAAACCCATTTCTCTGAGCATTTCCAAATCATAGCGTGTCCGCTGTTCGAGCCTCTGTACTTCTAGGAGTTTGTCCTCCAATTTTAGAACCTTCAGCCGTTCATCCAGCTCTTTTTCAATATTTTCCGCAGCCTCCATGACCTTTTCTTGGGCAGTCACATAGTGAGAATTTGGGAAAATAGAGACATGGTGACGTTCCCCCAAGATTTCACCCGTCAGATAATTTATTTCGTAGATGTGTTCTATTTCGTCATAGAGGATCTCCACTCGAAGTACCCGATCACTTGATGCCGCAGGATAGATCTCAACGACATCTCCACGCACACGAAACGTACCCCGGGCAAACGCTATATCATTGCGGTCATATTGGATTGCGATCAGCTTGCGCAGAATATCGTTACGATCGGCAACTTGTCCTTGCCGTAACGAAAGAACAAGTTCACGATAATCCTCTGGAGAACCTAAACCGTAAATACAGGAAACGCTAGCCACCACGATTACATCACGACGTTCAAGTAGTGCAGCAGTCGCTGAGTGACGCAATTTCTCAATTTCGTCGTTGATAGAAGCGTCTTTTTCGATAAACGTGTCACTAGAGGGCACGTAAGCCTCGGGTTGGTAATAATCATAGTAACTTACAAAGTACTCCACTGCATTTTCCGGAAAGTACTCCTTAAACTCGCTGTAAAGTTGCGCGGCCAACGTTTTATTATGCGCAAGTATAAGTGTCGGCCTCTGCACCTTCGTAATAATATTAGCCATTGTAAAAGTCTTTCCTGAGCCAGTGACTCCTAGTAACGTCTGGTGCCGCTGACCTTCTTTCAGCCCTGCGACCAGAGCATCTATGGCCTGAGGCTGATCCCCCGTCGCTTTATAGGGGGCGTGCAAATGGAATTCCATGCTCCAGTCTCCCTTTCATACAAAATGCTGTTATAATAGGAAGTATAATATCCCTTTGGATTATTTATTGGACGCTAAGTTGCAACTTTATAATTCTTCTTAACTTATTTTACATCTAAGCGATCAGTTATACAATCTAAAAGGCTTACGCCCATAATTATACCACTCATGTCACAAGCACATAAAGAAAACTTGGCTAACGCCAAGCCTATTTCCATCCGTGATGCTGCGTAGCGGCATGGGAATCTAATTCGTAAGAAAAAGCCGAAACTATTTTCGGCTCACGAAGGGAGTTTTAGATTGTATTTTTTTATTCTTTATTCTTTACTCTTTTCACCCTGGCCGCCTTGGCCGCCTTGGCCGCCTTTGTCCCCTTGATCTCCTTGGCCTTTCGTCGCGTCTTTTGGTTGCTCAGTCTTTTGCTTTAACATTTCGGGTGGGACAGTTCTTACTTGTTCATTCACTGTTTTTTCAGTACCAATAACTTTGCCTTGAGCATCGAGATACTCACGCGTGGTTTCGGTTTTTATCTGTTCCGTTACCTTTTGGACTCCAGGAGGGATTGTACTTGTTTTACTCTCAGCCTGATTTCCCCCTCCACCGCTGATATCCCCGGCTTTACCCTCTTCCTTTTTTGAGCCACCTTGATCTTTCTCTTGGGAAGCTTGATCTCCCTTCTTATCCTCTTCTTCCTTTTTGTCTTGGGAAGCACTTTGCATAGTCAAAGTATAACTCTTTTGGATCATCGCAAGATTATCTGGCGTTACAGCCTTCACTTGAATAATCTTAGCAGGAATTTCACCTTGCTCACTTGTGATAGAGTCATTGATATCTAGAGATTGCTTTTTTATTATTTTTTGAGCCCATTGATACGCGTTGACACCCTGCAGATAAGGGGAAGTATCTACGTCGCCGACCTGCGCCCCGTTTGACATTCGCGCCAAGGAGGAAACACTAGCTTGTCCCCCAACTAAGATGACCTTCTTCTCTAATTGTGCTTGTTTCAGAACTTCGTTGGCTAAAGCTGCTAATTTCTCGGTATGAGCTAAGATGCCTTGGACCTTGCCGGGATTCTTCTCAAGAAAATCCATTAACTCCTGCTTAGCGACCGCTTCAGAATTTGGAGAACTTATAATGTTATGAACTGTTATTTTGGGATATTTGCTAAGTACTACTTTGTTTCCAGCTAAGCGTGCCTGGAATCCTGTTTCATTTGGATCTCCCTGGAGTATTACGACCTGCCCTTCAGCAACCTGACTTACCAACGTTTGTGCCATAAGCTCTCCAACTGTCTCCTGATCCGAAGTGATTATTCCTACGGGTTTTGCTCCTACAGGTAACTGATTTAGCGCTAAGATAGGAATTTTATTTGTTTCTGCACTCTTTAGAAGGCTCTCATTTCCCCCTTGATAAATGAGAACTTTCACTCCTTTCAAGGGTGATTCCTTTTTCGCTGCACTTTGGTCCATATACTTCACTTGCACATTTTCTTTCTTCGCCAGATCATCGATTCCTTTTGTTATAAGTAATTTATTGGGATCATCCTCATTTAAAGACACCGCAATAACCGTCTTGGTCTCAGCCTTGGTTGAAGAAGTTTTGCTCTTGTTTCCCAAAAGGGCTTGTAGACCACAGCCTGTTATTGTTAAACTAAGACATAAGGAGAAAATAACTAAAAGGGATCTTACTCTTTTTGTCATGCAATATGCTCCTTTCGAAGCTCGATCCTTAATTCTTTAAGTTAGTTTTCCCTTGTTGGCTAAAAAAATGCAAATTAAAGAAACCTTAGTATCATTAGTTTAGGCTTGATCAAATCATAAAATAGCCAAAAGGAGGTCCTTCCTTTGCCGGTTAAGTTAGAACATATATTAAAACGAATACAAAATCTCCCCCCTCTGCCCACGTCCGCAATGCGAGTAATTGCACTAACTAAAAACCCCGCAACATCTGCAAAAGAACTTGAAAACGTCATCGGGCAAGATCCAGCCTTGGCAGCTGGCATGCTTCGACAAGCCAATTCCGCTTATTATGGATATGCAAGGCGCATCTCCTCTCTTCAAGAAGCCATCGTCGTACTTGGCTTTCAAGCGACACAGGGATTAGCGATGGCTTCCGCTGTGGCTCCCTTCCTTAAAATCAAACTAGTCGGGTATGAGATTGAACAAGATGGGCTCTGGAAACATTCCATGCTTACCGCTATGGCTTCCAAAAGCTTGTGTAAAAAATTAAAACTCCCTTACGCGGATATTGCCTTTACTGCTGGCTTACTTCACGATATTGGGAAACTAGTCATCTCTATTTATGTTCAGGAAGTGGGCGCCTATCTTTTAGAGAAAGTGTCCGTTGCAAAGCTTTCCTATGTTGAGCTTGAGAAGAAAGTAATTGGTTTCGATCACGCAACCGTCGGCGGGTTTTTGGCCAAAGGTTGGAATTTACCGGAGGATCTTGTGGCGGCTATATCTTATCATCATGCCCCGCTCAATGCTCAAATTTATGAGGAACTAGCCAGCGTAATTCACGTTGCCAATGGATTATCTAGCTCACTTGGGATTGGTGGAGGTGTAGACAGCTTTTTAAACCCTATACAACAAGAAGCTCTTAACCGCCTAGCCCTTAAAGAATCCGATCTAGAACTTATCATGGCTGATCTAGGAGAGTTTCTTCTAGATCCCACCATATTCTCGTAAGGGCATGATGCAGCATGCCCTTATTTTGTTTGTAAATCACACAAAATTTGATTAAGCACAGTTTCTCTGTGACTATCTAATTTATCAAAATTAATCGCTTCTATATAGATCCCTTTAAGCTGAGACCTATTTGTTTGCCAAGCTGTTAAGGTCTCTTTTAACTTTTCGCTAAAAGGTCGATCTAAGCCTTGATCTCTCAAGTTTTCGGGATTGCCTTGCCAGATCGCCAAACGTCTTTCGGGGAAAACAATCCCAATCACTTCATCCGGATTGAGTGGATGTAAAACGATCTCAATCATTTGTCCCAACTGTTGCGCTTCTCGCAAAACCCAATCTAAGGCATCCAGCGTTTCATCCCCTTCAAGTCTAATTTGATCGAAATCTGCCAGAAAATATGGTGCAAGATTAAGCCACCCTTCAACAGTTAAGCCGTGCAAAAAATAAGGAATAATAACGCTTTTTTGCAAGAGTTTGAGGGCATTTTCGGCGAGAGGCCAAGGGCCAGTGTGTTCTTTCTTAACTTTTACACGGGCTGAATTCCCCAGGATCCAAGAGATGTCTTCTTTTTCCAGATGACGTTTGGATCCCCTATTCCCAAGCAACGATCCGAGTTCTGCTGCCAACTCTTCCTCCAAAGTCATTTGAAGCTCTTGTAGCCGATTTTCTATATTGAAAATCTCTGAACGTTGCTTATCTAGCCTAAGTTCATCACAAAAAATGCTAAAATCAATAAACTTCTCAACCACTCCTGGGGCTCGCCATCGAAGTGGAGAAACCTCCATGGCATCTAGCATTACCAAGCCCATTTGCGGCATGATAAAACCGGCCATTGAATCTGGATCCCGAACGGAACGCAAGAAATCAACGCCATATCCCCGATCCAACAATTCGAGGCCAATAACCTTTATAAACGTCGATTTACCGGTTCCAGGTCCTCCCAGCAAGACATAAACCCGTCGCCAACTCGGCATCATGTTGGGCAAAAGAGATATGTAGCCCCTAGTGGTCATTCCTTCTGCAAAATAATGTCGAACCCCGGTCTTATTTCTCATGTGTGTAACCCCCGTCGTTTTTTATGGTCAGCGTAGTCTATGCAATAACGCAAACGACGGCTACAACTCGTGGTTCGTAGTTGGGCGGAACGACACAGAGGTCGTTCCCTACGTTATGGTTGTCCTAGAATCTAAAAGGCACGCCCCATTTAATGAGCGTGCCTTCTCTAATACTTATTTTAGTTTCTCTTGTAACGTCTGCAGAGCTTTTTGAAGCTGCGGGTCAAAGTTTGTGTCTGTCGGAGAAATGGTTGCTTGCTGCCCTTTAGGTAATTCTACCACTACATCCGGTTCAATTCCTTTTTTGTGAATAGATATCTTATTTGGAGTCAAGTATTTGGCGGTTGTTAATTTGACACCAGCCCCCCCACTCAAGGGGAAAATCGTTTGGACAATCCCTTTGCCAAACGTTTTTACTCCGACAAGAGTGGCTGTTTTTTCATCTTTGATCGCACCCGCTACGATCTCAGCGGCTGAAGCACTTTCTTCGTTGACGAGAACAACCACGGGCATTCCCAAATACGTACCTGCTGCCATTTTTGTATCTACTTTTCCTTGTTTATCCACAATATAAACAACGGGCCCTGCTGGGACAAAGTAACTGGCAACCTGAACGGCAGCATAAAGCTCTCCGCCGTGGTTATATCTCATATCCAGAATAAGCCCTTTGAATTTTTTGATGTCCATATTGTTCAGGGTATCCTTCAGTTCAGTTCCTGTATCTGGTGCAAATTGAGAAATATTAATATAGGCAATATCGGAGTGCCCTGGTAATGCTTCCCCCTCAACTGTAGGGACTGTTATGTTTTCCCTCGTCAAACTGACCGGGAAGGTCTTATTCGTACTCTCCCGATAGAGGGCCAAGTTAACTTTCGTTCCAGGAGCTCCACGCATCATACCCACCGCTTTTTCTTGATCCATACCAGCGGTCTCTGCCTCATTAATTTTGACAACGACGTCTCCCGCTTGGATACCTGCCTTACTAGCGGGTGAATTCTTGATAGGGTGCAGTACTAGAAGTTTTTGGGGATCTTTAAGGCTAAGCACAATTCCTATCCCGCCGAACTTCCCTTCCAGCATTTGAAAAAGTTCCGTGTACTCCTTGGCATTCATGTACGTCGAATAGGGATCTCCCAACATCTCAACAATCCCTTTTGTGGCGCCTTCCACAAGCTGATCTGGTGAAACATTTTCTAAGTATTCGCTTTGAATCAGTTGCACCACGTGAACTAACCGGCCCACGTTATTTACGTTGGCAAGAACAATTCCTCCAAGCGTCATAGTCACTACTACAGAAAATATCAATAAGAGGACCCCGATGTTTTTGGCTACTCTTTTTAAGTTCCATTTTTGCAAACAAGTCAAACCCCTTCCCTTGTGTCTCGCTCTATTATATGCATATTACCGCGTAGAAATACTGCTTATCCATTAGTTAGGAAAAAAGCGTACCGGGTCAGTAGGGTTTCCACCTTCCCGAACTTCGAAATGCAAGTGTGGGCCTGTGCTCCACCCTGTCGAGCCAACATACCCTATCACTTGATTCGCTTGAACTGATTGACCTTCAGTAACATTCAAGGCGGACTGATGTCCATAGAGCGTAGATATCCCCTTGCCATGGTCAATTATCGTCATATTACCATAGGCCGTATTCCAGCCAGCCATTATGACGACTCCTGCACCTGCTGCATGAATCTGAGTTCCTTTCGAAGCAACGATATCCATTCCTGTATGCAAACTCCGCTTGCGAGTTAGGGGGTGAATCCTCCACCCAAAGGGGCTACTTATTTCATAATGACCCGGTAACGGCCAGGTACTGACTGATCCACTCACACCACCAACGCGCGCCGCCTGGGCTGCTTGTAGTTTCCGAATCTTATCGTTCCAAGCATTGGCTTCGGCTTCCAATCGTTCAATATTCTCAATAGTTGCTTGTTGGGCTTGTTGGGTTTGGACTAAGGCTGAGTGTTGCTCTGACTTTGCTTTATCGAGACCTGCTTTGATTGAAGCTGCCTCTTTTGCAAGCTTTGAGGCTTGGTCCCTCTTGATTTGCAAGGCGAGAGTTTTTTGGGCAATTTGGTCTTTTTGGGTTTGAATGTTCATTAATAATTGACGGTCATTGGACACTAATTTAGAGAAGTACTCCATTCGAGTGATAAGGTCGCTGAGATTCGCAGCTTGAAAGAGCAGTTCTAAATATGTAACTTGCCCACTTTCATAGATTGCCTTTGCCCGTCTTCCAAGAGCCACCTGGCGATCTTCTAGCTCCTGTTGCTTTAGCTCCAGTTCTTTTTGAGCTGCGAGCGCTTCCTGTTGGGCTTGGACAAAAGCAGTTTGTTTCTGGCTTAGAAGTACCTGCGCTTCGGCAATTTGTTTTTCTAGTAGTGTCATCTTAGTCTTAATTATTTCTTCGGTATACGTTAATTGATTTAACTGCCCTCGGGCTTGTTTCGTTTGATCCAAAACGTTTGTCTTTTGCCCCACCGCATCAACTAATTCGTCCGCTCGGGAGGGCAAGACAGATGTTCCAATTAACGTGAGACTAATTATTACTATGGTTATCAATTTTCCTCTAAACATACAATCCCCTCACCCTAATAAAAATTTGAAAAATTAATACTATTTTTTGTTAGTGATCTACCTATGCTTTAAGAAACTTTTGTAAAGAGAATCCACTCCCTATGGCACCCATCGCCATGCCAGCGAACAAAAGCCCCACAGAAACTTGGCTGAAGAGATTCTCGTTTTGAACAACTGGTAGAAAGGTTAATGTGGATTGGACATAGGCAGTAATCAAATTATAGCCCATACCAACAATACCCGCTGCTAGTGCTCCCCCAACAAGTCCTAATACCAATCCCTCAATAAGAAAAGGCCAACGGATAAAACTGTTGCTTGCACCCACTAATTTCATAATTTGAATTTCGCGACGACGAGAAAAGACATTCATTTTAACGTTAATGGAAATCAACACAATGGCTGCGATGGCAAAAGCTGCCACAACGCCAAGGCCAATCCACCTCAACCATTGAGTAAAGCTCAAAAGCTTTTCCACAAATCCCTGTCCGTAGTTCACTTTGTATACCCCAGGGAGAGTACGTATCACGCCAGCTAAGTCTATGACGTTTTGAGGATCGGTTACTTTGACTGTCAACTTATCTGGGAAGGGATTGACTCCACCAAGATCCGCCAAGATATTATTATCCGCGCCACCCATTGTTTTTCCGAAATCAGTTAGGGCTTGCTCTTTAGTAACTACGTTCACTGTGGCCACCCCAGACATAGCTTGAATCTGGGTTTGTAATCCCTCAAGTTCCGACGGGCTTATGCTGTCTTGCACAAATGCCCCAATCTCCAACTCAGATTCAAAAGACTTGGCCATATTAGAAGTGTTTGCTAAAAAAAATACAGAGAATCCCAAGATCACAAGGGAAACCATAACGGTTAGCACCGAGGCCATGCTAAGCCAAGGATTGCGTTTCATAGAGTTGGCCGTCTCGATTAGAATATAGCGAGTGGAATTAAGCGTCATACCCGTATCCCCCCTGCTCTTCATCTCGCGCAACCCGTCCATTTTCTATGGCAATAACTCGTTTTTGCATTTTATTTACAATCGCTTTGGCATGGGTAGCCATGACAACCGTCGTGCCTCGTTTGTTAATATTATAAAGCAGCTCCATAATTCCCCATGCTGTTTCCGGATCAAGGTTACCCGTGGGCTCATCCGCTACTAATAGTGCTGGATTATTGATAATCGCCCTTGCTACACAGACACGCTGTTGCTCTCCACCGGATAATTCATGCGTATAGGCCTTCTCTTTACTCACCAGTCCGACAAGCTCCAATGTCGTGCGCGTACGAGTCCGAATCTCATTCCTAGACACTCCGATTACTTCAAGCGCAAAAGCTACATTTTCATGCACTGTTTTATTGGGAAGTAACTTGAAATCTTGAAAGATGACCCCAATATTACGCCGTAGATAAGGTACTTCCCTTTCTTTCATTCGCACTAAATTTTTACTATTAATATGTACCTGTCCTCGCGTCGGAATTTCATCACGATAAAATAATTTAATCAGCGTCGATTTACCTGCTCCGCTGGGACCCACTAAAAATACAAAGTCCCCTTTGCCAATCTTCAAATTGACATCAACAAGGGCTCTGGCACCGTTTGGGTAAATCTTGGACACATTAATTAACTGTATCATACTGTCCTCCTTGATTTCGCACGCCTCACCCTTTTTTCTACACAACTATTAAATTATTCGACACTCATTGTTGAAATCCTTGTTAGTAAAATTAATAAAGACGGGCACTTTCGAAAGTGCCCGTCTTTTCCAACTGAAACGGATCAGCAAATCTTATCAAGGAGTAAATTATCCTAACTTTTTCGCAAGAACCACATGGACCGCTTTAATTAGGTCTACCTTGGTTAGTCCATATTTCTCAAGGAGTTCCTGTGGGCGCCCGGACTCTCCAAACGTGTCTTTAAGTCCTACTCGTACCATCGGAGTGGGCATTTTTTCTCCCAAAACCTCTGCAATCGCGCTTCCTAGTCCACCGATAATATTGTGCTCTTCCGCTGTCACGACCGCTTTCGTTTGTTTGGCAACCCGCACGATCGTCTCTTCATCCAGAGGCTTCACCGAAGCGACATTGACAACACATACGTTAATCCCATCGTTTGCAAGCTCAGCGGCCGCTTCTAAGGCCATGGAAACCATCAGGCCGTTAGCCATGATGGCCACGTCTGTACCTTCTTTGAGGACGTTCGCCTTCCCGATCTCGAAGCTATAATCTTCTCCAAAAAGCACTGGAACAGCCAAACGGCCCATGCGAATATAAACCGGACCGTTGTATTTGGCAGCAGCCAAAATCACCTGGCGGGTTTCCTCCCCATCGGCAGGGACTAAAACTACCATGTTGGGGACAGCACGCATGATCGCGACGTCTTCAATGGCCTGATGAGAACCTCCGTCCTCCCCAACCGTAATTCCAGAATGGGTAGCAGCAATTTTAACATTTAGCTTAGGATAGGCAATCGAGTTGCGAATTTGCTCGAATGCTCGTCCCACTGCAAAGATTGCGAACGTGCTCGCAAACGGAATTTTACCTGCTGCCGCTAACCCTGCAGCGGTCCCCAACAGGTTTGCCTCAGCAATTCCCATGTTAAAGAAACGTTCGGGATACTTTTTACCAAAGTCAGCGGTCTTGGTCGACTTCGAGAGATCTGCATCTAAGACAACAACCTTGGGGTTTTCAGCCCCTAAAATCAAAAGAGCTTTGCCATACGCATCACGAGTCGCTATTGTATCAGCCAAGGGTTAACGCCTCCTCCCGTAATTCTTTCAGTGCCTGCTCGCCTTGTTCCCCACTGGGAGCATTACCATGCCAGCCTGCAACGTTCTCCATGAAAGAGACCCCTTTGCCCTTCACAGTCTTGGCAATGATGATTGACGGCTTTCCTTTAACCTGCTTAGCTTCAGCATACGCCTCAAGCAAAGCCTCCACATCATGCCCGTCAACTTCGATCACATGCCAGCAAAAAGCCCGCCACTTTTCGGCTAGCGGAGCAGAACACATGACACTATCTGTCGTTCCATCAATTTGTAAGCCGTTCAAATCCAAAATGGCTGTAACCTTATCTAGGTTATAGTGGGCAGCCGCCATCGCTGCTTCCCAAACTTGTCCTTCAGCCATCTCACCATCACCAAGCAAAACGAAAACTCGGTAATCTTTGCCATCAAGCTTGCCAGCCAGGGCCATTCCATTGGCCGCAGAAAGGCCTTGCCCTAAGGAACCCGTAGACATGTCCACGCCGGGGGTCTTCTTCATATCGGGATGTCCCTGGAGCATACGTCCAGTTTGGCGAAGCCCTTGAAGCTCCTCCTTGGGGAAATAGCCCTTCTCTGCAAGCGCCGCATAAAGTACAGGAGCAGCATGACCCTTGGAAAGGATAAAACGGTCTCGATCTGCCCAGCGAGGGTCTTCAGGTTTGACACGCATTTCGCGAAAGAATAACGTGGCTAATATTTCTGCAGCAGATAAACTTCCTCCGGGGTGTCCGGATTTTGAAGTTACAAGCATGGATATAATGTCTTGACGAAGAGTATTGGCTATTCGCTTAAGTTCAATGGTTGTCAAAAGATTTCCCCCTTTAGTTCGTCCTCATTCGAAGTTCACTGTACGCTTTTGGTTTTCTGAAGATACGCCGCAATGAAGGCATCAATTTCTCCATCCATTACCGCTGATACGTTCCCAGTTTCTTCATTGGTGCGGTGATCTTTGACCATGCTATAGGGATGAAAAACATAAGAACGGATCTGACTTCCCCAAGCAATCTCCTGTTGCTCGCCACGGATTTCGGAAATTTCAGCTTCTTGCTCCTTGAGCTTAAGTTCCAGTAATTTCGCCTGCAATACACGCATGGCTGCAGCTTTATTTTGAGTCTGGGAACGTTCACTCTGACATTGGACGACGACGCCGGATGGCAAGTGTGTAATCCGAATCGCAGAATCCGTCTTATTAACGTGCTGGCCTCCTGCCCCACCTGATCTGTAAGTATCAACCCGCAAATCTTCCGTATCAATCGTTATCTCGTTATCCTCCGACACTTCCGGAATAACATCCACGGAAGCGAACGAGGTATGACGACGTCCTGACGCATCAAACGGAGAAATTCGGACTAACCTGTGCACACCTTTTTCAGACTTTGCATACCCGTACGCATTTTCTCCGCTGAACGACAACGTTGCGCTTTTAATGCCCGCCTCATCCCCATTCAGAAAATCCAAGGTCTCTACTTTGTAGCCATGTCGCTCCCCCCAGCGTATATATAGCCGATAGAGCATTTGCACCCAATCTTGGGCTTCCGTTCCCCCGGCTCCCGCATGGAGGGTAAGTATTGCATTGTTCCGATCATATGGCCCACTTAGCAGTATTTCCAATTCCAAAACCTCAAAACGTAGCTGAAGGGCCAATACCTCTCGCTCAATCTCTGACTCAAGACTCACATCATCTTCCTCAGTCGCCAGCTGCCAAAGAGTTGCAGCATTTTCAAGTCCCTGTTCTAGCTCATCGTAGATCTTGACTTTACTCTGATGAAGGGCTAATTCTTGCATGGTTTTTTGGGCCAAAGCGGGATTATCCCACAAATTAGGCCGTTGGAACTCACGCTCCAGCTCGCTAATCTTTTCTATTCGCTGAGCAACGTCAAAGAGAAGCCCTCAAATCTGCCAAGCACAATGTTAACGTTTCCAGTTCTTTTTTCCAATCAGTAAGCACTTATATTCACCCTTTCCAAAACTACTTCTTGGCCAATCCACAACACTTCTTATATTTTTTCCCGCTTCCACAATTGCAAAGCTCGTTGCGTCCAATCTGTTCCCCTGTGTGTACTGGTTGGCTGGGCTCCCCTTCATAGCGGTTCTCCGTTACGTTTCGAGGCTGTTCAGCAACTTCTTCCCTTACCTGTGGAGTCACCCGCATGACATAACGGATAATATCGTCCTGAATGGAGTCAATCATCGCTTGAAACATTTCAAAGCCTTCTCGCTTGTATTCTACCAGCGGATCTTTCTGCCCATAGGCACGTAGCCCAATTCCTTCACGCAACATATCCATAGCATCTAAATGATCCATCCATTTACTGTCCACAACTTGAAGCATCACCGCGCGCTCAATTTCCCTCATTAGCTCAGATCCGAACTGCTCTTCACGGCTTTCGTAGAATGCTTTAGACTTTTCTAGCAGCATTTCCTCAATTTCTTCTACAGAGAGGTCTGAGAACTCTTCAGGTGTTAAATGGACTCCCGGCAGATAGAAACTCTCAATATAGTCTGCTAAACCGGCTAGATCCCACTCTTCTGGAAATGTGCTTTCCCCACTAAACATACTGATACTGTCTTTAACAGCTTTCTCCAACATTCCCATAATGTTGTCACGAAGGTTTTCTCCCATGAGTACAGAGCGTCTCTGTCCATAAATAACCTCCCGTTGTTGATTCATGACATCGTCATAATCAAGGACGTGCTTACGAATGTCAAAGTTGCGACTCTCTACACGCCGTTGGGCAGTTTCAATGGACTTAGAGACCATCCTAGATTCAATCGGCATGGTGTCATCCATCCCTAATTTATCCATAACGCTCATGATGTTGGTACCGAACATGCGCATCAGGTCATCTTCTATCGAAATAAAGAATTGAGTAGATCCTGGGTCACCTTGACGCGCCGCACGGCCACGTAATTGGTTATCAATACGCCGGGATTCGTGCCGTTCTGTCCCAATGATATGTAACCCCCCTAGTTCAGGCACGCCTTCACCTAAAATAATATCCGTACCACGACCCGCCATGTTCGTTGCAATCGTAACCATGCCAGGTTGTCCGGCTTGGGCGACAATTTCCGCTTCTTTTTCATGGTATTTGGCATTGAGGACTTGATGCGGAACACCGCGCCGCCCTAGCAGGTCACTCAAAAGTTCTGATTTCTCGACCGAAACTGTCCCCACGAGCAGTGGTTGCCCTTGGGCATGACGTTCGATTACACTTTCTACTGCCGCCAAGAATTTGCCCTCTTCCGTACGGTAAATAACATCAGGGCTATCCTTTCGAATCATTGGCTTATGGGTCGGTATTTCTACAACATCTAGTTTGTAAATCTTCCGAAATTCTGGTTCTTCCGTCAGAGCCGTTCCGGTCATCCCAGAGAGTTTTTTGTACATTCTGAAGTAATTCTGGAAGGTGACGGTAGCTAAAGTTTGGGATTCCTTTTCGATCTTTACACCCTCTTTAGCCTCAATTGCTTGGTGTAATCCTTCACTATAACGGCGGCCAATCATCAACCGTCCCGTAAATTCATCAACTATAATAACTTCTCCGTCTTTAACCATGTAATCGCGATCCCGTCTGAAGAGAGTTTGGGCTTTTAAGGCTTGGTTAATATGATGTGCTAACTCAGTATGCATATCCTCATAAAGATTATCTACGCCCAGCATGCTCTCCACCCGACGGATTCCTTGTTCTGTAAGTGTGACGACTCGCTCTTTTTCAATGACTTTGTAATCATCTTCGGCCTTTAACCGGGGAATAATCATAGCGACTCTAAAATATAATTCCGTAGGCTTGTCGGCCTCACCCGAAATAATAAGTGGAGTCCTAGCTTCGTCAATCAGGATAGAGTCAACTTCGTCCACTATTGCATAATGAAGTTCACGCTGAACTGAGGCTTCTGGGCGAGTGACCATGTTATCCCGAAGGTAGTCAAAACCAAATTCGTTATTGGTCCCATATGTTATATCTGCGCCATAACTGTTCTTACGTTCCTCATAGTTCAAGCCATGTACAACTAAACCAATGGAAATACCCAGGAACTGGTGAATTTGTCCCATCCATTCACTGTCACGGCGAGCTAAGTAATCATTTACAGTCACGATATGAACGCCTTGGCCCGTCAAAGCATTCAAATATGCCGGCAAAGTGGATACAAGGGTTTTCCCTTCCCCAGTACGCATCTCAGCAATCCGGCCCTCATGAAGAACCATACCCCCTATCAACTGCACATCATAGTGTCGCTGAGAAATGACCCTTCTGCTAGCCTCTCGAACGACAGCAAATGCCTCAGGTAATAGTGAGTTTAAACTTTCTCCCCGTTCCAAACGTTCTCGGAATTCAGCGGTTTTACCACGCAACTCGTCATCGTTCAGCGCTTGGATCGCCGGTTCAAGGCTATTAATCACTATAACGCGCTTTTGATATTTCCGTATTTCCCGCGCATTATCATCGAACAAATCTAAAATCCCCATTATGTCCACCTTTCTCAATCCCTATATTCATTAATTTTAACATCCTTGAGAACCGACTGCAACTGAACCGGGCGATTCGCGGTAATTTAGCGGTTGAAGCGGTAATGGGCACGATGTATCGTGCCCATTTGTACGCCGAAAGGCCCGCAAATGCGGGCCTTTCGCTTAATTTATTGAAGCGGCTTTTTCTATCCGAGTACGCCACGCGAATTACCCGTCTTTTAATTGATTTAAGTTTGGGGTTGAAGCAAACCATAGTCTCCATTGTTACGAAGGTAAACCACATTCATTTCTTGGCTTTCCGCATTTGTGAATACGAAGAAGTTATGGCCCACCAAATTCATTTGCATAATCGCTTCTTCTACAGACATGGGTTTAGCAGGGAATTTCTTATTTCGAACAACTTCCTCTTGCTGTTCCTCGTCCACTCCGACAGGTTGCTTCGGTTCATGATCCTTTAAGACCTTAGAGCGCATCCGTTTATTAATTCGTGTTCGGTATTTCTCGATTTGACGTTCAAGTTTCTCAACGACCATATCGATCGAGGAATACATATCTTCAGTTTCTTCTTCCCCTCGCAAAATCATACCATGAAGCGGGGCAGTAACCTCGACCCGATGTCGATCTCGCTCGACCAATAATGTAACTTGAACATCCATAAACTCATCTGAGTACTTAGCTAATTTTCCTACCCGTTTCATAACATACTCTTTCAATGCATCAGTTAGTTCAATATGTTTACCACGAATAATGATATTCATTAATTCAACCCCTTTCTAAGATGGTATATAAGTAATATTCCCGATTTAAGCAGAAAATCCTGCTTTTAAAAAAGTTTACCACAATGATATTTTTTTACTAAAACCCCAAGAGAGAATCGCCATCTATTTTAACGATTCTCTCCTGGGGTTTTAGTACTCCCTTTGTTTGTTAACGGGCCATTACGTTAGACGCTTGCACACCGCGTGGACCTTGAATGACATCGAACTCTACATTCTGCCCTTCTACAAGAGTCCGAAATCCCTCTCCAACCACAGATTGAAAATGCACAAATACATCTTCTCCATTTTCCTGCTCAATGAATCCATATCCTTTTTGTTTGCTGAACCATTTGACTTTACCTAGCACCTAGCTGTATCCTCCTTGAATTGTCCAAAATCTGAAGTTTCAAATCTCCAGACTTAACGCACTACCTTAAAAAGGATGCCCAAGATTGAAGTGCTTTAAACCTATAAAATTCCCTCATCCATGAAAATTACTCGATCGCCGACTTCACGGGCAAATCCCATCTCATGGGTCACGACGACCATGGTCATTCCTTCACTCGCTAAATCTTTCATTACGGCAAGAACTTCTCCGACCATTTCTGGATCCAACGCCGAGGTGGTCTCGTCAAAAAGCATAATTTTTGGTGTCATGGCTAACGCCCGCGCGATCGCAACCCGTTGTTGTTGCCCTCCTGAAAGTGTTGCATTGTTATTATCCATTGAGCGAGTATCCTTTATCCCTAATAGTTACCCACAGGATGGTGTGGATAGTGTGGATAAGTATTGAAAACTCGCTTGTTTTCGCGAAACACCTGTGGGTAACCTTGTTGAAAAGATGTTTTCGCAATGAAAGAAAAAAGCATTAGTTGACTATAGTAGTAGTCAACTAATGCTTGTCATGTCAAATAATTTAATTCAAGGTACTTGGATTAATATTGTTCGCGAGCTGGGCGATGGTGTTGGTAGCACTCACGGCAATATACTGGGCGATCAGAAGTTGGTTGGAAAGGAACTTGTGTTTCTACTCCGCAGTCAGCGCAAACTACAGTAAACATTTCGCGTGATCTTCCCTCTTGGGAATTACGGTTTGTTTTGCGTACGTTGCGGCATTCGCGGCAGCGTTGAGGTTCGTTTTCGAATCCCTTTTCAGCGTAGAATTCTTGTTCTCCAACAGTGAAAATGAAAGTAGCTCCGCAGTCTTTACAAACTAGATCTTTGTCTTCAAAGGCCATGAAAGATATTCCCCTTACGTAAAAAAATGTAATAGGCTCTGCCCATCCAATAATTATTATAACGCTAAACACTCAAAGGCACAAGTTTTTTTTCAAGTCCAGCTGCCAAACACAAGCCATAAATCGCTTGAACTCCGTTTCCTCGTAAGACCTCTGCCACAGCTTCAAGCGTTGCTCCTGTAGTCGTTACATCATCCACAAGCCATACACTTTTCCCTGTAATAAGCCTCGGTTTCCGTACCGCAAACGCGTCTTTCAGGTTATGCAAACGGTCATGACGCGTAAGCTTAATTTGTGACGGTGTTGGTACAACCCTTTCAACCCCCTCGATAATTGGCAATCCCAATTCCCAATGTAGGGCGGAGGCCAACACCTCCGCCTGATTAAAGCCCCGTTCAGTCAGACGGGAAGAATGCATTGGAACCGCAACTACACCGTCAACGACAGGAAGTTGGCTGATCGCCCAATCGGCAAAGGGGCGAGCGATTTCCATCAAACGCCGAGGGCGTGCTTCAAATTTAACATTTTGGATAAATCCCCTTAATCCACCGGAATAATGGCCCCAGGCTGTAACCTGATCAAGATGTTTCGGACCTTTTCCAGCTTCGCAATCACGGCAACTTGTTTTCTCTTTAAGAATTAACTTTCCGCACCCTCTGCAACGCCCCAGTTCTGGATGAAGATAGTCTATTGTACAAGTTGGGCAGATTAAATCTCCCACTTCGCCACAAAGTGCACATCCTTGAGCATCTTCATACCATAAAACTCGGGGAATCTTGATTGCTTCCTTCCAAAACTCCTGCAAGGCTTCACCCCCCTACTCGATGTTCGATGTTCGATGTTCGAAAATGCCTTATGCATTGATAAGTCCTAACTCAAGTGCGAGCTTATTTTGCTCTTCGATCCACAGAACAGCAGTCTTCATATCTGGTGTCCTCTGCTTAGAAATAAATACGACCCTTCCTTCTGGGCTTTCTCTTGTTCGACCCACCCTTCCAGCCATTTGCACTAAAGCGCGCTCATCAAAAACAGGATGATCTGCCCCTAGAACCACTACTTGTATCCCGGGCAACGTAATACCGCGCTCCAAGATAGTCGTACTCACAAAAACATCAAACTCACCCCGACGCAACCGCTCGATTTTAGAGGAACGATTTGGGTCTGAACTGTAGCTACCGTCAACACACCAACTAGGGAAACATTGACGGAAGCATTTAATCCACGGATCAATCCAAGATATTTTGGGAACGAATACTAACACAGGTCCCTGTGCCCTTAATAGCTTGATTTGAGTAACCCATACACCTGTGCACCCATTTGGCTCAATAGAGTGACGAGATTTTTCCCAAATTGGCACCGGCAAAGAGATCCGATGGTACCGTGCCGGAAGCCTGATGAGCCGCATTATGCCTTGCCTAACTACTTTTAAGCCTTCAGATGAAGGGGTTGCCGTTAAGTAGAGTATTTTGCCTCCTTGGCGCAGAGCGTGGTTCAATCCCCACTGCAAGGCGTGGCTCCCCTGATAAGGAAAGGCATCCATTTCATCCATAAATATCACATCAAAAGCCCGCCAAAATCTTAATACTTGATGCGTGGTCGCCAGTACCAATCCTCCACCTTGAAATTTGACTGAAGATGTCCCGGTCAACACTTGAAACGGATAACCCGGGAAGTCCCTCTGGAGCCTTGGTGCAACGTCGTTAATGACATCTTGACGCGGTGCGGCAAAAAGCACAGATTTCCCCTGTTTCATTGCCCAGGCTGCAGATGGGAAACATACCTCAGTTTTTCCTGCACCACAGGCAGCCCAGAGAAGTGCAGTTTTCTCATAAGTGTCTTTGATAAATTCAAACACTTGTTCGCTAGCCAAACGTTGGGCCTCCGTTAAAACCCAGTGTGGTTGAAAGCTTACCTCAGCCGGACCGCCCATTAGTGAACGTTCATCTCGATATAGAACATCCATTGAAGTGCTTACTCCGATACTCTCACAGCTTCGACAAGTTGCAGCCATTTCGTACTGACTGGGCCACTCTTCCACATCTCTTTCACCACACCGTTGACACTGCCAACCGTTGCCGATTCTCCTCACCGCCGGAACCCACTTGGCCCTTCCCTGTTCGACGTTAAAATGGGCAAGTTTTTTTATGTCATCCTCTTTAATCTTGAGCTGGCGAGCGAGACCCCTAAGATCTCCTAACGATAATTGCCTTCCCAAGGTCAGTCGATTAAATGCTTTCTCCGAGGCGTTATCTTGCACCTCCAGTGGAGCTTGACCAATCACTGGAGAAGGGCTGTATTCCTTCCAAGTTAAGTCTGACGCGTTCCAGCCAAACCCTTTAAGTATCTTAAGGATTTCAAGTTTAGTATCCTTCGTTCTAACTCCTTTGTGCCAGAAGTCAAAGGGGTCGCGTCGACGCAGTTGCGCCTGAACTGCCTGGATAGTCGCACAAGAGAGAGGCACACAAAGATAGCTGATCACACTTGGTTCATGGTCGTCGGTCTTACAAAATGGAGAAAAACCGACACTACCGTCTTTATATAATGTCAAAAAAAAGTGCATAAGAAACCCTCTCTCCATGATGGTGAATTGGCTAGAAAAAGAGCTAGGAGGCATGCGGTGTTGCTCCTAGCTCTGCTGACTTTTTGTAAAGTTGAACCGATCACTGGGCGGGGCTCTTCCGTTCTAAGAAGAATTTAATAATGCCTTCTGCCGCCAGTTCTCCCCCGACATACGCTTTACCCCGGGCAAAACCAAACATTTTTCGTAATTTAATAAGCTCTACTTCCAATTGAAGCTGGTCTCCGGGAACTACTTGCCTCTTAAACTTGACCTCATCTAACCCAGCGAACACCGCCAAACAGCCGGCATATTTTGGCATCTTAAGGATGATTACTGTCCCAACTTGGGCAAGTGCTTCCAAAATCAAAACTCCCGGCATAATCGGGTGACCTGGAAAGTGACCCTGAAAGAAAGGTTCATTGCTAGATACGTTCTTAATTCCTACAGCCCTCTTTCCTTCTTCTAATTCTATGATACGATCTACCATAAGAAAGGGATAACGATGAGGGATAATTTCCTGGATCTCCTCGCTTTGTAGCACTGAAACTCCTCCTTAGATTCGATGCACGATGCTCGATGCACGAAAATCAAATCGCGTTTCTCGCCTCGCGCATCGTACTTCGCTATTGCAGATATGAACCAATTTATCTTATGATATGAATGGGTATTTTTCCTACTAGTAACTAGTATAACCAAGTTAGAGGCTGAAAGGAAGATGACAGGCCGTGAAACCCTATAAAGTTTTACATATTATAGGTGGAGGAGAAATTGGTGGAGCTGAGCAGCATGTGTTAGCTCTGCTTAATGGAATAGATCGAACTCATTTTACCCCACATCTTGTTTGCCTGACCCACGGACCTTTAGCAGCTCTTGCCCACGAAAGCAATATCCCCACCAGAACCCTCCCGATGCACTTTCCGCTTGACCTTTCTCCCCTCCCCGGCATCCTTCGCTGGGCTCGGCAAGAAGGAATAAATCTCATTCACACACACGGTTCCAGGGCCAACCTCCTGGGCCGACTGGGCGCAAGGTGCTTGAGGGTCCCCTGTCTAACCACTGTCCATAGTTCCTTGGCCCACGATTATCTTTCTCCTTGGTCTGCCCGTACGGCTTTAGTCCTTGACCGCCTAACCCTCCCCTTGACCTCCGGGATTATCACCGTCTCAGACTATTTAGCAGTAGAAGTTGCTTTGAGAGGTAGTCGGAATCTAACAACTATTTATAACGGTCAGTCCCCCATTTCCTTTGCTGATCCGTCTTCTTCTCGCCACCAGTTCCGCTTACATTGGGGAATTCCTGGAGATGCTCTCCTTCTCGGAACGATAGGTCGCCTCCATCCTACAAAAGGACAGACTTATTTAATTAAGACTGCAACTCAACTACACTTGAAATTCCCAAACCTGCATCTTTTGATCATTGGAGATGGCCCCCTTCGGCAAGATCTAGAATTTGAACTTAAACAGAGTGCTATCCCACACACTTTAACGGGCTACCTTCCCCGGGCCTATGAAGCGCTTCCTGCCATGGATCTTTTCGTCTTACCCTCAGTTAGTGAAGGTATGGGGTTAGTCCTTCTTGAAGCAATGCAAGCTGGGATCCCGATTGTTGCCAGTGCTGTTGGCGGAATTCCCGAAGTCGTCCGAGCCGGGAAAGACGGGCTGCTTGTTCCCCCGGGCGATGTGACCAAATTTACTGAAGCGTGTACTTCTATCATCGAAAATCCAAATTTAGCGAAGACCCTCGTCCTTTCCGGCCAAGACCGATGGCCTATGTTTTCTATTGAAAGTATGGTCAGCAAAACAGAGCAAGTTTACACTCGCTTACTAGATCAGTCTATCCCACCCATCTGAAGAACAGGCCAGTGAAGTGAAATGACAATAGCAAGAGAGGTTGAGCGAATTCGCCCAACCTCTCTTCTAGTGATCAACGTCATTGTGATCCTCTATACCACTCTCATCATTCATTTCCCTCTCGTCTTCTTGACGTTCAGGAATTTTATAGATAGGAAATGTATCGTACCTTAAATTTCCTGGAGCCGGTATCGGTGCTAAGACTGGACCATAGACGTTTTCCTTTTCTTTTACCCGCTCGATTTCCTTATTCACACTGTTCTTGGCTTTATCCCGCTCTTTATTCTGCTGTTTTTCTTGATCCTTTGCCGTCTGCTTCTGTTTCTGCTTATCTTCATCGTTAGAGTTATTTATATCCTGATTTTTTGGCTGATCCCCTTCTTGTCCTCTACTCTTGTCCATCTCTGGAAATTGACCCTTAATTGGAGAGAATTGTTTGCCAACGGGTAGAGGTTTTCTCATTCCATTTTCACTTGGTTTATTTGTCGACCCCGAATCTTGCTTCACATTTCCTGACTTTCGTGGCAAACCATCTTCAATTTTCTTCTTCTCCGCCTTGATCTGCACTTGAACCTGTGGATCTTCTAGTAACCGGACCCGTTCTGAAGTATCTTTAAGTTTCTCTGGTTGCGTCACGACTCCTGCTTTATCTGCAGTCTGCCAAAGCGCATACTCCCCTAAAGTTAGCTCTCTCTTTTGAGCAAGATTTCGTTCCTCAGAAGTCAGGGAGAATACCGCAACCTGAGGAGTTAACCCTTTTTTCTCCCCTATCTCTGTGACCCATGATATAATTTGACTCTCGTTAAGTTCCTTCGGCATTTGCGCTATGGTTTTGTCGGTCATGGGAGAATATCCAACTACCACCCAATGCTGCTCTGCGCTAAGAAACTTTTGATCATATGCCTGAGTAACAATTTGTTTTATAACATCTTGAATCGGTTTCCCCTTTAGGTCAATCTGACTTAACATGCGCTTAGCATCCTCATTCTGAGTTTGAAATTTTAATAAATTTCCTTGGTTATCCAAGGCAAATTGTAAACTCGGATTAATATCAACCGAAAGCAGAGCTACCGCGGTCGGAGCTTGATATAGGTTCCACCCTATGAGGGACGTTAATACCACAAGAAAAAGTGCCACAGCTCCAGCCCATATGCGCACCCCACTAAAAACCTCAGACCATGATTGGATTTGAATTTCTTCGCCCACCTCAGCGTTTAACTGCCTATGAACTTGGCGAAAGGTGCCGTCCCTGCCAAGCACAGTGTAACGTGATCCGGACTTTTCCAACACCACCGCTAAAATCTTGCTCATCCTTTCGCCCCCCCTTCCCGTGTCAGCACATATTCACGTAAATAAACATAGTCATGTTGGTTGGTCATAAGTAAAGCTACCGCTAAGATATACTTTCGTCCCCGTTCTAAGACCTTTGGGTGAATCTGAGTTTTCAAAGCTAAGGCTTGCATGGGGACTTTTCCACTGCCTTCAACTTGGGACCACAACTCAGAGTCAAAGGCTAATTCTCGAGCAGCTCGGAGTAATGTCTCGCGGGAATCCCGATGTTTCGGGGAAACTTCAACAAGGTTTTGATAGGTAAGCTTAAAAGAAGCCAAAGCTCTAGAAAACTGTTGAATTTCCTCTGCCCGTTCTCGGTCTTGCTCTTGCTCCCGGAACTCATCTATGCCAAGATATATGTCGATCCCTCTTCCGATGTCCTCTTGGTCGAGAGATATCGCCTGCCTCAAACTCTGCTTTCGATAATAATCGATCAGTCGGCGTTTCATTAATAAACGAGCATAGGCTAAAAACGGAACCCCTTTATCTATAATAAACAAATCTATTGCTTCATTGAAGGCAATCATCGCTTCCGATAATTCGTCATCTTGACCCCATTCAAGAGAATGGAAACACACCTGACTAGCCACATGACGAATAAAAGTCTGATATACGGCCAAAAAAGTCTCTCGGGCTTCCGAGTCCTCTTTCAAACGCTGCCACAATATTTTGTCTTCCCATTCTGGCATGTTTCCCTTCCTCCTATTCTCTAGTACGTTGCGAATTCTTTCTTTTAGGGGGTCTTGCGCCAGAAAACCTGCCAAAGAATTTTTAATACAAAGCGCGGCAACACAGTTTGACGTTTCCAACGCCAGGGCTCTTTCCACAAGCGATAAAGCCACTCCACATGGAGGTCTTGGACCCGTTTCGGCGCGCGGACCACGATCCCTGCCAAGGCATCAAAACTCCCACCTACACCCATACTAACGAAAGCTAATCCGGGATGCTTCGCAATCCAATATTCCTGGCGAGGTGCTCCCAACCCAACAAGCAAGACATCAGGCCGAAAATGCTGAATTTTCCCTAATACTTCCGGTTCTTCTTCCGAGCTAAAATAACCATGTGTTGCAGCCCAAGTTATACCATGGTTCTTTAGGGCAACCTGATTTGCTGCCTGCTCTGCAACGCCAGGTTTTCCTCCGAGAAAGAAAATCCGCCATTTACCAGCATGAGCAATAGGGAGCAAGGCATTGACTAGGTCAATCCCAGTAACCCTTTCTAAGTCTGGAGTTCCTAACCTCCGGGCAGCCCAAACCACACCTATCCCATCTGCTGTCACTATATCGGCGGAATTTATAAGTTTATTTAACCTTGCATTTCGAGTTGAGGCATAAATCATTTCAGGATTTGCCGTAACAATGCGCATCTGGTTCTGACCTTCTACCGCTTGACGGATCTGCTCCACCGTTTCTGGCATCGAATATGTATCTACGGTAATCCCCAGAATATCGACTCTCATAGAAAATCTTCCCTTTCCAATCTGAGTGCCTCTAGTTTAACACATCCTACCTAATTAAATGAATGCAAATGAATTACACGGTCACCAAAGCTCCCGGAGACTTGTCCATTGATGGACTGATGCCGCGGTGCCTAGGATGGCAAGGAGCGGCCGCGCCAAAAAAGCGCCTCTACATCAATAAACGTAGACAGCGCCACAATGTCCCCGGCCCTAAAAATATTCATTCAATAGCTTCCCTGTACCTAAGGCAACACAGGAAATAGGATCTTCAGCTATACTCACTGGCAATCCTGTATCGCGCGAAAGACGTGTGTCAAAGCCGTAGATCAAGGCCCCTCCCCCAGTCATAATAATCCCCTTGTCGAGAATATCAGAGGATAATTCCGGCGGGGTCCGTTCTAGAACTGCCTTTACCCCGGCAACGATCGCTTCAAGAGATTCCTCGAGAGCAATAAAACACTCTCGAGAATTCATCTTGATAGTTTTAGGCAAACCAGTAATCAAATCACGTCCGCGCACCTCAATGTCCGCTGATGGACGCCCCTCCGGTATGGCTGAACCAATCGCAATTTTAATTTCTTCTGCGGTGCGTTCTCCGATCATAAGGTTATGTTCACGACGAATATAGCGGCTAATAGCTTCGTCAAATTTATCTCCGCCGACTCGTAGGCTCTGTTTGGCCACTATACCATAAAGCGAAAGCACTGCCATATCCGTTGTTCCCCCACCAATATCCACGACCATATTTCCGGTTGGCCCAGAAATGTCCAGTCCCGCTCCCAAGGCTGCTGCATACGGTTCCTCCACCACTTTCACATCTTTCGCACCAGCCTGGTATGCCGCCTGTTTGACCGCCCGTTGTTCCACTTCCGTTACACCTGAAGGAATACAAACTACGACACGTGTCTTAAAGAAAGGCCAACGTTTGGCACCTGCTTTCTCCAGAAAATACTTCAGCATAATTTCTGTGGTCTGATAATCCGCGATCACCCCATCACGCATCGGGCGCACGGCTACAATATTCCCCGGTGTTCGGCCGATCATTAAACGTGCTTCTTCTCCTACGGCAATTTGTTTATTCGTATTGCGGTCAATAGCAATCACAGAAGGTTCATGTAAAACAATCCCTCTACCTTTAGCATAAACCAATACACTCGCTGTACCCAAGTCAATTCCTAGTTCAATTCCAAACATCAGCGGAGATACCCCTTTCGTCATAATAGCTTGTCCATCTCAACACAATATAATAAATAGCACAATCTCCCTCACGGGAGATTCGCTACTTATAGTTTAATAAAAGTCATTCGTGATTAAATTGCTAATCCCTTTGTTGTTTTCAATTATTTTGCAGAAACTCTTTAAAATACATCTAATTTGCCTAAATTTCTTGGTATTTTTTCCGAGTCGCATCTCCCCCCCGAATATGTCGTTCAGCCTTGTTAATTTCTAGAATATGCTTTACTTCCATGGATAGCTTCTCATTTACCATGGGTAACCGTTCTGTCACATCTTTATGAACCGTGCTTTTCGATACTCCAAAAACATCCGCCGTTTGCCGAACGGTTGCGCTCGATTCCAATATGTAAATTCCAATATCGAGCACCCGTTTGCGTATATATTCTTGCACGCAGAGCCCTCCTTCGTCCACAAGTGTAGTACATTTATATGCATGCTCAACAAAAAAAGACATCCATAAAAGGATGTCCTCAATTGGTAAATACTGTGATGTGTTTCCGAAGGGTCATTTCATGTGTTTCCTTAGGGGCAACTCATGAAATTTCACCTACAAAGAATATTGCACTTCATCACCATGCCATACTTCGTAGTGAAGTTGAGTTTGAGCATTTTCGCTCTCGCTAGCAATAAAAAGTCCGACCTGGCCGAGCGCATCCTGAGTTTCTACTGTCTCCCCGATCTGTACTCGCAAGTTAGCTAGACCCCCGTATGTAACTTGCCAACCTTCGCCACAATCCAAGATCACTTTCTGACCTAGGATAGGATCTGCCCCAGAGAAAATAACTTTTCCCCCCTGCGTTGCTCGGATCACCGTTCCTTCCGGTTCTGCGTAATCCACACCAGCATGAAAGAGGTAATTATCAAAGGCTTCGGAATAATAATTCCCTACGTTTCGGAGAAGGCTACCATGAACTGGAGTTGGAAAATCCTTAAGAGTTAGTTCTTTCGAGATTTCTTGATCATTTTTGGCGTTATTGAAGACACTTGCTTGACCATATTCAGTCAGGTCTCCTGTCTCAGTTTGCAATATTAAAGCTGTTCCCCTGTCCTTTGGATCTTCTGCAGTAAGGGCTGATACGACTTCGTTTGTTTCCTTGGCCATCCTTGGTGTTCTCTCTGGGGAAGAGGAATATAATGTACCGAGATACCCCGTATACATAATGCCTCCCACCAATATTAAGAAAACCCAAACGAAAACCCAACCTGTCCACCATTTCCAACGTTTCATTCGACTCACCTCAATGTTAGCTTTGCCGAATGACACAGCTTTTAGACTCCAATGTTCCTGTCTTAAGAAAATTAATTATGTCCTAACGCCATGAGCTTAGTTCCGGGATAATAATGAATCAAGATTTCTTCGACTTTTAAATTCTTTTTAGCTAAATCATTAGCACCCCACTGTGACATTCCTACCGCATGCCCATTACCGTAAGTGGTAATGGTAAGGCGCTCTGGTTGGACAACCCATTCAATGTCCGTTGAGGGAAGTCCTAACAAGGTTCTCAGTTGGGTTGCAGGGTACACTTTTCCTAGCACTCTTACACTCTTGGCTCTTCCCACTGTTGTTTTAATTAAGACTTGGAAATCCCCTGACGTTAGGGACCGAGGGGAGTCCTTAATTCCCAATTTTTTATAAAGCTCTTGTGGTGTAAAGCTAAAGTTCTTGACATAACGTTGCAAATTATCTTCGCCCGAACTAACGCTTTGCAGATAAGGACGAGATGAACTCCATACTTCTTCCGATCGCTCGGTTGGTTTTCTTCCGCTACTACTGTGGTAAACAGCCTCAATATAGTCCCCATTGGCTACTAGAACCATGCCGCGCGTTTCGGTCACAGCTTTATTCAACTTACCCTTATATCTCCAGTAATTTAGCCATCCCCATTTATCCCTCATTTGCGCATCAGACAACCACGCCTGTGTTTGCACTGTAGTATCCACATCATATCCACCGCCATCAGGCAAATTTCGTTGGCTCAATCGTTTCGCTGCATAGGTCCGGGCTGCAACGGCTTGAGCCTTCAAGGCTTCTACCTCAAATTCAGCAGGCATTTCCGCTGCAACAACCCCTACGAGATACTCCTCAAGCGGTAATTTTACAACTCCACCACTGGGCATTAAAACTCGGATTTCCACATCATCCGTCATTACGCGCTCCTTTTGCCAACGTAAGACGCTCCATGGAATTATCAAGACAATGCAGAGTGATAATCCTATAAGCCATATCCATTCCTTTTTCACTCAATCCCTCCTCTGGTACAAGCATGCTGCTTAAATCTATGCGGAAGAGATTTAGAATATGTGGGACTTGTGTGACACAGCGCTCGGTACTTACGACGCAATGCAAACTAACCGTTTAAGCTCCTATTGTGGGGTGCGGGGTTCCCGACATAAGCGCCGTCCTTGGCGCTATGTCGGCTTCGCACGTCCTGTGCTCAGCCCCGTATTTGGGGTCGGGAGCTTAAACGGAAGTTTGCTAGATCTGCTTACGTAAAGACCTCGCGCTCGTGTCACACTGCGTCCCGGGCTTGGGTCTTAGAACGGGGACTGAGCATTCTGGAGACGGCACATTTCATGTGCGCTGTCCAATTCGAGGAGTGTTGATAACGGTACGTGCGTTGAAGCAAGTCCTAGGGACGGTTCTTGGGCTTCATTAGGCGTAGTTATTAGTCTGCTAACAAAATAACCGCTCCGAGCTTAAACCGTTAGAACGCAAAAAAAAGCGCCTCTGAGTCATAAAACTCAGACAGCGCCATTCGGCCTCTTCTGTCGTCCTACCCCGTCGACCCTAGCTAGAGGGGCCGCGATCACACGCTCCGACGCCTTTGCGGTCATCGTAGCCAAACTCGGCTTTAATGCTTAGAAAGCACACAAAGCGCCTCTGAGTCATAAAACTCAGACAGCGCCACCGGCCTCTTCTGTCGTCCTACCCCGTCGACCCTAGCTAGAGGGGCCACGATCACACGCTCCGACGCCTTTGCGGTCGTCGTAGCCAAACTTGGCTTTAATCCTCTTTCCCAAAGCAGAACGGGAAACAAGGACGTTTCCCGCCGGCCATGCGACACGGACGTCGCATTGGCCGGGCATTCTGCCTGCTTGCATAAAGGATTAAAGCCCTAGTTTGGCACGATGAATGCATGGCCAAGGAGGTGTGACGCGGACCCTCCCACGACAACCGCATGGTCGAGGACGTGTCTCGCTGACCCTCTTATTCTTCACGCACAATATTCGCACCCAAACGAGAGAGTTTTTCCTCCACCTTCTCATAACCACGATCTATGTGATGGATTCCTCGTATTTCAGTTGTCCCTTCCGCTGTTAATGCGGCTAAAATTAAGGCTGCTCCAGCTCGCAAATCAGTAGCCATCACTGGTGCTGCATTCAGACGTTGTATCCCTTGAACAATAGCGCTTCGCCCTTCAATCTTGATATCCGCTCCCATACGTTTGAGCTCATCCACATGCATGAAGCGGTTTTCAAATACAGTTTCTGTCATTAAGCCAGCGCCATTTGCCCGAGTAAGAAAAGACAAAAATGGAGCTTGTAGATCTGTTGGGAATCCAGGATGAACTTGAGTTTTAACATCTACAGCATTATAGAAACCATCTCCGCTAATGCGAATTCCGTCGCCTTCTTCAACCATGCGAATTCCGGCCTCTTCCATTTTGGCAATTAACGGCTTCAAATGATCAGCAATCATATTTTGCACTAAGACATCTCCACCTGTCGCCGCCGCTATGAGCAAGTAGCTTCCTGCTTCAATACGATCCGGAATTACTGTATGCGTAACGCCATGAAACTCCTTAACCCCTTCAATATGTATGATACTAGTACCAGCGCCACGCACTTTGCCACCCATCTCGTTCAGAAAGGTTGCCAGGTCCACAATTTCCGGTTCCTGCGCAGCGTTTTCTATAAGGGTTGTCCCTTGAGCCATTGCAGCAGCCATCATGATATTCTCTGTGGCCCCCACGCTTGGATAATCTAGGTAAATCCGGGCTCCTTTCAGACCCCTCGACGAAACATCTAAGAATCCATGATCCATTTTGACCTCTGCCCCTAAGGCTTCTAATCCCTTCAAATGTAAATTAATAGGGCGGGATCCTATGGCACACCCACCTGGATGAGAAATACGAACATGGCCATTGCGGGCCAAGAGGGGTCCCATGCTGACAATTGATGCTCTCATTTGAGAAACAAGGTCATATGGAGCCTCAATACAATCTATCTGACGGGCATGGATTTTCAGCGTCGATCCGTTACGCTCGACAGTTGCACCCAAAGCCGAAATGATCTGATTCATTACATTGACGTCCAACAAGTCTGGAGCGTCATCTAGTTGAATGGGTTCGGCACATAGCAAACTCGCAGCTATTATCGGAAGTACGGCATTTTTAGCCCCACTCACTGTGATCGTTCCCTCAAGCTGTTTGCCGCCTGTAATAATAAATTTATTCAAATGTTTAAGACACCCCCCGCCTGGCTCTTATTACTTCTAGTTCTAGACTTGTTATTATTCTCTTTACATGGTCATTATTCCTGCTATTTGGTCAATTTTCATTAAGAATCGCCTAAAATTCTTTCAGTAATGCCGGAATAGCCAAAACAGTGTGTCCTTCAGTATTCTTACCACGACTAAGTAGTTGTATGTTAATCCTATCTTGCCCGGCTAAGACACTTGTCATAAAATGTTTTTGATAGGCAGCAATGGAAAGCATGTTGCCTATCAAAGCCCACTGAGCAGGAAGAGCATTCGTCTTGCTCAGATATGAGGAAATATCCATGGCCTGATCGACACGCTCATCTATATAAATTACTCCGCCAGTTTTAGCCAATTTTCGTTCCATAGTAGTATACCATTTATACAGACTACTTTCCTCGTTTTTATCAATCTTCCGATGTCCAGATAGAGTTACGGCTACTTTTTTACTACTAGTCTTAGTTTGTTCCTTATAATTCCATATCCAATCCGGAGTTGGGAGTGTTCCCCAAGTTCCATGTGGAACATAGCCATTTTCAAACCATAGTACGATACTGATTTCCGCTTCCTTAGACTGTACCTCCCCGGAATTTAAAAGCAAGGGTACTGTAGTTTGAGCGGCTATAGCAGGATCTTTAGAAGACATCTCCGGCCTATAAGAATACGAAACCAAACTGCTAATCAAAATACAGACGATAATCAGCTTTATTTTATTTCTATAATGTCTCAGCTTCGGCACCGCCAGACCAACAAGCATGTTGAAAACCTCTTTCTCACTCTGTTTGGGTTTAATCATAGCTTTACCAAATAATGAGAATACTAACGTATCCAAAATAAAAATAAAAGAAAAAGGCCTCCCGTTAGGGGACCTTTTTCTTCAATATCTATATGCACCGGATAATATGCTTATTTTTTGTCTTCTGCGGCCTTAATGCGAGCTGCTGCTCTTCGCAATGCAAATTCAACGCGTCGCAGGTCTATTTCATTGGAACGTGCCTTCAGCCGCTTCTCTGCCCGTTCTTTGGCCTCTAGCGCGCGAGCTAGATCAATTTCTTCAGCCAGTTCAGCTGTATCTGCGAGGACTATCGCCGTGTTATCCACGACTTCAACAAACCCTCCTGTAATCATCACACGTTTAATAGTTGCATTTTGGGTGTAACGTATAACGCCGACATCCAGTCCTGAAATTAACGGTGCGTGGTTCGGTAAAATCCCTAATTCACCTAATCCGCCGGGAAGAACAACAAACTCAACATCTTCTTTCAAGATATTCCCTTCAGGGGAAACAATGCGTAGTGAGAATGTTCCTGCCATGGCTTATTCCCCCAATGTCTTGGCTTTTTCGATCACTTCGTCAATGGATCCCACCATCAGGAAGGCGGCCTCAGACAAGTCATCGTATTTTCCATCGCAAATTTCTTTAAAGCCACGAATCGTCTCTTTCAAGGGCACATATTTTCCTGGCGCACCCGTGAAGGCTTCTGCAACATGGAACGGCTGTGACAAGAAGCGTTGAATTTTACGAGCTCGGTATACAATAAGTTTTTCTTCTTCAGCAAGCTCGTCCATTCCAAGAATAGCAATAATATCTTGCAACTCCTTATATTTTTGAAGGATTTGCTGAACTTGTCGAGCTACGGCATAATGTTCTTCTCCTAACACTAAAGGAGAAAGGATTCTCGACGAAGAATCCAACGGGTCAACGGCTGGATAAATCCCGATTTCTGCAATTGAACGGGACAATACAGTGGTAGCATCCAAATGGGCAAACGCCGTTGCTGGAGCGGGGTCTGTCAAATCATCAGCAGGCACATAAATCGCTTGTACAGAAGTGATAGATCCTTTGTGAGTGGACGTAATTCGCTCTTGTAGTTGACCCATTTCCGTAGCCAAGGTCGGTTGATAGCCAACCGCAGATGGCATCCGACCGAGTAAAGCCGAAACCTCAGAGCCGGCTTGTGTAAATCGGAAAATGTTGTCAATAAAGAGGAGTACGTCCTGACCTTGATCATCCCGGAAGTATTCCGCCAGGGTCAGTCCTGTTAAGCCGACACGGAGACGCGCACCTGGAGGTTCGTTCATTTGTCCGAACACCATAGCTGTTTTATCGATAACGCCAGACTCTTTCATTTCATTCCAAAGGTCGTTTCCTTCACGTGTACGTTCTCCAACGCCAGCAAATACGGAAAGTCCACCGTGTTCCTTAGCGATATTATTGATCAATTCCATAATGAGTACCGTCTTACCGACTCCGGCACCACCAAATAGTCCAATCTTTCCGCCTTTAGAGTACGGAGCAAGTAAGTCAATAACCTTAATTCCCGTTTCCAAAATACGCGTGGAAGGTTCTTGATCCGCAAAAGACGGAGCGTACCGATGAATCGGATGATGAGTGTCGGTTGTTATTTGACCACCATTGTCAATTGGTAAACCTAAGACATTAACCATTCGCCCAAGTGTTGCTGTCCCCACAGGTACCGTAATCGGTGCCCCGGTATCGACCACTTCCACGCCCCGTTGCAATCCATCTGTAGAGGACATTGCAACAGTACGCACCGTGTTATTTCCAAGATGTTGAGCGACCTCTACGGTTATATTTAGGTTCTGCTCAGGAACCTTAATCTCAAGGGCATTATAGATAGCCGGCAGTTCGTCGGGCGCAAACTCAACGTCAACAACCGGTCCCAAAACTTGCAAAACCTTGCCGATATTCACAGGCGCGAAACCTCCTTTTTGGGTATTTCCGGCAGCTTATTCTAAGGCAGCTGCTCCTGAGACGATTTCGGATATTTCCGTAGTAATCGCCGCTTGTCGAGCTCTATTCATAGCTAACGACAACCGATCAATCATATCCTTAGCATTATCCGTAGCCGAACTCATTGCCGTCATTCGAGCACCTTGCTCACTCGCTTTTCCTTCAAGAATCGTCCGAAAGATCTGTGTTTCAATATATTTCGGCAACAGACTGTTCAGGATTTCTTCAGCAGACGGCTCAAAAATGTACTGTCTACCTTGTTTGCCTTCAGGCTGTTCAATCGGAAGTAATTTGAGTTGAGCTGGCCTCTGTGTCATCGCAGTGACGAATTCAGTATATAAAAGATACACCTCATCCGCTTCACCCTGCTCATAAAGATGAACCACTTCCTGAGCAACCTCTTTGGCTTGATTATAACTCGGATCGTCTCCGAGTCCCGTAAACTCAGCCAAAAACTCAATTTTACCGCGTCGGAAGAAATCTCGACCTTTGCGGCCTACAGTCACCAACTTAACCTCTTGCTGTGTTTCGGCAATCAGTCCACTAGTCTTACGAATGAGGTTTGCATTGTACCCTCCGCAGAGACCACGGTCTGACGTTATCAGCACATAAACCACTTTTTGCACAGGCCGCTTTTTCAGAAGCGGATGAATAGTCTCTACGGGAGCTTGTGCTAAGCGTTCCAAAACCCCTTGCAATTGGCGGGCATAGGGGCGGGCAGCGTTAAGTTTTAGTTGGGCTTTTCTGAGTTTGGCCGCGGAAACCATTTTCATCGCCTTTGTGATCTGCTGCATATTTCGAACGCTGCGAATCCGACGACGAATATCTTGTGCTCCTGCCACCTCATTCACCTACTCCTTTTTAATACTAAGCCAAGAATCCCTGCTTGAAATCCTTAATCGCTTTTTCAAGCTCGGCGGTCATTTCTTTGGAGAGCGCCTTCTCTGTGCGGATCTTTTCTAACAGGTCGGCCTTCTCGGAGCGCATGAAACGCAGGTACTCTACTTCAAATTTCCCGATCTTGTCCACATCAATTTCATCGATAAAGCCTTTAACTGCCGCGAAAATAACCACAACCTCTTCCTCAACAGGTGCAGGTGCATACTGGCCCTGTTTAAGGATTTCCAGCGTCCGCTGACCACGAGCGAGTCGATTCTGGGTGACCTTATCTAGGTCAGATCCGAACTGAGAAAATGCAGCCAATTCACGGTACGAGGCAAGATCCAAACGAAGTTGTCCTGCAACTTGTTTCATCGCTTTAATTTGCGCGGAGCCCCCGACACGTGAGACGGAGATCCCGACGTTAATAGCAGGCCGGAAACCAGCGTTGAAGAGGTCAGCTTCCAGAAAGATCTGACCATCTGTGATGGAAATTACGTTCGTCGGAATATAAGCTGCCATATCACCTGCTTGAGTCTCGATAATTGGGAGCGCCGTCATTGACCCTCCTCCGAGTTCATCAGACAGCTTCGCTGCACGCTCTAATAAGCGAGAGTGCAGATAGAAAACGTCGCCGGGATATGCTTCACGTCCGGGCGGACGCTTTAGAAGCAGTGAAAGTTCGCGATAAGCCACGGCTTGTTTGGAAAGGTCATCGTAAACAATCAAGACATGCTTCCCATTATACATAAATTCTTCGCCCATCGTGCAACCAGCATAAGGTGCAATAAAGAGCATCGGAGCAGGCTCGGAGGCAGTTGCAGCTACCACAATTGTAAACTTCATGGCATCATGGTCTTCCAACGTCTTAACTACACTAGCAACTGTTGAGGCTTTTTGCCCGATAGCAACATAAATACAAATAATGTCTTGCCCTTTTTGGTTAATAATCGTATCGATTGCTACCGCAGTTTTCCCGGTTTGGCGGTCACCAATGATCAACTCACGTTGACCGCGACCAATTGGCACCATTGCATCAATGGATTTCAAACCAGTTTGCAATGGTTCATGTACGGATTTGCGAGCAACAACACCAGAGGCTTGGGATTCAATCGGACGAAACTTATTCGTCACAATTTCTCCTTTGGCATCAATAGGTTGTCCAAGCGCATTAACAACTCGGCCGATCAAAGCCTCTCCCACAGGAACTTCCACAATACGACCCGTTCGCTTGACTTGATCGCCTTCCTTGATTCCTCTAAAGGCCCCTAAAATTACGCAACCAATATTGTCTTCTTCAAGGTTCAGGGCCATACCGTAAACGTTATCCGGAAACTCTAAGAGTTCACCGGCCATGGCCTTTTCTAAACCGTAAACACGGGCAATTCCGTCCCCGACTTGGATAACGGTTCCCACATCGACGATATCGACTGACGTCTCATAGTTCTCGATTTGTTGTTTGATAATAGAACTTATTTCTTCTGGACGCAAGTTCATCCTGTTATTTCACCCCTACTTCCTGAGGTTTCTCTGAGTTTCTACGTAACTCCACACGCATTGTATTTAAAGCATGGGCGATGGTCCCGTCCATAACACGATCTCCGACCTGCACAAGGACCCCCCCAATGAGTTCAGCTCGCACTTCGCTTATTATGCGTACGTCTTTTCCTGTCATTTGCTTGATAGCCTTCTTGAGATCGTCAAGCTGAGCAACACTCAGTTCTATGGCACTGGCTACTTTCGCTTCCACAACTTGGCGCGCTTCATCCGCCAGTCGAGTAAACTCACGTTGAATGAGCGGCAAGAGATTTTCCCTTTTCTTGTCAATCAATAAGTAAAAGAAATGACGCGTTACTTCGCCAAAATCTTCTCCTAATAACTTTCCCATGATGGATTTCTTTACACTGAGTGAAATATGCGGATGCAGCAAGACGCTTTTAACCTCTGCATTTTCTTCCACCAGCTTTGTCAGTTCACGCAAGTCCTGATCAACCGGGTCAAGGGATGTTTCGGTGGCGATTTCAAACAAGGCCTGGGAGTATCTTCGAGCAAGTGATCCATTTATCATTGCATTTCCCCTACTTCTTGAATGAATTGCTCAATGAGCTCGCCTTGGCCTTGCAGATCGAGCTTTTGCCGAATAATTTTCTCAGCCACTAAGACCGACAAATCTGCGACTTGTGCTCTAACCTCGGAAATCGCTAGATCACGTTCGCGTTCAATATCCATAAGTGCAGATTTCTTGATTCTTTCTGATTCCTCATGAGAAGCAGCTAAGATTTCCTTCGCACACGCTTCGCTAACCTTAGTGGCTTTAGCGATCACTTCCTGGGCTTCTTGGCGAGCTTTATGCATTTCTGCTTGGTATTCGCCTTTTATTTTCTCTGCCTGTTGGCGTTCATTTTCTGCCTGTGCAAGCATGGCTTCAATGTGACTCCGCCGTTCTTCCATGATTTTCATTAGCGGACCCCAAGCCTTTGCGCTGAGCAGCCAAACAAGCAACAGGAAAGATATGATCACAGCCGGTATCGTAAAGTTAAATTGTATAGGATTCCCACCCAATGGTCTACCCCCCCCTCTCGAGTCTGATTGACGTCGGGATGATTTTTTTCAAGGGGGAACTCGCGTTCCCCCTTGAATTAAGATGGGCTGTATTACTAAGCCCCATACACGAACTACTTTGTGAACATAAGTAGCAGGGCGACAACCCAGCTAAGGAGTGGCAAAGCCTCGATCAAACCAACACCAATGAACATGGTAGCTTGTAATGACGCTTTGGCCTCCGGTTGACGAGCAATACCCTCAATTGTTTTACTAATAACATTACCATTACCCATTGATGCCCCTAGGGCTGCTAATCCAGCAGCAATCCCTGCACCAAGTGCAGCAGCAGCAGATACGTCCATGTAATTTCCTCCTTTCTTATTTTCAAGTAATTTGTAAGTATTATTCCCTCAGTGAGCGTCAAGCGTCACTGAAAACTAGCGTAAATTAGAAGCCCTTAGTGTTCTGTAGCGGTGACAGCCTGCGCTACGTAAGCTGTAGTCAACACTGTAAATACATAAGCTTGAATGGCTCCTACAAAGATGCTAAAGGCTAGCCAAATTATCGTTGGAATAATCCCTGGTAGAACCCATATGCCCGGAAGCATAAGAATAACCTTAAGTAAAATTTCACCAGCAAAGATATTTCCAAAAAGACGGAAGGCGAGTGTCAATGGCTTGGAGAGCAAATCAACAACGTGAATAATTGCAAACACGGGGTAAGGTTCAACAAAGTGATGAAAATAACCTAGTCCCTTAGTCTTAATGCCCAAGAATACAACTAAGATAATGGTTAACAAGGCCAAGGCCATTGTAACGTTAATATCTGAGGTGGGTGCCTCCGAAAATGATCCTTCGAAAATCTTGTTTAATTGAGCAAAGTCTATGTGGAACGTCTCGAAAAGACCAAACGTGAAATTCGGGATTACGCTAACCATATTGGAAAAGAAAACAAACATGATCAACGTTATTAAATAACTTAGGATTGGACGCCCTTGTTCGTAGTTCATGTTATCGGAGATAAGGTTACGCACAAAATCAACAATCCATTCTAGTACGTTCTGCATTTTACCCGGTTTACCACTGGTTAGATGACGAACCCCTAGAAAGCAAAAAATTAAAATAGCAGCCATTACAAGCCAAGTATTAATCAGGGTTCTGCCGTTAAAGGTCATGTTTCCCAAATGCCAAATAACTGTTTCTTCATTCAACTTCTTTTATCACTCCTTTCTGCCTTAATTTCATTTATTACCACAATGATAAAGGATAGAATGACTCCTGTAGCAATTCCTATCGCTAAACTGAAGAGCCAACTTTCTTGGAAACGAGCAACAATAACGACAACGAGTGTAACCATGCCTAGCCGAGCAAATAGGCTCCGGCGCATTCGTATCAGTGCTTCTCGCACATCGAGTTCAGAACTGCGCTGTGTCTCACGATGAATCCATTGTGTATAAATAAACCCTACCCAATACCCAACTAAACTACCAAAATAGGGTTGATGACCCGTTAATGCTATTCCAAGCAATATACAAGCAGTTCCACTCCACAAGGCTACTAAGCTACTTTTTATCATCAGATGCCCCAAACTCTTTTAATGTAATCACTAGGTAACTCCCACCTAGTGCTAGGCCAGCTATCATTAAGCTAAGCGTTAACCATGGCTGAGTACCCCAACGGGCATCTAAGTACCGTCCTAAGAAAAAACCACCTACGACTAATCCAGCCAGCGATGTCGCAATACTTGACCCCACCGTAACTGCCTTTTGCCACGATTTTTGGTTCTTCGCCATCATCCTACGTTCCTTCTCTAAGAAAAATCAAATACCGTATAATTATCATAAAATTCATATTAATATGAATACAATATACACATAATATGTATGCAACATTTATATATTACCACACATAGGTTCCTTTTTGTGCTTTTTTTTACATTATTATTTTAGATATTATTCCCCATTATAATCTTTACAATTCGCTCTGCCGCACACCCGTCTCCATAGGGATTGCTGGCAGTTGCCATTTGTTCATGGGCACTCTGATCACTAAGAAGGCGTTTCAGTTCCCTAAATACGTTAGCGTACTCCGTCCCCACTATTGAAACCGTCCCAGCTTCAACCGCTTCAGGACGTTCTGTCGTATCGCGCACCACTAAAACTGGCACACCCAGTGAAGGTGCTTCCTCTTGAATTCCTCCCGAATCTGTCAAGATCAAATGCGACCGTGCCATTAGATTTACAAAGGGTTCATAGTCCATCGGTTCAACAAGCTTGACCCTCGGATGGGAGCCTAGTACTTCCGAGACCACTTTCCGAACCTCTGGGTTTTTATGTACGGGAAATATCACATACGTATCCGGGAATAGCTCAAGGGTACTATACAAAGCCTGATAAATTTGACGCATCGGTTCACCCAGGTTTTCCCTACGATGTGTTGTGACCAAGATCATCCGCGCGGCTCCTCCCTGTTTGAGGATTGTTTGGATTTGAGGGTCAAGAAATCGATACTCTGGTTGCAACGTGGCTAATAAAGCATCAATGACTGTATTGCCTGTCACAAATATCTTTTCCTGTTCAACGCCTTCGAGTAAAAGATTCCTTTTCGCAGTTTCCGTGGGAGCGAAATGTAGATCCGCAAGAACGCTTGCCAATTTACGATTCATTTCTTCTGGAAACGGTGAATACTTGTTACCCGTTCGTAGCCCAGCTTCTACATGTCCCACTGGGATCTGCGCATAAAAAGCGGCCAGCGCAGCTATAAACGTTGTTGTTGTGTCACCATGTACCAATACAAGGTCAGGCCGTTCACGTTGGAAAACCGCTCCGAGCTCGCAAAGTGCCAGTGTGGTGATATCAGTTAGTGTTTGGCCCTGCTTCATGAGGTTCAGATCGAAATCAGGGACTATTTTGAACAGCTCCAAAACCTGATCTAACATTTCACGGTGCTGAGCTGTCACAGTAACTTGACAGAGGATTGACCCTTTCTGTCGAAGTGCTCGGATCACCGGAGCCATTTTTATAGCCTCCGGGCGTGTGCCAAACACAACCATCACTTTTTTAGTATTTATCAAGTCTTTGCTCCCTTCGATTTGTAACGAAACAGGAGGGGTGATGTTCTTAACCAGACATAGTTTACCCTTTGAAACGTTCTACGTCAACTCCCGCTTCGCGAAGCATTTGCACTCCTATTGAGTCAGTATATTCTTCTCCATACACTACTCTAATTATCCCCGCGGCCACTAACAGCTTCGCGCAGTGTACGCATGGAGCAGCCGATATATAGCAACTTGCATCTTTAGTACTAATGCCATGTAGGGCGGCTTGAACGATAGCATTTTGTTCTGCGTGAAGGCATCTAACACAGTGGTCGTCTATCATTAAACAACCTACATCGGTGCAGTGTGGCATTCCTGGCGGGCTACCGTTATAACCCGTTGTAAGAATTCGTTTGTCACGAACCAATACTGCTCCAACCTTACGGCGCTGACAAGTTGCGCGCTGTGAAATAAAGTCGCGGGCCATTACCATAAAATACTCATCCCAAGATGGTCTATCTCCTTGGCTCATATTTATAACCCTCCTCATATATTATAAACAAACCACAGCCCATTTCTGTTAATCTGAAATAAACTCTGTAAACTACTTGTTAAAGTAGATACAGAGTTTATCATTATTGCGGATTTATTCAAAAGCCAACTGCAGAGAAAAACGATCCCAACTTGGACGTTTTCCTGTGTCATCATTTTGTCCCAAACAAACGGTCCCCTGCATCACCGAGCCCCGGTATAATATATCCGTGGTCGTTTAAGCACTCATCCACTGCTGCGACTTCCTCTACTAGTTCTCTAAATTCCTTGGAACCTGTTTCCTCATCACGAATAAGAGATAACTTGTGTTGAATTAGAGGATGATCTAGAACTTGAAGCTTTGCCATCGTTCCGGTCTCAACTCCTAATCTAAATTTGCATATAAGGGAAACTCGGCACATAGCGAGCTGACAATTTCCCGTGCCTTTGACAGTTTATCAGGTTCATGGTGTGTGGTCAAGGCGTAGTCCATTGCCTCTGCGATTCTCTTCATCGCCTCCGGATTCATACCACGCGATGTAACTGCAGGCGTGCCAATACGAATTCCACTTGTGATAAACGGGCTTGCGGTATCAAAGGGAATCGTGTTTTTGTTCACCGTAATCCCTACTTCATGCAGTATGTTTTCCGCTTCTTTACCTGTTAACTCTTTGGTTCGCACATCCACAAGAATAAGATGGTTGTCCGTTCCTCCTGAGACAAGACGGAATCCTCTGTCCATTAGGGCTTGGGCCAAAGCTTTAGCATTTTCCGCAATATTGGTTTGGTAGGTCTTAAAGTCTGGCTGTAGGGCTTCACCAAAAGCAACCGCTTTAGCTGCAATGACATGCATCAGTGGCCCCCCCTGAATTCCGGGAAAGATGGCCTTATCTATCGCTTTCGCGTGCTCATTTCTACATAGAATTAAGCCCCCACGCGGCCCTCTTAACGTCTTATGAGTAGTGGAGGTCACGAAGTGCGCATAAGGGACAGGGGACGGGTGTAAGCCTGCGGCCACGAGTCCAGCGAAGTGCGCCATATCCACCATTAAAAAGGCACCTACTTCATCGGCGATTTCACGCATTTTAGGAAAGTCAATGACCCGGGGATAAGCACTGGCCCCCGCAACAATCATTTTGGGATGATGTTCAAGTGCTAACTGTCGAACCTGATCATAGTCAATGCGTTCCGTTTTAGAATCAACTCCGTAAGGAACAAAGTTAAAGTAAACCCCCGAGATATTCACCGGACTTCCATGTGTCAAGTGTCCTCCGTGGGATAAATTCATGCCAAGCACCGTGTCTCCAGGTTTTAAGAAGGCAAAATAAACCGCCATATTGGCTTGGGACCCGGAATGAGGCTGGACATTAGCATGCTCTGCACCAAAAATCTCCTTAACACGTTCCCGCGCCAGATTTTCGACCACATCGACAAATTCACAGCCGCCATAATACCGTTTTCCCGGATAACCTTCCGCGTATTTGTTCGTCAGAACCGACCCTTGTGTCGCCATCACTGCCCGGCTAACAAAGTTCTCGGAAGCGATTAACTCAATGGTGTTTCTCTGACGGTTCTCCTCTTGCTCGATTGCTTTCGCAACTTCCGGGTCTTGGGATTTCACCCATTGATTAATATAATCCACGTTGATTCCCTCCTAAGATAAATTCTGCGTCTTTGACGCAAATACGCTTTGAGTGTGTTTACTCTAAGGTGTACACGGCCCGGGGGCCACCTATGAGGCGCGGGCGGGTGTGTGCTAGGGTTAAGTGTGCTTCTCCCAGTTCTTTCACATGTATGCGAATGGGTATCGCCACCGGGCGAAGGTGCATACCTATGAATGTGTCACCGATGTCAATCCCGGCATGTCCTTGTATTCGCTCTACCATAAGCGGGGAAGTGAATTTCTTCCAAGCTTGCACGGTCATCGCACCTCCAGCATGCAATGCTGGTAGGACAGTAACGACTTCAGATCCTAATCCATAGTGCTCCACACAAGCTTCTTCCACAACTAATGCCCGATTGATATGTTCGCATCCCTGCACCGCCAAAAAGATTCCTTGTTGGTGAACCCTTTCCAGCAAGGGCGGAAGTAGCACTTCAGCAACCTCTAAACTGCTTCCTTGTCCGATCCGTTGACCAATAACTTCACTTGTGCTACACCCTAAAACGAGGATCTGCCCCCGTCTTAAATTAGCCTTTAAGAAAAAGGCATCCAGTATATCATACCAAACCTTGGCCAATATTTGCAAATTAACAGTATCATTCTTATCCATGAGAAAGGTATTCCTCCTCTCAATGACGACTCACACTTTTTCACCGTGTTCAATGTCAGAAATCAAATTCACACGACGGGCGTGCCTCCCCCCTGCAAACTCCGTTTTCAAAAAGATGTCCACAACGTCGAGAGCAAGGCCGCCACCTATCACCCGAGCACCTAAGGATAAAACGTTGGCATTATTATGTTCTCTAGCCATCCGCGCAGAAAACGTCTCTGAACAGACCGCAGCTCGGATCCCGGAAATTTTATTAGCAGCCATGGAAATCCCCTGTCCAGTACCACAGATCACAATCCCTAAGTCTGCTTCTCCCTTGATGATCGCATTTCCTACGGAAAAACCATACTTTGGATAATCCACAGGGTCGGCCGAGTGGGTCCCAAGATCTTGAACTTTTAAGCCCTGGGCTTCTAAATGTTTAAGGATGGCTTCCTTAAGTTCGTAACCACCGTGATCGGCCCCCAACGCAACTCTCATAATCATTCCTCCACCTTTTCTATAACTATAAATTCTACATATAGTAACAAAATTCCTGCCAAAACCGCAAAAAATAACGCCGCAGCTAGTTTTGTCAGCTTTGGCCCATCTTATGCTTATGCGAAGCGCGAGGCGCTAACTTCGAAGTTCATTGCATTGTGCATCGATTAGGTAAGTTGATCCTTTAACTCGCTCAACAATTCTCTAATCTCGTGTGCTGTCTGACGATAAACATCAAGAGAGCCACTCCACGGATCGAGAACATCCTTTTTAGAATCTCCCCAATTTCCTAAACACTGAGTTTTATGGTCATATTGTGGAAAAAGACGCCTCAAGGCTTCTTCTTGAGCTTGAGTCATCGGTATGATCCAATCTGCATCATCCATTAGCTCAGCTCTAAGCCTTCTACTACGGAATTTCGATAAGTCAATATTTTGTTCTTTAAGAACTTCTAGTGCATGGGTACTGATACGTTCCCCGACACATGCTTCAAGCCCTGCAGAACTAACATGAACTGTGTCTCCAAACATTTCCCTAGCCAAGCCCTCAGCCATCGGACTTCGACAGGTATTGCCTGTACAAATAAATAGAAGTTTTATGCCCATTTATAAATCCCACCTCAATTTCTCAGAAGAGCAATTTGACACCAATTAGCAACAACGCCAAGCCTCCGAGCAGTTCAGCCTTATCTCCTAGGCGCGTTCCAAGCACACGCCCCAAAATTAAGCCTAGCCCGGTCATTAGCCCCGCGAACACGCCTATGATTATGACCGTGATGAAAAGATCCGCTCTTATCACTCCCAGGGAAAACCCTACACTTAAGGCATCTAAACTAACACTAGCCGCTAACACATAAATACCGAATCCATTGAGAGAACTATTAGCCGATAAGTGATTTTTAAAAAGAGCCCTTCTGGCTTCTCCAAAAGGAAAATACTCAATGGTTGGTCTATAAACCTTGTAAAGCATTCTCCCCCCCAACCAGATAAGAACCGAAGCTCCAAGTCCAGTGGCATAACGACCGAGAATCGATCCTAGTGCCTGACCCAACAACATTCCGCTCAGCGGCATGACCACATGAAAAGTAGCCACAACCAACGACAAGCGTAGCATCATACTTTTCCTAATACCAGCCAAGCCAATTGCTAAAGACAACGAAAATGCATCTGCTCCTAGGGCAATTGCCACTGCCACGACCCATGCTAAATTCAATACCCTTCCCTCCGTTCCCACTATGTATATGCACAGGAAAGGGTTTATTAGACGGATCTGACGCATTAGTTAGGCACAAAATGCACTGTGTTTTACATGTATTCGACCCTTTTACCGGCTGCTTTCTGTAATCGATTCATAATGGCAGTCCCTAGACCACCTTCCTCGACCCCTTCAGCCAGTATCAAATCCATTCCTCGGTCGTCACACAATCGTAACCCCTCAAACAAGTTACTCGCTACTTCTTCCGGTCGATTTTTTGACCCCAGAACAAACAAAAGATCTGGAAGCCGATTATGTAAAAAAGGCGCGCTCTCTAACGAACAAAGAACCCCGACCTTTTTCAACCTTGCATGCCCTTTCTGAATTTCATGTCCCATCCGCTGTATTATGCGTTCAGATGAGCCGAGCATTAGAATCATCTCTCCACGAGGAGCGTAGTGCCTATATTTCATGCCGGGTGCTTTGGGAGCCTGTGTCTCCGACGGGTTGTCCACCCACACCTCGCCAAGAACTCGCTCCAACTGTTCCCTAGAAATTCCGCCTGGGCGAAGGATGGTTGGAACCCCCCCAGACACATCGAGTACGGTCGATTCCAACCCGACCAGACAAGCTCCCGCGTCTAGGATCAGTGGAATTTTACCTTTCATATCACGCCATACATGGCTGCCACTTGTCGGACTGGGTTTCCCCGAGAGGTTAGCACTTGGCGCTGCAATCGGTAGCCCTGCTTCCTCAATAAGGCGGAGGGCCACTGGATGACTGGGCATACGAATTGCCACGTTGGCCAGACCAGCAGTGACAACGTCCGGAATCTTGTCCGTTTTTGTCATAACTAAGGTCAACGGACCGGGCCAGAAATGTTTAACACACAGTTCTGCTTCTGGCGTCCAGTTTGCGACCAAGCTATTTGCCATAGCACGGTTGCAAACATGCACAATTAAGGGGTTATCCTGGGGTCGTCCTTTTGCTTCAAAAATCTTAATACAAGCTGAAGCATCTAAGGCATTAGCCCCTAGGCCATAGACCGTTTCCGTTGGAAAAGCCACCAATTCCCCTGCTTGCAGCCAAGCTGCACCTTCTTTTATCAGTTCCGGTTCCGGATGTACTCCATCAATATAACTTCGTTTAGTCTGCATCTTGCTCACCTCGCTATGATCACCCGGTCATGCCCCGCTAAGTCCGGGAAAACCTGTGTTTCGTAACCCTTTATCCGGAAAATTTCACAAACCACGTCAGCCTGCTTCCAACCAATTTCCATCAGGAGTTTCCCCTGAGGGTTTAACAACGCTCGAACCTCTTCTGCCAGTCTGCGATAAAAGGCCAAACCGTCTTGTCCCCCTAAAAAGGCCATGGAGGGTTCACGGAAAATTTCCGGAGCACACTGTGAATATTCCTCCGCTGAAACATAGGGAGGATTCGTGATAATATAGTCCCAGCGTTCCTCCTGTATAGGCTTCACAAAGTCCCCTTGGCGCCACTGGACTGAGACCCCTAACCGCACAGCATTTTCTCGCGCAACATCTAAGGCTTCTTGCGAAAGATCAGTTCCCACCACTTTCGCCTGAGGATAATAATGCGCCATCGCGATAGCGAGCGCCCCACTTCCAGTACAAAGATCCACGACCTTGATCAATCTGTCCTGCTCATGTCTTTCTTCCATCCTTACAAGTTCAAGCCACTTCTCAACTAAAAGCTCGCTGTCCGCTCGCGGTATAAGCACCCGCTCATCAATGTTGAAGGAAAGTCCCATAAACTCCTGACGCTTTAAGATGTATTGGAGAGGCTCATGCCCCGCTCGACGCAGAATAAGCCCCCGATAGTCCGCCTCCTCTTGCTCAGATAAATTGAGGTCCCAATCAAGATAGAGGCGGTCACGAGGCACGTCCAAAACTTTTGCTAATAATACATCTGCATCAAAGCGGGCATTATCGATTTCTTTTTCTAAGAGCTTCGCTGCACCCCAATGCATGCCCTCTTTAACGAGCAAAACTATAACCCCCTACTCGAGGTTCGAAGTTAGATGTTAGATGTTCGAATTCTGAATATCTAACATCTAACATCTAACATCGCTTAACTCCTAAAAAATCCCCTTTATTGGATTTCTGCCTTCAGCCGTTCCGCCTGATCTGACGAATTTAGAGCTTGGATAATTTCTTCCAAGTCTCCCGTAAGGATGGACTCCAAGCGGTGCAACGTTAAACCGATGCGATGATCTGTAACTCGTCCCTGAGGGAAGTTAAAGGTTCTAATCCGTTCACTCCTATCTCCAGTACCCACCTGACTTCTGCGCTCAGATGCCTGCTCTCCGCTCGCCTCTTCTTGTGCTTTCTCCAGTATTCGAGCACGCAAGACGCGCAAGGCTTTGTCTTTATTCTTGAGCTGAGATTTTTCATCTTGGCAAGACGCTATGATTCCCGTAGGTAGATGGGTGATTCGTACCGCCGACTGAGTGGTATTCACGCACTGTCCGCCAGGTCCGCTAGAACAAAAGACATCGATGCGCAAGTCATTCGGATTAATCGTGACTTCGACTTCTTCTGCTTCAGGAAGTACGGCCACCGTGGCCGTAGACGTATGAATCCTCCCCCCGGATTCCGTCGCTGGAATCCGTTGAACCCTGTGCACACCACTTTCAAACTTTAGTTTGCTATAGGCCCCATGCCCTTCCAGTAAAAAAACAATTTCCTTATAACCGCCTTGATCTGAATAGCTTGCACTAAGGACTTCCGTTTTCCAACCCTGTCCTTCCGCATAGCGGGTATACATCTTAAAAAGGTCTCCTGCAAACAAGGCTGCCTCATCTCCACCTGCTCCGGCCCGAATTTCCATAATAACATTTTTCTCGTCCAACGGATCCTTAGGTAAGAGGAACACCTGGATTTTTGCTTCTAATTCCTGAATAACAATCCGCAATTTATCTCGTTCCTGCTCTGCCATTTCCCGCATATCTGAGTCAAGCTTTTCCACAAGTAGATTTTCTGTTTCTTCAAGTTCACGAAGCACTCCCTGATATTCTCTAAATGTTGTGACAAGATTTGTCATGCCAGCCTGGGCTTTAGCATATTTTTGCCACTCACTCTGCTTGGAAATTATTTCAGGGTCACTGAGAAGCTCTGTGAATTCATCATATTTCCGTTCAATCTCGTAAAGTTTCTCTAACATCTTTCACACCCCAAAATTTACGTTAGTTCTTGACCTGAATCTAAAACGCCTTTCAAGGCAGCCAAGGCAACCTCAAGTTGAGCATCATCAGGTTCTCGCGTGGTTAATTTCTGTAATAACAAACCTGGTACGATAAGCCAACGAAGCCACGGCGATTCCAAATTTCGTGAAGAGAATTTAAGAATTTCATAAGCAATCCCAGCCACGAAAGGCATTAGAAGCATTCGAGAAAGTAATCGCCACCACAAGGGAGTCAGACCCACAAAGGCGAAAACAAAAATACTAACAACAACTACAATCAGGAGGAAACTTGTCCCGCAGCGAGGATGTAACCTGGGGTAGAGGCGTGCATTTTCTACCGTTAGTTCTTTTCCTGATTCATAGTTAAAAATGGCTTTATGCTCTGCACCATGATATTGAAAAACCCGTTGAATGTCTTTGAGCCGAGAAATGATCACGATGTACAGAAAAAACACAACAAGCCTTATTGCGCCCTCCAATAGATTCTGCCACACGACCCCAGTTACCTGTCCTTTAAGCAAGTGAGCCGCTCCTGTCGGCAATCCTACAAAAAGCAAAAGACCTAGACCAAAAGCGAACCCAAGGGTCAACGCCATTTCCCAAAACCCAAGTTCTTCTCCGTCCTCTTCCTCTCCCATTGAACGATTGGCAGAAAAAGTTAAGGCGCGAGTTCCAACAATCAACGAATCCACGAGCGCTACAAACCCCCGTATCAACGGTAATTTTAAAATAGGTTTTTTTGCCCATGTATTAAGCAGAACGTTCGATACCTCGATTTCACCATTTGGCAACCTCACTGCAATAGCACTCTCACGTGGTCCACGCATCATAACCCCTTCTATGACCGCTTGCCCGCCATATTGGACTGGTTTACCCATTCTATGTCCTCCTCCTCTATTATATCGAGGCTCGATGCGCGAGGTTCGAGGCTCGAAGGCTTTTTATCGAGGCGCGATGCTCGAAGCACGATGCTCGAAGGTATAATTATCGCGCTTCTCGCCTCGCGCCTCGAACCTCGCAACCAACATTTACGCAAAAAGCAGAGCTTGCGCTCTGCTTTTCCACCAGCAACGACCGCAGGCCGTTGTTTACATACCATATTTCTTTTTAAACCGATCAACCCGTCCGCCGACATCGACAAACCGCTGTACCCCGGTATAGAAGGGATGGCATTTCGAACAAATTTCCACTTTAATGTCTTTTCTTGTGCTTCCCGTTGGAATTACTTCTCCGCAAGCACACGTCACCGTGGTTTGTTCGTATTTCGGGTGAATTTTTTCTTTCATGTCTTCACCTTCTTTCCCACTTGGATAAAGGCGCTTTAGGTTGCACCTGCTAATAACGCATTTCCAGTCAACTATAGTATTTTAGCACAAACAGCCTTAATTGGTCAAGATCCTATTTTTAAGTCTGAGCTTAAAACGAATCAACAGCCCTTCATAGCATAATCCGGCTTTTTGTCAAAGCAGTGACGCGCTTCAATAAAGCGAACCGTCCCTGTTTTTCCTCGAATAACAACGGTGTGAGTCAAAGCACCTTTTGAGGTATAGGTAACAGCGCGCAACAAAGGGCCTTCTGTAATCCCAGTTGCTGCAAAAAAAACGTCATCTGTACTTACCAAGTCATCCATCGTTAATAACTTTTGAACATCCTCTATCCCGAGGGCTTTAGCCCGGGCGACGTCTTCTTCATTTTCCGGCCAAAGACGGCCTTGCATTTCTCCTCCCATGCAACGCAAGGCGGCCGCGGCCAGGACCCCTTCAGGCGCTCCCCCAACTCCCATCATCATATCGACTCCCGTATCTTCAAACGCACAGGCCACGGCCGGGGAAACATCCCCATCGGTTATGAGGCGAACCCTTGCTCCACAGGCACGTACATCCTCAATCAATTTCTGATGACGTGGGCGATCCAAGATGACGACGGTTATGTCTTTCATATTTTTCCCCAAAGCTTTAGCTACATTCGAGACGTTCTCGAGTACAGTTGCATCCAAACTAATCTTCCCAAAAGCAGCAGGGCCTACCGCGATCTTATCCATATACATATCTGGAGCGTGAAGCAAGCAACCCCTTTTAGCAATGGCCACAACGGCAATCGCCCCCGCCAATCCTTTCGCACAGCTATTGGTTCCCTCTAGGGGATCAACGGCAACATCTAATTCTGGACTTTCTCCATTTCCAACACGTTCTCCTATGTAGAGCATCGGGGCTTCATCCATTTCCCCTTCTCCGATCACTACTGTACCATCCATATGGATTGTGTTAAAAACTGCCCGCATCGCTTCAACAGCAGCATTATCAGCGGCTATCTTATCCCCTAACCCTACCCAGCGTGCAGAAGCTAGCGCCGCTGCCTCTGTCACTCTGGCAAATTCCATCGTAAGTTCTCTTTCCATTTCTCATTCCTCCTATAACACTACGTTGCACATTATATTATTATGTCATCACATTTATCATAATAACATTATTGTGACATACTTTTAGAGCATTTTCAACCACAGTTACGCGAAGAAAAAGGTTGGCATCCACTCATCTGTAATTAAGATAAGCAAATGCCATAATCATAGTTCGCGGTACGATATTCGAGTTAGTTCAACTAAACTAACGCTTTTTCCAATCGGCTAAAAATTTTTCTATCCCAGCATCTGTCAAAGGGTGTCGAAATAACTGCCTTAATACGCCAAAGGGAACAGTTGCATAATCAGCTCCAATTTTTGCGGCTTCTGTGACATGCACTGGGTTTCGGATACTTGCCGCAATAATTTTCGTTTCAAGACCATGAACTTGAAAAATCTCGCACATATCTTCCAGCAGGTTTAGTCCATTTTCGCCAATGTCATCTAGACGCCCCAGAAATGGGCTGACATAGGTGGCGCCTGCTCGTGCTGCTAGTAGAGCTTGGTTCGCTGTAAATACAAGTGTTACATTTGTTTTAATTTTAGCTACACTTAAGGTTTTTACTGTCTTGAGACCAGCTTCTGTCATTGGGATTTTGACCACAATATTCTTGTGTATCGCTGCTAACACCCTGGCTTCCTGAAGCATTCCCTCATGATCAAGTGCAATAACTTCTGCGCTTATGGGTCCATCCACGATCCCAGTCACCGTGTGAAGAAGTTCGTAAAAATCCTTGCCTTCCTTAGCCACTAAACTAGGATTCGTTGTAAGACCGGCGATCACTCCCATATCCCAGGCTTGTTTTATTTCCTCAATATTTGCCGAATCTAAGAAAAATTCCATGACGTTGCCTTCTTTCTAGTAAATGATTACGCCTTCCCGTTACTGCCGAAAATCCTTATCTTCTCTCGAATTACCTTAGTTGCAGCTTCCCGGGCTGGCCCTAACATTTTACGGGGGTCAATTTCTTTGGAGTTCTCTTCAAGTACTTGGCGAGCAGCCCATACAAAAGCCTCACGGATATTAGTGTCAATGTTAACTTTGCAAACACCCCGAGAAATCGCTTCGATTAGCGCCTCGTCTGGAACTCCTGAAGAGCCGTGTAAAACAATCGGAGTCGAAATCCGTTCTCGAATTTTCGTTAATCGTTCAAAGTCCAATTTAGGTATCCCAATATATTGGCCATGAGCCGTCCCTATGGCAATTGCTAACGCATCCACCTTCGTTGCTTGAACAAAGTGCTCTGCTTCAGCCGGATCCGTAAACAACGCCTCGCGGTCGCTGACCGTAATGTCATCTTCTGTCCCGCCGATTTTACCCAATTCGGCCTCAACTGAAAGACCTAGGGGCCGAACTGCTTCAATTACTTTGTTAGTCAAGGCAATATTATCTTCCAATGAGTGTTTAGATCCGTCAATCATCACGGAAGAAAACCCATTGCGCGCACACTGCATAACTTGAGCAAAACTTGTCCCATGGTCCAGATGGAGAGCGATAGGGACGCTTGCCTTTTCGGCCGCCAATTTTGTCAAAGCCGCAATGAACTCAATCCCCGCATATTTTATGGCTCCCTGACTGGCCTGAATAATAACTGGAGCATTCTCAGCTTCTGCTGCAGCCACGATTGCCTGGACTATTTCCATATTATTACAGTTAAAAGCCCCTACAGCATAATGTTCATTTTGTGCTTTTTCTAATAACTGGATCATAGAAACTAACGCCATTTTTTTTCCTCCTCATTTGTCTTTGAAAGATGCTGACCCCGCAGTGGATTATTAATATGCCAAGTTTTATTTTCTTCTAAATACATCTCATTTATTCCTTTGATTTGTTGAACATTGTCCGAACTATCCGCATAAATTACTCCCACTGCTTCACAAGATTCACAATAGAGTTCAATGCGATCTGGTAACAACTCGAAGGATAACTGATGGTTTCCACAAGCACACCCTAAATCTCCTTGCTTGGCCAGACGATGGAGATAATCTAAAATCCAAAGCATTACTTCAGGATTTTCAAACTCTTCCTCATAACCCAGCTCAACTGCCAATTCCTCCATGGATTTTTCACGTTCATGACAGGCCTGGGTGACTTTCTGTTTAGGCCCAATATATCCAACAGAAGCTTCCACGGCAGGACAAGTAAGCGGCAATGAGTCCTGACTCCATATGGCAGGCCGGTTTAATCTTAAATAATGGGTGTCCCCACAGTAAGCACAAGCATACGTGACGTTAAACTGCTGACGGTTACTGCTGGTTACAGACATAAGCTGAAGACCACAACCACAAAGCAGGTTCTTACGACCTCGTCGAGTAAATTCAAAAAGAGAGAGCGCATGGAATTCTAACTCCCCGCATTGGGAACATAGTATAGCTATCGTCGTATTAGTTGTTAGAATCATAATCCCACCTCTTCCTAAAGCATATACTTCGTCATGCCGGAAGATTCTCCTGCCTTTAAACTAACAAAAAAGTATACCTTGTAGGTTAATCTATACCTGGGTTTAATACTAGGTTACAGCAAATAGCTCTCTTACCCGTTCTCTCAGCTCAAATAAATCAAAGGGCTTACCCATATAATAAAGAATCCCAAGGCCCTTTGCTTGTTCCATATTCTGAGTATCCCCATAGGCCGTCATCATAATTACATTCACTTCACGGTTTATGGCACGAATTTGTCCTAATGTTTCTATACCGTTCATTCCAGGCATTTTCATGTCCATTAATATAAGATCTGGCTCAAAGGAAATCATCAGTTTTAGTGCTTCCGCTCCGTTCGCTGCCATTTCTACTACATGTAGATCCTCCTGGAAGGTCTCAAAGAGTAGGCGCCGGACACCAAGTTGGTCATCTACGACAAGAATTTTACCCACTTTCTACATCCCTTTCCCTTATGTTTACCTCGTTAAGGGATTATTCTGTGTATAATGATAAAACTCCTTCTTCCATAACCCTTTCTGAGAACATTTGTCCATCTCGTCTATATCTCCTAGTGATTCTAGGGTTAGCCAAAGTCCGACGTAAAGGAATTCTAACCTCATCCCCCAGTGCGCAGTCTTGCATACCCACATCAAGCACTGTTAACTGCATACCAATTTTTCCGGCAACGCGAACTGTCTTTCCCTTCAGGTCTACCCGTTCTAACCCAAGGAAAATCCCAAATAAAGCTGCGAAATTTTTGATCATAAGTTTTATAAAATCAACCCAGCCTAGGGGAGTAAAATGCGGAGCTACGCCAAATCCATCTGCATACCCCACGGGAATCACCGCTAGCTGAGTCTCAGCCTTCGTACGATAGATACTTTGATACCCTACATAAGTCCCCTTAGGAACTTTACTCAAATGAACAATCCGACTTTTAGCAACCCAAGGGTCGCTTAACTTTAACTTCTCACTGAATCCTTGACCCGGATAATGTCCGATCAGCAAGGTCCCAATACGCACAAAGTCATGATGCCATTCGGAGTAATCGAGAAAAGCCGCACTGTTGCAGACATGCTTCCAAGTAGGATGAATTCCTAGTTCCTCCAGATGGGTCGTAAAGGACGCAAAACGTTCATATTGCCCTAATGTGTAGTCCTTATCCTTGCGGGCTGCACGAGCAAAATGAGTATAGACTCCTACAACCTGAAGCTGGGCTGCTTTTTCCAGAGCAAGAGCAAGCGCTTCGACTTCGGAAAATTGGAATCCTGTTCTCCCCATGCCAGTCTCTACCTTGAGATGCACCTGGACTGGCGAAGGATGTTCAACTTCCAGCTCCAAACAAGTCTCATTCAACTCCAAAATCGAAGATAGTTCGGAGAGCGTTAACTGTAACTCTGCCGCAATAGCCTTGGGCCATTCCTCCTGTGTGGTTGGCCCCAGCACAAGAATTAGACCCTCTATGCCATGCTCACGCAAAATCAGCCCTTCTTCAACTCTTGTGACCGCAAATGCTTCACACCCTGCTCGTGCTAAAGCGCGCGCAACTTCTACTGCGCCTAGCCCATATGCATCTGCTTTCACAACTGCCATACACCTTGATTCAGATCGGAGGAGCTTAACAATTTCTCGATAATTTCCCACGACGGCATCAAGATCAACTTCAATCCAGGTTTCAGGCATTGCTTTATCCCCTCCGCGCCCGTCGAATCTTACCAATGATCCCCTTTAAAACATCCGAATAAATCGGTTCCAAGTGGTTCCAGAGAAAATAGATTACCGGTCGATACACTAGGTCCCATTCTCCGATGAATTCCGTATAGTCGCCGTTAAACCCCTTCTTAAAGCGATAAAGCCCATAAAGCGGGTTATCTTCCGTCAAATGCCCAGGAACCCCTCGGAAGTCATAGAGCGTGCAGCCCTGGGACTTTGCCCAACGAATCATTTCCCATTGAATTAAGTAGTTGGGCATGACATTTCGCTGAGCATTTGACGAAGCTCCATAGATGTACCAGGCTTTAGTGCCCATAATAAAGGCCAAAGTACCCGATATGATTTTGCCTTCATATTCGGCAATAAATAACTCGCCTAGCCCTACAGGAACCAAAGAATCATAGAGGTCCTCAAAATAAGAATAGGCCCGTACCAAGAAACGATCGCGCTCGGTCGTTTCTTTTAAGACACGATAAAATTCCGGTAAATCTTCACGCGTTCCTCGCCGTATGCTAACCCCTTTTTTTGTGGCAAGACGAATATTGTAACGTGTTTTTTGCTGCATGTTAGCCAGGAGCGTCTCCTCATCTGGAGAAATATCTAAGCGAAACACGTACTTCGGTTGAACTCCTTCAAATCCCTTGCCACTCTCGGCAGAGCTGAATCCTCTGGAAATCAAATATTGTTCCAGTTCCATTTCTGAAGACGGCACATCAGGGTCCATCTTAAGGAAAATTGCTCCACGGGCTTTCGCTAGCTTACGGATTTCGGCCAGTACCAAATCAAATAGTTCAACATTCTTCCAATCCACCACCGGTCCGCGAGATACGTAAAAAATAGGAATACCCACTACCGGAATTTTGCGTTCCAGAATAGAGGCTACAGCCACAATCTCTTTGTTTTCTTCAATAACCAACCGCCAGGGTACCCATCCAGTCCGACTCTTAATCTCTCCCCATTCCCATGACTGGAGCACGTGTCCTTTGGGATCCTTGGCCAAAAAAGCATTAAAGCGTGTATGTTCACTTTTATCAATCCACCTTGCAACATAGGCCACTGGTTCAGTCTCCTTCCTCTTACCATTCTTACCATTGTTTCCAGGTATTACCCCTCTAATCAGTAGGGCTTGGAACGCGAAACATTTAATCCTGCTTTATGTAAACAAGGGGACAGATTCATTGTGGGTATCCATTTCATGTAACCACATAACTGTTCCCTTGTTTGTTTTATACAGGAAGAGTTCGTGCTAGGCCCTTAATCCAAGGTTTAGCAGAACTCTTCCTGTCGAGACTAGAAGCGCGAGGTTCGAATACTGAACCTCGCGCCTCGCAAAAGTTATTTGAGAGCGGCGCGGATAAACTCTCTGAAGAGCGGATGCGCCCGATTCGGTCTTGATTTAAATTCCGGATGGAACTGGGAGGCCACAAACCATGGATGATTTGGATATTCAACAATTTCCACAAGACGACCATCCAACGATGTCCCCGAGAACTTCATCCCTGCCTCTTCGAGCTCCGAGCGGAACTGGTTATTGACTTCATAGCGATGACGGTGACGCTCATAAACGACTTGGTCTTGATACGCTTCATATGCAAGGCTATCCTTCACTAACTTCGCAGGAGAAATGCCAATGCCTAACCGCATGGTGCCGCCCTTTTCTTCGATGTCTTTTTGCTCTGGAAGGATGTCGATGACCGGATATGGTGTATCTGCATCAAATTCCGTACTGTTAGCCCGTTCCATTCCACAAACATTGCGGGCAAATTCTATAATAGCGGTTTGCATCCCAAGGCAAATTCCTAAGAAAGGAATTTTTTGTTCTCGAGCATAACGAATCGCTTCAATCTTACCCTCAATCCCCCGGTTGCCGAAGCCGCCTGGGACAAGGATTCCGTCAATGCCCGTAAGGTACTTTTCAACCCCTTCTACTTCAATGGTCTCTGAATTTACCCAACGCACATTTACTTTAGACCCATGCTCAGTTCCTGCCGACCGTAATGCCTCAGCGACACTCAAATAGGCATCCGGGAGTTCTACGTATTTCCCAACAATCGCAATCTCGGTTTCCCGCGTAGGCGATTTAATTTTCTCCACCATAGCTTTCCATTCTGTCATATCGGCCTGTGGGGCCTCAATACCCGCGCGACGAAGAACAATATCATCAAGCCCTTCTTCTTGGAGCTTCAAAGGGACTTCGTAAATACTTGACGCATCCAAACACTGAATGACAGCTTCTAGTTCGACATCACAGAACAGAGCCAGCTTTTCCTTCATATCGCCGGAAAGCTCTTTCTCTGAACGGCAAACAATAATAGTGGGTTGAATGCCAATTCCCCTTAATTCTTTAACAGAGTGCTGAGTCGGCTTAGTTTTCAATTCCCCCGACATCGGTAAATAGGGGACTAGTGTAACATGTATGTAGATGACATTCTCTCGCCCTATGTCATTTTTCATCTGCCGAATTGCTTCGAGAAACGGAAGGGATTCAATATCCCCGACGGTTCCGCCGATCTCGGTAATCACGAAATCAGGATGAGTCTCCCGCGCCACGCGATAGATTCGTTCTTTGATTTCATTGGTAATGTGAGGAATGACTTGAACCGTCCCACCCAGATAATCCCCTTTACGTTCCTTTCGGATGACTGAGGAGTATATTGTACCTGTCGTTACATTACTGTTCCTCGAAACTGGCACATCAATAAAGCGCTCATAGTGGCCTAAATCCAGGTCTGTCTCTGCCCCGTCATCTGTAACAAACACTTCACCATGTTGATATGGGCTCATCGTTCCGGGATCAATATTAATATAGGGATCAAATTTTTGTATTGCCACTTTTAGTCCCCTATTTTTAAGAAGACAACCCAAGGATGCTGCCGTGATTCCTTTTCCAAGGGAAGACACAACGCCGCCCGTTACGAAAATAAATTTTGTCATGCGCTTTACCATTTCCTTTCAGACCTATAAATATAAACCTAGTTCCACTATTTATCAAATAGGAGATATTTGTTCTGGACTACCTTCGGCAACAAAACACATAAATAAAGCTAGTCCGAGAGCCGCACTAGCTTTATTTTTTCTATCAGACTATGTTTTGTATGTTTTGTGTGTAGGTACGTTCATTGACCCCATAAATCACATCTAACTAATTATATCATAAAATCAGATAGATGTGTTCTGTTTAATTAAAAAGGGTATCCTTTACCATTTTTCGCCGCGCTGACCCTCATCTGTTTCATCAAAAACTTCATCTGTTTCTAAGGGATCTTCATCTAAGGGGTCTTCATCTAATTCTTCTGAATCTGACTTATCTTCCTCATCAGATGTTGCTTTGTTCATCAAGGAGACAGCTGCTGTTCGTTTTGGCATTTTCGAAGGTTCCCAGACCTTCAGCCCCCATTCACCCCGTCCGAGATACGAAAATCGAGTGTCTAGGTTGATCTGGGTGAGTGCCGACGCAATCCGAATAGCCTCCTGGGAAATACCTAAGCGTCGGAGCACTTCTTCGATTAAGTTATGATAATGCATGGGGTAACCTTGAGCTTTCAGCACCTCAAAAGCAGCATCCGCTTCTGTTGGTTTTTCTTTGCTTGTTAAAGAGTGGGTCACAACTCCACCGCCCTTCGTCGTTTTGAATATCATTATATTCGGCCCACCCTTAAATATTTCCTGCTTATCGTCTCTTTAAACATAAGAAAAACATTTTCCCAGGCTACATTCTTTCCGGGGCCGATACACCTAGAATTCCCAACACATTGCTAATGATTTGCTTCACGGCCCCCACTAAGCTCAAACGAGCCCCGCGTAGACCCTCATCGTCAACGAGCACACGTTGGCAGTTATAGAAAGTATGGAAGAGACCAGCTAAGTCGAGTACATAGCGGGCTAAGCGATGGGGTTCCATGAGACGTGCCGCGATGCCAACCTCGCTTGGTAAGTCAGCCATCTTCTTGAGCAGATCCCGTTCTTCTGAGCTGTCTAAGCGTTTTAAGTCCTCTTCGCTCGGAAGGGATCCAGTATCTCCGAGCTCCTCGGCTTGCCGCAGAATACTGCACAACCGGGCATGCGCATACTGTACATAGTAAACAGGGTTATCTGAGGACTGCGCTTTCGCCAAGTCGAGATCAAAATCTACAGTAGAGTCAGGATCACGCAAACTAAAGAAGAAGCGTGCTGCATCCTTACCAACTTCGTCCATCAGCTCTCGTAAGGTGATGTACTGACCAGAGCGTTTGGACATTTTCACAACTTCTCCGTTTTGGATAAGCCGTACAAGTTGCATCAAAATAACTTGAAGATTATCTTCGTCATACCCGAAGGCAGACATCGCTCCTTTCAACCGGGCCACGTGTCCATGATGATCGGCACCCCAAATATTGATAACCCGAGTAAATCCACGCTCAAATTTATTGCGATGGTAGGCAATATCTGCAGCAAAATAGGTCGGCGTCCCATTGCTTCTAATCACCACTTCATCTTTTTCATCTCCAAACGACGTGGATTTAAGCCAAAGCGCGCCTTCTTTTTCATAAATGTACCCTTTTTTCTCAAGTTCTTCCAAGGTAGACCGTACGGCTCCCGAATCATGCAGGGATTGTTCATTAAACCAAACATCATATTCAACTCCAAAATCTTGAAGGGTTTCCCTGATGTCCCGCATTTTTTCGTCCAGGGCATACCGCACAAGAAACTCGCGACGAAGCCCCGGTTCTACCGAAATGTACTTGTCTCCTACTTTGGAGATGAGCCTCTTAACTGTTTCAATCAAGTCTTCGCCATGATAGCCCCCTTCTGGGAAAGGAGAATCCTGACCTAGTTGTTGTAGATACCTTGATTCCAGTGACAAGGCAAAATTATGAATTTGATTTCCCGTATCATTAATATAAAATTCGCGGGAGACTTCATACCCTGACATAGAGAGTAACGAAGCTAGGCTGTCACCCAGTGCTGCACCGCGGGCATTGCCCATGTGTAGTAGCCCAGTGGGGTTAGCGCTCACGAACTCGACCTGTATTTTTTGACCCTTTCCGATATCCACTTGACCATAGCGTTCTCCGGCTTTAATCACCTCGTTAATAACATCTGTAAGCCAGAGCGGATTTAAGCGGAAGTTAATAAAACCCGCCCCGGCAATTTCAGAGGTATCGATCCATGTCCCTGTCGTATCTAGGTGTTTAATGAGTGTGGCGGCTATATCCCGAGGGGAACGTTTGGCTTGTTTAGCCAACACCATTGCTAAATTTGTTGCTAAATCTCCATGTTGCCTTTCTCTCGGTTCTTCCAAAACATAACTCGGTAATTCTATAAAATTTAACTCTCCGGCGGCTTTAGCAGTTTGTGCGGCTTTTTCCAACTGATTCGTAACTCTATTTTTTATATCCTCATAGAGACTCATTGGGGGAAATCCTCCTTTATGTTTAACAACAGCTCATTGTAACTGACCAAATTATCATCGACAAATAGATCATATTCTAGATTAATACGTCCCCCTTGGGCTGTCAAGTCATATTCTACCAGATGCGGAATAACACTCAGCCATATTTTCCCAAAACATGTGCAATAGATACTTCGATTGAGTACCCCTTTTTTAAATTCTTGCGTATTTTCGACCGCGCCCTTACGAATTAATCTAACCAACCCGTCTTTAACACTCAGAAACGTTGTAACCCCTTCAAGGTCTGTACTTTCACTAGGGCAATCTTTATAGATCACATAAGATACGCCGTTTCGTTCATAATACGTTCCAACAGTAATCAATTCCTGCTGATCTTCATGCCCTTCTGGATACTTCTGTTTTCCATTGATTTGGATAATCACTCTTCTTTGCAATGGTATGCTCCTCACCTAAAGTAATCCACGAGAATGGCTAAGCCCGCTTCAAGCTCAGAGGAATTTCCTCCGAACCCTAAACGGAAGTGTCCTTCTTCCCCGAAAAAGATACCCGGTGCCACAAGGACACCGCGCCGATGTAATTCCAATCCCAACTGTTCAGAAGGAGAATTTATAGTATGCACTATGTGCCTATTCTCGTTAACTTAGAAAAACACCTTTTTTTATACCAACTATAAAATTAACTTTTACAGCAAATATTTGAAGAGCGAGAGGAAACAATTCCTCTCGCTATACTAGTCAGATAGTATAATTAGTTTATACTTTCTGGAAGGACCCTTATCGTTAGCAATTTTCATTCAGCACCTATTTTACTGGAGAAACTCGCCACGCGGAGTCATGATAATCCGTTGAATTTTCTCTTCCGCGCCTGTTGAAGCATTTAGGTACAAGAGATATTCCTCTCCCTGATACCGACCGCGAAATTCATAACTATACACCTCTTGATTTCCGCTTTTGGGGATAACCGCCAAGTGTTTCTCTAATACCTGGAAATCAGGACGCAATTTCCTTACCGCTAAATCCATCGAAATTTCAGCTGGGAAAGTTCGCGAATGATGAAACGCGTAATAAGGTACCGCATCAAATCCCACAAGCTGTCCATTGTCCAGAGCGATCATCACCCTTACTTTATCCGAGTAAATTCTAACTCCCTCTTTTTCAGCAATAAAATCGAATTCAACATATGCCCCGAAGTCCTCACTTGAAGTTAACACCATTTGCCAGCCTAAGGATTGCATAATCTTCTTGGCTTTGCTAGCGGCTTCTTCCTTACTCAGTGTCCGAGCTTCGATAGAACGCTGATCCCGGTAAAATGTAACTACCCCCCCCTGATGGCTAACTTCTAAATAAGCTTCGTTGTATTTCCACGTATACCCGCCCAGCGGCCCCTGTGAATCCCCGGCGTATTCCAGTTTAATATTAGTAAAGCCCCCCTTGCTTAAGAAAGCCCGCGCGGTGGCTTGTGCTTGATTCCTGGTTACATTACCAGTCGGGAGCCCTAGGGGCTTTGCTACGACCCGGGTTGCATATTCTCCCGTATAGGAAAAAGGAGGAAGTTTTTGAAGACTCGCATCCAACTGGTCAAGACCAGCTCTTACCGATTTTGCTGGGGCTTCAGACCCATCCGCTGCTGCTTCTGCAATTTGAGTGCCGCCAAATCCCAGCCGCTGCCTGATTGTTGGCGCGGGCTCTGTCCATACTAAATTTTCCGTGTTCATTCGCATTATTAAAGTTTGAACCTTCTGATTAACTGGCACGAGTTGTTCCTGCATATCTCTAAGTGTCTTTTCCTCTTCCGCAGAAATCTTTCCTCCACCAGCGATTCTTTGTCTCAATGTTCTGGCAAAATCACCGGCTTGGGTTAAAAACTGCCCAATGTAGCTAAGTCCAGTCTGCTCAGCAGGGATTTGGGCAAAATCCTTGATCGCCGCATCACTTTTGCTTGAAACTTGACTCAAATAGAGAACCTTTTGGGTGGGGTTACTAGCTAGGTGTCCTTTAGCCAAATCATTCTCCATCTGATCAAGATGACTAGCAAAATCCGTCAAAGCCCGATAATTATTATTCTCTGTTGCGAGGCGATAATCTCCTGCTAAGCGGTATTCGTTGAATCCCCAGCCTAAGGAGACCAGAAAAGCAGCTGCTAACGCCCCTATCCACAATTTCCTATGCATACTTATCCCCCTATTTCGTGAAAATATGATTTCCGATCGTGATAATCTGTGGACGCGACCAAATGAACTTATTATTCGTCTTGGCTGGATTAAAGAAGAAGACGGCACCCTTAGACGGGTCAGCGCCATTTAATGCTTCTTGTGCAGCACGTAGGGCGGACGCAGAAGGTGGCAAGTTTATTTGGCCGTCATTTACGCTCGAAAAGGCCTGTGGCTGATAGACTATATCAGCTATTGTTTTTGGAAAGGCAGGATCTGCAATCCGATTGAGAATAACTGCAGCCACTGCGATTTGCCCCACGTAGGGCTCTCCTCGTGCCTCTGCATTGACTGCGCGAGCTAATAGATTTGTGTCGACATTTTTATACCCTACAGCCTTACCTGCCGAATTCGTACTTTCACCACTTAAGAGCTTTAATTCCTTGATGGTTTGCGTTCCAGCCAATCCATCCACTCTAAGCCCTCGTTCCTTTTGGAAACGTCGAACGGCTCCCTCTGTTTTCGGCCCATACTTTCCATCAACCGCTCCAACGACATAACCCAACTGGGCCAATTTTTTTTGCAATTCGATGACTTCAGGTCCATTACTCCCCCTGCCTAATAAACGGTCGCCTAATGCCCCATAGGCAATTCCAGACAGGGCGATACTGAGAATCAGTCCGATTACCAGGCCCCCCCAGGGTCTAATGCGTACTTTCAATACCCTCACCTCACTTTGTTTGATAGTCTTTAGTGTGGCAAAAGTTGAGAATAATTATCCAACATTATGTTCATAAAACTTAAAAATATGATCCAGACACTTTTTCGCTCCATCCAGCACCCTTTTTCCAATCGCCCTTAATCATAAGATAAGATAACAAACCTTTACTCGACCCAAGAATTCGCGTTCGACGTCGATGGACATGACCGTTTCACCCTAAATACAAACAGAGCCCCTCATCTGGTATGTACCAGCAGGGCTCCATTGGACAGTTATTAAACATGGTTATCATCTCAACGACTCACAAGCATGTTCCACCGAGTATTAATATACCTATATTATTCCTTCCTACTTTTGCTTGAGTATTCGCTGATCATTCTACAGATGTTTAGCATCAGCCTAAGCTCATTAGGATCTTTATCCTTAGTTATGGATATTAGCTCATTTATTAAACCGTTGGGTTCAAGGTTAACTTCTTCCTGAAGGAGGTAATCGACTGTGACCCCTAAAGAATTTGCTATACTTACTACCGTCTCTAAGCTAGGGTTCTTCTCTCCCCGCTCGACCTGACCTACATATGACTCATTAACTTCCGCAATCTCTGCAAGTTGTTCCTGCGTAAATCTATACTTCGTCCTCTCTTCTCTGATTCGCTGACCCAAATATTTAAATACCATCTTCATAGCCCCTTTCTATTCCACTATAGGGTATCGAGAATAGGGCTTGAAGTGTCTATTAGTATGATTTATATTGACCATTTGTATTGTAAAGTGTTAAAATTATCCTATATTGCAGGTGCTGTTTGTCAAGTTGGCGTCGTTTATTAAAAAAATAGAGGGGGCATCTATTAAATGATTAGTAAAGTTCTGGTAGTGGATGATGCGAGTTTTGTACGTATGATGATTTGCCAGGTATTAATCCGCTTGGACTACACAAACATCTTGGAAGCTGAAAACGGTTTAGAAGCAATAAAACTTTATAAAGCGAATAGACCAGTACTCACGATTTTAGATATTACTTTGCCAGAACTTGATGGATTGTCTGCCCTTAAAGAAATCATCTCTTTTGACCCTACGGCTAAGGTGATTATGTGCAGTGCCGTTTCTCAAGGAACCATCGTTTGGGAAGCGTTGGAGATAGGTGCAGTTGATTTTGTGGCTAAACCATTTCGTTCAGATGAACTCGGAAAGACAATTTCGAAGTATTTGGGTCCAATCTAGAGACAGACTCTTTTTTTATCGAGAATTTTTCTAACATATTTCAGGGGGGTGAAACACACTTTGAAAAAGGCCTTAGTTATTGAGGGCAATGATGGAGTCCGTCGTCTTTTAATTGAGGTTCTAACTCAAGAAGGTTATGCAGTCGACGCAGCTTCCAACGGTCTGCAGGCTTTGGCAAGAATCCGAGAATGTATTCCATCGGTTGTTTTATTGGAATTAAAAACGCCTGGTATGGGGAAATTAGAAGTTCTAACAAAAATCTCTAACTCATACCCAGACCTACCCGTTATTTTGATTACTGCGTATACAGACGAAAAGGACGTAAAAGTATCACTAGAAAGCGGTTTAGTCAAATATTGCATATCAAAACCCTTCTCCTTAACTGATCTGATTGAACTTCTCAACTCACTTGACATTTGACACGGCACTACTGCTTCATTTTTCGGGTATTTGTACCGCGAACGTCTCTTTCACGCTTAAACTATAGACCACAGTACTAAACGGTTTTATCAAGTAATCCCTGAGCAACTATACTAACTTGGCTTTTTCCATTTATCGGGCTTCCGAATGGAATCCGCGTACAGAGGAACTTTAATCCTCCAATACAAATAGAACTGCCTAGCGCACAAGAAGCCATTTACGAATTCACAGCTTCTATCGATCAGATCAACTTGTCTTGTCAGAGTCTTACAGACTTGCCCCAGAACTTACAAACTGGGGTTAGTAAGAGAAACCAAGGCTAGTTTTAGCCTTGGTTTCTCCTGTATACCACCGACTCCAGCGGTGGCGCCAAACCTATGGTAATAGCGCCACTAAGTTCGTGGTCCTCTAAATGGATGCATAGCTCTAGACTTTCCTAAAATTTGCGCCCACATAACCCCTTGGACAAGTTCTCTTTCTGTCAGAGAAAGAGAAACGCTACTTAAACCTGAGGAATTCCTGTCCATTTTATCGCGCGGTGTCTCTTCGACATGCTTATATGCCTCTGCTCCAAGTATTCCTACGTATCCACTAGTTCCTTCGATTCCCTGGGTTCCTTCGATCCCTTGGGTTCCTTCAGTTTCAACATGGTAATCCTTAGTTTCCTCAAAATTCATATGGTTAGTCGATTTCAAGGATTCCGCCTGATAAGAAGCATTTTCCATTGATTGTTTTAGTTGTTCTCCCCACGTTCCACGGGATGTTCCCTGGATTGCATCTTTTACGGAGCGACCATCCTGCAGTTTAAATGAATCAGCAAGCTTTCCAGGCGTTTTTTGCATGCCGCTCTTTTTCAAGACTATGGTAAACAGCTGGTAAATAACCGCAATAATAATTACAACTGTGAAGGTCGACATGATCCCACCTACTTCTTCGTTAGAATATCATTGCCTGAGCCTGAGCCTGATTCTGCTTTACCCGTCTGGGCAATGTTACCTCTCATTTGAGTGTCGGCAATAATATTCTGCATGTTGTAATAATCCATAACGCCCATTTTGCCTTCACGCAAAGCCTGCGCCATAGCTTTAGGAATTTCTGCTTCCGCTTCGACGACTTTAGCCCTCATCTCTTCAACCGCGGCTTTCATTTCTTGTTCTCGCGCAACGGCCATCGCGCGCCGTTCTTCTGCTTTAGCTTGAGCAATTCGTTTATCCGCTTCGGCTTGGTCCATCTGAAGTTGAGCACCAATGTTTTTACCGACATCGACGTCCGCCATATCAATGGAGAGAATTTCAAACGCTGTCCCCGCATCTAACCCTTTGGCTAACACCGTCTGAGAAATCAAATCTGGCTTTTCCAAGACGGCTTTATGGGATTCTGAAGATCCGATACTAGTGACAATTCCTTCCCCAACTCGGGCAATGATTGTTTCTTCACCTGCACCACCAACCAGTCGATCAATATTAGCCCGCACAGTAACCTTGGCTTTAACCCTAAGCTCAATTCCGTTTTGCGCCACAGCAGAAACAACCGGAGTTTCAATCACTTTTGGGTTAACTGACATCTGTACGGCTTGGAGAACATCTCGACCTGCAAGATCGATGGCCGCAGCCCGCTCAAACGGTAGCGGAATAGCTGCTCGCTCCGCCGCAATCAAGGCATTAACAACTCTATCGACATTCCCTCCTGCCAAATAATGGGCTTCAAGTTGGTCTGTCGTAATCGCCAAACCTGCCTTATGTCCCTTAATCAAAGGATTCACGATTTTCATCGGAACCACTCGGCGTAAGCGCATACCAATCAAGTTGAAAATCCCAACGTTAACCCCTGCGGCTAAAGCCGAAATCCAGAGCCCTATAGGGATAAAGGAAAGAATCACACTCAAGAGTACAAACGCAAGAACAATTATCACTAACGGTGCAATTAATGTGTTCATACAAGGCTCGGTCGTGACCGAGCTTCACCTCCTTAAACTATTTTTTCTTCTTTGGATAATGTTTTTTTTTCTTCTCTAACAATGATCCTAGTTCCTTCAACAGAAATTACTTTAATCCCAGTACCCGGTCCAATAAACCCCCCTTCAGTAACTACATCTAAATGCTCACCCTCAAAATCAGCCGTACCGGCCGGGTGCAACTGAGTTAGAGCGATCCCGACTCGACCTAAAAAAGTTTCATATTGAATTTTAGGTGCAACATATCCTCCCTTTAAGGTTTGGCTTGTGCTTAAAGAGAACCTCTGCCACAATCGCCGAGTCCGGGGGGACCGAAAACTCCAGTAAGTGAGGATTCCCAAAAAAATCAGCGCGCCTCCCGTGTAGAGTACCCCTTCAAGTACCGAATCAGTCATATAAAAGATTCCCGTGGTTAAGGCAGCTATACCCAGAATTCCACTGACTCCAAAACCAGGGATGACAAACAACTCTAAGGCCATCAAAAAAACTCCCAGAACGATCAGTGAAATAATGAAACCCTGCGACATAGCTCTCTCCTCCTTTCTATCTAGTTCAATCGTCTAGACTGATTAACCAGCGCTTAGCAATTTGTTTATATAAATTGGCTCTTGCCAATAAATTTAGAACAACCAGCGTAGTCGCAACCTTTTCCCGATCCTCCTTGACCATCTCCTCTCCAGACAGCGTTTCCTCGACTTCCTGCTCCAGTCCCTGGAGAGATTTCTGCCAGTCTGTCTGAGATCGATCAAAGATCTCACTGTAATACCGATAAAGTTTGGTCGGATTGATCCGGTCGTCTGAGGTATCCAAAAGGTTTTCATTAACATAACCTAACAATTGAGAAACCTCTTCAAGTGATAGAATATCACGCAAATCATTAATCAGTAGAATATTCGCGACTTGTTCACGATTATATTTTTTCTTCTGTGGATGCGGAATATACTTACGTCTGACCCAATTCTGAACATGGGTGGGATTAATGTCATTCTGACTAACTCGTTTAGCAACTTCAACCACCTGAGCAAGCATCATCGAGTCCAATTCTAGATAAGGCAGTGCTTTCTGCTTAGGTTCCAAATCATTTAACACATCTCGAATTGCCTGCATATGCTTTGAATCCATACTCTCACCTGCTTATGTTATTAACGTTTCCTCTGATTCCATAACTATTACGCATTCTATGACATCATTATATGTTCATGGCGATCATATGTCAATATCCTCTATAAATAATTATGTTATAATTCTGTTATCTTCTGGGCTTTTCCTTAAGCTTTAATTTGGTCGATTATCCTGAACGTGCAGGTACTCACCCTATTGTTGTAGAAGAGAGATTAACTATTAAGCATCATAAAGGGAGTAGATGATACTGTGTTCTATGAAGGGAAAATCTTTCGTCCTCCCAGCGAGGCAAAAAGCATTATCTTGCAAATTACCGTGGGATGTCAACACAACGCCTGTACCTTCTGTACTATGTATAAGGATAAATCCTTTCGCCTTAAATCGCGGGCAGAGATTACCGAGATTATCACCACAGCCCTCGCTCAGGACTCCGACGCTGAACGAATTTTTCTAGCGGACGGAGATGCTCTCGCCGTAGATACCTTATTACTCATTGAGATTCTTGATCGTCTTTATCAAAAATTCCCCCATCTTCAACGAGTGGGGATCTATGGAGGACCCAGAGACGTTCTCGCCAAGAGCCCTTATGAATTAGCAGACCTAAAAGCACATGGGCTAACTATGGTTTATTTAGGCGTCGAAAGTGGCAATGCAGAGATTTTAACCTCCGTTTGTAAAGGCGTCAACCCTGAACAGATGATAACCGCCGGGCAAAAACTTAGAGAGAGCGGTTTAGCTGTCTCATGTACCGTCATTATTGGACTTGGAGGAAAAGCTCTAACGAATGAACATGCTTATGCTACTGCACGGGTCATCAGTGCCATCGATCCTCACTATCTAGGAGCCCTAACCTTAATGGTTGAGCCAAGTGCGCCCTTAGCCAAGGCGATCGAATTAGGAATTTTTCAGCTTCTTACCCCCTTCGAAGCCTTAACTGAACTTCGGTCCCTGATTAAGCAACTTAACGTCACCCACTGTGTTTTTCGAAGTAATCACGCTTCCAATTACCTACCCCTTCGCGCAACACTCCCAACAGACCAAACTAAACTGTTGAAAACCCTCGACAACGTCATAGAGGATCAATCACTTGAACGTCTTCGTCCCGAATATTGGCGAGGACTTTAATACAGTAAGCATATTCTCCACTGCCCGTTCAGTAGAGTGACCTGGTAAAGCGAGGGCAGCTTTTTCCCGCATTTTCTCGATTTCCTCAGGATGCCTTAAGAAGCGGTTTAGAAGTTGTTTCAGTTCTTCCTCGTTACCTGCTACGCAGCCTGCACCTATACGTTGTACAAAATGGGCATTTTCTTCTTCCTGACCGGGAATTGGCTTGTATATAACCAGTGGCAAATGCTTCGTTAACGCTTCAGAAACCGTTAACCCGCCCGCCTTTGTAATAATCAAATCAGAAGCCGTCATTAATTCCTCAACATTATCTACGAACTCGTAACGTATTAATAGATTTCGGCCTTGCGCAATGACCTCTTCTAAAGAACGATACAATTTGTAATTTTTCCCACAAACAATAATTACCTGAACCGGGACAGGAGAATCTGCAAGTTTTCTGCAAATTCTTTTCGCGCTTTTCAAAACTCCATACGAGCCCCCCATCACTAAAAAGGTAGGAAGATTCGACTTTAAACCTAACTTAGTGATAATCTGCCCTCGATCCATTTCTCTTTCAAATTTTAGGCTAACCGGGATCCCCGTCACATAAATGCGTTGGGCTTTGATTCCCCAGGACACTAATCTTTCCTTTACCTCTAAACAGGCCACAATGTAGCTATCAACCCCTTGATGTACCCAATGACTGTGAACCGTATAATCCGTGATTACTGTGATCACGAGGGCCTTAAGACGTTGTTCGAACCTGAGTTGAGCTAGTACAGAAGAAACAGTGGGATAAGTACAAACGATGAAATCCGGTTTAAAGGCTTGCATGTATTTAAGAAACTTGTTCCGCCCCAATATATTTTGGAAATGTTGACTCTTAGATCGAGGTTGCACCTTAGCTGTTTCATGGTATATTTTCCCCCAAAGTTTTGGGATGTATTTAATAATTTCGCTATAAGTTTCTTTTATAATTGAGTTAATCCGTTGATTTATAAAGTCACCGTAATCCAGGTGAATAATTTTCGCCGAAGGATGCTTGATAAGTATTCCTTCAATAACAGCTTCAGCTGCCCGCAAATGTCCGTTTCCAAAGGCTGCGGAGAATACGAGAACTCTTAACTGTTCCAAAGATTACCCTCCCTTTTACTAAAAAATTCTTCTTACTATTCTTATTTAATCTGGTCTACGTAATTTTTCTAAATACTTCAACTTCTATTATAGGGGATATCCTTTCCAAAAGAAAAGAAACCCTGTCACCTGTTTCAATATTTTTCTCTATTGGTGTCTCTAGACACGGGGACGGTTCTCCGGTCTTGCTCTCATATGGTTTTATAACTATAAAAGAGGTATCCTATATTCAAGCTAGAAAGGAGTGGGATTCATATGTCTCTAAAAACAAACGCTGCTCGAATTCTTGACCAGAGCAGGATACCTTATGAAATAATAGAATACACCGTCGATGAATCCGATTTATCAGCACTTAACGTCGCTCAGAAGGTCGGGTTACCCATAGAGCAAGTCTATAAAACACTGGTAGTTCGAGGTGACAAAACCGGAGTGCTCATCGCTTGTATTCAGGGAGATCACGAACTTAATCTCAAAGCCTTAGCTTCCCTGAGCGGAAATAAAAAAATAGAGGTTGTCTCCCTCAGAGAAGTTCAACCTCTGACTGGTTATATACGGGGTGGTGTTTCACCCCTTGGAATGAGGAAGAACTATCCCGTCTTTATCGACTCTGGCATTAAATTACAAGATAAAGTAGCTCTAAGTGCTGGCCTCCGCGGGCTTTAGCTCTTTCTGGGCCCCATTGATTTGATTTTTGTGACCAAGGCGCAATTGGGTGAAATTTCCAAATATTTATAATCATCAGGGCCTATGCAGTTGTTTTCAATTGGTAATAATGATTGTGCGATTGCATCCAGTGTTGATAGTAGGCGTATCATTCTGATGTCTAACAATTTGTCCAAATAAGATGGCATAATGATCAAGATTGTGGATTTAAATGGAATATGCGAAATTGCAACAACCTATCCAATATTTCAAGTATTAGATTGAATATTGGTGATATTGTTTTATTCATAGAATGCGTATGATTAAAGGGGTGGTGTAATTAATGAAATAGCTCATAAATTCAAGGAAAATGTCATGAGAATGGCATTTTTTTTTGATATCATTTATTTATTGAATACCATATGAACTCTTCAATAATTTCTTTGAGAAAGGGGAAAAATGAAAGCACTATTTCTAGCTGGAGGTATGGGAACGAGGCTAAAGCCTTTAACTAATGAACTTCCGAAACCCATGGTCCCTATTATGAACAAACCGCTTCTGGAAAGAAGTATGGAGAATCTTAAAAAGTGCGGTATTAATGACATCGTCATCAGTGCCGGCTACAAGGGCCAATACATAAACGAATATTTTGGGGACGGCAGTAAATTCGATCTTAAAATAGAGTATATCTACGAAGCGTTGCCTATGGGAACAGGCGGAGCCATTAAAAAGACAGGTCATTTATTCGATGACACCTTTTTAGTACTCAACGCGGATATTCTTTGTAATATAGATTTTTTAAACCTTATTAAATTCCACAAAGAAATGAAAGCCGCCGTAACAATTGCCGTCACTAAAGTATGCAATCCCAGCGCATACGGCGTCATTGAATATGAGAGAACTACAGAAGCACGCTTGAGGCAATGGTTGAGAAACTGGGTATAAAAGACAACGTCAGGTTTGTCAACAAATATATCAAAAACCGATGGACGGTTGGCGTTATCCAACAGAAAAGTTGAGGTAGCAGGTTGAAAACTCATGCCTATCTCAAATCTTTAAAAACGGATCACATTTTTCGTATGACCGACGATACAGGAATGGAAATAAAAAAGTATCTTGATGTTGATAAGAAGAAAATCCTCGAAAACAGTCTGACTAATCAAAGCCAATAAAAGCTTTCAATGCATCATTTCTCAATAACCGTTTAATCAGGGAGGTAAAATAAATGAAAGAAAATCATCTAAAACAATTGGGAACACTTGGTCAGTCTATCTGGCTGGATTATATCCGACGCGATCTGATTACCAGCGGCGAACTTCGGCGGATGATCGAAGAAGACGGGCTGCGGGGGATGACCTCGAATCCGTCCATATTTGAGAAGGCGATTGCACACAGTCATGAGTATGACGCTGACATTCGGACTATGGTCCTTGACGGAAAAAACAGCAAGGAAATTTATGAGTCCATCAGCCAGAGTGATGTACAGGGTGCAGCACGCGAGTTCCGGCCAGTGTACAACGAAACTGACGGAAAGGATGGATACGTCAGCCTGGAGGTCAACCCCCACCTGGCTCATGATACCAAAGGCACAATTACTGAAGCCCGACGTTTATGGGCTGCATTGAAAAGCCCAAATGTCTTAATAAAAGTCCCTGCTACTTTAGAAGGGCTGAAAGCAATTCAACAGCTCATCAGCGAGGGGATCAACGTCAACGCGACGTTGATCTTTGGATTGCCGCGCTATCGACAGGTAGCGGACGCTTATATTACCGGCCTGGAGGAATGCCTTGCCCAAGGAAATCCTGTGCATAATGTGGCCTCGGTAGCCAGTTTTTTCGTGAGCCGCATGGATGTACTTGTGGACCCAATGCTGGAAAAAATAATAAATTATGGGAGCGATAATTTGCAGCTTGCCAAGCAAGCGCATGGGCAGGTTGCTATCGTCTATGCAAAGTCAGCCTATCAAATCTACAAGGAAATCTTCAGCAGTGACCGGTTTAAAAGGCTTACTGACCATGGCGCCCGAACACAGCGACTTTTATGGGCCAGCACCGGCACTAAGAATAAAGACTATAGCGACGTAAAATACGTCGAGGCGCTTATTGGCGCGGATACAGTGGATACAATCCCGATTGAAACTCTGGACGCCTACCGAGATCACGGCGAACCGAAAGTACGTATCGAAAGCTATGCTGATGGGGCTTACCAAGTATTGCAGCAGGTACAGCTTCTCGGCATCAATATGGATAAAGTGACGCAGCAGCTTGAAGAAGAGGGCGTTGAAAAATTTACACGTTCGTTCGATGACATAATTGAAGCCCTGACAAAAGCACGCCAAAGCACGCCAAGGAAAGTGAAAAACTCACAACCGATTGCCGCGCTGTTTCTTGATATTGGCGGCGTACTGCTTACCGATGGCTGGGGCCATCAATTCCGCGAGCTTGATGCCAAGGTTTTCAAGCTGGACCTAGCTGAAATTAATGAACGACATAAAATGACAGTTGAAACGTACGAGATCGGCAAACTCACCCTGGAAGAATACTTGAATCTTGTGGTGTTCTATCGGGAACGGACATTCTCACGGGCAGAGTTTCAGAAATTCATGTTCGAGCAGTCGAAGCCATACCCCGAAATGATTGAACTTATCCGCAAGCTCAAGGAAAAATACGGATTGAAGATCGTCGTGGTCAGCAATGAAGGGCGAGAATTAAATGAGTATCGGATTCGAAACTTTAAGCTGGACGGGTTAGTGGATTCTTTCATTTCCTCTTGCTATGTTCACGTCCGCAAACCTGACGCCGACATCTTTCGGATTGCAATGGATACCGCCCAGGTGCCTGCCCAGCATATAGTTTATATCGAAGACACCCCGATGTTCGTCCGGATCGCGGAAAATTTGGGGATTCGAAGCATTCTTCACACGGATTACAAGTCCACGTGTGCGAAACTGGCTTCGTTTGGATTGAAGGTTGCAGAATGACAGAACAGTCATCTGTAAAACCGACTCACGCCAGCGTGCTGACGATCAATGGCGGCTCGTCAAGCATCAAGTTCTCACTATACCAGGTTGGCGAACCGCTGAAGCGAAAACTTTATGGAAAGATTGATCGCATCGGCCTGAGCGGTACCCATCTGAAGTGCAATGACCCCATCAAGAATCAGCAGAACAGTCAAAATATCGCAGCCTCCGACCACAGGTCGGCAGCGAATGTTCTGATTGATTGGCTCGTAGAAGGGGGCGAATTTGCTTCGGTAGAGGCTCTGGGACACCGCGTGGTACATGGGATGAAACACATTCAGCCCGAGATTGTCACCCAAGAATTGTTGGATGAACTGCATCGTATCAGGCCGTACGACCCGGATCATCTACCCCGCGAGATCGAACTGATCGAGACGTTTCGCCAGCGTCATCCGAAACTGCCTCAAGTGGCATGTTTCGACACGGCTTTTCATCACACCATGCCGCGCGTGGCCAAGCTGCTTCCGATTCCGCGGCGCTACGACGCAAAGGGAGTTCAACGATACGGTTTCCACGGCCTATCTTACGCTTATCTGATTGAAGAACTCGCGCGCCTCGGCGACCCGGCGGCATCAAAGGGCCGTGTGATCCTCGCGCATCTCGGTAACGGTGCAAGTCTGGCCGCTGTGCACGAAGGCAAAAGTATGGACACCAGTATGGGCTTCACGCCGACGGCGGGGTTGGTGATGAGCACCCGCTCCGGCGATTTGGATCCTGGCTTGGCACCGTATCTGGCGCGAACCGAGCAGATGACCACAAAACAATTTTACGAAATGGTCAACCACAAGTCGGGGCTGCTTGGAGTTTCGGAGACCAGCTCTGACATGCGGGACTTGCTTGCGCATGAAGCCGGTGACGTGCGGGCGACGGAAGCCGTGGCGCTGTTTTGCTACCAGGTCAAGAAATGGATCGGCGCATTCGCGGCGGCGTTGGGTGGACTGGACACGTTGGTGTTCGCTGGTGGCATCGGAGAGAATGCGCCCACGGTCCGCGCCCGGATTTGCGATGGCCTACGATTCCTTGGAATCGAACTCGAAGAAAAGCGAAACGCGGCGAATGAGGGCGTGATTTCCGCGGTGGCCAGCCGGGTTGCGGTCCGCGTCATTCACACAGACGAAGAACAGATGATCGCGCGCTCGGTGTGCCACGTACTCGGACTGAGCATGTCCAGTTCAATATGAGTATTGGCACCCGTGCAGATCGCATTGAAATCGATTTCTCAAACACGCTGTCCGCTAAGCGACAACAACGAACAAAAACGAAATTTCAAGAACGAAAGGATGACTATTATGCTAAACAAAGCCAAAACACTAAAGGGCTACAAATTGCACAGCTTCGAAGATGAAATAGGGAAGGTCAAAGAATTCTACTTCGATGATTACTACTGGACGATTCGCTATCTGATCGCCGACACAGGAAACTGGCTTACAGGTAGGCAGGTGTTGATCTCCCCGTATGCGCTCGTCGCTGTGAATAAAGAAGAGCAATACATTGACGTCAATTTGACCAGAAAGCAGATTAAGGACAGTCCACCCTTGGAGAGTGATAAGCCCGTCTCGCGACAATTCGAGGAGGAATACTACGGGTATTATGGATGGCCGACGTATTGGGACGGCTCAAATATGTGGGGAGTTTATCCCGTCATTGTGCGTGAACCCAAAAAGTGGTTAGAACCCACCCAAGGTCAGAAAGCGTGGGATCCCCATTTGCGTAACACTCACGATGTGAGTGGCTATGACATCCAAGCCACAGACGGCGAGATTGGGCACGTCGAGGATTTTATCATCGATGACGAGACGTGGGCGATTCGTTATCTAATCATCGATACACAGAACTGGTGGTCGGGGAAAAAGGTCTTGGTTTCACCGCAATGGATCGAGAGTGTTAGTTGGAAAGAATCGAAAGTATTTGTCAATCTTCTCCGCGAGGCCATCAAGCAGTCGCCGGAATACACGGAAGAGTCACTGCTAACCCGGGATTATGAGACCGAACTGCATCGACATTACAATCGCCAGGGGTACTGGGTCGGTGAACCGACTGCCAAGGTGCATTCATGAAGACGGAAACGCTTTCCCCGGAACTACTCCACAAGATGGATGCCTATTGGCGCGCCGCCAACTATTTATCCGCTGCACAGATTTATCTCTACGACAATCCTTTGCTTCGTGAACCACTAAAGCTTTCACACGTGAAGCCGCTGGTGGTCGGGCACTGGGGTACGACGCCAGGCCAGAATTTCATCTATGTGCATCTGAACAGAGTCATCAAGAAGAATGACCTAAATATGATTTACATTGCCGGTCCCGGGCATGGCGGCCCAGCACTGGTGGCCAATACTTATCTCGAAGGGACCTACAGCGAGGTCTATCCGAATATCAGCCAGGATGAGGGCGGGCTCAAAAAAATGTTTACCCAGTTCTCGTTTCCCGGTGGTATTTCCAGTCATGTTTCACCGGAGACTCCAGGGTCGATTCATGAAGGCGGTGAGTTGGGTTATTCACTCAGCCATGCGTTTGGTACCGTCTTCGACAATCCAGATCTAATCGTCGCCTGCGTTATCGGGGATGGTGAGGCGGAAACTGGTCCGTTAGCAACCGCTTGGCAGTCTAATAAGTTTCTCAGCCCGATTGATGATGGGGCTGTGCTACCAATCCTGCATCTCAATGGTTACAAGATTAACAATCCAACCATTATGGCTCGCATTGAGCATGAGGAATTGGAACAGTTTCTCAGAGGCTGCGGCTGGAAACCCTACTTTGTGAAAGGTGACGAGCCGGAAAAGATGCATCAACTCATGGCAGCCGTTCTGGATCAGGTTATTGAAGAAATTCAACAAATCCAAAGTAAGGCTCGGGACAAAAACGACACTAGCCGGCCGCGCTGGCCAATGATTGTCCTCGATTCACCCAAGGGCTGGACGGGACCTAAAGTAGTCGATGGCCTGCAAGTGGAAGGTACCTCTCGGGCACACCAAGTACCTTTGCTGGTGGATTGCGATCATCCTGATCATGTCAAGCAGCTTGAAAGCTGGCTGAAAAGCTATAAGGCAGAAGAGCTTTTCGATGAGGGAGGCCGTCTCCTGCAGGAATTGGCCGAACTTGCACCCAAAGGCGAGCGACGGATGGGAGCCAATCCCCACGCTAACGGAGGAATTCTGCTGCGTGATCTGCGCATGCCGGATTTTCACAGCCATGCAGTTGATGTACCTTCACCGGGTATTGTTGAGGCCCAAGATACGCTCATATTGGGGATATTCCTGCGTGACGTAGTCAAATTGAATCAGGAGCAGCGCAACTTCCGGATCTTCGGTCCCGATGAGACGCTATCAAATCTTTTGGGAGACGTTTTTAAGGTTACCAATCGTCAGTGGGATGCTCAAATAGAAAAAAATGATGAATATTTGGCACCGGCAGGACGTGTCATGGACGCGATGCTCAGCGAGCACCAATGCGAGGGTTGGCTTGAAGGATACCTGCTCACCGGGCGGCATGGATTGTTCAATAGCTATGAAGCGTTTATCCGCATCATCGATTCGATGTTCAGTCAGCATGCCAAGTGGCTGAAGGTTACAGCACAACTTCCGTGGCGGCGAAAGATTGCCTCATTGAACTACCTGCTGACCTCTCATGTCTGGCAGCAGGATCACAACGGCTTCACGCATCAGGATCCCGGCTTTCTCGACCACGTTATTAATAAAAAGGCTGACATTGTGCGTATTTACCTTCCACCCGACGCCAATTGCCTGTTGTCGGTCTTCGATCATTGCCTGCGCAGCCGGCACTATGTAAACGTGGTGGTTGCCGGAAAACACGCCCTGCCTCAATGGCTGACGATGGATGAGGCCGTCGTGCATTGCACGAAAGGGATTGGCATTTGGCAATGGGCCAGCAACGATCAGGACGCCGAGCCCGACGTGGTGATGGCCTGTTGCGGAGACACACCAACGCTGGAGGTTTTGGCCGCTGTGTCTATCCTACGTGAGCATCTGCCGGACCTGAAAATTCGGGTAATTAATGTCGTCGATCTGATGAAATTACAGCCAAGCACCGAGCACCCGCACGGATTAAATGATATTGATTACGACTCGCTTTTTACGAAAGACAAGCATATTATTTTCGGCTTTCATGGATACCCCTGGCTGGTTCACCGGCTGACATACCGGCGTACCAATCGTAATCTGCATGTCCGCGGCTATAAGGAAGAGGGTACCATTACTACGCCCTTTGACATGAGAGTGCAAAACGACTTGGACCGGTTCCACCTGGTACAAGCCGTGATTGACAGGCTACCACAGATGGGCTCCAAAGGGGCTTACCTGAAGCAGATGATGCAGAACAAGCTGATCGAGCACAAGCAGTACATTGACAAGCACGGTCAGGATATGCCGGAAATCCGGAACTGGAAATGGGGTTAAAAATGAAGCACGTTGGAATTGCTTCAGACCATGGTGGGTTTGAGTTGAAAGTACAACTGACTGAAGCCCTCAAGACCGCCGGCTATGAGATAAAGGACTTCGGTGCCTATGAACTGGATAAAGGGGATGACTACCCGGACTTTGTGGTGCCGCTGACCAGAGCAGTGGTGAGGGGTGAAGTCGCTCGTGGTCTTGCAATCTGTGGCAGTGGGGTGGGGGCTTGTGTTGCGGCCAACAAGGTGTCCGGCGTGCGGGCAGCATTGATTACGGATTCCTTCTCCGCGCATCAGGGAGTGGAGGACGACGACATGAACGTTATGTGTCTGGGTGGCAGGGTCACCGGATATGCTCTATCCTGGGACTTGGTCCAGCTGTTCCTGAGCGCCCATTTCAAAGGGGCCGAACGGTTCAAGCGCAGACTTGCGAAAGTGAAAGCATTGGAAAAAAATATTAATCGCTCAGGATACACTGCTGACTATTTCAAAATCCGGCGGAGTATGGTCGACATAATTGAGAATTACGGAGGTAAAAAATGAATTCACCAGAGCTTATTGCCACGGCCAAAGCAATGGTAGCGGAGGACAAAGGTCTCTTGGCTATTGATGAGAGCAGTGCCACCTGTAATAGACGTTTTGAAAAACAGGGCATTCCACAAACCGCGGAAAACCGCCGTTCCTACCGAGAACTCATAATGACAACTGCCGGGCTGAGCGCATATATCAGCGGTGTTATCCTTTATGACGAGACTATACGTCAAACCAAGAAGGATGGCACATCCTTTGTTAAAGTCATCAGAGAAGCTGGAATGATCCCCGGTATCAAGGTCGACACAGGAACTAAAGACATGCCCGGACATCCAGGGGAAAAGATAACCGAAGGCCTGGACGGATTGCGCGACCGTTTGGCTGAATTTTATCTGATAGGCGCTCGTTTTGCCAAGTGGCGCGCTGTGATTACAATTAGCGACGGTATTCCGAGCCGGGAATGCATTGAGGCCAACGCGCTATCATTGGCCCGCTATGCCGCGCTTTGCCAGGAAGCCGGATTAGTTCCTGTTGTTGAGCCTGAAGTTCTCATGGATGGCGAACATACGCTCGAGAGGTGCTGCGAGGTGACGGAACAAGTCCTGAGAGAAGTTTTCAACCAGCTTTACACCCAACGGGTGATGCTGGAAGGTATGATCCTGAAACCCAATATGGTGCTGCCGGGATTGACCAGCTCTAAGCAAAACACGGTGGATGAGGTGGCCGATGCCACGGTGAAGTGCCTCTTGCGCTCCGTTCCTGCTGCTGTTCCGGGGATTGCCTTCTTATCAGGCGGTCAATCAAGTGAACTAGCCTCGGCCCGTTTGAATGCCATGAATGTTAGATTCAAATCGCGACTGCCGTGGGCGTTGGCGTTTTCGTTTGGCCGCGCCATCCAACAACCGGCTATGCAGATTTGGCATGGTGAAGAGGCAAACGTAATTGAGGCACAGCAAGCTCTGTATCATCGAGCCAAATGCAATCAGGCGGCGCGCCGTGGCGCATACGAAACAACGAAGGAAGGGATATGAACATGACAACAAATATCTCCTCAAAGGATTTCCGTGTGCCGCCCGGAGAAAAAGTCGACCTCAGAGAGTGGCCAACGATGGTGAAGCCGTTTTGCAAGTCGAAGAAAAGCTATAAAAAACTCCTGAAAGATCAAGTTGAGGAGTTGAGATCACTGCAACGCCTGCACTATGCGTCCAATCGCTATGCCTTGCTGCTAATTTTTCAGGGCATGGACGCTGCGGGCAAGGACGGAACCATCCGGCATGTCCTGTCCGGGGTCAATCCGCAAGGCTGCGAAGTTTTCAGTTTTAAACAACCTAGCCCTGAGGAACTGGAGCATGATTTTCTTTGGCGCACGACCTGCCGACTCCCGGAACGCGGGCGAATCGGCATCTTCAATCGTTCCTACTACGAGGAGGTGCTTATCGTCCGCGTGCATCCCGAGATTCTAAGCAACCAAAGGCTTCCGGATGAGTTGCCGGACGCGCAGACAATCTGGAAGGATCGGTATCGTTCCATCGTGGATTTGGAGGAGCATCTACACCGTAACGGCACACGGATCATCAAGTTCTTTCTCCACCTGTCGAAGGAAGAACAGCGAAAGCGATTTTTGGAGCGCATTGATGACCCAACCAAGAATTGGAAACTCAGCCGCTCTGATGTTAGCGAGCGAAAACTGTGGAATAACTACATGCAAGCTTATGCAGAGTGTCTGAGTGCAACCAGCACTGCAGCCACACCTTGGTATATCGTACCCGCCGATGATAAGGAAAATGCCCGGTTGATTGTGTCCCGGATTATTCTTGATGTGTTCAATGAACTTAAGATGGCCTATCCCGAGGTCACCGCAAATCGTCGGCAGGAATTGAAATCCATCAGCAAAGAGCTATGAAAGCAAAACCATTGCCCCATATTGACCAACTTCCATGGCTGAGGCGCGAAAGTGGTTGTCCGAAGCATAGCAAGGTCGAGCGCGACGAGATATTGCCACTGATCTCTCGCTATTGCCCCACGTGGCGACACAAAGCAACGAAGGAAGCTATATGAACATGACAAATAGTATCCCGCAGCTCACGAAACCTGCGACATAGCAAAGAAAGGAGTATACCCATTATGAAACCAGATACTGACCCGCCCAAGGATCCCGCATCGAAGCCCGATGCGAAGGACGATCTGAAATCCCTGCCCCTGTCGGAAGTGGAGAAGAAACTAGGGTCTTCGCCGGATGGCCTCACCCAAGCCGAGGCTCAGAAACGACTAACCCAATATGGACCCAACGAGATCGAAGAAAAGAAAAAAAATCCACTATTGAAATTCCTCACCTATTTTTGGGGCCCCATCCCATGGATGATTGAAGCGGCTGTGATCCTTTCCGCGGTGGCCCGGCACTGGCCGGATTTTATCATCATTCTCGTTTTGCTTCTGGCCAACGCTGTGGTCGGATTCTGGGAAGAACACCAGGCGGGCAACGCCATCGCCGCCCTGAAGGCTCAGTTGGCTATCAAGGCCCGGGTGAAACGCGATGGAAAATGGGTCACCCCGGAGGCACGTGATCTGGTGCCGGGCGACGTAATCCGCGTGCGCCTGGGTGACATTGTGCCGGCGGATGCGCGCCTGTTGGAGGGCGATTCTGTGGAAGTTGATCAGTCTGCATTGACGGGCGAATCTTTGCCCGTTACGCGAAAACCCGGAGAGGCGGTCTTCTCGGGTTCGACCATCCGCCAAGGTGAAATAGGCGCACTGGTCTATGCCACGGGTGCAAACACCTATTTCGGCAAGACGGCACAGCTGGTGCAGGAAGCGCACACCGTCAGCCATTTTCAACGAGCAGTGCTAAAGATAGGCAATTACTTGATTATTCTTGCAGTGGTTTTGGTAGCGGTAATTATTGCCGTCGCGATCTTCCGCGGCGATCCGATCCTTACCACCTTGCAGTTCGCCTTGGTACTGACAGTGGCTGCGATTCCAGTGGCGATGCCGACGGTGCTGTCGGTGACCATGGCGGTTGGTGCGCGTCTGCTGGCTAAAAAAGAGGCGATTGTAACCAGGTTGGCGGCTATCGAGGAATTAGCGGGGGTAGATGTGCTATGCTCGGACAAGACCGGCACCCTGACTCAGAACAAGCTGACGCTGGGTGATCCGTTCAGTGTGAACGACATCCCTGCCGACCAAGTCATCCTCAACGCCGCGCTGGCATCGCGCGCGGAAAACAAGGACACCATCGACCTGGCCGTGCTGGGCGGCCTAAAAAATGATCAGGTCTTGCAAGGTTACCAGGTGACTCATTTCCAGCCGTTCGACCCTGTGCATAAGCGCACCGAAGCCATCGTCAAGGGCACCGACGGAAAGGAGTTCAAGGTGACCAAGGGTGCCCCGCAGGTGATCTTGGAGTTGTCAGCTAATGCCGGGCAGGTGAAGGCCGACGTCGAGAAAGCCGTCAATGAATTTGCGGCGCGTGGCTTTCGTTCCTTGGGCGTGGCTCGAGCCGAGGGAGAAGATCCATGGCAATTTCTAGGCGTGTTGCCCCTATTCGACCCACCCCGGGCAGAAGCCAAGGCGACCATCGCGACTGCCCGACAGATGGGAGTAAAAATTAAGATGGTTACGGGTGATCAAATGGCCATCGCTCGGGAAACCGCTGGGAAATTAGGACTGGGCACCAATATACTTGATGCTAGCGGTTTCGGTGACACGAAGCATAAAGAGACGGCGGAGCTGGCGGAGTCCATCGAGAAAGCGGACGGCTTCGCCCAGGTATTCCCCGAACACAAGTTCCACATTGTGGATGTCCTGCAGCAACGCGGCCACATCGTCGGCATGACTGGCGACGGAGTGAATGACGCCCCTGCATTGAAGAAAGCTGACTGCGGCATCGCCGTTTCGGGCGCGACGGACGCGGCGCGCGCTGCGGCATCAATCGTGCTGTTAACCCCCGGCCTGTCGGTGATCATAGACGCGATCAAGGAGAGCCGGAAAATATTTCAACGGATGAACAGCTACGCGATCTACCGTATCGCCGAGACGCTGCGCGTGCTGTTTTTCATGACGCTGGCGATCTTGGTGTTTAACTTCTATCCCGTAACCGCTGTGATGATCGTGATGCTGGCCTTGCTCAACGACGGGGCGATCCTGTCCATTGCTTATGATAACGTTCATTACAAGGATAAGCCCGAGGAATGGAACATGCGCATGGTGCTGGGAATCGCTACGGTGCTGGGAGTCATTGGGGTCGTCGCCGCCTTCGGCTTGTTCTATCTCGGTGAGCGTGTCTTTCATCTCGACCGCGCACACATCCAGACGCTGATGTATTTGAAACTTTCTGTGGCAGGGCATCTGACGATCTTCCTCACACGCACCCGCGGCCCGTTCTGGTCCATACGACCCGCTCGAATTTTATGGATGGCCGTACTTGGCACCCAAATTGTCGCGACTTTAATAGCAGTCTATGGCCTGTTTATGACACCCCTCGGCTGGGGCTGGGCATTGTTCGTTTGGGGCTATGCGCTGGTGTGGTTCCTCGTGAATGACCGCGTGAAATTGCTTGCCTATCGGATCTTTGATCCAGTCAAAGCGGAGCCTAATTCTGAAGTCAAAGGTGGAGCCTGACATTCCGAAAGATGAACCCCATAAATAACAACCACAAAGGAGCATGATTATGTCTGACAAGACAGACGACAGGAGCAAAATAGCCTTATATCCGCTCCGTTTTGAACCGATCTACCAGTATCGCCTTTGGGGTGGCCGGCGCCTGGCCAACCTGTTCTCCGCACCGCTGCCTGGAGAAGGACCTATCGGAGAAGCCTGGCTACTGAGCGACCGTGACGATCATCCCAGCCGCGTCGCCGATGGACCGCTCAAAGGCTTGACTCTCGTGCAATTGCTCCAACAGTTCCCGGAGCAGATGTTGGGGAAATTGTCCGGGCGTTTCCAGCGTTTTCCACTGCTGTTGAAGTTCCTCGACGCTCGCGAAATGCTCTCGGTACAGGTGCATCCATCAGATCAACAAACGGATTATCTACCAGCGGGCGAGCACGGCAAGACCGAAGCATGGGTAGTACTAGAGGCTAAGCACGCCAGCCGTATCTACGCGGGACTTAAGCCAGGCACCACGCAAGGCGATCTGCGCCGAGCCTTGGCGAACCAGACGGTGGCGGACCATCTCTCCAACTTCCATCCGAAGCCCGGAGATGGCGTTTTCCTGCAAGCCGGGACCGTTCACTCGCTTGGCGGTGGCCTGGTGGTTTTCGAGGTTCAGGAAAACAGCGACGTGACATTTCGCCTGTACGATTGGGATCGCGTTGACGCGCAGACGGGTAGGCCAAGGGACCTGCAAGTCGAGCAGGCAATCGCCTGCATTGATTATACCCAAACCGCGGTAGGTCCCGTGGTGCCGGTGGTGGTAGCAAAGACGCCGGCCCTGCGAGAGCGCCTATTTGACTGTGAACATTTCAAGTTGTGGCGTATCCATCCTGCATTCCCGCGATTATGTAACGAGGAAACCTTAAAGAACCCAGTAAATATCAGGGTTTGAGCCATAATATACTTTCCTTAAACCTCGTTACATGTTATAATAGTGTAACGAGGAATGAGGTGAT
>Ga0209587_1000010_pt1 | contig 104779 bp, 102 predicted proteins | sample NGEPerD_2_FD_184512 | JGI IMG/M metagenome (GOLD analysis project Ga0209587, IMG submission 184512) | Arctic peat soil microbial communities from the Barrow Environmental Observatory site, Barrow, Alaska, USA - NGEE PermafrostL1-D... | ecosystem: Environmental > Terrestrial > Soil > Wetlands >...
AGGCCATGAGCGACCATAATTTATTCAAAAAGTTCACGATGCAGAGTTTGCTTGATGAGCTTGATGTCATTGAAAAATATGATGTTCCAGGTCGCCAAAGCCGTTTAAGTGAGCTTACTGGTAAACAGAAAGAACTTTATAAATGTTTAGGGGTCGAGTTCCCTACCTAGTTACACATTGGTCGGGAATGCAGGTTCTAAGCCAAGACCTGTGGTAATACTGAATGAACTTGAAAATAATTTTGTTACGATTGCTGAAATAACGTCTGTTCCACCTAAAAAGAATCCCGGATTTTATGATAAATTTAAAGAAGAAATTGTTAATTGGGAAAAATGCGGATTAGCTGAACCATCATGGGTAAAGTGCTTCAAAGAAAATACTCATAATGTTAATATTGGCAGATTACATGATAAAATTGGAGTTATGGATTCTCAAGATTTTGAAAATGCCGTAATGAATATGTATTATAATAATTAAGACCTCCCGGGGGTCTTTTCTCATTCCATCAGACGTTCATATCCACTTTAATAATATACATCCATATCCACATTCAAACCGTTCATAAAATGTAGCCGGATGAGAATGCTGGATAGGACATTTCGGGGTCACGGTAGAGACACCGGTTACCCGGCACCCCCCGCACAGATCCCGGCGTGCGGATTTCCCGCACCGGGCTCTTCAAAAATACTCGCTTCCGTACTTCCAGCATTAGAAATCAAAGTGTAGTTGTACTAGATCCGACTCGACAATTCTCGGTTCTGGAACACCATATCGTTTCCAACATGCGGTGAACTCATCCAGATTAAAACTACGTCGCTGACTTCTACAGTTGAGCCATTTGTAAAGAATTCTCTTTACTTGTTCGTGAAATTTACTCAAGCTACCGTAGTTTCCAATCAGTCCATAGTAGTTATTATATCCTCGCAGTTTCGCTATGAGTTTGGGAAAGAGCCTTCTCAAACGCTTATTTCGCATCTCTTTACACCATTCTGTGAATGCGGCTAGTGACTTCTCAACTTGCCAGGTGCTGTGCGTCGTTTGATGATATCTTTTCCTTTTAAGGATACTCCCCAGCGAAATTCAAACCCCAGGAACTCGAACTTTGTGTTTTCCTCTTTACGAAATCGCGAAAAGCTTATGATGTTGGTTTTCTCCAGCGCCAGTTCCAGTCCGAACTCTTTTAAGCGCTCTCCTAATGCTTGATAAAATTGCACTGCGTCTTGTTTGTATTGGAACGCACACACGAAGTCATCTGCATATCTGCAGATATAGCTCATGCCTTTGCAAGACTGCTTGACTCTCTTTTCGAACCATAAATCCAGTGCATAATGTAGGTAGATGTTCGCTAGAATTGGACTGATCACCCCACCTTGAGTTGAGGGCAGCCGGTTACTGGATGTTTAACCATTCCATCGATATCCAAAACGCCTGCTTTTAGCCATTTCTTGATCAGTCTCAGAAATGCTTTATCTGCTATGCGCAGTTCCAGCATTCGGATGAGCCAATCATGATCAATCGCATCAAAAAAGCCTCGGATTATCACCAGCTAGTGATAATCGCCGTTATCACTAGTTAATGATTACCACGAGTTTATGAATTGAAATACTATAGTTGATTCTTAAAAGCCTGTTTATATCAGCATGTAGCAAGATATATTAAAATCGCAACTGGGAATAATCATATCCTCTTTTATAATGAATTTATCAGTTTTAATACTGAAATTACAAGGAGAATGATTATAATGAATAGCTCATAACTCGTTGACAACGCATTTGGATGTTATCGCAGCTGATTTTCAAGGATACACCTGAAGAAGAAAGTGTATCATCGTGGAAAGACCCTGATATTCTGAAACGCTTCAAAGGTCTGGCTAAATAAACAAGAAATGATTATCCCCAGTTGAAAACCCCGTTCTTCATAAAACTAATTGATTTTATGGGGGTATTTTTGCTATTTGACTTTTAAACGTGGGGCTGACTGGGGATAATCATGAACTAGTGATAACTCGGATATCTGCTTCAACGATGTAACTATATTTCCCAAAGTTTAGTTCATGGGTTAAGTCTTTTACTGCTTTTTGTGCTCCTGTATGAGGTCGGTATCCATAGCTGTTGGTACTGAATTCCTGTTCATAGATAGCCTCTAGAATTTGCGCCGCCGCGCGTTGGATGATCTTTTCGGAAACTGCCGGTATGCCCAGCGGTCTTTTCTTTCCATTGCCTTTGTCGATGTACACTCTACGTACAAGCTTCGCCCGGTATTGTTTGCTTTTTAACTGCTCTACTACCTTCCCAAGGTTGGATTCCAATTCTTTGGCGTATTCCTTGGCTGTTATATTGTCGACTCCTGCAGCAGCCTTCTTCTTTAGGTCATGGAAAGCTTCGCGCAGTGCTTCGGCGTTGAGCAGTTGATATAAGTTCCCAAACTGGTGCGTTTTATTTTCTGTTGCCTTCTTTGCTATTCCCCGCAGGGAGGTTTGCCAGCGTACTTCCGATCCGACATGTCCGGCACTGGTTTCCTTTACAGGCTGCATATTTCTGTCCATCCCTTCCCCATGTGATCGGCTTTCCCAACCTCGGAGTAGTTTGAAAGAGTTCGAAAATGTGGCTGTGTAAAAAAAGGGTACACCAAAATAAGCCTACCAAAAGCGGACTTTGAAAAATGAATATTGCATTAAAGTATTAAGTTGTGTCACTCATATCGGGTATTTGGTAGCCTAATGTTTGCAGGTAGCGTATAGCCATTTCCTCAGTGATCTGAGATGCATAAGTTTGTTTCGGTTTGGAGTCAATTTTGTATAAGTCATAATTGAATGTCTCATTTTTATCAAGCATATGGTAAATGCAATTTAGTAGTGTATGTGCAATAGCAATAATGGCCTTTTTGTGACCTCGGCGTTTCTTGATTTGGTCATAACGAATTTTAAAATGCGTACACTTTTTACTTTTAATTGCAGCATTTGCACATTGAACTAATAGTGGCTTGATATATACGCCAGCTCGTGAAACACGGACAGATTTTTTCTTGCCAGCACTTTCATTGTTTTGCGGAGTAAGTCCAGCCCAGGAGCATAGATGTTTGGAGGAATTAAAAACTGCCATATCGCTACCGATCTCCCCGATTATAGCAATGGCAGTAAAAACATCCTTGATACTTGGTAATGATAAAATTATCTCTATCTGTGGCAAATATGGCTGAGCTAAGCCTAAAACAACACGTTCAATGTCTGCTATGTGTTTCTCAATGTTCTCAAAATGATGAAGACAAACACGCATTTTATCTGCTTGTGGCTTCGTCAAATTCCCATTGATTGATTTTGTAATTGTTTCTGCTTTATCTTGCATACTTGCGTGTAACATTGGTGAAACATCGAAATCCTTATCATCCGGATTATCAAGTATGTGATTAATGATTTTCATCGAGCTTACGCCAAAAGTATCAGAAACAACACTAGAAATCATAATATTTGAAACAGTTAGAGAGTTTTGGATACGGTTTTTCTCACTTGACTTAAAGTTGATGAGCTTAAACCTATACCGCATTAAATCACGAATTTGACGAATTGATAAGGGTGGTATAAAGCTACTGGGAACTAAACCGTGCTTGTGTAAATCGCAAAGCCAAATAGAATCCTTTTTATCGGTTTTCTTGCCACGAATACCTTTCACATACTTTGGATTAGCAACTACAACATCACAGTCTTCTTCCAAAATATTAAAAACTGGTTGCCAGTACTTGCCTGTAGACTCCATACAGACATGGATGCAAGATTGAGCTTTTAACCAATCTGAAAGTTGGTGCAAACTCTCGGTAAAGGTTGAAAATTGCCTCGTTTGGTAATCCGTAACACCCGATTTGTTAGTAGTGCCAACCGTTGCAACAACAAACTTTTTGTGGACATCAATTCCACAGCATATAGGGTAAACAATTCTTAGCATAAACACATCCCCTCAACAGTTTATAGTGGATAAAGCAGACATTGACTGTTTGCTACATATAAACGGGAATTGTTTATACAAAGATTAGTTTACGTGCTCAAAGGCACACTTATTTGTTCTTGAAATAGCAAACGGCACATCTTACTATACGGGCAGTCTTTAACTGCTCCACTCTCCGCCCCGTACTCTGTAGTGTATCTGCTTATCCAAATACATTATATATCATCCACTAGATGTGTTGGGGGAAAACACTTTCATTAAATATTTGTGCCTTGAGCACAGCGAAAGGAATGATACTTACTATGAATGAATCCGAATCCCTGTTGATGCCATCGGCCTTCCTCTTTTTCGATTGTCCGGCCTTACCTGTCTTTATGACAAGAGCCATCAGGGTACCTCCCAAGTTCCCTGTTCATCTTTCCATACATGCCACGTTCTATGACCCCGACAGACCCTCCGAAACCTTGCCTTTAGATGGTTTCTTTGCTTGGACTTCCGTGACGTTAAACACGTCGTCATCTGCTCTTCGTCTGTTTCCAGACACACTATAACGGGGCTGAATATGCTTCAGGAGGTACGGCTCCCTATGGCCTGCATGGTGCTCTGTGTACACTTCACCTAGCGGTCTCCCGTTTCGGCGCAACACTCGATATGGGTGGTTGGCTAGACCTTACCCCGCAAGGACTTTCACCTGCTAGACAAACAGAACTTACTTGGCGTACTAACGTTTCGCGAATTTGCGAAGTCTGGTTACAACATTCATATCTTCTCAGATTTTGCAAATTCGCTGTTCTACGACGTATCGTGCCCCCAGACTCAGACAGCGCCATGGACGGCGCTGCCTTAAATATTCTCCGGCAAAACCTTTATGTCACAAAATAAGAATGATGGGACTTAAATAACTAACCCGAATAGACTAATAAAATTGAGATTATTCAGGATATCCGTGAGATAACGCCGTAATTTGCAGCTTCACTATATGGTATGATTCTAAAAAGCGACTGAAGCAATTATCGCGAATGTAATTAATGTGCCTAAAACGATCCCACCTATGATTCCATATAACATGGTTCTGTTCGCGTAACCCTTCAGTTCTGTATTGGATTTATCAACCTTTTTTATATGAAAGTAGGAAGAAATATTCAAAACAGCTAACATTAATAGAGCAATCGACAACAAGATATATAAGTTTGGTTTATCATAAACTGATAAATTATTGTTTGAAATCGTAATTCCTTGAAAAACCATCATGACTGCTAGTAACGCCTGAATAATTAATTGTCTCTTTTTAAGTATCCAATATTCAACACCTAACTTATCCCGTTCATAATCGAATAATGGTTTCATTGAAGGAACGATGATCTCCATCAATTCCCCACGTTTACGAATTATCATCCCAATGATAAAACTACTTAGACATATTGCCCCTGCCATAAAACTAAAATATTTGAGAGATTTTATAAATATCAAAAATATAGCTACTAAACCGATTAAGAGAACATACATGATATTCAGTATTATGATCTGTTTGAAGCGCAGTTTTTTCAAATCTTGTTCTATCAGCAATTAACGTCCCCCCTTTTCAAGGATACCTATTAGATTAAACATGCTACGTTGTTTCCTACGAATGCGTCATCACATATGGATAATTGGAGGTTGGCATTAAACCAGGATATATTGCGCTTAATAAGAATAACGTGCACTACTACTCAGAAACTGCAGAAGATTATAAGTATCCTTTAATCGAGTCGTTGCATACTACCTGCCAGTTGCCATCGAAGTAATTTTATATGTACCATCAATATTTGAAACCTCTACAAAATGGAATTTATCATTAATCCACCCATTATCATCAGAAAGTGACCCATTTCCAGCTAAAATGAATTTGTCAGTTGCAGGTAAAATTGAGTAATCTACACTAAATACAAACCCCGCATCACGGATTTCCTCTATTCTGATAGATTTAATTTTGTAATCCTTAATTCGTCTATCATCTGGGTAATTAGGACTTTCAACATATTGCATCTGATTTTCAAATACCAATTTAGCTATTTGCTCTAAATCTAAATTTTCTTGACTAATCTTTAGCCCTTGACTAAAGGGTTCCATTTGATTTTCATTTAAAGCGTTTAATGCGGTTTTAATTATTTCTTTAAAGGTTTTTCCTTGATCGCGTAAATGCTGAACTTCTTGTTTGCTGAATCCCTTTTTCTCTAGATTTGCCATTAGTTCCGTATTGGGAAATATAAAGTCTATCTCATCTGATTTTAACGCTAACATCTCATCGTACTTATACCCCAAGTTACCTAAAATTACGCTCATATCAACATCAATACCAACTTTTTTAAGTTCATCAATTTGATTGTCCGTTGCTATAAACGCAGGTGCTCCATCGTTATTCGTTCCTGGAGCGAAAATCTTGGCAATTGATTGCGATGGTAGACTTAATATTTCTAGTCTTGTATAATCTAAATTTTCTAGTGAATGTACCATTGTTTCGGTTAATCCCATTTCTTCTGCCCTTTTTTTGAATTCTTCTGGAGATATGGAGGTATTCTGTAATGAGATGTTGTTTGTAACAGTATCATTCTTAAACGATGAAGTCCCGTTTGGATTTGCTATAGGCTTTGAGCAACTAGTTATAAGAAAAGATAGAGAAATACATACCACAACCAAATAGGTCTTATACATTAATCAATTCCCCCTCATTACTGGAAAAAATCGCGTAGCTTTTTATCTAATATTATGTAACTTTCGCCAGATGTTTTCTGTTTCCTGTAATACCCATAGTCAATTCTTTACTTACGATTATCCTACCAATGCATCGGAGTATAATAAAAATCCGAACTAAAATATAAGGCTTTACTTTTTAAAATTATCGTTTATCGCCTTAATAAACTTCCCTTTTGGGGACTCCACGGCTATTGCTTCTGATGTGCTAATACCTTTTATTTCGTATAAATCGGTGCCAACAGGAAATGAATTTAAAAAGTTACCTTCATAAGTTCCTTCAATATCTGTACGACTTGTCACTGTACCAATTTTCTTTCCAACATTATCAATTGACTCTTGAGTTATTTTATAAGGATTATCTTCCCATTTAACAAATGAATAGGCCCATGAGTTAGCAGAGCCAGATGATAAAGAACATCCAGTTAGAATAAGTGCTAATAAGAATACGCTGATAATCAAAAATCTCCTTTTTTTCAAAATCCCCATCCCCCTCATGGATTTTAAGTGTTCCCAGTTTCCTTTTAGGTATATGTATGGGCGGATATGTGTACATTGCTATCGCTTAATTGGATACACCTAGTTTATTACGTAGAATCCTACAACTGTGCAATCAGAAAGCTCCACACAGCAATTCCATTCAAATGGAGGATGCCTTACAAAAGCGATTTGTCGCCTAAGGATGAATGTTATTCACATTTTATTCCACATCTAAATTGTATATGAAATAGGGGTGTATATCTATATTATTAAGAAATTACAAAGAAATGACCACGTCTTGATAATTCAGGACGTGGTCATTTCTTTTATAATAAAGTGCTAAAGTGAATGTTAAACTTATGCTAATATTATGATATTTTAGATGCTTTTTTTAGATTTCAACTCCAAAACTGAACCCCTTACTTGCTAATACAGGAGGTGATTTTTACGCCTGTATTCCCTTCCTGATCCTTTCAATCGCTTTTAATGTATTTTCCCGAGTACCAAAAGCGGTTAAACGAAAATATCCTTCTCCATTTGCACCAAAGCCAGCACCCGGCGTTCCTACGACATGTGCCTCCTGCATCAGTTTATCGAAGAACTCCCAGGAGCCCATTTTGTTCGGGGTCTTCATCCAGATATAAGGCGCATTGACTCCACCAAATACCGTATAACCTTCTGCTTGCAAGCCCTCTCGAATGATCCGTGCATTTTCCATATAGTAATCGATATTTTCCTTGACCTGTTGCTTTCCTTCTTCTGAGAATACAGCACTGGCTCCCGCTTGAACAGGATAAGACGCTCCATTAAATTTTGTGGTTTGTCTTCTTAGCCATAGCTGATTGAGACTATGTGCTTCACCTGTAGAATCATAGACCTTGACTTCCTTCGGAATAATAGTATACGCACAACGGGTCCCGGTAAAGCCAGCCGTCTTGGAAAAACTCCGAAACTCTACAGCGACCTCTCGGGCACCTTCAATCTCAAAAATACTGTGTGGAACGCCATCCTCCCGAATAAATGCTTCATAGGCCGCATCGAACAAAAGGATTGAACGGTTTTCTCGCGCATACTCCACCCATTCTTTCAGTTCCTCTTTAGTCAGCGTCATCCCCGTCGGATTATTCGGAAAGCAGAGATAGATCATATCTACCCTGGTCTTAGGAAGCGAAGGCTTCATACCATTTTCTTCTTTGCACGGAAGGTAAACAAGCTTCTCGTACTGTCCCTTTTCACTGTTAAACTTCCCTGTTCGCCCAGCCATAACATTGCTATCAACATAAACTGGATATACTGGGTCTGTGACCGCCATAATGTTATCAACACCGAAAAGCTCCTGGAAATTTGCCGTATCGCTTTTCGCTCCATCGCTCACAAAGACTTCATCGACAGAAAGATTCACTCCACGAGGGATAAAATCGTTTTGGATAATCTTTTCAATCAAAAACTGGTAGCCTTGCTCAGGGCCGTACCCTCGAAAGGTTGCCGCGCTTCCCATTTCTTCAACCCCTTTATGCATCGCCTCTACGACTGCAGGGGCCAAGGGGAGTGTTACATCTCCTATTCCCAGTCGGATAATATCAGCTTCTGGATTGTTCGCTTTAAATTGGTTTATTCTACGAGCAATTTCGGAAAAAAGATAGCTCCCTGATAATTTAAGATAGTTTTTATTCACAAGTGCCATTTGTAATCAAACTCCTTCTATCAATAATTTATTTTCTTCACTTTACCCATATATTCTCCATAACTGCTCCATTTATAATGTGAAATATCCTCAACTTTGTTCAGAACATTTCTCTTTTCATTAACAAAATAATTCCGCCAAAACAAAGGACAACAGACATACCGACGACAATCGCAAAACCATGATCTAAAGTTTGGAAAGGAATTTTAACATTCATTCCAAAAAAGCTAGCTAGCATAGTCGGCAGTGCCAAAATAATTGTTATAGACGCCAAAAACTTCATAACCATATTCAAGTTATTAGAAATAATAGAAGCAAAGGATGTCATCATACTTCTCGAAATGTTGCTATAGGTTTCTGCCATCTCTAATGCTTGTTTATTTTCAATAATAACATCTTCTAATAAATCCTGGTCCTCTTCATATACTTCCAAGACCTTTGTTCTTAACATCTTGTCCATGACCTGTTCGTTGGATTTCAAGGAAGTAGTAAAATACACAAGACTTTTTTGAAGGTTCAGCAACCTAATTAAGTCCTTATTCTTCATCGATTTGTGAAGTGCCAACTCAATTTCATTGGTCTTCTTTTCGATTTCTCTAAGTAAGGTTAAATATAGCGACGCACTTTTGTAGAGGATCTGAAACAAAAACCTTGTCTTTTTATAGGTTTTAAGACTACGAACTTTTCCATTTACAAAATCATTAAGGACATCGACCTCCTGCAAGCACACTGTCACAAAATGATCTTCAGTCAAAATGATTCCGAGAGGAATTGTTTCATAGACGACCGTTGCGTTCTGAATTATTGGCACATTAATGATGACTAAAATCTGATTATTCTCAGTTTCGATTCGTGGTCGCTCTTCATCGTCTAAAACATCATTTATGAACTCACGTTCAATTCCAGTTGCCTTTGTTATTCGTTCAACTTCTGCTTCTGTAGGGTTGATCATATTTATCCAAGAACCCTTTTCTTCGGGTTTATCTGTGTTAATGATTATATTATCAATAGTATTATACACTGCAAACATTTTAATGCCCTCCACTTCAGGTGTGGTTCTCCTCAATCTTTTAGTATCTTTTGAACCATACCTTTGTAAAACATGTTATCCAGTAGCTTTGGTGCGAAAAAATTCATTATTTGCAGGAATCTTCCTTCTACAACTTCCCTTTTTTCGTTTACAATCGCATTCAATATTCTTGATGCCACATCCTCTACCTTGGCTTTCTTGCGATGACCGGTTTGGTTGGTATCTAGACCAGCTTCATTATTGGTCATTTCAAAGATCTCAGTGTCGGTTTCTGGAGGGCAGTAGTTTAGAACTTTCACTCCGCACCTTCTAAGTTCCAAGCGCATTCCATCCGATAACGCATCGACCATGCTTTTGGTACTCGAATAGGCTGATAGGAAGGGAAGCGCTCTTTTACTCAGTCCGGACGAAATATTTACAATCATGCCCTGAGTCTTTTTAAGGGCTGGAATAGCAGCTTGGCTTAAATTCAGCATTCCATAAACATTGGTTTTGACTAATCTATCAAACTCTTGGATAGGTAGGTTCTCAATTGTACCAAAGTACCCGACACCCGCGTTATTAATGACAATATCTATTTTGCCAAACGCCTCTAGGGTCATCCGAACAGCATTGAACACTTGGTCCCTGTCCGTAACATCAGTCTTGACTACCATTACTTCATGTTTGGCTGCTTTGAGTTCAGCTTCGATTTCCGCTAATCTTTCCCCTCTTCTTGCAAGGAGTACAACTTTAGCACTTTTAGCAGAGAGGAGCTGGGCTAATGATTTTCCGATTCCACTCGATGCTCCGGAAATTATAATGACCTTATCTTTGACTTCCATAAAGAACCATCTCCTTTAACTTATCATTCCATCCTCATCTTGCAAAAGCAAGGAAAAAAAACCTTGGAAATCTGAAAATTATTTCCTCCGTTTTCTGAATAGGATATCTTCGCACAATATGTTCTAGTATGTCGGCTTCAAACTCATCTTTCTTATTATCATTCAATAAAGCCAGATATGGTCGTAACCCTGTACCACGATACCATTCTAAAATATCATTATGGGATTTCATAACGTGACAATAAATAGTTTCCCACATAGAAAAATTTGCTGAAAGATGACTCAAAACGTCGAAATAGTCGCTTTGAGTTAAGTTAAAGAAAATTCGGGCATCTGGTAAATACTCTCTCCACTTTTCTGATTGACTAATTTCCCCAATGATTTGATGAATAGGTTCATCATAATTCATCGGTGTTTGCACAGCCAAAACACCACCTTTTTTCAACAGACCCAACATGTTTTCTAAAAGCTGGTTGTGATTTGGTATCCATTGAATACACGCATTGGAGAAAACAATATCAAAGTCGTTTTCCAGTGCTAACAAATTCGTGCTTGCATCCAACACTTTAAATTCAAAGTTGGGATAGTTCTTTTTAGCTGTGGAAATCATATTCTCAGAACTATCAATTCCCAAAATGTATGAGTTGGGAAACTTCTTTGCTAAAACCTCAGTGCTGTTCCCAGGCCCACATCCCACATCGATTATTTTCTTCGGATTATTAATAGGAATACGATTCACTAAATCAATTGCTGGTTGAGTACGCTCCTTCTCATATTTTAAATATTGAACAGAATTCCAATCCACCATAATTCACTCTTCCCATCACATCAGCAAGGTATACCTGCCTTCCTAATTCCGAGTTCACACTTGCCAGGCATTTTAAAAATGCTAATAGCCCAAGGGCAATAACCTTGGGCTATTAGCAACAGTAATCATTATTAGTTTACTGCTATTTATAGGCTACAACTTTATTGAAAATGCTGCCAACGCTTTCTATGCGCACTTCAACTGTATCGCCTACTTGCATTGGGCCAATCCCGTCGGGAGTACCAGTCATTATAATATCCCCCGGCAACAGGGTCATTATTTTGGAGATATAGCTAACCAGAAAAGGTATGGAAAAAATCAGTTGCTCTGTACTTCCATCCTGTTTAAGTTCATCGTTAAGTAAAGTTTGCACTTTAAGATCAGAAGTATCAATACCTCTGACGATTGCCGGACCCAGGGCAAGGAAAGTGTCAAATCCTTTAGCACGAGACCACTGTCCATCCTTACTTTGTAAATCCCGAGCGGTCAAATCATTACCAGCCGTATAACCAAAGACATACTCCATGGCATCTTTTTCTTCCACATCGTGGGCTTTCTTACCGATAACCACGACAAGTTCTGCTTCATAATCTAAACGGCCAACCATGGGCCAATACACCACATTATCATTATTGCCAATAACACTGGTGCTAGGCTTAAGGAAAAGCAGAGGCTCCTCGGGCAGCTTGAAATCGAGTTCTGCAGCATGTTTTCGATAATTCAAACCTACGCATACCGCCTTGGAGGGTTCACAGGGTGCTAACAGTTTCACAGCATCAAGAGCTATCGTCTCACCATTTTCCTGATAATCACCGAAAATATTCCCTTCAAGAACCTTAATTGTTTCCCCTACCAAGCGTCCATATTTAATAGTTTGATCGAGTTCAAAACGCACCAACTTTTCTCCAACCATTTTATTTTCCCTCCCAATAATAATTTTATTTAATCTTACCTTAAAAATTGAACTTCAACAACAAAATAAGTGGTATTGGTATTAGAAAGGATCATCCTAGCAGTCTTTAATAATATTAGCTGCTAGGACTGCAACGATTTCGTTCTTTGGATTTTTAACAGGAATTGATAGTGTGACAACTGCATTATTGTTATTAGCAACTGCTGAAAAATAAAGTTCAGTACAATATTTTTCTCCTTTTTTTGCATGAAGAAACCATGCTCTATAAGACCTATTAGCATTTGATGAAGAAGTCGTGTAGATAATATCTCCATTGAGATCTACATAGTGAAGTAAGTCAAATAGTTTACCCGTAGCTTCATCACATGCTTTCTTACACTTTTCTTTATTCTTAGACCAGAAAAACTCATGCTTAGCCATTGACTCCAGCTCGTTAAAAGCTTGGTCAATTTTCTTTTGCATTTGAGGAGTAATTCCATCTTTGCCCTCCGCCATTTTTGTAGAGAGTTTTCTTAACTCTTGGGATACAGTTACTAACTGCTGAGCAGATTTCCCAATTTGCTCAGAGACTAATGCCTGCTCCTCTGTCATGGATGCACTACTCTGTGCCTCACTCATACTCTGCTCTGCAAGAGCAGCAGTTTCATGAATGGCAGTTTCCAAAATATTAGAGCTTTCGTATTGTTTAACAGCCAACTCTGTGATTTCTTTAACAGAATTGGACATAGGTATAAATTCATCGACTAGGACAGTCAGCTGACCCTGAGCAGATTCTACTTGCTTTACGTCAGATTGAACCGTGTTAAGATTAGATTCAACTAACTTAGCCAGTTCATTCATCTCTTTTAGAATTATTTCTACAATCTGATTAATCTCTTTAGCCGCATGTTCGGACTCCTCTGCCAATTTTCTGACTTCTTCAGCAACAACTGCAAAGCCTCTTCCATTCTCACCTGCACGTGCTGCTTCAATGGCAGCATTAAGTGCTAATAGATTTGTCTGGCTTGCTATATTACTAACTGTTTTAACAATATTACTAATCCTTCCCGCTTCTTTTTCAAGTTTTGTAAAACCATCAAAAGATCTTTGACTGGATACTGCGGTCTCTTCAATCCCCCGGCGAACTCCTTGAAATAAGTCTTTCATTTCAAGCACAACATTCTCAAGCATTTTAATTTGGCTGGAAGTTCCTACAGCCTTTATTTTGACTTCTGAGGCAGAGCGGACTTGTTCATTTATTTGGGTTTTAGCTAGATAGATATTGTCCGTCTGTTTTTCGGCACTTGCTGCAATCTCGGAGACTGCATGAGCTATCTCCCTGTTCCCAGCACCAGCGCCTTCTATATTATCATTAAGATTTATGGCTGAAACGTAGGTCTTTTCCGATAGTGTAAGAATCTTACTCATCGTATCTCTTATACTGTTAATCAATTTATCTCCATTTATGGCAAGCCCGACCATCGAATTATGCTTATCCAAAGCGTCAAAATTAATAGAAAAATTCCCCTCTGCCATCTCCTTGAGAATAGTGCTAATATTTCCCAATGTATATCTCAGTTGTTTTTGGAAGTATAAGTAGATGCTTAATGTGATAATTATTAGAATTACAATACTCAATATAAGTCCTACTGTATTATCATATATATTTGATATTAGAGTGTTTGCCACTAATGGCAAACTGATGGAAATTAATAATCCAAATATTACTGCGAATCGATACATTAGATTATCCCCCCTTTTAAAATTTCTAAATATGAAGTAAGCATAACTTTAGGTAATTAATTCGGCAAAAAAATTAATTATTCCTTCTTTTTCCACCATTTTTATAAAACATAAATTGCGACTGAATTCGATTTAATATTCCAGATGAAATACAGATCGTCAAATAGGGGCATGCTACAATCTAGAAAAAATAATTTCCGGGTGGGGTATTTGTCCTATTTCTCCAGTAGCGTGTGATCCTCTTAGTGCCTTAGGACGAACAAACGATGCGATTTTATACGGTTCAACCGTACTTTACAACCTTCGTGATGAAGCGGACTTAGATTCTCTGGTTAAGCAGATTCCTTCATGTTCGTCCAAGGAGTATGGGCGACCTTTTGGGGAAGTGTATAAAGAATATGGTAATTTCTACGATATAGATCCTCTTTTGTTTAGTCCAGCAGAAGTCTGGTTATGTAATTTAAACAGTGGCAGCACGTTTCATGCTGGCTCCTTACGTCCTGATATTTTGCGTTCTTCATTTGGGCTAAATGAATTATAGCCCGAAATGCCCCAGAATCATCGGAAACAAATCAATAATCCTCGGATGCTCCAGCCTAATCGGCATACCAGCTACGATCATTGGCACCGTTGAATCCTCTTCCTCAAGCGATCCATGACTTCCTCCGCCCGGGTGAATCGGTCCCCCAACTGCTAAATATTCATACCCCGATGCTGCCGAAACGACCACCCGAATTCCATCCCGTGCCTCTAGTGCTGATATCAGACGAGTAAGAGCATCTGGAAACTTAGCGAATTCGAGTTTTTGGTCTCCCATCAACCGGGCATCGACCACGGATAAATCTCCTTCAATGGACCAGCTTTGTCCATTAACGTCTTGATAGGGGCCAAGGCGAGAAAAGAAAAGTTGTTTTTCCGTTCCGCCTTGAACGGTACAATACCTATTTTCAGAGACTTTCCAAGCAATCTGAGCGTTGCGCGAATCTTTAGCTAGAATGCCCACGACTTCAGGTAATATCTCGCTATTTTGCTGGAGAACGTAAATAAAGGCCATTCGTTCGTTCGGGCAAATGGCAATCTCTTTGTTGTTGTGCTCGCTTGCCTCTTCCGTAGCTTTTAACCGTCTAAACGACTTTAAAGCATAATCTAAATCTATTAGGAATTCATTGCCTAACCCGACCGTCGACTGGGCATGATCTCCTGTGACAATAATTACATTTTCCTCGAGAGCTTTCTCCCAAGAACCGAACTCATCAAGAACCGAAGCCACTAGGTGATCTGCTCGTTCAATCGAAGGCCCGGTACGCAATGGACCGTGGCGATGCGCGTATTTATCATTATCCGGAAAATAAACGACCATGAGATCCGGCTGTTTCCCAGCATTAACTATCTGAGCAGCTATTTTTCCAGAAAATATGTCATTAAAACCAAAACGGTTAAAGATTCCCCTCGGGTAAGTATTGGCTCGTCCCGAGAAAGGCGGATGGATGAGCTGACCTAAGGTCAAATGGGAAGGACCCGATACTTCTGCCTGAGTAAAACGAAATCCAGTCGCCAAGGCGAGAAAAAACGGGACTTCTGCTTGAAAAGGGTGTGTGGCCCGATGCATAAAAAAGTTAACGTTCCCTGTGGTATATCCATTGGTTTCTAATCTTTCATACAGGGTCGGCGTTTTCGGATTAAGATGCTCTCCATTAAGCTTTATCAATAGGTTGCGGAGAACCTTTTCAGTACCAATTTTCAAAACACTTTGAGGTGTCGCTCCATAATCCACGATTTTTTTACTCTCCTCGTTATACCAGATAAAGCCAGGAACTCCATGCCGATCTGGCCATGTTCCAGTGATCATGGAACTCGTAGCAACTGGTGTCATCGTAGGAAAAGACGAAATAACGCGGTCAAAGTAGGTTCCATGTTCCGCTAGAAAACGAAGAGCGGGGGCGTACCCTTCTGAAAGAATTCTCCCCAAAACCGCAGGATGCATAGAGTCGATCACAAATAAGATTACCTTTTTCATGATCGACCCCCTTCCTAATATTAAAATTTATTATATCAAATTTATTGTCTCATTGTCACGGTTCAATTGACTAATGCTCTGTACATAACATATTGGCAAATTCCCCTAATAGAACGTCTATATTTTTTCACTTTGCTTCCTAACCGATCTTAAGGTCACAGCCACCTCTGCACCAAACAATACTATTATGCAGACAATATAAACCCAAAATGTAAACAGCATAACGAAAGTCAAACTTCCATAGATCATTTCGTACTGTCCCAAATTCAAGGAATACCAAACAAACACTTCTCGAGAGAGGTATATTCCAAGAGTCGACACCAAAGCGCCTATCCAGAGATAGGAATTCTTGATCGTGTCGGACGGCAAGAAACGATAACAAAAATAGCACGTTAAAAATAACAGCAATGGAAATGACATACGAGAAATGTTATGAAAAAGTGCCAGCCAGAAGGATAAGTCGCCCTTCGGGAAAACTCTTTGTACCAACGCAAGTGAGATCGTCGTGGTCAATGATGTAATAACAGTTAAAGATAGGAGTATTCCGAACATACCAAAGCCTACCAGATATTGCATGATAAATGACCGCCGATGGCGAATTTCCCAGATCATGTCAAGAATCTGTTGAAATGAGACAAATCCGCCCAAGGTAGTCCAAAGCAAGCCAATCAGGCCAACCAAACCGACTTGCTTCGAACCCAAGGCGACCAACCTTGATACGTTTTCAACAATGTACAATTTCGCATTCGGTAGGGTTGGCACATAGGATTGCAAAATATCTGACAAAAAATTCTGTACTGAGGTATTCGTAATGAAAAATGAGGCTCCGTATATAAGTAGCAAAGCCAATGGAATCATAGCGGAAAGTCCGAAAAAGGCAATGACGGCAGCCAAGGCAACGATATTATGTTTGATGATTGAACTTACGAGACGCCTTATAAACTGTTCAATAGGTTTAAAGTACGAATACATTTTGTAAGCTCCTTGGTTTTTCTATCTATTTTTTCACTGATAGTATGCTCACTTTTGCTCTTAAGCTTTCCTGCTCCCTGGTTTGATAGCAGGGATCCCTTGAGCACAAAGCGGGCATTCTGATGCTTCATATGCCTGGATGTGGAGCTGAATGAGAGAGGCCATAGGTACTCCAAAATCCACTGTCCCCCCTGTTCTGTCAACAAGAATACCGACACCTAGCGGAGTAGCCTCGAATTCTTGGACCACAGCTAAGACCTCGCGCACGGAACCACCCGTCGTGATCACATCCTCAACCACCAAGATGCGTTCGCCTGGGGAAAGTGTGAACCCTCTGCGCAAACGCATGATTCCGTTTTCCCGTTCTGTAAATAGTGCACGTACCCCTAAGGCCTTAGCGACCTCATGCGCCACTATAATTCCTCCCATGGCAGGCCCGATAACGGTTTGAATTCCCTTGTCGCGAAACGATGCGGCAAGTCCCTCAGCAAGTATGGCCGCCCGATCTGGATATTGTAGTACTTGGGCACACTGCATATATTCAGCACTATGTTTTCCAGAGGTTAACAGGAAATGCCCCTCCAGTAGAGCTTTGCTTTTTCTGAACAAATCAAGGTATTCATCGGCTGTGAGCGCTATCTCTTTTGCGTTAGTTTGTTTTTCCATTATAGTTTATTTCTCTCCTTTTTAGGCATATGATTTCGAATGTGCCTTACCGTATCCAAAGTCGCTCCAAAGCTAGACGTGGATCTTCTGCACGGGTAATCGGCCTTCCGACCACGAGATACGAGCTACCTGCCTCCAAAGCCTCATAGGGGGTGAGAATCCGCCTTTGGTCATTCGCTGCGCTCCAGGCTGGGCGAATCCCTGGCGTAACAATCAAAAAACCGGGTTCAGTGTTTCGCCTTAGTTCCTTCGCCTCCATAGCCGAAGCGACAACTCCGTCTAGTCCTGCCTTTTCCGCAAGTTTAGCGAGTTCCACAACATGCTCTGAGAGTTTACGTTGTACTCCTAGCTCTTGTTTAAATTGATTTTCCGACATACTCGTAAGAACCGTAACCCCAATCACTTTAGGAGCATTTCTCAACTTACTCCCAGCTTCCCGGACAGAGTCAGCTGCCCGAGCCATCATATCATACCCGCCACTACAATGAACATTGATCATATCCACGCCATACTGAACGTATCCGCGAATCGCCCGTTCAACAGTCGTAGGAATGTCATGCAGCTTCAAGTCCAGAAAAATGGGAAATCCCAGCTCTTTCAGTTCCTGAATCATCGCCGGGCCAGTATACGCGTACAGTTCCATTCCCACTTTGAGCCAGCACCCACTCCCTTGCAGAGCCTTTGCTAGGGTTAAAGCCTCCTGGCGTCCTTGAACATCAAGGGCTACCATGATCCGTTTATTTAATGTCGCGTCCATTCCTGTTCCTCCGTTTCTAGCTGTTCAAGACTACGTGACTCCACTTCTCCTTGTAAGGGCAATTAATGAATTGCCCTTACGCTTTATGTGCTAAGCCTACAAGATTCCGCACAGAAGTTATACCGTGTTTTTCACAATAAACGTCTATTCCCTGAAGAACTTCAAGCGGAGCCTGGGGATTGACGAAATTCCCTGTGCCGATACTAACGGCTGTCGCTCCAGCTAAGATAAATTCCACAGCATCCTGCCAAGTGGTGATCCCACCCATACCTATGATCGGTAAATCGACCGCTTCAGCCACTTGCCAGACCATGCGGACAGCAATCGGTCGAATGGCAGGCCCAGAAAGCCCGCCAACTGTATTGGCTAACAAGGGACGTTGCTGCTCTATATCAATACGCATCCCTAAAAGTGTATTAATGAGGGATAGGGCATCCGCTCCTCCACGCTGAACAGCCCGGGCCATTCCCACGATATCTGTGACATTGGGCGAAAGCTTAGCGATGATGGGGAGATCCGTTGCTGTCTTAACTGCCGCAATCACCTCTTCCGCACTCTGAGGGTCTGTGCCAAAATGCATTCCTCCATGTTTGACATTAGGGCAGGAAATGTTAACTTCCAGCGCGGCCAACCCGGAATCTACTTGCAACGCGCTAGCCATTTGAACGTAATCTTCCAGTGAAAAACCAGAAATATTGGCGATCACCGCAGTTGGCATCTTGCGAATCTTCGGAAGATAGGAGAACAGAAATTCTTCTAGTCCCGGATTTTCCAAGCCGACCGAGTTTAGTAACCCTGCCGGTGTTTCTACCAACCGAGGCACAGAATTTCCTAGGCGCGGCAAGGGGGTAATCCCCTTCAGGGTTATTCCCCCTAAGGCTTCCAGCGGACAATAATCGGCATACTCTTCCCCAAACCCATAGGTTCCTGAACATGTAAGGACTGGATTTCTTAGAGTAATTCCCGCAAACGCGGTAGTAAGATCAACAGGACGCATCCCAAACAACCTCCTCACCCCGAAAAACCGGTCCATCCTGACATACTTTTCTATGGCTTAGTGTGCCTGCTTCATCAATAAGGGTACATACACATCCTAAACAGGCTCCCACTGCGCAGCCCATACGTTCTTCCAGAGAAACCTGCACAGGCACGGAAAAATTCATGCATAGTTCTGTAACTGCCTGCATCATCTTTTTCGGACCACAAGTAGCTACACTAATCTGCCCAGGGCTTGAAGAGTCCGCCTGCTTAGTTTGCCTAAACAGCTGTGATAATCGTACCTGTACCTGCTCAGTCACGAGACCTTTATCTCCTAAAGTTCCATCTAACGTACTGAGATGAATCGGAATTCCCAGTGCTTGCCAAGCGGGAAGTCCTGCACTTTTCAAAAACGACTGGTTTTCTCCTCCCCAAAACAAACGAACAATCAAACCCTGCGCAAGTGCACTTTGAGCGAGAGCATAAAGTGGAAATATGCCAATTCCTCCAGCAATAAGCCACAATTCTCCTATTTTTGGTAAGGAAAAGCCCTTACCCAAGGGCCCCAGAAGACTGAGCCGCTCCCCGCACCGTGCTCGTGCTAAGATTTCGGTTCCCCGTCCTTGGATCCGATAGAGCAGCGTTATTTCTTCTTGATCTGGAGAAATTTCGGCTAAACTAATGGGTCGCCGCAACAAGGGGTCAAAGGACGGGATCGAGGAATCCTGAACTTGGACAGCGACGAATTGTCCAGCCTGGGCAGTTTTGGCAATCGGTCCCTTTAAAACCAAGCGCCTAAGCCCTAGCTTCTCCTCGCCCAAGCCTTCATGAACCACAACTAGTCCATCTGTAAGCATTTTACCCTCCCCTTTCCATTTTTTCGAGGCTCGATGCTCGAAGTCCGATGTCCGACTAGAACATCGAATATCGCGTATCGCATTCCGACCCCATATTAAGATTTAGTAAACTTCTGATGAAGTAAATTTTCTATTCCAGATGCCAAAATCGTGGTTCGTCGTTCGCGCATCGTGCATCGCGCCTCGCATCTATAGCGGCAACAGGCCAGGAGAAATACTTTCTAGCACCTGAAGTAACGCCGCTGCAGTGTCCAAGCTTGTGAAGCAGGGGATTCCGTATTCCACTGCCGCTCTGCGGATCGCAAACCCATCACTTTCCTGTACTCGACCATGAGTTGTCGTATTGACGACATATTGAATTTGTTGCTTTCTTATTCCGTCAATAATTTCGTTTGAACCATCATGTAATTTAGCGATCTGCTCCACTCTAAGTCCTGCGCTCTCTAAATAACGTGTCGTACCCTTTGTTGCTAAGATTCGAAACCCAATATCAGCGAACCGTCGAGCGAGTGCTACCCCTTCCGCTTTATCACGATCTGCTAAGGTCACGAACACAGAACCATACGTCGTGAAGGACAAACCCGCTCCGAGAAGTGCCTTGTAGAGAGCCTTTTCGTAGGTTCGGTCGATTCCCATGACTTCGCCGGTAGATTTCATCTCGGGACCTAACGATGGTTCGACCCGTTGTAGCTTGGAGAAGGAGAATACGGGCGCTTTGACGGCAACCCTATCACCCGTGGGCCAAAGGCCGTGCGGAATCTTTATTTCTCCCCAAGTTCTCCCTAATATGACCTGGGTTGCCCAGTCTACGATGGGAACTCCAGTGACTTTACTCAGAAAGGGAACTGTGCGACTTGACCGAGGGTTGACTTCTATGACAAAGAGTTCTTTCTGATAAATTACATATTGAATGTTCAATAAGCCTTTTATTTTTAGCGAGCGCGCTAGCGATTCTGTCAAGGTTACGATGCGTTCTTGCATACTTGAGTCCAATGTTTGAGGAGGATAGACTGCTATAGAATCTCCAGAATGAACGCCTGCCCTTTCCAGATGTTCCATGATTCCTGGAATGAAGACGTTTTCTCCATCTGAGATCGCATCGACCTCCACCTCAGTCCCGAGTAGATATTGATCCATCCAAATTTCCTGATCTGAGGAAGCAGACAAGGCACGCTTTACGACGACCTCCAATTCCTTCGCTTCATAAACGATGTCCATGGCCCTTCCACCCAACACATACGACGGACGAACCACCAAGGGAAACCCTATTTCCTTGGCTACACGTTGTACTTGCTCCATATTCGTAGCTCCGCCTCCGCGTGGCCGTTTTGCACCCAGTTCTTGAAGAACACGGTCAAAAGTCCCCCGCTCCTCTGCCCGGTCAATGTCTTCAACTGTCGTCCCTAAAATCCGATATCCACGCTCGGCTAAGCCTGTGGCCAAGCCAATGGCTGTCTGTCCTCCAAACTGAACAATCACGCCGTCAGGCTGTTCTTTGTCTAGAATAGCCGAGACATCCTCCAAGGTCAAGGGTTCGAAATAAAGGCGGTCGGCAGTGTCAAAGTCCGTCGAGACCGTCTCAGGATTGTTATTGATAATAATACTTTCAAATCCGGCTTTTCGCAGGGCCAGAACAGCATGCACGGAACAATAGTCAAATTCAATTCCTTGCCCAATCCTGATCGGCCCGGAGCCTAAGACGACCACTTTAGGTCGCTTATGAACTTCCCCTTCATCTTCTACATCATAGCTAGAATAGAAATAGGGGGTTGTGGCTTCGAACTCTCCTGCGCAGGTATCCACCATTTTGAAAACGGGACGCATTCTCTGCTCCAGTCTGTATCGGCAAACCTCATCTTCTGTACTCTTCCAGAGTGCCGCTATTTCCTGATCAGCAAATCCTAGCCGTTTCGCACTGAGCAGTAACGGTTTATTCCACGGCTTTTTTTCTAATAATGCTGTGTTCTCCACTAAACGGTTAAGTATCTTTAGATAATAACGATTCCAACCCGTCTCCTCAGCTAGCCAATCCACTGACCACCCCCGTTTCATTGCTTCTGCAAAAACGAACAGTTGTCGATCATCCGGTTCAAGGCACGCTTTTTTTAGTTCAGCATCAGATAGTCCTTCGAGCTCCGGTAATCGGATTCCGTAGACTTTTATATCCAGAGAACGGACGGCTTTGAGTAAGGCGGTTTCCAAGTTCCGCCCGATACCCATTACTTCTCCAGTCGCTTTCATTTGGGTGCCCAAGCGCCGATCTGCCTCCGTGAATTTATCAAAGGGCCAGCGCGGTATTTTGACGACTACATAATCCAGGGCTGGCTCAAAACAAGCCGAGGTTTTCTCAGTCACTGCATTCTTAATCTCTGTCAGCGCATAGCCCAAGGCAATTTTGGCTGCCACCTTAGCAATCGGGTATCCGGTAGCCTTGGAGGCGAGGGCACTAGAACGACTAAGCCGGGGATTGACCTCGATCACTACGTATTCATTACGCGAGGGATGAAGCGCAAACTGGACATTGCAGCCCCCTTCAATTTTCAGACCTTCCACGATTCTACGTGACGCACTACGTAAGTTTTGAACCTCCCGATCGGTCAAAGTTTGACAGGGGGCTACAACAATACTGTCCCCTGTATGTACGCCAACTGGGTCCATATTTTCCATATGACAAATCGTAATGCAGTTTCCGACTCCATCGCGTAGGACCTCAAACTCGACTTCCTTCCAGCCGGCCACACTTCGTTCCACTAGGATCTGACCAATGAGACTGGCTTGCAGTCCACTTTCTGCAATCTGCGCTAGTTTCTCTGCACTTTGCACAATCCCCCCCCCGGTTCCTCCCAAGGTAAAGGCTGGTCGCACAATCAGTGGGTATCCGGTTTTTGCTGCGAATTCCAAGGCATCTTCAACTCTGGATACAATCACACTTTCAGGAATTGGTTCTCCGAGCTCCTGCATCAAGGCCCGAAAGCTTTCCCGGTCTTCCGCTTGGTCAATACTTTTAAGCGAGGTTCCCATCAGCGTAACCCCACAGCGCTCCAGGACTCCCCGTTTGGCCAGCTGATAGGCTAAGTTAAGGCCAGTTTGACCGCCCATAGTGGGAATCAGTCCATCCGGTCTCTCCCGCTCAATAATTCTTTCCACGGATTCAACGGTCAAGGGTTCAATATAGACTAGGTCCGCTGTCTCCCGATCTGTCATAATAGTTGCCGGGTTGGAATTCACAAGAATAACTTCTACGCCTTCTTCGCGCAGCGCCCGACAGGCCTGCGTGCCGGCGTAGTCAAACTCAGCAGCCTGCCCAATGATAATGGGGCCTGACCCGATCACCAGAACCTTTTTCCACTCTTTCTTGGGCATATTATGGCCTCCCCCTTCTTGATAAATTCCTCTCGACTAATTCCTTAAATTGATCAAAAATTACAGCGTTTTCCTCAGGTCCTGGGGCGCCCTCAGGATGAAATTGAACAGCTAGGATTGGGAAAGTTTGATGCTCCATTCCCTCGACGGTTCCATCATTAAGATTACGTAACGTTACTTCGAAATCTGAACCCTTTAACGAGGCTTCTTGTACAGCGTACCCATGGTTTTGTGACGTCATAGTCGCTTTTCCTGAACGTGTATCGATAACCGGATGATTTCCACCGCGATGTCCGTAAGGAAGTTTATAGGTTTTTCCGCCCGCGGCGAGAGCTAACAGTTGGTGCCCGAGACAGATGCCTAATACTGGTAACTTATCATACAGACTACGTACGGTAGCAACACATTCCGGTAACTCTTCAGGATCCCCTGGACCATTGCTCAAAACTACTCCACTGGGACGATGTCTTAAAATATCTTCAGCAGTTGACTTGGCCGGGAACACCATGATTCTGAACCCTCTCTTCTGAAGATGTCGGATAATATTTCGTTTGACTCCAAAGTCAAGTACAGCGAGTAAGGGACCCGGTCCAGGAATCTCATACGTTTCTTTGACCGTTGACCTATACACCCAGTGTTCACTTTTTTCCTTTACATCTAAGCTCTCTCGAAAATCCTCCCAGAACGCCAGTCCAACAGCCCGAGTTTCCACCATCACGCCGGGTAATGTACCAAATTGGCGTAGATACCTCGTCAAGGCCCGAGTATCTACACCCACCAACCCCCGCACACTGTGGCTAAGGCAATAGTCCCCTAAGGAACCCTCGCCATGTAAACTTCCCTCTCCCTCGGAAAGTTCACGTACAATGAGTCCCTGCAGGCGAGTTTTATCCGCTTCATTCTCTTCATGGTGCCACCCATAGTTACCAATTTGCGGCTGAGTCAGGACGAGGATCTGCCCAGCGTAGGACAAATCTGTAACCATTTCCTGATAACCACTCATAGAAGTGTTGAAGACCACTTCATGTTCTTCCACCATGGGGTTGCTCTTCAGCCAATCCCCAAAAGCTTCCCCCTCAAAGGTTGTCCCATCTTTGAAAACAAGATATGCCAAGTTCGACACTTCCTCTCTAACCAGTATTGGAACCGTCTATAGTACTTTACGATTTTTCTGAACAAGTCGACCTTCCACCCATACCATAACCGGGAACCCTTGTAAGGTTTTTGTCAAAAACGGGGTATTGCGCGCTTTCGAAACCAATGTTGCCGGCTCAATCACTTCTGAGAAATCAGGATCAAAGATTACCATATCCGCGGGATACCCAGGGACTAACGATCCTCCCTGCAAGCCAAACCTCTGTGCCGGAGAGGAGCTCCAAGCCTCGATCACCCGATCTAGGGAAATCCGTCCGGGTACCACTAAATGCTGCCATACTGCACTCAGCGCTGTCTCTAGGCTTGCAATTCCAAAGGGAGCCTCTGCAAAAGGCCGGGTTTTTTCCGCCTGGGTATGTGGCGCGTGATCGGTGGCGATCATATCTAGTGTTCCGTCACAAAGCCCTTCGATAAGTGACTCTCTATCCGCTCGAGAACCCAAAGGAGGATTAACTTTAAGAAAAGTATCGGTAATACTCATATCTTCATCACAAAATATCAAGTGGTGAGGGTTAACTTCCGCGGTAACATCGACCCCTCGTGCTTTGGCCTGCCGAATCAAATCGACACTCTCTGCCGTAGAAATATGGGCCAAATGAAGTTTACCGCTAGTTTCTTCAGCCAACATCAAATCCCTAGCAACGATCACACTTTCCGCACTGGCTGGAATCCCTTTTAAGCCCATACGTGCAGACGCCACCCCTCTACGCATTTGTCCTTCTCCTGCTAAATCTTTATCCTCGCAATGACTAATGATGAGGAGTCCTGTCAATTTGGCATATTCTAAAGCGAGCCGCATAACTTCTGCATTCTGAATGTTTTTACCATCATCGGAAAATGCAGCCACTCCACCCTCTTTCATATTGGCCATTTCCACCAGTTCAATCCCCTGCATTCCTTTGGTGACTGTCCCAATCGAATGTACATGAGCATACCCTGCACGGTCTCCTTGCATACGCACGAATTCAACGAGGGCCCTACTATCAATAACTGGTTGAGTGTTAGCCATGGCCAGAATCGTTGTAAATCCTCCGCGCACTGCAGCGCGTGAACCACTCAAAATATCCTCTTTGTCCTCTTGTCCTGGTTCTCTAAGGTGAGTGTGTACATCAATGAGTCCCGGGAAAACAAACTTCCCCTTACCATCAAACGTGTCAACTGCTTCACCCTGCGCTTTTGTCAATACCTCTTCTTCTGTCATTGAGGAAGAGATTTCTAAAACCTGCCCACCTTTAACGAGAACATCCCGAGGGGCTGAAATATTTTGACTCGGATCAATCACCCATATATCTTTAAGCCACCACATTGCCAGACCCTCCTATCAATAAATAAATTAAGGCCATGCGTATGGCCACACCATTCGTAACCTGACGCTCAATCAGGGCTTGTACCCCATCTGCAACATCATCTGAGATTTCTACGCCCCGATTCATGGGACCTGGGTGTAACACAATACTCTGTTTGCCGGTTTTCTTCAAGCGTTCTGTCGTCAAGCCATAGAGCTGGCTGTACTCACGAAGACTAGGAAAGAGGCCACTTTTTTGGCGTTCAAGTTGCAGGCGAAGTGCCATCACTACATCCGCCCCAGGTAAGGCACTGTTAAGGTCATGAGTCATTTTAACACCGAGGACCTCCATTTCTACTGGTAGTAACGTTGGTGGGCCCACTAGGGTGACATTTACGCCGAGTTTTTGAAGACCCCAAGCATTGCTCCGGGCAACCCTCGAATGCAAAACGTCTCCAACGATGACAACGTTTTTCCCTTCCAAGTCTCCCAGCTTCTCTTCCATCGTAAAAATATCCAATAAAGCTTGAGTTGGATGCTCATGCTGCCCGTCTCCTGCATTAATAACCCCCGGTTCAAGGATATCTGCTAAGAATTTCGCAGAGCCTGAACTTGAATGCCGCAAGATCACCAGATCTGCTCGCATCGCCTGAATCGTCTTAGCGGTATCATATAAACTCTCCCCTTTGCTCACACTGCTTTGGGCAATTGCAATGCTGGTTGTATCTGCTCCCAACACTTTAGCAGCCATTTCAAAAGAAGTTCGAGTCCTAGTACTTGCTTCATAAAAAACATTAACCACCGATTTACCTTTTAATGTGGGTAACTTTTTTATTGGGCGCATCAAAATTTCTTTCATCACTTTTGCCGTATGCAGGATATGGCGGATATCCTCCACGCTCATATCCTCTAACCCCAGAATGTCTTTACGCTGCCATTTCATAGTAACCCTCCCTAACTTCTTTCGCCCTTATTATTCCTTATGGATAATTAAAAAATCCTCTTCCTAAGAGGAAGAGGATTTAAAATAGGCATAACCTAAATCCCACTCGCCCCTTGACTATCTCTCTGAATAGCATTTAAAGGGTAAAGTCTATTAATTCAAATCATCATCACGTTCCAATAAAAGCACATCTTCTTCTGCATCCACTTCTTGTAAACGTACGGCCACAATTTCCCGCCGCGACGTGGGTAAATTCTTACCGACATAATCCGCGCGAATGGGCAACTCTCTATGTCCACGATCTACGAGCACTGCCAATTGAATGCGCTGCGGTCTTCCTATATCCATGGTCGCATCTAAAGCAGCGCGGGCCGTTCTCCCTGTATACAGCACATCATCGATAAGCACCACGGTTTTTCCCTCAATGTTTACCGGAATGTCCGTCTCGTGAACAACCGGATGTATATCAATAGTACTTAAGTCATCACGATAAAGGGTGATATCCAAAATTCCCAGCGGAATCTTTACCCCTTCAAACTCCTCAATGTATTGTTGAATTCGTTCCGCTAGTGGCACTCCTCTGCGACGAATACCAACCAAGACGAGTTTATCTGTCCCTTTATTCTTTTCCACAATTTCATGAGCAATACGAGTAATGGCCCGTCGAATTCCATCCGCATCTAAAATTTTACTTTTAATCGTTCCTACTTCCACAGCTGGCAACTCCTTTCACCCTATAAAGAAAACTTAAGTACGTACTTTCCGACTAATAGGGCTCATCCTAGGCTCTGAAGATTTGTAAAGAAAGGTATAAAAAAAACCGTCTGAATCGCAGACAGTCCTCCCTCGCTTCCGTCTGCCTTCCCAAGCCTCTCGGGACTTCATTAAAGGCCATTTCACTTGTCACTTAGTTTACTTTAAGTCTTCCTGAATGTCAATGTCGGAATGAAGGAAATGAAATTGTCTTGGTTATAGGTCAATCCCAAATTCAGGTCATTCATCCGTTATCATACCTTTTAACTAAGCCTCCACCATTAATCTCAATATTCGCTTGGTGTAGTCCCGGTGATTATTTTATTATTTTAAAAGATACACTAAATTACTGGATATTGTTATAGCTAACCTGCTCGGTAATTTTGTCTTTACATTCGAGCCATTATACCTAGATTCCGGCGACGACGACCGTGCCCTGCTCAATCCAGTTATCTACATTTACATTCCACTATGGTTAGATTCCGGCCGATAGAAAAACAGCACGAACGAATCCCATGAGGGGTCTTTACATTCCACTATGGTTAGATTCCGGCGTTTGTCCTGTTATTTTGATTAAGTTTGGGTATTCACTTTACATTCCACTATGGTTAGATTCCGGCTTGGCACTATTGTTCACCCCAACCAAAGCTTAATGGCACTTTACATTCCACTATGGTTAGATTCCGGCTACATGCCATGCCTGTTGCCGCATGCCTTTTTTCCTCCCCTTTACATTCCACTATGGTTAGATTCCGGCCCTTTGCCTCAAAATACGCATGGCCCTAAGCAATTTATAACTATTTCTGTCGATCACGATTTTGACATCTAATTATATCTATTTTATCGACAGAAAGCAGATAATTCTATTCACATTTACAGACAGGCTGGGCTTTTGTCGCACTATGGGTTAAATTGCGTTATTGGGGATCGACAGAGATAGTATACACTTAGAAGAAATTGGAGGTCTTATCATCTACTTTCCCCCAAAACTCTTTTTGGAGCCAACGTTCTTCTCTACTTTTAAATACCAATACTGAATCTTTATCCGCTCGAATATACTTGGATAGCTCCACTTCTAGCTTTTTCAACAAGGCCGGTGTAATCTCGCCCTCAAAAACCGACTTTTGAATATGCGTTAGATATTTCTTACTAGTTTTGAATATTCTTCGAGAGGCCTTCGCTCCACCTTCATCCATTTCAATATCATAAACCAATATGATATACATCGTCACCACCAAATAGTAAAACCTTCATATTTCTTATCTCCCATCAAATGCTTAATCAGTTTATAACACTCCAGACGAATTAAATGCCGATAAGAAACATTTCTATTCAGACCTTTATGTTGGATAGTCCGCTCCAGAGCTTCGTCATACTCCTGCAAAAGCCGTTTACGCGCGGCATCCTTTAAATAACAAAAGTTTGATCCACGTTCAAAGTCCTTTTCAGTAAGCATATTCTTATTCAACATAGAAAATATCAATCGATCAGCTATTAATGGTTTAAACACCTCTGAGATATCTAAACACAGAGAAAATCTTCTCTCTCCTGCACTATGCAAGTAACTCACGGCCGGATGCAACTGCGTTTTATAGATTTCCGTCAAACATGTCACATATACCAGCGAATTCACAAAAGAGATCAGTGCATTAATCATATTATCCGGTGGCCGTTTTACCCTTTTTTCAAAATCAATTTCTTGATTAACAATCTTATTCCACCCATTATAGTAGGCTTTCCGTATACTACCTTCTACCCCCATTAATTCATTAACATCCTGCGTTCGAGCAATGCCTCTTCTTAAAGTTTTAATATCTTCCATACAAGTGCCTAAATCTCTGTCTCTTTCATTATAATAGCGCAGATTACGTAAAATGTTATAACTTGCCGCCTCAATGAATTCCTTAGCTATTTCCAGTCGCTTATCTGTATCAGTATAATGATTTACTTGCTCGATCAGCAATTTGCCAGATACGTTTTCTTCCTTCGGATAAAAACTCCCCGTATAAGAGCCGTAGTAGTTGAAAAAATGGATAGGTAAGGATAGCTGACCCGCATAATTCAGACATTTTGTATTTAAGCTCACTTCTCCAAAGACATAAATATCACGTGTCATTTCCACCTTAATATCTTTAAATTGGCCATCAGGAGTAGTAACTCGCAAAACATTGTCTTTCCTATGCAAATCTCCATTCGCAAATAAGTAGAAGCTCTCCGCCATACTGTCCCTCCTCAAACATAACAATATTCGTAATAAGCGCAGTTCTTACAGATTTTGGAGTCTATAGGCGGCGGCATCTTATCCTGGGACACGAGGCTTTCGATGCGTGAAATAATCTCTTCGATTTTTTCCGTATCGCCTTCCAGTAAAAAGATTTCTTCGCGTTTTTTGATTTTTGGATAGTCAAGAATACCCTTTTCGATTTGAATTCCCCTCTGATTCAAGAAATACAAATAAAATTTCACCTGCCAGATCGAGGCCTCTTCAATACTTTTGCTCTTCTTAATTTCATGTAGGACCTTCCAATCCTTGATGAAATCCACGTTGACGGTTTCGTCAACCATTATGTGTTTATGCTCTCGTCCATAAGCAGTCTCATCAATCAATTTGCCCAACAGTACTCTATCACTTTCATTCTCTAACCTAATGTTATAATAAAAGCACCATAGTTTTCGCTTACAAACAAAGTAATAATAAAACATCGTTCCCGTAATGCGCATAACCCCAGCCTCCTTAGCCTATGAAGAGTCCTATCAACTTAGAAAGAATGGGCTGAAAAGTCTTTAATTTCTGCTTTCGACTTTAATACAGGTCGGATAATCCCTTCTTCCCTATTGTAGTCGCATTCAGCAATACGCATCTGTTCATAATCATTGATTTTTTGGCTTTCTATTTTCATACTTTGGCCCAAATATGAGGCTATATCCACAGTGTATCCGACAAGCTGACTCCGCGCTTCTGCTCTAATAACCCTTGCTTTATCTTTATCCACATCGCGGTCCTTAAAACATTGATAGCCACACTGATTTCCGATTCATGAGACTCATAGACGCTGCGTGGTATCACACTGATCATATCTATTTCACGGAATTTTATGATCGCCTCACTTTTACTAAGCTCACCAGCTTCGAAGCCTTTCACATACTTAATATTTTCTTTAATAACGGCGTAGTATTCCGGCAGTTTTTCCTTCGTATAAAGCAATTTAACCATCTCTATCTTCTGCTTTTCATCTATCACTCCGTCATGCCCTGCTAACGCTTCCTTCGATAGCCTGTGGATCTTCTCATCAATAAATAAACCTACTCCACTGCATCGTTTAGGGCCTCCGGTGAATACGAAACAGTTGTATGGGAGGTTGATTAGATCCCGATCCCTATAACACCTTCCCATGCGTTGGAATAAACCGTTTAGATCGGATAACTCCGTAAACAACAGGTCGAAATCAATATCTAAGGATGCCTCCACAATTTGAGTAGCAATCCAGATGCAACTTTCGTGGCTATCCTTGTGCCCCATTTTTAGAATTTGCTTCTCTTTTGTCGCCCTGTCTGTTTTTGTGAAGTGACTGTGAAGAAGATGCACTTGTTGCCCTTCGTCCAGTGGTTTAATCTGATGATATATACTGACGGCTGTTTTTATAGTATTGCAAATCACTAAAATCTTCTTGCCACCATATTTTTGTCTAATGCTCATAATCTCCTCGACGTTAATCGAATTGTCCACGATCTTTAGGCTATGACGAACACGATCATTTGTGAATTCCTTATGTGGCTCGAATTCGATACCTTCCTCTTTAAGTAGATTTTCCAGGAATTCAGGTAGCGTGGCGGTCAAGATAGCAAATTGACCACCCATACGGGTAATATAGTGCAATCCCAGTACAAGATATGCAATTAACTCAGGAGAATACATCTGCACCTCGTCAATAATCACTTTGGAATAGGACAAGGTGACAAGTTTTTGTTCGAAACCTCTGTATCGAAAAACAAAGTTAAACAGTTGATCCAAGGTGCAAATCGTTAACGGCAAGGAAAGCTGTTTGGTTTTTGCTTCGTAGGTACTTATGTCCTGCTCTCCGCTCTCTGACTTGCTTTGCTCAAGGTAGCGAATAAAGGTATCCGAATGAAGCAATCCGACTCGCTCTTCCTTGTTGTCCACCACGATCCGATCTATGATTCGATCATAGATTGCATTAATGGCACTTTTAAGGGGAAGTGTAAAAAATCCTTTATGGTTCCCTATCCACAATAGTCCGGCTTCAGTCTTGCCCATACCCGTTTGTGCGATCACGATGACATTCTTATTTGAGTTGCTACGCATATATTCTTGCATTTCATTCCAACGAACATCCGGATTAGCACTCTGCCAACCATCCATGACCCTGTCCATCGCTTCTTCTAAAAAGTCATTAATATTCTCGACCGGAATATAGGCACTTGCAGCATAATCCAGCCTATTCAATAGCCCTTTGATCTTAATAGAACGGAAAAATTGGTCTTTTTCTTTTTCATAGATTAATCTTCCGACCTGGAAATACCTCTGGTTTATTTCCCTCGGTATAATACACTTCTTCGGGAGCTTGTCATACGCAAATCGTTCAAATGGAATACTTAAACCCGCGAATTCTTTCTCAATATCAGCATTTGATTCAGGTAATTTTCGATCATGATGATAGGCTACTGCCTGAAATAAGAGCTTAATATCCTCATTGTTATAACCCATATTTTTCAGTTCTTTATAATTAATAAAAGCTAAGCTCAAAAGACCATGCGGGATTTCGTCGTTATAACGTCTCCCTACGGGTTTCATTTTTTCTTGAAATTTTATGTTTAATTTCCCTAAGTCATTGTAAATACAGGCTTTCTCAAGTATATCCCAGTCATCCCACTCTTTTTCTTTTAGCAGCTCTGGATAATGAGTCTTCAATAGTACCAAATTAGACAATAAGGAATTGGTATGTGTCTGAATATCTTCCTTGGGGTGTGATTTAGCCAGTGCTAGTTCATCTACATCATAAGGGAGTTCACCCATGACCAACTGATCAACCTCCTAAGCTATGAAAGCTACAATATTATCTTCATCCACCATAAAGACCCCCTCGGAAAAAGCCGTTACACTACTATAAAGTACATCAATTTTGTTCCAGCGTCTGAAAATTTTCGGGACTTTCTCACTCCCACAATTGACTAGTTCATAGTTTTTGGTCAACTTATATCTTGTCCCTGGCCTAGATATCCCTTGTAGATTGTGAGTTGGTGATACATCTCCTGCTTTAACTATGCCATAGGGAACATAAGCGTAGTAATCATTAAGTGCCTGTATTTGGTCCTCTAATACTGTCTCAGTCAAGGTAACAATTTTTACTTCATCAATGGTTACCAAGTCCTCCCTCCGTCCCAACGACGGATATTCTTTGGGTTGGAAAAGAGCTGCGTATATTTCTTCAACGAGAGTTTGGTCATCAGGTGCGATGTGGAGCAAAAGCTCCACATCCACTAACAGCTCTGCTGTAGCCACGCCTTGTCCTACTCCATATTCGCCCACTTTCAACTGGTGTCGTAAAGTATCATATGTCATCCCGTTTTTAAACTCGTAGCGAGTGTACAAATCATTGACTTTGGAAAAGTGTTTTCCCTGCACGCTTACCTGCATTGGCTTGTATTCTGTGTAACCACATAAACTGTGCACCATACCGATAACCGTTGAAAATGGGGGCAAAGGATAGGTCTCTTTAAGTTGAAAGCTAGTAGGCTTCTTGTAATTCACCAGGTTCTGTCGCAAGCGTACTCTAATTGCTTTCATAATACAGATCCACATTTTTCTTTAATGTTGAAAAAAGTTCGGGCATCGTCAGAGCCTGTAATTGTTCCTTTAACTCTGCTGTATTGTCAAAAACCTTGCTTACTACGCCACAATACGTATCATCCTTAATATTTTCGAACAAAACCCCTTGAATTTCATCAATATCAATACAGTTGTCTATGATGCTGACGACATTTTGAAATACGGGATTTTTGATATCGTAAACTCCCCCAATTGCGAACAGTGGCTTCAAGTCCTCTCGGCGACCACGAATATCGCGATACAGCAGAGCTATCGTGTCTAACAGGCGTTTAACCCTACGGGCACGCTCCTTCTTATCCAAACTAATGCCATACACCTCATCCTCACCAATCTGGTCAAGATCAGCAGTAATCGTATAACGGTATAAGGAGCGATGAATTTCAGCCTGCGCTATATTCATGTTTTCTTTGATCTTATCGGCCTGCCCCTTGTTGGTAAGAAAGTCTAAATCACCCTTATAACTTTCTAAAGAGATAGCATTTGAAAGCCGGACCTTAGCACTGCGTTTTTTCCCACCCGTACCTTCTTTAGTCTTTAGGTAGCCAAAAAAATCAATCTCAGGATATTTATCAATTGTCGCTGCATCACTGAACTGAACAACCTTCTTCTCGCCCTTACCCTCTGCTTTAACTGGCGCCAAATCTTCGCCCAACTGTTCGGCTATGTTATGCCGAATGGCCTGCCTTGAAATATAGGTATATTGATCCCCCTGTCCTCTGGATAGTTTTTTTAAAGAGGCTACATTACCGACACTTTCTCCGTAGTTAGCACTTTCCGCCTGAAAGATCATGGTTAAGGTCAAACCTTTACTTTTCATTTTCCTTCCCCCTCGTATAATCAAAATTTTCCTCAGTGTTTAATTTCATATTTTCTCCCTCGATTAACCCTGCGACAAAGGCATAGCCCATCGTGCTAAACTCTTTTTCCTGCCCCAAGGCATCTGTCATGACTTTCGGTACCTGATCTTTTACATAAAGATAGCAATTAAGTACAACGTCCATTTCCAGAGTTTGAAGTCTTTAACGCATTAAGTAATCGATAGCAAATACCAGGGAGCTTATTATTTGCATTTTTAACAAAGTATTTCACTCGCAGGGACTCTCCCGCATTTTTAGCGTTTTTCACGATGTAATAATATTCCTTATCCATGTCCATCCCTCCCAAACTTTGATAAATGTCTTGGTTGATCGTTAATAAATGCCTAACATGTGTCCCATTGAAGTAGCATTTCAACGGGTTAGAGAGTTTGTAATGAAGCATTTTGTGGATCAGGGTAAATAAATTTTGGCTGTTGAAAATCCTGTCAATCACCTCATCGAAAACACGAAATGTCAACTTATTCTCGATGAACGAAGACTTTATAAGACTGTTTAAACGCTTTTCATGTTCTACTATTAACTTTAGCATACGCCTAGATAAAATATTGAAGCGATATTTAGCATTTTCATACCGGATAACTTGTACATCTACAAACTGGTATTTAGTTGCTTTAGTTTCGTTTTCATGGAGCGCTCTCACTAAAGCATAGTAAGCTGAATGACTTTCGCCAGACTGCAGAATCTCTGTTTTTATCTTGTTGTTAATCTTCAGAGCATCGTGCAAATCTATATTTGCGTTAACGTATAGACCTTGTGCGCCAACATAGGTCATTCCTGCTGGTAAACAGCTGTATATCAATTTACACACCGGGCATAAGGCAACATCATTTTCAAAGTTCCAGACGTGTGAAGACTTTTTATTCACATCAAATCCAGTTCCATTTAGAAAACCCATGGAGTTGTTCATATTTTTCATGGGGCCATCACAAGTAAAACATTGAAACCGATACTTTCCTTTGTCACTTTTAATATAATTGACGGCTGCATCCACAAACTCAGTCTTATAGTCCGTGTAGACGTCTTTCTCCTTTGTCTGAGGGTTCAGAAAACAGACGCCATTCCAAGCATTTTTAATGACTGAGTAAATAACATTTTTGGCACGTATATACCGGCGACCACTGGGACAATCGCAATAATCAATAACCTGTCGTAAAATACCAATAACCTGTTTCACAGTATTCACTATATCAGATTTTCCCTTGTCAAACTCCACCTGCGTTTTAGGTTCCTTGATCTTTTCCAACTCTTTTTTTATAGAGAGGATATCTACCTCTGAATCCATCAAACTATAAGCAGCCTTGTAACTGGCACTTTCAATAAAATATTTGACGTCTTTAATATAGGTATTTAATCCTTTAAGTGAAAGTAGATCAAAGTTGTCAAAATCGTTTTCTTCATAAGCGAAAATCTTGTCCTTGAAAGTCACTATCCTGCTCCAAGATAATGTTTTTTTATAAGTTCGAATTAGATATTCAAAATACTTTTCCTCAAATCCTTCTAGGACATCTTCTTCAAACTTAACCGTATCATTAACAATAGTAACATTTTCTTCTCCAATAATATTGATAAACCCTGTCAAGGCTGCGTTCCACTGCCAGTCACCCAGCGTGAACTGTAACGTTTCATCGCTCAATTTTTCATCCCCCCTCTCACACAATGTCTACACATCCGAACGACATTGCTCGTCGACTACCAATCCCTGATTTATACAAGTAGTCGAGTAAATACATTTCGCCCTCTAACACGAAGCTACCTATTGTACAAGCGATATAGATAGAGTAACTTTTCACGACCGTCTTTCTAAGGTCAATCGACTTGATCTTAAGCGCTTCAATATCACCACTAACATCTCGTCGGAAAACATTTTGAAGCTCTGTGGTCAGGTTTCGCTTCCAAACTCTTTCAAAGTCGTCATCCTCAAAAGTCAAATACCAATCTTTACCCTCTTTTTCATCGTGGTCACGAATAACTAGTGGTGAAAGAATCTTGAAATGAACGACATTAGTTGAAATGGTTACTTCCTCTGTTTTGGTTATTAAAACAGCTTTTAACTCATTCCCACTGTCCGCTAGGGGAAGCCATCTGTTGAGCCGCGCCATAAGAGCGTTGACTAGATGTATCCCTAACAGCACATCTCGGGTTGCAAATGTGGCCTGCAGTCGTTTGCTGTGAAGCAAGACTTGATCTTTGGTGATAATAACTTTTGGCATAAAGTAGATGCTAAGACAGAATGCTTTAGAACTATGTCCCGTACCATATAGAGTTTCATATAGGTCGTGGTTGTACTCGTCGATAGCGCCCTTCAAGTAGGATAAAAACTTACGTCGATAGTCGATGGGCAGTTGTTCATTTCTGGTCTCAAATTCGATCTTGATACGCATATTTTCACCTCCCTCATTTAAAGCTTAAATTCCATAATGGTTAGATTAGTTAGAAATATGATTTAGTTTACATTTCACTAATGATTAGATTAGCCGTCGCTTATTAGTATATAACCATAAATAATATTACTAAGCATTAGCTTAATTACAATAATCTCCACTCTTTGTCCCGTTGTCAATGATCAGTTAACTAATTGACGAAATTTTCCTACTATTAGATTAATCCTTCTCCACCGCTCAATATATAGTTTACAACAACCTGTAGACAAAATTTTGTTGCAGCTGGTTAGATTATATGGATTCGCTCACATAAAAGGGTACCGCCAAAGGTACCCTTATCGATCTACGTTCACTTCGATGAACCATATACAAAATATGGATTTGTGAAGTTCAACCTGTCCATCGTACTTGCACAAACTAAGAATAATGGGAGTTTAAGGAAACAGGCACGAATGTCTATAATGGGACGTTGAAAATTAATAAAAAATAGTTTGCTAACGGCAAATTGGCAAAGAATTAATAAGTTAGTTTTTGATAAGTTTACGTAAATGCTGCTTATTGGACCACACCGTGGAGACAACTGATTGGGTTTTAAGCGGAAAATAAAAATCGGTCCTGGGCTTTAACGGCCTGGGATTTAATTCTGCAGCATTAAGTCTATGTGAGATTAAGAGGGTACGACATTTCTTGGACGGAGGTCAGATAGTATTCATTTTACCCTAATCAAAATTACGGGACATATTTCGAAAAAAGAGGTTGACAATAAACGCCTACGGATGTAAGCTTGATCATATCAAGATTACAAGCGTAGGCGGGTGAAGAAAATGCAAAACATTCCACAAATATCCGATGCTGAATGGGTGGTAATGAAAGTACTATGGAAACAGTCTCCTCTCGGTTCTGGTGATGTCATTAATGAACTGAAGGGGACAACTGACTGGAAACCAAAAACGATTAAAACGTTGCTCAGTCGATTGGTTATCAAAAACGCCTTATCTTATGATGTTGGAAGCCGAGGATATTTATACTATCCTTTAGTTCCTGAAAACGAATGTGCCAAAGAAGAAGCGAGGTCATTCTTAGGCCGTGTTTATAATGGTTCTCTTAATTTACTCGTTAAAAACTTTATCGAAAACAAAGAGCTATCGGTAGAAGAAATAGAGGAGCTTAAGAAACTCTTAGAAGATAAATAATCCGGGCAGGGGTGATTTTATGGAATTAGAGTTAGTCTTCAACTGGGTTATTAAATCGTCAATGATGGCTAGTATTTTAGCAGTCCTAATTTTGCTGGTTAAATATGCACTGGGAAATAAGCTAAATGTAAAATGGCAATATGCAATTTGGATGCTGCTGATCATTCGATTACTAATACCTTACGATATTCAAAGCCCTTGGAGCATTTACAACTTAATACCGAACAATTCGATCATAAGTCCGATTGTTGATCAAATTAGGATACCAGATAGCAATGCTCAAATCGACAATATATCCGGAAAAGATATTCAGTTAACGAATGACCAATCTAGCAAACAAAGTAGTACAAAACCGGAAGAACCTATTGCTAAGGATTTGTCTATCGGCTGGATAGTAGCAATGCTATGGTTAGCCGGAGCTTTTATTTTAGCGATTCTGACCATTGCTACAAACCTCCGATTCTATTTCAAAGTAAGACGAGAACCTTCTGTAATAGACGCACGGATGTCTAAACTCATGCAAGAATGTACAAGTGAAATGGGTATCAGAAGAAACCTTCCGATAATAATTACGAATCGTATAGATTCCCCTTGTCTTTACGGAATAGTTAGTCCCAAACTTCTTCTTCCTCTACCCTTGGTCAATCGACTTAATGATGAAAACATTCGACATATTTTCATCCATGAACTATCTCATTATAAAAGGAAAGATATACTTATTAATTGGCTGGCCGTTGCCGCACAGATAGTCCATTGGTTTAATCCATTAATTTGGTACTCTTTTACTAGAATGCGTGAAGACTGCGAGTTAGCTTGTGATGCCGATACCTTATGCTCTTTAATGCCAGAAGAGTATCAAAGCTACGGACTATCCATCATAAGTTTAGTAACCCCTTCCCAATCGCCATGGCTTCCAGGAACAACCGGTTTCTTTGGGAACAAAAACAATTTCCAAATTAAGAGGAGAATCAAAATGATTAAATTTTTCAAGAAGCCTACTTTAAAATGGACTTTGACGGCAGTCGTTATATTCATTAGTTTAGGCTTGGTAGGTTTCACAAACCCAATATCAAGTGCAAATCCCAATTCCAGTGCATCTCAGGGAATCAGCGGTGGACAAGTGATTGGACTTACCAGAGATACAAGTTTGGGAATTACAATAGAGGATATTACTGGCCCAAGCTATAAAGGCAAGGTGATGCTAATAAAGGATCCGAAACTAGTCAAATTGGCAGTAACCAAAGATATGGGTGTCACGGGAGAACGGGTCAGCGATCTTGTTAAAGATATGGGAGCCATTGCCGGAATTAATGCCGGCGGTTTCTATGACCCGAACGGTAAAGGGAACGGAGCTTTTCCAGAAGGGTTAACGATGCATGATGGAAAACTAGTCCATAACAACATGGGAGACAAGGCTGTCAACATTGTCGGATTTAATGATCAGGGAAAACTAGTGATCGGTAACATGACGGCGAAGCAATTGGTAGAGAAAAACATGCGTGAAGTCGTTACCTTCGGGCCTAATCTTATTGTGGAGGGCAAATCCGTAATTTCAGGAGATGGTGGCTGGGGAATAGCCCCTAGGACAGGTATTGGGCAAATGGCGGACGGAACGGTTATTTTCGTAGTCATTGACGGACGCCAACCCACTTGGAGTATCGGGGCGACCTTAAGGGACCTCACGAAGGTCTTTGTTGATTATCATGCGGTGAATGCAGTCAATCTCGATGGGGGCTCTTCTTCAGAAATGGTCTATCAGGGCAAAGTCTTGAATCAGATTCCGAACATTTTTGGTGAACGCTATATTCCCACCGCCTTTGTAGTTACCTCTTAAGGTAACACAATGGGCTCTTTCTTGAACGAATAAAGTCAAATAGTATAAGAAAAGGTGGATAGATTAGCCTATAATTTATCCACCTTTTCTAGATACGTATTAGAACCTCATAGAGGGTAACGATTATTTTTAAACCATAAATTAATGGAGGTATTATGAGGAAACTACGAAAAATACGCCTGAAGATGATTCTTGTTTTTTTTCTATTCAATCTTATTTTTGATGTAGTGCTTGCTCCTTTTATCATTTTCTGGGGACCATTTGAAGCAATACAAACGTTGGCGGTAGGTTCCGTTCTTACGTCGCGTCATCCACAGGTTGTTAAGGCATTTCTCTCCGATGAACAAATTAGCGAAATAGTGAACAAATATGATAATACTGACATGCCCTCCGATAGCCCAATTAAACGTGTTGTATCTGATGTATCTGCAGGCATCACGATTGAAGATATTAAAGGTAAGGCATTTATAGGCAAAGTAATGCTAATAAAGAATCCGAAACGGATAAAAGTAGCTGTGACAAAAGAATTGGAGATCTCAGGCGAACGAGTAAGTGACTTCGTTAAAGACACAGGAGCTATTGCTGGAATAAATGGTGGAGGATTTTATGATCCTAATGGTGCAGGAAACGGAGCTTTTCCTGACGGATTAACTGTCCATAATGGAGAAATCGTACATAACAATGTCGGCAACAAGAGTACTGACATTGTGGCACTTGATAAGGACGGTAAACTGATCGTTGGGCAACTAACGGCCGATGACGTTAAAAAGAAAAACATTCAGGAGGCGGTATCGTTCTTACCAACCTTAATACAGGACGGGACAAGGGGTGCATTTCAAGACTCGGTTTGGGGAGTTGCACCACGTACTGCCATAGGACAGAAAGAAGATGGCACGATTATTCTGGTCGTAATCGATGGTCGACAACTCACCAGTCTTGGCGCAAAAATGAGCGACCTCTATAATATTTTCAAAGATTATAATGCGATTAATGCGGCCAATCTGGATGGTGGCTCTTCAACAGAACTCTATTATAACGGAAAAGTGATTAATAAACTCTGGAATTGGGCTGGTGAACGTTACCTGCCGACGGCTTTCGTGGTCATGCCAGAATCGTCATCAATGTAAATGGACAAAGAGGTTACCGTTGAAAAGGAGAATTACGCATGAAGAAGAAACTGCGTATCCTATTAGCCTGGATATTAGTTGCACTCGTATTTCAATTAGGAGGGTACTCCCTTTTGAACAACCAACTTCAAAAAGTTATGGGACCATCGGGGGTAGATCGTGAACCACCGATCACGCCCCAGCTCAAAGCAACCATCCCAGGGTCTGACCTTACTAATATTCAGGTTTCTTACGCCAAGGATTATTTGGCTTATTCGGAAAATGCTACACTTAAAATCTTCAACCTTAAAAAGGGAAATGTTGTTTTCGAGAAGAAATCGCCCTCTTCAACGGATAAGACCTTAGGGGGTCTTACCTACCAATGGCTGCCTGATCGAAATATTTTACTCTATTTTTACGCCAAGAAAAACCCCAATGAGGTAACGACCGTTAAAGTGTACCCGCCTAAGCTTAAGATGTCACCCACTGTTGAGCCGCAAGCAGAAGACCCTATCCACCCAAAGATCGTGCCCAAAGAAGTTCCCGTAGAGCCTAGGCTTGAAAAACGTTATGGAAGCCCACAAATTACCGAACTGTATTCGCTTGAACTCCCGAATAGTGATGAAGATACCAAACCAGAAGATAGCTTAAATACCTTTGATCCACCGAGTGGTGGTGAAAAGATTTCAGAAGGTGGTAAAATTGAACAATTTATTGTCGCGACCTCGACCAATTTGATGTACTTAACTGTAAAGAAGGGATCCACTCAATTACTCATGAAAATAGATGTTATGAAAGAGGTAAGTACCCTAAACAAACCAGGAGAGCTTATCGATAATATGGCGACCTCTGATCGGTACGGAACACTTTATTTTGATAGTATAGTAGGGACTAACCATCAGGTCATTGCCTTGGAAGGAACAAATCGTAGGATCATCTCTGATAACTTTGATGATAGAATCTTAGGAATCAGTAAGGGCAAAGTTTATATTGGCCAAGTCGAAAACAATCAACTCGTAAATATAAAAACTACGACTGACCTTATTAAATTGACAAATAACCCTTCTTTGAAAACCGAATGGGAAGGCTCAATTCCCTTTAATGACGATGTACGTTGGCTCATCGGTGCTAAAGGCCAAATAGTTATTTATGATCATAAAACAGCCAATATCATTACAGCCGGTAAACTAGCAGAGGTCAAATTGCAAGGAGATGAGAATTACGTCTCTGTCGATGGCGCAGAGTTGATTCAACTTACCAAGCAAGGATCATCCACTCTTGTGGAATTGCATCCACTTAAGCCATAACAAATTCTTCTTTAACGTTATTCTAGCACCGCATTATCCTACGAATGCCGTCCAACGCTGAATCAGAAGTGGAAGGCATTATACTAATGGGTATAAGAATAACTGGAAGTTAATAGTTTCAAAGATACGTTCAAAATATGGGTCATTAGCTAAGCTTCAGAGGCAAATTCCTGTATTACCTTAAACAACTCTACTCTCAAAACAAGCTTGAATTTCACGGCAGTCAAACATATCTTAACTTTAACCGGGATAAAGAATTTCTTTCTGCTGTTCAGCATTTATACTGTCTATTTTGGAAATAGTATTTCAGAAGGAATGAACAAATAATGGAGGTCAGTTATGAACAATTTAGGACAACAAAATAATCAAGGTACTACAGAACAAGTTCCCTTTGGAGCGGTACAACACAATTTGTCGGATATTTTGCCACTAGCTTCTGAAGTGGGTCACCTTTGGACTAGTTACTTAGCGGAATGTATGTCTGTGTGTTTTCTCAAGTATTATGTGGCTAAATCTAAAGACCCCGATATACACGCTGTTTTACAACGTGCACTTGATGTCTCAAGCCAACGGGTAAGGACTATAGTGGACATTTTTAACTCAATTCATCACCCCATCCCAGAAGCTTATGGTGAAAGGGATGTCGATGTCGATGTCAAACAATTGTTTTCCGAGAGTTTTATGATTAAGTATACTAGATTCATGCATAAATTTATTTTGATCAATTATAGTAATTCATTAAGCGTATCTTCACGCTCTGACGTTCGCAGCTATTTTTCTGAATGCCTAAATACTTCTCAGGAGATACATCAAAAAGCAACGAAGGTATTACAAGCAAAAGGGCTATTGATAAAAGCTCCTAACATTGTGATTCCTGACAGGGTAGACTTTGTTCATAACACAGATTATCTCGGCTCTATTTTGGGTCTAGGAGATCAAAGACCGCTTAATGCTATGGAAATCAGTCATATTGTCGCATTAATGGAGACTAAGCAGTTATTGAAAACCTTGAACTTGGGTTATGGTCAAGTCGTTAAGTCTGAGAAGGTTAAGCGTTTTATATCTCAAGCAAAACAAACTGCTGATAAGCAACTGAAGAAACTAGGTTCTTATTTAGATGACGAAGATTTACCTCAACCAATAATGACATCTGATTTAGTGACGGATTCTACTGAATCTCCACATAGTGATAAATTAATCATGTGTCACGTCACCGTTGTCATAGCGACTATTGTTGCTGAATACGGAATTTCGGCATCAAATACTGCCAGAAAAGATTTGGTTGCTACTTTCGCTAATTTAACAACTGAGATTCTTTCTTTAGCAAAGGACGGAGCAGAATTAATGATTGAAAGCGGATGGTTAGAGAAAATTCCCCAAACATCTAACCGTAAAGAATTAATGAATTAGTCATTCATAACAGCATTAGGGTACAAAGAAGAGGAAGCCGACAGTGTTTTACTGCCAGCTTCCTCTTTTCATGCCCTGCTGTCCTATACTGCGACCACTGCCATTGCTTTGAACTCAGCAATCTTCCTGCACAAAGTGGCTTTAGATATTCCAGTGGCAGAACAGATTTTCCTGATTGACATTGACTGCTCTTTGTAGAGCGTTAGAGCAAAGTCTAACTGTGACCCCCCTTTTCGCGGTCTTCCCATCTTAACCCCTTTTGCTACTGCAACCGCTCGACCCTCATTGCAACGCTGGGCAAGAAGTGACTTTTCAAATTGTGCCATTCCTGCGAATATTGTAAGCATGAAAGAACCTGACGCACTGGTAGTATCCAGCCACGGTTCATTTAGAGACTTAATATAACATCCCTTGGCAGTAATCTCTGCGACTAGCTGTAACATGTCCTGTGTGCTTCTGCTGACCCTTGTTAACTCCTTTACAATTATTTCATCACCTGTCTGTATCTCTGCCAGTAATCTCTGTAACTCTACGCGATCTATTTTAGTTCCAGTGATCTTCTCCTGATATATTCTGTCACATCCTACCTCCTGTAATGCCAATACCTGACGGTCGAGGTGTTGCGACTCAGAACTTACTATTGCGTATCCTATTTTCATTTTCCTCTCCCCTTTCAAATACTGAGATACAGATTGTAGTTTATGCTTTTTTGATAAATCCCTTTAATAATGCCACTTGTAGCCTTTATTTCATGTAGATTACTTTGTAATCGTCTCCGCACTGTGGGGATAATAGTGTGCAAAAGTAACCACAGTTAGAACTAGGATTAGACATGCTACAAGGATACTTGCACCTCTTCTTAATAGCTTAAATAGTGCAGTAAAAGTCAGGCTTGTGCATAGTGCAATCCAACTGCCGTACGCCATAAAAGGAAATGGAGAAGCATCGTGAATTCCAGCTTGTGCTATAAAAAGTAGTGCTGTTATTATAATGACGGCAAGAAATTGCTTTTGTACGCTTACTTTTGCATTGTTTGTGCTGATTACTTTTTTAGAACCAATTGCCATAAATATTAAGGCTACAACTAACACAAATGAAGAAATAATAAAAACTTCAATCCTATTATTGACTATGAAAGAAGGCATACCCATAATGAAAAGGAAGTAACTCAGAATAATCATTTCAGAATTCCTCCTCCAATCTCTATCCTATATCCTATATCTAAGTAATTTGGCAACAAATTCATTCGTTTACTGAATTCAGCTTCCCATTGCAGACAAACCAGTTTATGAATAAGAATAACTGGAAGTTTAAAACACTGTCACTCTATGTTACCCCACTATACTCTGCCGCCCAGATTGGAAATAAGTAGTTTGCCGATAAACGTACCAAGACGACGGTGCGTTTTTTTTAGTTCAAAAAGGTGGGCCGATTCTTAAATTCAGCCATTTCACATATTTACATTGCATTTAATAAGAAAAAATGAGCAACCTATGGTTAAGAAATCATATAGAGTGGTAGAAAAGAAATAGTAAATAGATAATGACTTAGGAGTTGCTGTCTTTGTTACACTTAATATTGGCATTGTTTACCATTTTTGCTACTTGGAAATGGGGAGACTGGAAGAATTGGCATAAGTATCACTCAAGTATGATTTATATTGCAATGGGCAACCTGTTATATGCTTATTTGTACGATGGCCATCATCTATGGCAATATAATGCAGACTTATTAGTATTTAATCATTTCATCGCAGATACATTGACCACATTCATAATACTCCCGTTAACGGCTTTAATATTTTTGACTAAGTACCCAGATACCTTCAAGGGGCAACTGTTCAGGGTTGTCAAATTCATAACCATCTACTTTCTTATTGAAGTTGTTTATGACATGCTTGGAATATTTGGCTATAACTACGGGTGGAATATTTGGTGGTCACTTGCTTGGCTTTTTATGATGTTTCCTATGTTGGTATTACATCATAAAAAGCCTCTAATAGCGTATGGTGCTTCATCAATAGCAGTAATAATAATGCTATTACTATTTCCCGTTAGTTTTAATTGAGGGGTGTAGGCTCATTAATAACGAATATATAAAAGGTATGGAACATGCTTATAATTTAATTTCACAAGCTAATAGTGACATGATTAAACTCTGGCTAAAACATACCTTCCTAACTTGGCAATGGTGGGTTGGTGTAGCCTTAACAATTGTTCCATGGATTTTATGGGCAATAATCAGAAAAAGAGAGAGTTCGAACAGGCTATTGTTTGTAGGTTTTTTTGTCATGGTTATTAGTTCATGGCTTGACCTCATGGGCATATTATTCGGCCTATGGTCTTATTACGATAATGTTGTACCATTCTCTCCTGCATTTCTTCCATGGGATTTTACACTGTTACCTGTCACTATAATGTTCCTCTTACAGATTAAGCCCAAAGTCAGCCCAATTATTAAAGCAATTGCGTTTTCGATATTCAGTTCTTTTGTTGCAGGACCTTTTTTTGTCTGGATAGGCACTTATAACCCTAAACATTGGAAATACATCTATTCATTCCCTATCGTGGTTGTAATTTACCTAGTAAGTGATTGGCTTTCGAAAAGGATACATTTTGAAAAGCTATAAAAATAAGGAGAGGACCTCTTGTAGTAATTAAATATGAGAGGTCTTTTTTATGCCAATGGATGTCCTCTCAGTTAATCTCTTATTAATTTTTAAAATGATTGAAGAAGTATTTTCAAATATTATGGAGAAGGAAATAATTATTATACTAAAGTTCATTGACACTTAAGTGAGGAAGATGGGTGTAGCTTCTATTTGAATGACTTAGTTTTAATCGCCGATGACAACGAAGGAATAAGAAATTTACTCAAAGAGGTATTAACGAGCAAGGGCTATCTGGTTGAAGTAGCCAAAAATGGTGAAGAAGCAATTGAAAGATTCCACAAATGTGTACCTTCAGTTGTTTTACTAGACTCAAAAATGCCTAGGATGAACGGCGTGAAGGTAGCTGAAGAACTAAAAAATTTGTCTCCTGCATTGCCAATAATAATGATTTCTGCTTATTCAGAACAAGAGGATATAAAAATTGCACAACAAAAAGGTCTTATAAATAATCGGCTGACAAAACCTTTTGATATAGACAAAATCATTGAATCCATTCACTTAATAACTCATGCCTCTTAGAAGTGTGCCTAAGCTGCCTATCTCGTTCTCCTAGTTTCCTTGTACAGAGAGAGGTGTCGCCAACATTTCTCGTTGGACGAGGGGGCTCTTTTACGATTGGGTAAGATATGAGAAACCTCAGTCTCTCTAGCTATCTCTAGGGAGGCTTTTTCTTATTAGACGCAGGATATCCTGAATATGGATAACTTCACATTATCCTACTGATGCCGCCCTACACTTATAGAGATGGGGCGGTAGTTATAACTGTAGGGTTTAAGAATAATGGGTAGTTAAAAGTTTCAAAGATACGTTCAAAATATGGGTCATTAGCGAAGTTTAGTTGCCATCCTTTTGATCTTAAAAGAAGCAAATTATTTGGCATTGAGTCCGACCGCCGTGTAACGAAGGGGTCCCGCCAACATTTTAACGAAAATATACGCTAAGACATATTCTACCAATCAGCTTAAAGAAAATGACAGTTTCAATGGTACTGATGGGTAAATAACAACCTTAGCGGACATAAAATAGAGGGCTTGTATAGAACATTAGCGGACAATAACAGGCTTATTCGTCCTGGACAATGTCCACTAATGCAGTTTAGCGGTCATTGGTCAGAATAATTTCCTTATTTTGGCTTAACGTATAAAAAGGTTAAAATGTTGTTCCTACCCCACGAATAGGTTATGCGCGGAGGTGTGGGAGGTCGGCAACTCAAATAATGAGTGGCCTCCTACTGGATTGCATGTGAATAGCTAACTTTTAAATAGAGAAACTAAAAAGATAAATCTATATAGGGGGAACAGAATGAAATACGAAACTTCAAGATTATTAGCAAATCAATCCTATCAACATTGGGTGTATCAAGAACTTTTCTCTTTCGGGTGGTTTATTGAAATTATTGTGCTTGCTGTTGTTTATACAATTTGGCTTAAGTTAGTTGATAAAAGCAAATTAAGAGATTTATTGCTTCTAGGATCGCTATGTGCTGTTGGTTTCCTTATAACCGATATTGTTTTCTTGAGCTTCTTTGGAACAGTAGAGTTCAAAATCCGTCCCTTCCCTTTTGACCCGCCTATATTCATTGTGAGCGTTACAAAAGCCCCAATAGTATATATGCTTGTTCAGCAATATACGTCTTCATGGAAAGGTTACTTACTTTGGGCTAGTATTGGAGCAGCAGTTTTAGCTTTCGTGCTTCTTCCCATATATTCTACACTTGGGATTCTCCAACTTCACAACTGGAATTACTTCTATCAATTTCTGCTTATGCTCACAGGTGGAATATTAGCTAGGGCGGCTTTACTTTGGATTACGGACATTGAACAAAGACATACTACATCGAAATGAGAAATAACATGAACATAACACCTATTTCATAAGTTGGACAGGCACTACGGTATTCGTTGTAAAATTTATCTCTAAATCCTCAGACAGTTAAACTTGCCACATTACCTGTCGCAGTTGTGACTGTCTGAAACGTTATCTGGTTCGTTAAACTCCCATTTAGTGAACTTCTAATTATCCTACTTTGGCGATGTAATGAAAACAGCTAGAAAAGCCAGATAATATTAACAAGCGAAAACAGGTAAATTAACTCTCAAGGGAGAATTTGGACTAAAATGGAGAAATTAACTTTCAGCTACTTAACGGAATGTTGATTATCGGAGCCAAGGATCAAAATAAAGGTAAATTATTCATGGCGGCGAAATGATTTAGATGTGTCTAAAGGTTCTTTATACGAACTAGTTCGTATGAAGTCTATTTTGAGTACATTTAACGAAGTTCGTTAAATATCTGTTATACGCCATCTAGGTCACTATATTTGTAGCAGATTGTTTTGCAGAAATCCAAAAATGGTGAGTTGTGACACACTGATCAAGACATACCCAAACTACTTGAATGACGTGTTATAATCCCTTTTTGTGGAAAGGAGTGTATTCAATGAATGGCTTTGTATCTCATATTATTACTAGTATCATTGTGGTTCCCTTGGCGTTTTTAGCGGGTTATAAACTTAAGCAATATGTGCCACAAGAACGAAGATTATTTGTTGGGTCTGCAATTGTATTATCCGTCATAATACTTGGATTTGCCATAGTCCTTGGATTTTCAATGATCTCTAGACCAGCTACATCGGTAGCGATGTCGGCTGCAATGGGTTTCCCACTTGGAATGGCATTACCCCCACATAATAATTCAACCAGGAAAAATGTAACCAGTAAAAAATAAATCCAACCTGTGGCGGGTAAGAATTTGTGAAAGTTCAAGTCAATCGACGGCGTATAACAAGGGATTCCCAACACTTTGCCAATATGAAAGCGGTATGGCGCGTCGGGAATCCCCAGAACGTTATGAGACATCTAGGTCTTGTTTCTTCAGGTTAAAGTATAGGGGTAGATTTGCATAAAGATTAAAAGATGATCTAAGGATTTAAAGAGATGGAGGTAGACAGGGATGTTTGTTTTTCCAGCGTTTATGACCCCGGGAACTACTATTATTGGCGTGCTCTTACCTTTCATTGTGATCCCAGTTGTTTTGATAGCTTTCGTGGTATGGCATGTGCGAAAACTGAACAGTATGGATAGAACTCTTCGGGAGATTCTTGAAAAGTTGAAAAACAATTGAGATGTGTTCTTTGTGAAGAGTTGTTAATAATTAGAAGGGCACCATTCAGTAATTGCTTTCACTAACTTGTTTTTTGGAAGGGGAGTGGAAAAAGCAGCTATGTTTAGTAGAAAAGAGATAATTAATGCGATTAATAATTGTTTGAATGAGAATGATCAAAAAATAATTAGTGATAGGTTTGGTGTCAGTCAAGAAAAATCATACATTGAAAGAGATTAATTGATCTATTAACACTACATGTGAACAATATATCGATATTGAAAAGAAGGTTTTGACGTACTTGAAAGGGTTGTCTGGGTAATCTTTGCCGACGTCTCATAACAAGGTGTTCCCGTAACTTAGCCAATATGAATGTAGTATGGCGCTACGGGAACACCAAATACGTTAAGTGAAATGTCCCTGTCGGAGAAGGTTTAATGAGTATAAAAGACATTTGAATCAGGGCCATTATTTGAGGTCTTCCCAAAAGGTAGTTTCGCTTATTCGGAGTTGCTTTTGTCGGATTCTTTCCCATATAATCTTAGGAATTTCTTTACTGACGGCATGGCTTATTTTCGTTCTTAGGACAGTCCCATCACTCAGCACTTTTTCATAATACCAATGGTCAGTATTACGAAGCATCACCCAACCATTTTTATCGCAATAGCGTTTTAAATCTCCAAATTTAGGTGCCATATTTATAGACCAAAGAGTGCAAGAATCTCTTTATCATTGTCACAAAGCAAGACTTTTAAAACATATGGGAAGTGAGATTTTCGGTTAGGTGCTTGAAGGAAAAGCTGGGAGCGATCCATATAATCTTGGGCATAAAATTTAAGGTCTTCAAGCAAATCACTAAAGGCTAAATCTAATGTCAAATTATTTGCGTACATTTCCAGAGAATCTAAGGCAAGCGTAATCGAACCATCATCTTCCTTAATGATTTCAGGGTTTAGTTTGTAATCGACTAAGACCATCTTTAGTTGATCAACTCTTAGCAAAGCGACTTGTTCTGTCTGTTTTCTTTTTATAATTGTAGGGTTAAAAGAGTTAAAGACAGAATCATAAAGCGTAGAAAATTGGTTTCTAGCTTCAGTAAACTGTAGTTCAGATAGCATTGTCATTCCTCCCTCACCTCCAATATATCATATGATGTACATAGTGTATAGTATGACCATTATGTACATTATGCATGAATTTGGGGAGGGGACACTTCACTTAACTTCTAGAGATTTATGAGGGTCCTAGATAGAGAAAAAGCCATTGATTAAAAATCAATAGCTAAAAGGAAAGTAATAATTTGATGCAGAATATAGACCCTCAACTTTAGATTTATTACCGTCCTTATAATCCTTCCAAGAAAAACTAACCGATTGACCGTCAAACGCCAGAATTCTAGAGTTACTAATAGCTACTCTGTGAGTATAGCGTCCCAGATAACGTACAACATGCCCCGGGGATTTAAACGGTTTCTTACAAAAGACAACCCAATTCTTGTCATATAAATTGCTGACAAGTGCAAGGAAATTGCTTCTTAACGCAAGTTTGGTAGCCTCGTTAAAGCAAGCAATTTCCCCATTATCATAGGCCTGTTTTAGAAGGTCGAGGAACTTACCTCTGAACTTCTTCGAAATAACTTTAACCGGAATAAAGAACTTCTTACGAGAACGGACAAAGCGAAGACCATCATTGGAAAGCCCTCCTCCAGGGACGATACAATGCACATGGGGATGAAAGGCCAGATTCTGTCCCCAAGTATGGAGGACCGAAGTAACGCCAATTGTGGCCCCGAGATATTTAGGGTCTTTAGCCAGCTCCATTAGCGTATGGCCTGCTGATTTAATTAGGATGGAATAAATAAGCTTCTGATTTTGCAAAACAAGGGGTATTTAGTTCATGAGGGATCGTAAAAACGACGTGGAAATAACCGACGGGTAGAAGTTTGGACATCTGAGCCTCAACCCATTCCTGTTGAACAGAATGTTGGCATTTGGGACAATTTCTATTGCGACAAGAATTAAAGGAAACCTCCTTAACGCCACATTCTGTGCAAACCTGGGCATGGGAACCAAGAGTAGAGGTTCTGCAATTTCGAATCATATGAAAGGCTTTGGCCTGAACTGGAGAGAGACGCTTAAGGCGAACCTGTTTAAAAATATGAACAAAGGTAGAATGTGTTAATATCATTTATTCGATAATGGGAAGCTATTTACTGCTTCCCATTATTCTTAATAATGGATTAAAGAAGTTACAAAATCTCAAGTGACTTCAAAAGCATCTACATACTCAGATTAGCGGAAGAACCAGTTGAGCCATCTTCAGGCTAAAACTAAACCACCTTCACGCATGGTAAACCAGTCTGAGGTTGAAACGAACTTTATTTCTAGTGCAATTGATTTCTTCTGAAAATACACAATGGTATAAGAATAATGCGTCTGCCTCCCGAATGGTCAGTCGACAAACTCTGAATTTGTGCCATCTATGCGCGGACTTAAACATCTAAGTATGAATCAATCACTTTCCAAGCGATACTTCCGTTATTTATATCGTACCTTAATAGCATATATCCTGAAATATGTCCATCTTGAAAATAGGCGAATACCCACCTGTTTGTAAGAACGTGTATGTCGTTGTCACCATAAAACCCCATTGTGCCTCCTAAAATGCCTTTGTAGGGAATCAACTCGGTATGCATCTTGAGGTCTTCAACGATGTCTTTCAGTTGGCCAGTAAATCCTTTACGCTTTAATTCCAGTATCGTTGTCTTGTCATAATTGGCTAGTTCTAATTTCTCAATATCGCCCTTCAATCCCTCTACCTGAGTGGCATAATCTCTATTTTCTTGCTGTAATTTGGTATTGTCATCAGATAAACTAGTCTTCTTTTGCTCAATGTTGCTTAACTTAGTTTGATATTGAAGAACAACGAATAAGGAGACGGCTAAAATTATCCCCAATGAACCAATCCATATGATTCGCTCTTTATTTTTCACTCCCCATCCCCTTCTTAAGTTAATCTTATGTACAAAATATCTGCCAACTTACGTTCTAAAGTTTGAAACGCATTTTAAGAATAATGTGAAGTAAATTTATAATCACTTAATAAATATCTAGCGTCCTCTCCGAAGCCTAACCTTCAAAATTTCAATTTACTTTTCCTTTGAACTTTTAGTAAAGTGCTATGAAAACCATCATCATTTTGGAATTCAAACCTTCCATCTTTAATCAAATGATTCAACAATTCTTCCTCACTAAAGGTTAGATATCCCTCAACAATTAATTGACAATATACATCATCCAAACTTCTTGCTTTCCTTTTACCTTTTACCTTTTAGATAATCGTAACAAAAATCTGAAACTTCATCGTTCAATCTTTTAACTTCTGGCGCTGAAACCCATTTAAAGTCTCTTTCACTTTTTCCCAATGCAAACAAGGCGTCTAAAATTGAATACTCTATATCACCATAATCTGGATTTTTTCTATACAACGGTGTGAAATAATCAATTGCTTTTTCGTACTCTTTACATAAAATATATGCCTCTCCCAATCGCCATTGTGCGTAGACATCCGCAGGGTGACTCTTCGCAACTTCTTGTCTAAGGCTTTTTAATCCTTTGTAATCCCTTTTGCTGATGAGTCTATAGTCATCTTCCCAATCTTCAAATCCATTCATGTCAGTATCATCATCGAGCTTTTTTCTTCGATTATTAATGTCAATAATCTTGCTGTCTTTATCCAAATAGATCACCTTCATGTAATTGACAATTAAATTGTTTTTAACTTCAAAGCCTCAATTAGTGAGCCAAGGATGCCGAACGGCTATAACAAGGCACAGTCTTTCCGATAACGTCTGGGCATTACCGCAGCGTCACAACCACATGCATATTGGCAATGTTGCGGTATGCCTTGTTATGTAAAGTCGCGCGCGCCCCCCAATAGAGAGGCCGACAGGACGTCGGCCCCTTGATCAAATTCCCCCATATCCATATCCCCATCCTTGAATATACCATGGAGATTTGTTGTCTTCCCTAATTAAATCAAAACGCCATTGAATTTCTCCACTTTGTGAGGGAACCTTTGTATTATCATACTTAACGTCGTAAAGAGCATATACTACGGCTATATTATCAGCCGTCAGACCTATTTCATTTGCTTTTTCACATTTTAATATACTGTGCTTATAACCTGTGTCTGTCTCATAATGAATATCTAAAATCTTAAAACTGATAACCCAAAAATCCCCACTCATCTCTCTAGAGAATCCTCTTTGTGTTTCAGGTGTAAGAGTCGATAACCAAGTATCATAATCGTTTTCCCTTTTTGCTACAAGATATTCTTTGACAACGCTTATAGCAGTTGGATTATTATTGGTTTTTTCGTCATTCAAATAAAAATTAAGTTCATCACCATAATCAAAATTCTCTTGATTAATAGTCTCTGTCTTAACTTCCGGTTTCTGAAGGGCTTCCTTAATAATCTCTTTATAAGTTTTACCTGAGCTGTTAACAACCCATCTTTGGACATCCTGCTCATTGTATCCTCTTGCGACCAAGTTAGGGATTAGCTCGGTGTTAGGAAATATGAAGTCAATTTCCTCAGGCGATAGTTGAAGCATTTCCTCATATTCATATCCGAGATTACCGAGTATCACGCTCATGTCTGTATCAATTCCCAGTTTTTCGAGTTCAGTTCTTTGCTCCTCATTTGGATCAAACCCTCCCCCATCCAAATGTGTTCCCGGAGCAAAGATTCGTCTCAACTTATCTGAGGAGAGGTTCAGTATTTCCTCCTCGCCATAACCAAGATTACCGAGAGTTTTTAGCATTATTTCATTGATTCCTTTTGCATTGGCCTTGTTAAGAAAATCCTTATAAGTCTCTGCAGTAGCTATATTGTAAATGTCACCAATATCATCGAGTGATTCCATATCATCCGTGTTGGCATAAGAGACCGGCCTGCTGTTATTCATCATGGTCTTAACATCAACAAATAATAATGCTTTATTATCCTGATTATAGAGGAGCATAGCATATGATTTTGCTTCATGTGCTTCGTTCCGAAGTATAAGGTTATATGTGTATCCCGCAGCTTTTCTTTGCTCATTGTCCAAAAAAGATTTTTTTTGCTCCGGGCTTAGTTTCTTAACTTTAATTTTTGATAGTTTTTCGATCACTGTATCAATAACTTTTTGGTCCCTTACAAGAATAGTTTTATCCGGTCTCTCAATAATCATTTCTGTTATTTTACTCTGATCCAAGGGGTTAATATCAACTGTAGTTTTAACTATGGCTTCTCTGCTGCAAGCTAATAATGTTAATGAAATCAAAACAACTAGTATTAGCTTGATGAGAAACTTTCCTATTTTCACTTCCCCACGCTCCTCTTTTTACGAATACTATGTACCTATAGATATAAATTCAAAGTCTTACCTTTACAATCCGCGCCAGGACGGCGCGGCCTTTGCAACCAATTTCATTTGATGTTTTTTTACGATAGCAATTTGATGCGGTTGCAATTACAGGTGATTTAGTTGATAAGAGTAAACCAAATATGGAACCAGCAATGTTATTAGTGAAAGGGTTGCCATCTAAACCTGTATTTTTTGTTCCTGGAAATTATGAGTGGTGGACAAACTACCAAATCAAATCTCCATTGGAAGACCAGGGAGTACATATACTAGAAAATGGGCATTTCAAATATAACATAGGCAATTCTCATATCTGGATAATGGGTGTCGACGACCCATATCTAGGAAGAGATCAGTTAGATATTGCATTTGCAGGTGTCACGGATTCTATACCTAAGGTTTTATTAGCACATGCTCCTAACATATTTTCTAAAGCTATTAAAGACAATATCGATTTAGTTTTAGTGGGACATACGCATGGTGGACAAGTCAGACTTCCTGTGGTTGGTGCAGTGGTAGCACCAGGGCAAGAGCTTTTCCCGGAGTATGATTACGGCCAATTTACTTCCGGTTCTACGAATATGATTATAAATGGTGGTTTAGGAGAAAGTGTTTTACCAATAAGGTTTTACAATAGACCGGAAATTGTACTGGTAACATTAGTTTCCTCTTGTTAGCATTTGGGGAGGCGTAACGACATATAATCCCGTTTGCAGAAATGTTCAGAGGAATTCCCCTGAATCATTTTTCATTTGCGTATATGATAAGACATTTGGAATCGAACCTTGTTGGGAATATTCTGTTGCTACTCCCTTTAGGTTTCTTCTTACCAACGCTTTGGACTAAGTTCAGGTCATTTAAAAAAACATTGTTAATCGGCATTCTTAGTTCATTGTCAATCGAGACTGCACAATACATATTGGCATCTAAAAGATATTTCTTCATGCGTCACCCCCGAAGCCCAGACGTGTCGCAAATTCTGAAAAGGTCTTCCCTCTGATTCCGGTAAGTCTATACGCTTCGCTATATAGAAGCTTTCCTTCTATCGTTGCTCTAATTACACTCTCTCCAAAACGGCGGCCAATTCTATAATTTTGAGACGCATAAAAATTTCCACCACTGCTATTATTGTTATTCTCTCTTGCAATGCGATTTTGATAAAATGCAAAGAATTCATCTTTGGTTATTAATGTTAAATCTAATGCTCTACGAGCGGTAACTATTTCACTCACCTTGAAGTGCCGAGCTAATGCTTGAAACCGCTCATTGCTATTTTTAACACTCTGCCATATTTCACGAATTTCTATTTCTGGTACAAGGAATTCTGCTGCAACTAAATTACATGCTTTTTCAATATCATTATTTGCTGCTTGCAAATTTTGCAGATCAAATGCTGCGCTAACTCCAAACCAAATATGCGCCAATTCATGTGCCAAGGTAAACATCTGTGCAGCTTTCCTATCCGCACCATTAATAAAGATTAAAGGGGCGTATTCATCTATGAGTACAAACCCTCGAAACTCATTAACATCTAATTTGCGATGTGTATTGTTTCCAACGACACCATTAACTGATAAAATAATTCCTATTTCCTCAACTGTGTTGAAAAGCATCCGCAAAGCTTCTTGCCATGTATTATATTTAGATGTCCATCCATCTATTAATCCCAGTTCAGCTCTTATTTCTTTTGCGATTTCAATTGGATTACTATTTAGATGTTTTACACCAACAAAATTCAATGGGTGATATCCTTGATCAATTGAGTACTCTCGCATCCACTCTTGACGTCGTTGCATTACTTGTACGGTTTCTAAAAGGTTAGGACTAGTGTTAGATGTTTGATCATCAGTAATTGTCCTATAGTGTGGAATTGGTAATTGCTCAATTAGTGGCTCATTTAGGAAAAAGTATCCAAGAGGAACAGAGGTTGCTTTAGCCAACTTTTCAAGTTGTTTTAAAGTGGGCTGAATCTCATTATTGATCCATTTTTGCAAATTGGGAAAGCTAGCATATATTAAATCGTTTCCTGAGCGATCAGCTGCCCATTTTAAAATCTTTGGGTTAACATCAACTCTTGCCATGGCAATACCTCCTCGGATTTATACTATGATATTATACTAAAACTGCAGATAATTAAAGAGCCTAATAATCTGCAATCTCTGACATAATTTTTTGCAAGTATTCCTCCGAAGCTGGACACTTCGGCTAACTTCTAGAGATTTATGATGGCCCTAGATAGAGAAAAAGCCATTGATTAAAATCAATAGCTAAAAGGAAAGTAATAATTCGATGCAGAATATAGACCCTCATGAATCTCTAGAAGTTATGTAATTAATAACAATAAAGAAGAAGAACTAGCTGAACAAATTGCGTATCCGATAAGTACTGTTTGTTGCATAATGAAATATGACAAAGGTAAATGGGAAAGTTGCGAGAATACAAACCAACGATGATTTTATTTCGAATTATGACCAAATCATTAATGCGAATTTCAAACAAGTAATTAGTGATACTTTTACAAAATATATGTTTGCTAATTATCAAGGGATAATGTTTGGCAAAGGTAAGTACAATCTTCGGATTAGTGAAGTGGTTACTACTGGAGGTACCTCAAAACTGATGATTACTTCTATAAATAACTGATAAATCATTCAGTGAAACAGGAAAGATATAAGGCAAAAGCCTTAAAGCCAGAGAGAAAATGAAATATACCAGAAACTTTCTATTATTCTTATTAGATGAATCAGATTAGCTCGTGAGCGTTTAAGGGACTCCCATCCATGGTCGTCTCTGAATTTGGAGACATGATCCGTCGCCTAACCAGGTGTTACCGTAACTTTGCCAATATGAAAGTAGTATGACGCTACGGTAACACTCGAACCGTTAGACGACACGACTTTGTCATGAGTTTTACCGAAAAAATTTTGCGTTAGAAAAATAGCCATCACAGCCCCAAATCAGGGGTTCGACTCCAGATAGAGGAACAACTACGATGAAAACAGAGGATGATTAAGTGAAGAATAATTTATTAAGAATTTTGTTTTTTCTTATAGCACTGTACAGTGTTACTACACATTTGTTAAATGAGAATTTGTTGTATCGCTCAGTGTATATTGCATCCATGGTAGTCTGCCTACTGGTTTTATGGGTAGGCAAACAGAAATCCGGAATTGATAAGCTTCTTTATGTAAAAGCCTATATATTTACAGGCTGGTTAGTTGTGAGTTTGGCTATTGTTGTGATCGCAGGATGGAACGATTCAAGAGCTATTTCAAATGGTTCACTTGTCGGTATAATATTTGGACTGATTTTTTATTCAAATGAATTTTGGAGTAACAACAAAGATGTAAAAATGGATTATAGTATGCGTTGACCGTCGCGTCGTCTAACACAGGCTCTCGCGTGGTTCTCCCGCTAATCTGAGTATTATGTGCTTTTGAAGTCATTTGGGATTCTAAGAATAATGGGAACTTAAAAGTTACAGTCTCGCAAATCTTTTAGAAGTTCCTTATGTGTTCTAATTAGAACCTGAATATCTTCTTCGGGCATTTTTTCTAATGCTAAAATCATAGCTCGATATGCCAGGGCATTTTGGGAAGATTTTTTGGATAGCTCTAAAACATGATCCATAGGTCGCACCTGCGAAATGTCGGTAAAATAGATTCACTAGTTAAAATGATGTGAACAACAAAAATAAGGCTTGGCCATTAAGAAGGCATGCCTTGTTTTTATTGTTAAATCACTTAACTTTCGGAAGATTGGGTTAGGAGCGCAGCTTTCCAAGTAGGTTTGCAAACACCTTTGGCAATGGAGCATCGAACTCCATCCATTTCCCACTACGCGGATGCTCAAAGCCCAAATGTGCGGCGTGCAGCATTTGGCCGCTTAGTCCAAACGGATTTTTTTTTGTTCCATACACGGGGTCCCCCAGAACCGGATGCTTAACAAAGAGCAGATGAACGCGGATTTGATGCGTTCGACCTGTTTCTAAACGTACTTCAAGATAGGTAGTCTCTCTAAATCGTTCTAATACCGTATAATGCGTCACTGCGGCCTTCGAATTCTGCATGACCACCGCCATCCTCTTTCGGTTAGAAGGGTCTCTGCCAATGGGTGCGTCAACCGTGCCGGAAGGTTCTAATAATAACCCATGTACTAGCGTTAGATACTTTCGAGACATGGTATGCGCTTTAAGTTGAGCGGCCAGCCCTTGATGAGCGATGTCATTCTTAGCCACCACCAAAATTCCCGATGTATCTTTATCAATCCGATGCACTATTCCTGGACGTAATACCCCGTTGATGCCAGAAAGATTATGACAGTGATATAACAAAGCATTGACCAGGGTTCCCGTCCATGCCCCAGGAGCCGGGTGAACCACCATTCCCTGACGCTTATTCACAACCAAAACATCCTCATCCTCATACAGGATATCGAGTGGAATATTCTCCGGGTCGGCCGTAGACTCACGTAGTGTAGGGGTCTCCACTTCAATTTTATCGCCCTGGCGAACCTTATAATTCGCCTTTTTAGGCGAACCGTTAACTTTCACGCATTCCTGCGAAATGAGACCTTGAACAAAGGATCTGCTCTTCCCCAGAACATCAGTCACACCAATGTCCAGTCGAATTCCTTCCTCAAGTTCAAAAGCTTCCAATTCAGCCGATTGTGTAGAGCCTGTAATCAGGTTCTCCTCGCTTGTAACTTCTTCATCTAATGCAAAATCTTCATCCGAAATAGGTTTATTTAACGTTTTTCCCACACTAATACCCCATTAATTATTCATTTGTTTAACTTTACTGTCTAATACATCGTTATCATTCTCTAATTCCTTTGAGTATGTATTCTCATCACTCTTTTCCGGTATACCCCGGGTAGACTCTTCCCGATATATGAGGAACATAAGTAGCCCCACCGCTATAACAATCATACTATCTGCAAAATTAAAAACATATGACCAAATTTGAAAATCCAAATAATCCACCACACGTCCGATTACAAGACGATCATACAGGTTCCCTAGTGCTCCGCCACCGATCATCCCAATTGCCAAACGCATGAATCTCTCACTGCGCGGGATACGAAACTGACCATGAATCACACCGCTTATAACTAAAAGCGCGGTAACAACAAAAATCCAGGTCTGACCGGCCATCAGACCAAACGCCGCGCCTGGATTTAAAACAAACGTTAAATGAAATACTTTGGGTATGACGATCAGTGTTTCGCCCGGACTTAAGTTTGTTTGAATCAAGACCTTTAATAAGCGATCGATAACCCATACCCCGATCATTGTAAGCCAAACCAACAATCTGCTACCCCCCATTTTTTTCCTCATTTTAACACAGGGCTTCATCCGGAGCAAACTATTCGTGAACGGAAATGGGTAACAAGTGTGTTCGTGATCCTCTCCCCACGAATGGGACACGACACTTCCGCCCTACGTCAACTCCTGCTCTTTCCCATAGTGGATCCCCTTGCCCTGTTGTCCCGGTTCACTTTCAGTTTCAATAGTTTCAATATATTGAACTGCTCCTATAACTTCATCAGCATCTTCATATACATCATTTGGATCTGCGACGTCTCGATTTGTCCCCAAATCCTGAGCAGAGTCTGAAGTCCCATAGCGAGCAACCGCTTGCCAAGAGTCTTCGCCGTCAAACTCTACCTGATCCGTTCCGTCATTAATGTCCGGGAAAAGGGACGATTCAGGAGTTCGTTCTCAACTGGCTCACGATGTAGCGAGTGTTGCTCTTCCCGCTCCTCCTGGCGACTACATTCTGTGCATACAGTAGTGTAGGGCAGGGCCTGAAGACGTTCAAACGGAATATCCTGACCGCAGTGTTCGCACTTTCCATACTCGCCTTTGTCAAAGCGTTCTAAGGCAACGTCAATTGCCTCAACTCTGTGGATCAGACGATCATGTTGGGCAACATCTCGAGAACGTTCATAAACCTCGGTAGCGATATCTGCCGGATGATTGTCTATTAGCGATAATTCACCCAAAGATTCCCTCATATCTCCATTGAGAAGTTCTGTTGCAGTTTTTATGGCCTCCGCTCTCTCTTCACGCAGCGTTTTGATCAGTTGGGCGTAACGTGTTTGTTCTTTCATACTGTGCCTCCTATTGATTAACGTACTTGCTAAGTTCTGCTATAAACCCTCCGATAACCGGCAAATTAAGAACAACTATACGTTTTAATATTAAATAGGCAAATCCTGCGAGAAGTCCAGCTCCCAACGCTGTTCCCAATCCTCGTACAAGACCGACCAAAAAATTGAACCACAGAAGACGTCCAGGGCGATTCAAATACGCGATATATTCGGCCAATCTCATTTTCTCTAAAGTTTCCGCCAATAATGCGACCTGATGTCTTAACCCCGCTAACTCGTGAACATCCACAGAATTGGCAGCTTTATTATCTACTGAGATTAACTCTGTCGAATCACGCTCTTCCTCCGAATCGGACACAATATTCACCTCGCGATAAAACATCCGTATTTAGTGTTCCCACGTCAACAAAATTTACACCAATGCTCTTGTTCGATTCTTTCCTAACTAAATCAATAGCCAAAAAACCAGATAATACACTCCTGGTTTTTTGGCTATTGAGCTACATCCCTAAAACATCCAGTTGTTGTCCATTGACTAAGCCAAAAGCATTCCCTTCATCCGTATCTACATGAAAATCTAAAGCGTAATTGGGGTTTACACGGACGAGCACCTGTTCTAACACACCGCCTCGAGGACCAGGAACTGCGACGCGGACGTGATCTCCGTCTTTCAACGAAAACTTCGTAGCATCTTGGGGGGTCATATGGATATGACGAGCTGCAACAATCACACCCTGCTCCAATTGAATACGCCCCTTCGGGCCTTCAACCTCAATGCCTGGGGTTTCCTCAAGCTTACCTGAATCCCGAACTGGAGGTTTCACACCGATCTTAAACGTATCCGTTCCTGTAAGCTCGACTTGAGAAGCTTTCCTTGCGGGTCCCAAAACACGAACTCCCTGAATCGCGCCTTTCGGTCCAATGACGGTTACCGTCTCCTCACAAGCAAACTGACCAGGCTGACTCAGATCCTTCAGTTTAGTCAAAGAGTGCCCTGTACCAAAAAGAGTTTCAATATGTTCTTGGGTTAAATGAATGTGTCGATTAGAAATGCCCACGGGGACTTTAAAACTTACCACGATATCATCAGCCTCCTTGTTCGATAGTATGCCACCATACATAAATAAAAAAACCTAGCCTCTGTCACCACTAGTATACTCCCTTTCGGCTCATTACGACAAATTACTATTTCACATTATTTCGAACAACTACTATTAAGTGAGAAAACAAGAAATGAATTGCACAAAGCGCATTAGAACCATACCCAGTTGCATCCGCTCCGATGCCTTTACGCCTTCGTCTTCCGAGCCAGAGGGTCCGCGATCACACGGCACGACGCCTTTGCGGTCGTCGTAGCCAAACTCGGCTTTAAGTCTCTTTCATCGGCAGGGCGGAACACAAGGACGTGTTCCGCCGGCCATGCGACAAGGAAGTCGCTTTGGCCGGGTACCCTGCCCTCTTGCATCAAGGATTAAGGCCCTAGTTTGGCACGACGAACGCATGGCCGAGGACGTGTCTCGCGCACCCTCTCGCTGGAACGTGTGCGAACGGGCTAAGACACTTACTCCGTCATCCACACAATTTCTCCCTCTTCGAAGACTGGAATAATCGGCAAAATATTTGGAGTGGAACAATAAACTACGTCACGTTCAAATCCTAAAGATATGAGCCTTTTTCCGTGAACCGAGCCGCGGATCTTATCTACAAGATAATCCTCTGAACTGCGATATAACATACGTGCGGCTTCGCCCAAATCATTGAGAGCCACATTTGTCCCCAACCCATCGATCAACATTCCCGCGCAAAGAGTATCCGGAAGATCAAAACGTTCTTCTGTACCCGCGCAAAACACTACAATCCCTTGAAGCTTTTCACTATTTTCAAATTGTCTTAAAACATTTAAAACGATACTATGCATGTTCAGAAAAGAAGCCATCCAGATCTTATGCGCAGCACTTGCATCTCGAATAGCCCTGGTACCATTCGTGGTCGTAACAATGACTCTCTTCCCCCCAACTTTCTCCGGAACATAATCAAAGGGGGAATTACCTAAATCAAAGCCTTCAATCGGTAGGGCATATTGTTCTCCGCCTAATAACGATCCAGGAAGTGATAAACGCCTTTCCAAGGCATCTTCTGGTGAAAGCACCGGTATAAGGGACTGACATCCATTGGCCAAAGCGGTTACCATTGTACTTGTTGCTCTTAACACATCAATAACGATGACTAATTTATCTTCTAGGTAGGGTAAAAGCGGTGATCCCGCATTCGGCAATACTTCAATCTGCATATAATGCCCCCATCTCTGGTGTATTAAAGCAATTACCCTATTTTGTCAACAAAGAGAGTTGCCTTTTACTTTTAAAATATTCAACTTTTTCCTCCAGAAATCCTGCTAAATTGAATAAAAGTTTAACATTCTCCCTTTATCGCTTTTTTGTCCACCCCTCAGAGCGATATTTGAGCAGCGCATCTTCCATCAAAGCCTTCTCCTGCTCTGTCAATTGGCTACGGCTTAATTCGATTTTCATGATGTCGCAAAACCCTGAACATAGTTCCTGTTCCAACTCTTCCCTCTCAATGGGGTGCGTCCATACTTCATCCAGCGCACAAGCTTTGGCCTTAAATCCTCTCAGTAATCTCTGACGGATTTCTTCATTTGGAAACTTAAGCAACCGAAAAAGAAGGTCTGCGTCGAAATGGAGCAGGATAGACCCATGTTGTAACAGTATCCCTTCCTTCCGCACCTGCGCACTCCCCACAAGTTTACGTCCATCGACGACAAGTTCATACCAAGATGGAGCATCAAAACAGGCCGAAGAACTAGCTTCACTTAGTCCACCACACGAAATCATCTCTGCGGGAACCCCCAAACCCTTTAGCCCCTTTAATAAGGCTTGACTAATTCTTAAATAAGATTCTATCACCGTTCCGGAAACATGCGGATCTTGCTCGGGAGCAATGACACTATAAGTCAATTCGTATTGGTGCAAAACAGCTCTTCCGCCCGTTGGACGGCGAACTATCTCGATCCCTTCAGCCAGGCAAACTTCTTCCTCGACCTCTTTAGAATAACTTTGGGCATACCCCAGGGAAAGAGTCGCGGGACTCCATCCATAAAAACGAAGCACGGGTTGGGGATTTACCGTATGGGCCATAGTTAGTAAGAGAGCCTCGTCAACCGCCATATTCTCTGCTCCAGAATAAACAGCATAAGGCAAATAACGCCAAGTTGTCACGCTCATACTTATACCCCTTCCAGCTTCTCCCTTGCTTCCCGGACATGTGCCCATGCTGCTTCAGTCTCTTCAGTCGTTAAGCGTTTAGGATAATTGTAGAGTTCTTCTCCAGGAGTTTCGTTATAATACGGGCGGTTGCAGCCTGAACAACCTGACGTTTGAAAGGATTCCCCTCCCCGTTTTTCTTGGAGTTCGTCCACAGAAATACCAAAGTCTATTATCTTACCGTCATGAAAGTCAAAGTGATCCGCCTGAGCCAAGCCTGTCCGTATCACATCATGAGCAACCTGAACCCGCCGATAATGAGACATCTCTGATTGTTTTCGCCCTTCCATACGCGTCCCTTTGATCGGTGTAAAAGCAAAAAGTGCCACGGTTATTCCCTTATCGTACATAGCTTGAAGGCATCTGACCATTTCTTCTTCACTTTCTCCAAGCCCGACAATCAAGTGCGTAGCCATGTGTCCTGGGAATTTATCTGCCGACTTGCTCAATAGCTCCAAGCGTTCCTTCCATGATCCATCTTTACTTTGAGCATATATTTCTGCGGTTGCTGCATCCAAAGCAATGCTGACGTGTTCAACGCCTAGCTCAAGAAGTTCTTGGACTTCCTCAAGCGTTCGAGGACCTGCTGAAACGCAAATAGGAAGATTAGTTCTGCTTTTCACGGATTTAACCCATTCTTTTGTATCCTCTAATGCGTCTTTGTCTTGGACGACTTGAAAGCAAATTCGTCGCAATACTGTTTGGGCATCGGGTAGGACTAATCCCTGAAGAAACGAGTCTCTCTGGAATTTTGGCCAACTGATCCGAGAAAGGAGGTCTGCCCGCGAGTTACTCTCCCGGGCTTGCGCACAAAAAGCACAATTGAAACGGCAACGTTCCCCGACCATAAGATAAGCGGTTGTAGGTAAAGCGTCCACTCTAACCTTATTTAAACCTAATACTTTTGCAGTTCCTATTGAACAGCGTATCGTCATAGCGCACAACATTCCTCTCCTTTAATCACACTTAGCCCTAACTCACCCGCTAAAAGTCGCGCCCCAGGGGTCGGCTTGACGAGTCGATTGAGTCCCAAGGCAACCGCCGCCTCATCTAAACTCTGACGATATCTTCCCTTCGGTCGCATACATCCCAAGGCTAAAGATATGTCTGGAAAACGCATTCTTGCTCTAGCCAAAAAACGAATAACCTCTTCGACGGGAAGCGGCGGCTTTTGTGCATAACGTGTCCCCGGCGTCGGAATAAAGACGTTAAAAATCAAGCCATCAAGTCCAAGTTCCTCCAGCGCATCCAAGGCTTTTTCTTCTCCACCCCACTGTCCCCCTCTCAAACCAAGGGTTAAATGCGGCACAACTGTCACCACTTCTCTGAGCGCCAGGTAAACACGCTTGTAATCCTCCAGCCCGCTCTTTAATCCATAGACTTCCTCAATGGTTTCTGGGTCTGCGACGAAGTCAAAGGAGACAACATTCGCTAAATCTTTCAACAGAAGAATCTCATCTTCATTCAGTAACCCCACATGAAAATTCAAACGCACATCTTGTTTGAGCTTGTGTAGAAAGTCCAGTTGCTGAGTAAAAGGAACCTTCCCTTCTGCGGTACACCCTCCGCTAATGAGCGCACTGCGAAAGGCATAGTCTGAATTTTGAGCTTTGATTTCTGGAACACTTCGCATTCCTTTAAGGTAATGTCCTCCACAGTGTGCACAATCGAGTGCGCAAGACTGATCGGTAAGAGTAATGCTCTCCGTCAAAGCCGGAAAATCAAAAAATATTTCGTCCGCAAAGTGTGCTTTTCGCACTTCCCAAGCTTTTTGAACTAGCGTATCTAATGGTTCCATATTATATCCTCTCCTATTTAAAATGCCGCCCTTAACGAGCGGCACTTCACTTCTTCAAGAGTATTTTGCAAGGCGTTCTATGACTCTTTCCGCCAACGCAAATTCGGTTTACGAGCCGCAGCAACTTCATCAAATCGCGACACTACCGTGGTATGTGGTGCATTCTTGACGAGATCTGTTTCGCTTCGTGCTTCCTCCGCGATCTTTATTAAGACCTCTGCAAAGCCATCGAGGGTTTCCATACTTTCGGTTTCCGTAGGCTCAATCATCATGGCTTCTTCGACAATCATCGGAAAATAAATCGTCGGTGGGTGATAGCCATAGTCTAATAAGCGCTTGGCAATATCTAACGTATGCACACCCGTGGCTTTAAGATTTTTCGGAGTTATGACAAACTCATGTTTGCACACTCGATCAAAGGGTAGAAAATAATGTTCTTTGAGAAGACTCATTAAGTAGTTTGCATTCAACACTGCGTTCTCTGATGCCACTCTTAACCCTTGCCCACCAAGGCTGCGAATGTAAGCATAGGCTTTAACCAGAACATTGAAGTTCGCATAAAATGCACGTACTCGGCCAATTGATAGTGGCAAGTTATCCTCAAGCCCATAAGTCCCATCCTCACGACGGACTACTATAGGCTTGGGCAGGAAAGGCTCCAGAAATCCTTTGACCCCAACTGGTCCAGATCCTGGACCGCCGCCCCCGTGAGGAGTGGCAAACGTCTTGTGTAAATTCAGATGTACGACATCAAAACCCATGTCCCCTGGGCGAGTGATACCCATAATCGCATTGGTATTCGCTCCGTCGTAGTATAATAATCCCCCTGCGTCATGGATCAGCTCCGTAATTTCTAAGATATTTTCTTCAAAGAGTCCCACCGTGTTGGGATTCGTCAGCATGAGTGCTGCAACTTCGCCATTGACGACCTTTTTCAGTTCCTCGAGATCAACTCCGCCGCGCTCATTGGAAGGAACTACGATAGTTTCATATCCAGCCATCGCCGCGGTAGCAGGATTGGTACCATGGGCTGCATCTGGAACAATCACTTTTGTGCGTTTAAGATCTCCACGCTGCTGATGATAGGCTCTAATAATTAACATACCCGTCAGCTCTCCATGTGCCCCAGCAGCAGGTTGGAGAGTGAAGCCATCCATTCCCGTCAATTCACAGAGATCTTCTTGGAGTTCCGCCATGAGCTGCAAAGCCCCTTGAGTCATGGACTCAGGCTGGTAGGGATGTATTGCGGTAAAGCCAGGTAGACGAGCTAGCCTTTCATTGACCTTTGGGTTATATTTCATAGTACACGACCCTAGTGGGTAAAACCCAGTGTCCAAGCCATAATTCAAGGTTGAAAGACGGGTGAAGTGACGGACGACATCCACTTCAGAAAGTTCCGGGAGTTGCGGTTCTCGCTGCGCAAGAAATTCTACAGGAATAAGCATTTCAACCGGAACTTCTGGTACATCACAAGAAGGTATGCTAAGCGCAGTTCGCCCGCTAGCGCTAAGTTCAAAAATAAGTGGTTCTGAAGTTATCATTGTATTTCCCCCAATCTGGCCACGAGCCGGTCAATATCCTCTTTACACTTCGTTTCTGTCACACAGAAGAGAAGGTGATGATCGAGCTCTGGGTAGAAGCGAGCAAGATCGAGTCCCCCGATAATTTTATTTTCCAAGAGCCAAGCATTGACTATCTCCGGTTCAGCCTTCGTCTCAACGACGAATTCATGGAAGAACGGCCCTGAGAAAGCCAAATTCAACCCTGGGATTTTTTCAATCTCACGTGATGCATAATGGGCGTTCTGCAAATTGCGATAAGCTAATTCTAAGATTCCTGTCTTCCCAAGTGCACTCAAATGCATCGTAAAAGCCAGCGCGCAGAGCGCTTCATTGGAGCAAATATTGGAGGAGGCTTTTTCCCGTCTGATATGTTGCTCACGGGCTTGAAGAGTCAACACATATCCCTGTTTTCCATTTTTGTCCTTAGCTACACCAACAATCCGCCCTGGCATACGTCGAACGAATTTGTCCCGAGTAGCTAGAAAGCCCAGATAAGGGCCTCCAAAATTCAGAGGGTTACCGAAGGCCTGCCCTTCGCCAACAACAATATCTGCACCACATTCTCCTGGAGACTTAAGCAACCCCAAAGAGACGGGATTAACCGCCATGACCAAAAGAGCCCCTTTGGCATGCACCATCTGGGCGATTTCTTCCGCCTTCTCAACGCCACCAAAGAAATTAGGATTTTGAAGAACGACACCGGCAACGTCCTCTTGTAGCGCGGCTTCAAGGGCGGATAGATCTGCCACCCCCTCCAGATAGGGAATTTCAATAAGCTCCACGCCCCGGGACGGCAAATAAGTCTTCATGACCTCGCGATATTCCGGATGCACCGTTTGAAGGACGAGTACTTTTTCTCGGCGTGTCGCATCACAAGTCATGAGGGCTGCTTCCGCTAGAGCCGAAGCTCCATCATACATCGAGGCATTAGCTGCATCCATCCCTGTTAACTCACAGACTAAAGTCTGGTATTCATAAATCGCTTGAAGTGTCCCTTGACTAATCTCAGGTTGATACGGCGTATAAGCTGTATAAAATTCAGAGCGCAGCAACAATTGATCCACAAAACTCGGAATAAAATGGTCATAGGCACCGGCTCCGAGGTAAGAACTGTATTCTTCAACCGTTTTGTTTTTATTTGCCAGACCAGTTATTTGTTTGACCAATTCCTGTTCCGACATTCCCCCACGAATATTGAGGGAGCGTTTTAAGCGGATTTCCTTGGGTATATCTTCAAAGAGCTCCTCAACAGACTTAACCCCGATACGGGCTAAGAGCTGCTCCTGTTGGCTGTCCGTATTTGGTACAAAATTCATCCTAATGTTCCTCCGCAGCCACAAACGCTTCATATTCAGTAACTGTCATCATTGTTTCCAGCGAAAATAAGTCATCTGCTTCAACCTTAATTAACCAGCCTTCCCCATAGGGATCACTGTTCAGTAAATCTGGCGCATCTAAAACCAGCGTGTTCACTTCAACGACTTTTCCACTAATTGAAGCAGTGATATCAGAGACTGCTTTCACAGATTCTACCGTACCATAGGATTTTCCGACTGTGACAGTCGCGCCTTCATCAGGCAGTTCAACGAACACAACATCTCCTAGGCTTTCTTGGGCATGATTAGTAATCCCGAACGTTACGATGTTTCCATTCACCCTTGCATACTCGTGGTCTTTGTTGTACTTCAATTCTACTGGATTCATGTGATCATCCTCCTAATATTTTTGATATCTTGCCCTTGAGTATTTAGAAAAATCCCCTAAGCTGCTTTCGAGGCACGATGCCCTGTATCGAGGTACGATGCTCGAGGCTCGATGTCCGAATTGTGAATTCGATTCTGCGAATCGAAGTACGAATTGATCTTCTAGGTATTTATCGTTCTGCGAACTTTGTTCGCTTTCGATTCGTGCATCGTGCATCGCCTTAGCCTCGCTTATAAAACAGAGATGGGATAATTTTGGCTTGCACAGGTTTCTCACGAATTAGGACGTCCAGAACGTCGCCTTGAACGGCCAGATCCGCGCGAATCAGACCTAAAGCAATGTTTTTATTAAGAGTCGGAGAGAACGAGCCTGAAGTGACAAATCCAATCTCTTCACCATTTTTTTGGATAGAATAATGAGCACGGGCAATTCCGCGTCCCACCATTTCGAGACCGATTAATTTACGGGGTACCCCTTGCTCTTTTTGAAGTTGTAGAGCAGCCTTTCCGACAAAATCTTTTTTATCGAATTTGACAAAAAAGCCAATCCCCGCTTCTAGTGGAGTGATTTCTCTACCTAATTCATGGCCGTACAGAGGAAGGCGAGCTTCAAACCGTAATGTGTCACGAGCTCCCAAGCCAATCGGCTGTACACCATCAGCAGCACCGATTTCTAAAATCTTCCGCCATAATTGAGGTCCAAATTCAGGTGCAGGATAAATTTCGAACCCATCTTCTCCGGTATAACCCGTACGGGAGATAAGGCATGGTACCCCATCAATTTCTCCATGTGTAAAGGTGTAATAGATTATTTTAGATAGATCAATATTTGATAACCGTTGCAAAATCGTCTCCGCAAGTGGACCTTGCAAAGCCAGTTGGACATACTGGTCAGAAACATTGTCGACACTCACCTCAAAGTCTTTTGCTACCTCAAGCATCCAGTCATAATCCTTATCCGTGTTAGAAGCATTTACGACGATAAAAAAATGTTCTAAATTGTATCGATAAACGAGCAGATCATCGACAATCCCACCGCTTGGGTAACACATGGGAGAATAAAGTATTTTCCCATCCTTCAGGATACTTGCATCATTGGTGATCAACATCTGGACAAAATCCAGTGCGTCTTTACCGCGAACATCAATTTCTCCCATATGCGAAGTATCAAAAAGTCCTGCCTTTTTTCGTACTGCATTGTGTTCTTCGATCACGCCAGCATACTGCACCGGCATTTCCCAACCGCCGAAGTCAATTAATTTGGCCTTTGCCGCCTGATGTTCTTCATAAAGTGGCGTTCTTTTTAGTTCGACCATATTGGCACCTCCTATTATTTGTTGTCGCTGAGATTGATGTAACATAAAAAAGGACAGAGGAAAGCACATGTCGCACTTTCCTCTGTCCTTGAACCTGAGAGATTCGCCGTCTCGGCATCCCCTTTGGTGTTCTCTGTTACAAGAAACTCTCCAGAGTCCCGTCTACTAGCAGTACTTGTTGCCTGAGAGTTTCTTCCCTGAAAAGCGATTCAGGAATTTTCTCCTTCGGCGTCTGAATTACTCAGATCTCTCCCACCAGTATCATTCAGATTACAATATTTAATATTATCTATATATTATGCTCTTTTATCCATAAAGTCTACTTTTATTTCACTACCAAATTTATCTATGCCATGTTTTTGACCACAACACTGCAACGAGGGCAAATCGTCGGATATTCTTGATTTTTCCCAACCTCGTCATGAAACATCCAGCAACGTTCGCACTTTTCTCCTTTGGCAGGTTGCACATGAATGGCTAAACCCTCATGAACTTCAGCATGTTGTACTCCTTCTGGCCTTTCTTCACTGGGTTTATGGACGTGTAGGTCGGAAACAATAAAGATTTCTGCAAGATTAGGGACTTTTTGCAAGAACTCATACTGAATTTCCGTCGGGTAAAGATCAACATGAGCGGTTAACGGATGATTAATTAATTTTTCTTGACGTGCCTTTTCCAATACTTTGGCAACATCCGTCCGCAATTCTAAGATCCGATCCCAGTGATGTGCAATCTTCTCGTCCATCCATTCGGGGTTCACTTTCGGCATTTCTGCCGTTTGAACTGTTTCCTCACTCTTATCTCCAGGGATATAAGGCCAGATTTCTTCTGTCATGAACGTCAAGACTGGTGCAAGGAGACGAACCAAGGCATCTAGGGTTTCGTATAAAACTGTTTGAGCTGAACGCCGAAGGAGGGAAGTTTTCCCTTCCACATAGAGTCGATCTTTGACAATATCCAGATAAATTGCGCTCAACTCGACCGTACAGAAATTATGAATGGTGTGGTAAACCCAGTGGAATTCGTAAGTTTCATATCCAAGAAGCACGCGTTCAACCACTTTAGAAAGTTTAAGCAAGGCCCAACGATCAATTTCCTGAAGCTCCTGATAAGACACTTTATCCTTGGCTGGATCGAAATCCTTAAGGTTGCTTAACAGGAATCGAAGGGTGTTTCGGATTTTTCGATAGGCTTCAGACATTTGCTTCATAATACGCGGGGAAGCAGCAATGTCATTCTTATAATCCACAGAGCTCACCCAGAGACGCAAGATATCTGCGCCCATTTCTTGAACGACCTTGAGCGGATCAACACCATTGTTAAGCGATTTAGACATCTTACGCCCTTGCTCATCAACAACAAAGCCGTGGGTCAATACATTACGGTAAGGAGCCTTCCCGAACGCCGCCACTGACGTTGACAACGACGAATTAAACCACCCACGGTGTTGATCAGACCCTTCTAAATAGAGATCTGCCGGCCAAGACAAGTTATCCCGTTGCTTCAATACGCCAGCATGGCTGGTGCCAGAATCAAACCAGACGTCCATGATATCCGTCTCTTTACGGAATTTTGCCCCGCCACAGGAACACGTAGCTCCTTCCGGTAACAGTTCCTCAGCAGGATGGGCAAACCAGGCATCTGAACCCTCTTGACGAAAGACTTCCTGGACCTTAGCAATCGTTTGGTTATTCACCAATACTTCCCCGCAATCCTCACAGTAAAAGATGGGAATCGGGACCCCCCAGGTTCTTTGCCGGGAAATACACCAGTCTCCTCGATCTGCAATCATGTTAAAGATCCGGTCTTTTCCCCAAGCAGGAATCCAACGCACCTTCTCGATCTCATCCAGCACTGCCTGCCGGAAGCCACTAATGGAGGCAAACCATTGTTCTGTCGCTCGATAAATGATCGGGCTCTTACACCGCCAGCAATGAGGGTAACTATGTTCGATCGTTTCCTCTAACACGAGGTTCCCGGTATTTTTTAGGTCCTCTACGATCACAGGATTCGCTTTTCCCGTTTTCAGGCCGACGTATACCCCACCCTCTGACGTGAATTTTCCTTGATGGTCAACCGGACATAAGACGGGTAACCCATATTTTTTGCCGATCAGAAAGTCATCTTCCCCATGACCAGGTGCGGTATGAACGCATCCCGTACCTGCTTCTAAAGTAACATGTTCTCCGCAGATCACAACGGAGTCACGATCCAGCAGTGGATTTAGGCAAATTACCCCTTCCAGGTCCTTGCCCGAGAAGGTCTTTTCAACCGGAAGTTCTAGCTTCCACAGCGAGCGCAAGGACTTAAGCATTCCCTCCGCAACGACCCAACGCTCTTGCCCTTCGGTAACAACAGCATACGTTAACTCGGGGTGTACGCTGATCGCAAGGTTCGCTGGAAGAGTCCAAGGCGTAGTCGTCCAAATGACCACAAACGTGTTCTCCTTTGTAAGCACGTTCAAACCATCCCGCACCGCAAATTTTACATAAATCGCTGAGGCAGGTTTATCCGCATATTCAATTTCCGCTTCAGCAAGTGCAGTTTCACAGGAAGGGCACCAGTAGACAGGTTTTAACCCTTTAAAAATATACCCTTTATTGGCCATTTCCCCAAAAACCCCAATTTGAGCGGCCTCATACTCTTTCTGCAAGGTCAGGTAAGGATGGTCCCAATCTCCCCTAACTCCAAGACGCTTGAACTGCTCGCGCTGAATCCCTACATATTTCTCGGCATAGTCTTTACATTTTTTACGGAATTCCAGCGTTGACACAGCATGTCGGTTTACACCCAACTTCTTGATCACTTGTATTTCAATGGGAAGCCCATGGGTGTCCCATCCCGGAACATAGGGCGCATCAAAACCCATCATGGTCTTATATTTGACCACAAGATCCTTCAATACCTTATTAATGGCATGCCCGAGATGAATATCCCCATTAGCATACGGTGGTCCATCATGAAGAATGAATTTCGGCTGTCCAGCACGTGCATTTTGCACTTTTTCATAAATATTATCATCTTCCCAAGTTTTGAGAATTTCAGGTTCTTTTTTGGAAAGATTCCCACGCATTGGAAAATCCGTTTCAGGTAAATTGAGAGTATTGCGATAGTCCATTGATATTTCCTCCTTAATTGCGATACGCGATGCGCGATATTCGAACTTCGTAATAAAGAGTGATCCCGCCCCTTCTAAAAAGGGACGAGATCACTCCAGTACCACCCTTGTCGCCTTCAAAGCCACTCGGAAGTCTTTTAACGGAGACAAACCGAATGAACTTACTCAAATTTCAGCCCTTCACTCCAAGGGGATCTTCTCCGACTCTCCTCACGGGCTCACACCATTCCCGCTCGCTATAGAGGTTGCCTGACAGAGACTGTCCTTATCAACGTGTTTTGCAAATTTAGTTTTTATCGGTCGGCTTTTCCTTTAAAAGAACTTTCCGCAAAATGGTGACAAGTTTTGCTTGCCCTTCCGATTCAATAGGATCCACCATCCAAAGACATAGAAAAGAGATTTTTCGATTCTTCCATTCCTGTACGAAGGAGTCCATCTGTTCCTTAGATAAGTATAAATGCGTAGAATCCTGAGAGTGTGTCAAACTGACAACCACCCCGCGTTGTTCAATTTCATCCATGGCCTGAAATGCACGATCAAGTAAATCATCACTCCCGGTCATCAAAACATCCCCAGGGCGAAAATTATGACTCGCTTCGGCAAACCCTACACTCAAGATTTTAATATCCGTTTGCTCTACTTGCAAATCGTTAATAGAGGATAAGAGTTGGACTTCCTGTCCCCCCACTTTTCCAACGTAGGACTTCTTCTCATCTAGATGTAACCCAAACCCTTGAATAAGAAAGTCAGGGGCTAGCTCACTAATTAATATATTATTCATCGATGCCGATCCTTCTCCTTCAAAGTTGTCTAATATAACTATACTATCACAAATCAAGCCTTATTCGCAACCTCAAGGAACCCAAGACAACCCAAGACAGATTTTAAGCAATGCTATCGTTCCGTTCCTGCAACTTTTCTAAATCGAGATGGGCAAGTAGAAACGATTTGAGTTGTGTCCTTAATAAATCTCGTCGCCTTAAAAGACCCTCTATTTCTTCCGTAATACCTTCCAGTATTACCTGAGCTTCAGACACTTTGCTTAATTTATCGTGTTCAGCTTCCCTCAGCAGGAGAACGGCCTCATGGCGGGCAGTCGTCTTAACCTCTTCGGCAGTTTGCTGAGCCAAAACTAAGGTCTGTTGCAAGGTGTTCTCGATTTGACGATAGTGTCTAATTTCCGCTTCCAACCCTTTTGTCTTTTCTCGTAGTTCGAAATTTTCAGTATATGCGGCTTCAAATTCCTGACTTACGGTTTCGAGAAATTTTCCCACTTCTCCGCATTGATAACCCCGAATACCTTTACTGAATGTTTTATTTCGAATATCAAGAGGAGTCATTTGCATTTTCTTGTTCCCTCCTAATGCCGTCGTGATCGGAAAGCCCACTCCCGCATAGCAAAACTTAAAAAAGTCGTGACTTGTTTAGTGTCCTCGTTTAGAACTGTATCCACTAGATCTAAAATATGAGCTGCCTCCAACCGGACTTCTTTTCCACTCCAAAATCCGAGTCCACTACGATCTGCTGAATAGTTCATTTTAGAAAAATGATCTTACGATTAAAGCTTGAATCAGGCTGAGCACAATGATTGCGATGATCGGGGAAAAGTCGATCGCCCCAGCAGCTCCGCCGATTTGAAAACGCCGAAACGGCTTAAGTAGTGGGTCTGTCACCTCATATAGAATCATAGTTAGTTTATTGGTCTTTAATTGAGGTATGAAAGACAAAAACGCACGAATCACAATCGCGAAAATGAGAATTGTGATCACCATATCAATAACTTGAGCTATTAGAGTAATCAATTTACCACCCCTTCCTATTTCTGCCAGAATAGTCCCTTATCTTTTAGCTCATCGCGCATCTCACCGGAAATATCGACGTTCGTAGGCACAAACAAGAAGATTCCATTTCCTACTTTTTGCATGTTGCCATTTAACGCATAAGTTGTCCCACTAATAAAGTCTACAATACGTTTGGCTAACACTTTTTCAGCGTTTTCGAGATTAACAATAACTGGTCGTCGAGATTTCAGCTGATCAGCAATGTTTTGAGCTTCCTCAAAAGAACTCGGTTCCATCACAACCACGCGCATTTGCTTTTGGGAATGAATACTTACCACCTGAGCATTTTTACGACTGGAACGCACCTCTTCTTGTGAGTTTTTTTCCCTTTCACTTTCTTCGAAAATGTCTTCTTCTGGTTCCTCATCTGAAAACCCCATAATCCCAATCATCTTGTCAATTAATTTGGCCATTTATCTATTCCTCCCTTTCAGATCATTCACTTACAAAACTCCCACTTTCGACCTCTGACTTCTGTAACCTATCCCCGTTCTCCGAAAATCTGACGTCCTACACGGACAAGGGTTGCCCCTTCTTCAATAGCCATTTCGAAATCTCCACTCATCCCCATCGAAAGCTCACGTAAATCCGTTCCTGGCCATCTTCCGGCTTGCAAAACATCCCTTAGGACTCTTAACTGACGGAAAAATCCTCGCGTCTCCGCCGAGCTGGCCTCCAATGCTCCGATGGTCATTAATCCTTGAACTTTAACATGGGGATAATCTCCGATAGAATTTAAGAAATCTGGGACTTCTTCCAGCGTAAGTCCGGCCTTCGCAGGGTCCCGAGCGATATTGACTTGAACAAGTGTTGTCCAGATTATATCACATCGTTCCCCTTGTGTGTTAAGGGTCTCTAATAACGAAAACCGATCAAGTGAATGAATCATAGAAATGGATTGATCTAAGTACTTCACTTTGTTGGTCTGAAGCCTTCCCACCAGGTGCCATTCGCAATCATTCTTAAGCGAAGGTGCTTTTTCCAACCATTCTTGAACGCGGTTTTCTGCAAATCTACGTTGTCCAGCACGATAGGCCTCCTTCAAAGCTAAATCTGGCTGGTTCTTAGACACGGCCAGTAACCGAACGGTTCTCGGGTCCCGATTACTTCGGACTACAGCTTGCTCTATCCGTTGACGAACCTCAACTAAGCTTTGCTCAATACCCGTATTTGTCAACATTAGTCTATCTCCTTCGTTTGAATTCTACGCCCTTTCGTTGTTTCCTGCTTTGGGTACCAAACCTAACTATTTCTCACATCAGCTACTATCCCGTCTAGTCCATTACGGGGCGTTATCACGATAGGAATACCACTCGGCAGCTTTTCAATGCAGACCTGTTTGTCATTTTGATCAAGTACTTTAACCTTCTTAAATTGCACAACTCCCTCATTCCAAAGAAAGATTCCAATTTCCTCTCCCTGCGTCCACAGGGCGCTCTTGGGAATGAGTGTCCCACTAGTCGGAGATTGGTAGATCCAGGTCACCTCTTGACGCCTTTTGGTCGCTGATCCATCGATATAATAAGGGAACAAAACGACAACTCCCATAGGTTTCTCTGATTTACGCAAAATTTCAGCACTGACTGTTTGCTTTCCCACAATTAAGTGTATTGTCTTTCCGACAGCAAGCCCCTCGATACTAGTCAGTTCCAGGAATGCTTGAGTCGGAATAAGGTTATTCACTATTTTACCCACAAATTCCCCTGTTTGAACCCTAATTTCAGAAATTGTTACGTTCGCTGTCTGAGCCAATAATCTATCCAGATTCATTGAAATTAAGTTATCCGCAGTTATAATTGTCTCCAATCCATCGACTTGGTGGAAAAATAGCCCCCCCATCGTTGCCAGAATCGTCCGGGTCTGAGAATTTTCCTTTTCAGTTTCAATGGTAGCTCCTTCAGGTTGAAAGGTTGCAATACTTTCACCACGCCTGACGCGCTGTCCATCCTCACTCATAAATTGAACATTACCATTAAACGGAGCAGCTATTGGCTGTTCCTGATTTGCAAACGTTGCCTTAACTTTACGTTCATGAGTAATCGTTCCGGTTTGGGCCACAGCAAATTTAATAGTCCTAGGAATATAATTAGTGCGATAGACCCACAAGATTCCTCCCAATAGAGCGACAAGTAGAACACCCCAAAACCAGTATCTAGGTTTTCTTCTTTTCCCCTCCATGGTACCCTCCAGTTCGCAGTTCGTAGTTAGACACGTAGTCACATTCGCTATGTTCCATATTCATCGTTCGAACCACGAACGATGAATATCGAACATCGATCATGCTCGTGGCAAATAACATTTAAAGACAGTCCCCACCCCTAACTGAGACGTTACGCTAATTTTACCACCCATTCCTTCCAGCATATGTTTTACTATACTAAGTCCTAGACCCGTTCCCCCTTGTTCCCGCGAACGAGCCTTATCCACTCGATAGAAACGCTCAAAAATTCGAGGTAACATCTCTTCTGGGATCCCACAACCAGTATCTCCAAATTCCAAGTGAATGTGTTCCTGCCCTACCTGAGCATGCAGCCAAACACGTCCCTCTGCTGTATATTTAACCGCATTTTCTATGAGGTTTAGGAGAAGTTGACTCAGTATATTTTCGCCTATTAATAGTGGCGGTAGAGTTTCCGGGAGATCCACCTCTACAATAATTCCTTTGGCCTGAGCAAAACTTAGAATTACCGGTTTAATTGTTTCATAAGCCTTCTGAACATAACTCACCTCTCCAGAACTTGTTGCAATGCGATTATCCCGTCCTTCAAAATGAGCTAAATTAAGCAGATCTTCGATCAGACGCTGTAAGCGCAAGGTTTCCGCTTGGATAATATTCAGAAATCTATCACGTAAGGAGGGGTTTTCTGCCGCTCCATCCAGAAGTGTTTCGACAAACCCTTTAATGGAGGTCAGCGGAGTTCTTAACTCATGAGAGACATTGGCAACAAACTCTGTCCGCATTAGTTCAAGTCGCCTAAGTTCTGTAACATCATGCATTACAATAACTGCACCTCTGATCTGACCCTGCCCACTTAAAATTGGATTAATCTGGCTTTGAACCGTCCTTTGGGCAATATGGGTTTCCCTTGTAGCTGAAAGTTGCTGCCCTGAAAGCACTTTGCGTATTAAATGCTCCAATTCCGAATCATAAGTCAGTTCCAGCAGATATTTCAATTCTCTATTGGTTCCTTGACGTTCAAAAATCTTCTCAGCCGCTGAATTCACCAAAACAACCCGTCCCACGTGATCCACTGCCACGACACCTTCTTGCATTCCGGCTAAAATAGTTTCCATCTTATAAGCTTCCTGTGTTCCATTTTGAACAATCATTTCCACGTGACGGGAAAGGCTATTCAGTTCCGTTGTAAATTGCCCAAGTTCATCCGTCGAATCGGATAATTGGATATGTTCAAAATCTCCCCTAGCAATCCTTTGAGTCGCAAAGTGCAGTATCTCCATCCGCCGAGATAATTGGCTTGTGTAAAAGTAAACAACCCCTGCGGGGAGACTCAACGCTAAAACTATAACTCCAAAATCAGTTCGTTGCACATTAGTGGCTATCCTCACGCTCTCTCCGACCCAAAATAAAAGAAGAGAAAGCCCCGTCATCACAATAAAAAGCCCCGTTAATCGCCATTTTATACTCATAATCGTCCTATCACCCTTTAAAGCGGTAGCCAATCCCGCGGAGTGTCTCAATATATTCGGGATTAGAAGGATCTCGTTCCACTTTCAGACGTAGATGGCGAACGTGAACATCAACCGTTCGAGTATCCCCATCATATTCATACCCCCATATTCGTTCCAACAACTCTTCCCGAGAATATACCTTGCCGGGATGAGCCGCCAAAACGCGGAGAAGTTCAAATTCTTTGGGCGTTAACTCAGTTTCCTCTCCCCGTACGTGAACACGAAATCCTGTTACGTCAACCCTCAGCTCCCTACGAATAATAATCTGCGCATCCGCCTCCTCCTGCCAATTTGGACGACGCAGACGAGCTTTAATTCGTGCTAACAATTCACGTGGACTGAACGGTTTGGTCATATAATCGTCCGCCCCAAGCTCCAGTCCTAAAACTTTATCAATCTCTTCACCTTTGGCAGTTAACATAATAATGGGAATTTGCTGGAATTTCGGGTTAGACCGGAGTTTCCGACAAACCTCTAAACCATCCATTCCAGGTAGCATCAGATCAAGCACAAGGAGGTCTGGTAGATCTGATGCTACCTGTTTTAAGGCTTCCTGACCATCCTTCGCCACACGAACAAGGTACCCTTCCTTCTCCAGATTGAATCTAAGTAGTTCTTGAATCGGTTCCTCGTCATCGACCACTAATATTTTCGTCACCTAATCCCCCCCTAATCGAGGCTCGAAGTTCGAGGCTCGAGGCTCGAATATTGCGTACCTCTCGTGCATCGTGCATCGTGCATCGTGCCTCGAAGACGGATCCACCCTGCCATCCGTCCCGTTCGAACTCCATCACGCCGATGAGAATAGAACCATTCTGGATTGTCAGCCGTACAGGTCGCTACCACGTCAATATTTTCCGGTCGAACACCTTTTCCCAAAAGTGTCGTCCTGTTAGCCTCCCATAAATTCAGAAGATAATGGCCATCCTCTTGCCTCGACAAAAAAGGTGTCTCGTTAAAGTTTGCACGAAACTGTGCTGCTACTCTTTCATCCACTAAGTAACAACACGGGCCAATGCTTGGTCCGATCGCTACCCAGGCCTTTTCAGTTCGTCCTCCTGCTTTCTCTAAACACTCTAAGACTTTTATCCCAATCTTATGGGCAGTTCCTTTCCAACCAGCGTGCGCAATTCCCACGGCCTGAATATCTGGAAAATAGAAGAAAAGCGGGACACAATCCGCAAAAAAGCTCATCAAACTTACGGCACTTTGAGTCAATAAGCCGTCAACAGCTGGAATTGCGCTCTCCAATTCACGAATTCCACGGCCCCCATGTTCTTCACCTACCCATAACACGTTCGTACCATGAATCTGTTCGCCTACTACCACCCTCGACCAAGGAACTTCCCATTGATCTAACCATAGCTTGCGGTTTTCTAAAACCGCAGCGGAGTCATCACCCACATGAAGTCCCAAATTGAATGAATCGTAGGGAACTTGACTTACTCCCCCTACACGAGTGGAGAATCCCAAGTTAACTCCTTCGGCTTGCCATTTAGGGAGTGTTAAGTAGTTTAAATTTTTTTCTTTTTGCCATTTCCAATTCATCCTCTAACTCCTTCGGTTCACTTTCTAGACTCCCACTTCTATAAGTAACCGTACAATATTTTGCCTCATTAGATTCCCTCTAAATATATCATTTAATATCCTAGAGGACAAACCTGCCATTAGTCCTAATTGGCCCTCATCGGTCCTATTTTATCTACAAACAACAAACATAAGCCCCCTGTTTCATAAAAAGCGGGCTTATGTTTAGTGAATCTTAAGTATTATTAGCGGTGATCTTCATGGTCTGTATTAAACTCAGGCAGATCATTGGCATCAACTAAGATCACATCAACTCCAATTTTCTTTACGCGGTCCCAAGGTAAAATATAATCCTCCGATTTACCACTGCCAAAAAGTCCCCAATTTCGCTGCGGTCCTGGCACAATTATCCCTTTGACGACGCCCCGTTCGAGATCCAAATCAAGATCTTTGATGGGCCCTAACCTTCGTCCATCCTTAACATTGACAACATCCAATAATCGCAAATCTGAGATCCGCATTGTCAGACACCCCCTATTCGAGGCTCGATGCGCGAGGCACGAGGTCCGAATATGTACATCGAATATCTCGTGAACCGTACATCGCGCCTTATATGTCATCTTATGAGGGAGAGTCTTAAAATAGGCTTGTATTTTGTTTATATTTACGCGTTGAGTGCTCCTAATATCGTGCGTCCGGCATCAGGCCTCTGACATCTTACCTCCGTCTCATACGTACTTCCGCATGTGTTGCATGGCTGCTTTCTCAAGCCGGGATACCTGAGCCTGAGAAATTCCGATCTCATCCGCAACTTCCATTTGAGTCTTGCCATTGAAGAATCTCAAAGACAGTATAAGCTTTTCCCGTTCGCTAAGGCGTCGTAATGCTTCCCGCACGGCAAGCCCTTCAATCCAGCCAGTGTCAGATTGCTTATCATCGCCAATTTGATCCATTACAAAGATAGGATCTCCTCCATCATGATAGATCGGTTCAAACAAAGAAATCGGTTCTTGAATAGCATCTAAGGCAAAAATCACCTCCTCTCGCGGTAGCGCAAGTTTATTAGCTATCTCAGTTACAGTGGGTTCGCGTGAGCATTCACAGACCAATTGATCTCTCACCTGAAGTGCCTTGTAAGCGATATCCCGCAGGGATCGACTCACTCTTATAGGATTGTTGTCACGCAGATAACGACGTATTTCCCCAATGATCATGGGGACAGCATAAGTAGAAAACTTAACGTTTTGTCCAAGATCAAAATTGTCGATCGCCTTCATTAAGCCAATACAACCGACCTGAAAAAGGTCATCCACATACTCTCCCCGATTTGTGAACCGCTGTATTACACTGAGAACAAGACGAAGATTTCCATTGATAAGTTTGTCCCGAGCGCTGCGATCTCCAGCTTGGTAAATCACAAATAACTCTTTCATTTTAGCACTGGATAAAACAGGCAATTTCGAGGTGTTCACTCCACAAATCTCAACTTTATTTAGCGCCAAATTCCGGGCACCTCCCCAGCCAATAATTCTGTTGGGAAGTATGCCCTAACACCGTTTATGTTATTCTAATCGACAAAATTCTTTCCGTAATCTGCGAATAATTCTTTTCTCGAGGCGTGAAATATAGGACTGCGAGATTCCCAGTCGATCTGCTACTTCTTTTTGTGTTTTCTCAACGCCATCATCCAACCCAAATCTTAGTTCCATGATCACCTTTTCTCGATTCGTTAGCCTCCCCATTGCTAAATGTAACAACTGCCGGTCCACCTGTTCTTCAATCGGCTTTGAGATAATGTCATTTTCTGTACCCAAGACATCGGATAAAAGTAATTCGTTACCATCCCAATCAATGTTTAGGGGTTCATCGAATGATACTTCAGAACGAGTTTTATTGTTTCGTCTAAGATACATCAGAATTTCATTTTCAATACACCGGGAAGCATAGGTTGCCAGTTTTATTTTCTTCTGGGGATCAAACGTATTGACTGCTTTAATCAATCCAATTGTCCCTATGGAAACAAGGTCTTCAATCCCGATTCCCGTATTTTCGAATTTCCGAGCAATATACACCACTAGGCGTAAGTTGCGTTCGATTAATATGTCCCGAATGGAAGGGTCTCCTAACTCCAATCTCTCCAAAAGGACCCCTTCTTCATCCGAATTGAGTGGTGGAGGAAGAGCTTCACTGCTTCCAACATAATAAATTCCACTAACTCCCCAAATTCTCTGACGAAGCTTGAACCATAGGCGTCTAATTTTATCTTGAACATTCCTCCACCACATCATTTATCCATTTCCACCTTTCTGCATATGTTCGGGATGTATTAAAGCCTGGTATTCACCCTCTGAACTTAACACCTGCTTGACGAGTCCCACAGTTGCCTTAATCTGCCGAGATCCCTTTTTGTCAAAACACGTTACACGCTTAGGTCTTATTCCCAGCAGCCAACTCTGGCGATCGATAGCTTGAAAAGGAATAAAAACAAAGTGTTTTACTAATGTTGGATCCACCTTCCATAATAACGGCCAAGGGTCTGCGTAGTCTTTCCAACCGATATTTAAGAAAGATCGCATATTATCTGGCATATAAGCCGCAGCGACCTCCTCTTCCAGAAGAATAACAGGGCACCCAGTCAATGGATCTCGCAATTGATTTCCCGTGTCCAGCAACGCTTTAATGCAAACAACCTCATGTTCTTCACCGCCAAAATCAATTTCCAAATCATAAATCAGTTGCTCCAAGGCTAAATTTCGTTCCTGCCAGCGCAGCCATAAACGCTGTAAAAGCCACCACATTAAGGCACCCAAGGGAAGAATCCAAAGATTGTTAAGCGCCAGGGAAAAGAGGTCACCTCCTAAACCGTTATCAAATTGAGCCCACCCCCATAAGGCATACACAAATCCACCGAGTCCTGCTGAAAGAAGCCAAAACCCAAGCATTGCCTTGAGAAAAGTGGACAGCCTCCGTGCCGAGAAAGTGGCTCCAACCATTAAAAAGGGAATAATCCATTTGCTCAACGTGGTCCACGGAGGCGTGGAATAACAGGCTAAGAGTACCGGAATTTCACCAAGAAGGACTCCGGCCAAGATTCGACTGGGCCGGACTGGAATGTGAATAAATCGGCTTGTAAGAGTGAGAATAAGAGCGTCCATCCCTCCGTTAATAAGGATATCCAGATCGAGATAAGTCTCCGCTACGCCCATCTAGTGCACCCTTTCCATACGCTTCTCCTAAAATTATATCTAAAGATAGCAGTAAAACCTGTCGCTTTCCGTGAGCTATAATGGGATTTTTTAGGAGAACTAATGCGGTAGGTGTACAAATTCATCAATGTGCCATATATGTCGACAAGATGCGCCGACTAATAGGGAGATAGCTTAGCTTTAAGCACATATGAGCAACTAAAAAACTACAGGATCGTTCCTTCCTCATTTTGACGGGTACTCAGAAATTAATTTAAACACCACTAAATATTGTAATAATTATGGGCTCATGGTATTGTGAATTTATACTATAATCGACATCGCTATCTTACTCATTAGTGAATTTCTTAACTTTTTCAGTTTCCTTTTTTAGTCTAAAAAACCTTGCTTTAAACTGGTACTATACCCCTTAATCTTTCATATCAAGTGCGAATAGATTGAAAGAATTGCCCTCTTTGGAGCTAGGCAGACCCTTTACGATTAAGAGGTGATAAAAAAGCAGTATCTTAGATTAGCATTACAGGTAATAATGTTTTGAAGGTGGCAGAAGAGCATGGCGAAAAACATAAACGTTAGTATTAGTAAGAAGAAACGTGGTTTAGAGACTATTTCTCGTGTTGTTAAAGAGTTGGAAGGTATCTTAGATCAATATGGAGATTGGGAAAGTGCCATCAAACCCCTAAGGGACGCGATCGATCGAAACCTTGGAAACAATGAATTTTTATGTCTTTATGATTTAAACGGGCTAGCTCTAGTTCACTCGAATCGTTTAAGAGAAGGTATTCTTTTTAATAATGAAACGGAACTTAAAGCCGCTCGGTGTACTCAACCGATTACTCAGATTTATCATCGTAATACGGGCGAAGTTTTGCTTGACGCTGCAAGTCCCGTTTTTGTCAAAGGAAAGCATCTCCACTCTGTGCGTCTAGGTATTCCTCTTAATAAGCTCCAACTCACTAAACAATTGTTTACAGCGGTACTCCCCCTTCTTTTCCTCGGTGGGGCCTGGATTATCTCAAGCTCTTTCTCAGCGATTTCCATTATCTCTTCGATAATTGCTCTTGGGGTTCAATCTCTCTATAGCTATTGGCTGAAAAATAAATTAGCGACTGCTCTTCAGGAAGCTTTTAAGGTAACTAAAGCGATCGCTAAAGGGAATTTAAAAGCTAGAGCCAAAGCCCATTCGGAAGACGAGTTGGGAAACTTATCGTATGAAGTAAACAAGGTAGCGATTGGCATGAATTCCATTATTTCGGATCTAGCTTCTTTTTCCGAGCGAGTTCAGGATATGAGTCATACCCAAGCTACCCATACTCACACTTTAGTGGAAAATCAAGAAACATTAGCCTCAACATTAGAAGAATTCAGTGCGGGAGCTGCTGAACAAATTCAAGGTATGAAGATGGCGCAAACACAAGTGGATGAAATCCAATCCGCTTCCCAAAGTATCTTGGGTAGTACTCAGGAAGCCCTCTCCTTAGCTACATCAGCTAAAGCTACGAGCCAAGAAGGAAGCTTAGCGGTCGAAGAAGCTATTCGTGAGATGGAAGTCATTTATCAGGTGACCGAGCAAGCCAATCATTCTATTCTGAGTTTAGCCGAGCAGGCGCAAAAGATCGGGGATATAATCTCTGTCATCAATGGAATCTCGGCTCAAACTAATCTATTGGCCCTGAATGCAGCGATCGAAGCAGCCCGGGCTGGAGAACACGGTAGAGGATTCGCCGTCGTTGCAGAAGAAGTCAGGAAACTAGCGGACAGTTCAGCTCATTCCTCCCATCAAATTATGGAACTTATTTCTAATGTTCAAGGAATGGTCAATACAACGGTGGAAAATATAAGTCAAGGAATGGGTGAGGTAAATCACGGTAAATCCGTGATGGAAAAAGCAGGAAAAGCGATCACCTCTCTTGACAAAGTTATCAATGCGACCTCGTTTAAAGTAGAAAAAAATCTTCAAAATGCCGATCTGTTATTAACTCAGAGTCAACTCTTAGCCGAAGCTCAAAGGCAGGCAACGTCTATAGCCAATCAATTTGGTGAAGGGGCGATTCAATCCGCAACCACTGTGGAGCAACAAATGGTCTCGACCCAGGAAATCGCCGCCATCTCTTCAGAATTAGCTAAAACAGCAGCTCTCTTACATCAAGTTATTCAACGGTTTGAATGGTAAAAACGCTATAAAAAACGGCCAGATCCTTTAGAAGGACCTGGCCGTTTTTTATAGCTTATAATGAACTTCTCAGAGTGGCTTAGAAGGAACAGCTGCCTAACTCTTAACGTCGACGCCTTAGAAACTCTGGAATATCAACGTCTCCTTCTTTCGATAGTGGTTTGATAATATTATCCTGGACTTTTCCAGGTGCCGCTCCGAAGCCGGCCCACTGCTGATCAAATCCAGTAGCGATCACTGTAACCCTTATTTCTTCCTTGAGGTTCTCATCAATGACCGCGCCAAAAATAATATTCGCGTCGGGGTCTGCAGCTTCCGCAATAATTCCCGCGGCTTCATTCACTTCAAAGAGCGTTAAATTACTACCACCGGTAATATTAAGCAAGACTCCTTTGGCGCCTTCAATTGAAGTTTCCAGCAACGGGCTAGAAATTGCTTTACGAGCCGCATCACCAGCGCGATTTTCCCCAGTTGCCTGACCAATACCCATCAAGGCAGAACCCGTATTCGACATTATCGTCTTAACATCGGCGAAATCTAAATTTATCAGACCCGGAACCGCAATTAAATCTGAAATCCCTTGCACCCCTTGGCGCAGAACATCATCTGCAATGCGAAAAGCTTCATGAATTGTAGTATGCTTGTCCACTACTTGCAACAATCGATCATTCGGAATAGTTATTAGCGTATCCACTTTAGCTTTAAGATCTGCTATTCCCTTTTCTGCCTGCATAGCCCGTTTACGACCTTCAAATGTGAACGGCCGAGTAACCACGCCTACCGTTAGCGCCCCCATTTCCTTGGCCACTTCCGCAACAATAGGTGCTCCTCCGGTACCTGTTCCGCCTCCCATCCCTGCGGTCACGAAAACCATATCCGCGCCCTTTAATACCATAGCAAGTTCTTCTCGGCTTTCTTCCGCCGCTTTAGCTCCTATATCCGGACTTGCGCCTGCTCCAAGCCCTTTGGTTAACTTTACCCCTATTTGCACTTTTTGAGCTGCACGAGAGAGTTGTAAGGCTTGCGAGTCCGTATTTACTGTAACAAAATCTACCCCTTGTAAGCCAGCAGAGATCATACGATTAACCGCATTGTTTCCACCACCACCGACACCAATCACTTTAATTTCTGCAAATTGGATTAAGTCTGTATCAAATTCTAGCATCTAAGCTTTAACCCCCTCGCTTCATAATGAATATTCTACTGTGCCGTCAAACACTCACTTGTATTCATATAAAAATGCTTTAAACAGGCCCGAATGTGCTAATTATCCATTCATTACTTTAATGCACATAATTTAAGAATTCGATAAGTTTATGCTTTATCCCTCTTTTTTAAATAAAAACTTTCTGCACAGATACTAATTCCTCTCGCAAATAACAGCCTAAGTTACTTTTTAATCAGATGCCGGCGAATATTCCCTAAATTTTGGAATAACCTTACACCAAATGCAACAACTGCCGCCAAATAGAGATCCACTCCAATACGATCTCCAATGTACGCTAAAAAGGCCGCTAGGAGCATATTGCTAAAAAAGCCTGTTAAAAACACTGTGCTGTCAAAATGGTCCTCCTGCGCAGAACGTATCCCACCTAAAACTGAATCAAGCGCAGCCAATATTCCCACGGACAAATATTTGGCATATTCGATCGGAACTGAAAATGGACTGACATACCCAATGGCCAATCCCAAAACTAAGCCCAATAGCGGTAACCACATGTTACTTTTCCCTCCCAAACCTAGCGACCAATGACAGGTTTCGTCGCCGTGAAATCAATATATCGTACCCCTTGCTCAAATGACTTATACTCATTATCGCATATAAGTTGAAAAAGCGCATTTAATTTAGTTTTCCAGTCATTAGCTTGTCCAAGTCGAACTTCAACCCCACTTATTAGGTAAATCGTCATCTGTTGAATGGCATCTATGTGAAGTTCCCCTATCTGCGATAGTAATCCTGATGGGGCTTGTTCCAGCAAGTTCAGCGCTGCCGTAAGAGATGAGTTTGCAAAGTTTTGTCCTGGCCCCACAGTATCCTTAAGAGTAATTCCAGAAAGCACTGGCAGATCATTTGTAGGCCAACTCTCTAAACGGCGCAAAAAATCCCCCTGCGCATCAACCTCCAAGACCCCCCTTGGTACAACGACCATAGCAACAGGGGTCCGTTCCGTAACAATTATCACAAGCGTCTGCGGAAGCTTCCGTTGAAACTGAACACTTTGAACAAGCGGATGTAATTTAATTTTGTGATTAAGTTCCTCTTGATCGAATAAAAATAGATTTTGACCCTGAACCCCGTTGGCTAATTTCAAGATTTCGCTTTCCTGACTCAGTTTTAGTCCCTGGACTAGTACGTGTTGCACAGTAAAAGCACTTGACCGAAAAAAAAGAGCCAAACCCAAGGAAAACAGAATCGTCAAGACAGCAACATAGAGAAAGGACGTATTCATTTTTTGGGGTTGCATTTGCAATTCCTCCTTATCCAAGTATAACGAATACAGTCCTATTCTGTCATGCTTTTTTAGAAACCTTTTCTTGACAAAATACACCTTGTTTCGATGTACGATGCACGAGGCTCGATGTTCGAATTGTGACTTCGATTCTTCGAATCGAAGTACGTATAAAACTTTGGGTATAATTGTTCTACGAACTTTGTTCGCCTTCGATTCGCGCCTCGTGCCTCGTGCATCGTGCCTCGCGCCTCGCGCCTCGCATCGCCTAACCGCTAATTCTCAGTAGTTTTGCTCCCAATTGGCGATATTTTTCTTCTAAATTTTCGTACCCGCGATCAATATAGTCGACTTTTTCCAGTACGGTTACCTCTTCAGCTGCTAAGGCCGCAAGGAAGAGCGCCGCCCCCGCCCGAAGGTCTGTAGCCTCCACAAACGCCCCTTCTAGCGTATCAACTCCACGAATAATGGATGTTCTACCCTCAACCGTTATGTGAGCTCCCATACGACGTAACTCATCGACCTGCTGAAAGCGGTTTTCAAAAATTGTTTCCGTTATAATGCTTGTTCCTTCTGCGCACGAGAGCATAGCCATAAACTGTGGTTGCAGATCTGTCGGAAATCCCGGGTAGGGCATTGTCTTAAGGTCCACTCCTCGAGTTCTTCCCAGCTGTTGAACCCAAACCGAATCATCCAGAAGAGTTACCATCGCTCCTGCCTGACGCAGTTTAGCAATAACCGGTTCCAAGTGTTCAGGTACTACATTCTCAATCACCACATCCCCTTCTGTCATCACTGTTGCAATCATATGCGTACCGGCTTCAATTCGATCCGGTATGACTGTATGTTCTGCGGGATAGAGTTTTTCTACTCCGTCAATTCTTAGAGCATCCAAACCTGCACCACGTACTTTTGCTCCCATCTTGTTCAATAGATTTTGTAAATCTACAATTTCCGGTTCACGTGCCGCATTGCGAATTACTGTAATTCCTTTCGCTAAGACTGCTGCCATCATAATGTTTTCTGTAGCCCCTACACTCGGAACATCTAGGTAGACATCGGCACCCTGTAAATGCTCTGTCCAAGCTTCAATATAGCCATGTTTTTCTTTAACCTTAACCCCTAACTGTTGAAGCCCCTTAATGTGTTGATCCATTGGTCGGGAACCAATGGCGCACCCCCCAGGTCTAGATATTTTCACCCGTCCATTCCGGGCTAATAACGGGCCTAATATAAGATTAGAAGCACGCATTTGTCGCATTAGCCCTTCATCAACCTCACAGGACCCTAATCCTTCAGCATTGATATACATCGCCTTATTTTGGCGCACAACCCCACATCCGAGGTGCTCAAGTACTTCTATCATATGCGTAATATCCGCTAACTCCGGGATTTCAAACAAGGTGGATGTCCCTTCAGCTAGTATAGTTGCAGCCAACAGGGGAAGAGATGAGTTCTTCGCCCCGCTCACTCGGATTCTTCCTTCTAATCGCTGTTTCCCGTTGATGACATAGCGATCCATCGCCATGATCCTACCCCCTTTTCGATGTTCGAGGTTCGAGCCTTCTTAATCATTCTGCGAACTTTGTTCGCCTTCGATTCGTGCATCGCGCATCGTGCCTCGTGCCTCGCGTTGTAGATACGCTATTTCCGTTTGCAGTGCAATCCCAAATTTCAAATGCACATCTTTCTGGATCTCCTCTATTAAAGCGAGGACATCCTTGGCCTTAGCGTTACCCGTATTCACTATAAAGTTGGCATGCTTATGAGAAACCTGAGCACCGCCCTTTTCTCTTCCTTTCCAACCGGCAGCTTCAATCAAGCGTCCGGCCGAATCACCCGGAGGATTCCGGAATATACTTCCGGCACTGGGTTTCTCAAGCGGTTGATTGAGCGTTCTATAAGTTAAGTTTTCTTTCATAACCTGCAAAATCGTATCACAATCCCCAGGAGAAAACCCAAGTTCAGCTTTCAAAACCCACGCGTGGCCACGCAAGGAACAGTATCGATAAGCAAATTCAAGTTCAGCTTTATCTACAGTCTTAACCGTACCATCCGCCCAAAGCACGGTAATATTCATGATATGAGGAGCCATAGCTCCGCCATGGGCACCGGCATTCATCACGACAGCGCCACCCACGGAACCGGGGATTCCTCGAGCAAATTCCAAGCCGCTAAAACCACGTTCCCCTGCTTCTTGGGCTAAACGGGCTAAAGGATACCCCGCTTCAACCTGAACCGCGTAATCACCCCACTCTATCGCACGAAGAGATGTGGTCACTAACGTAACTCCAGGAAGCCCTTCATCCGGCAGCAATAGATTTGAGCCCTGCCCGATTAACCAAATCGGGACTTCTGCTTCTTGGGCACGTTGCCATACTGTCCGCAGGTCATCCTTCGTTTGCGGCCAATACACAGCCTCAGCGGGCCCACCAATCTTCCACGTGGTCAATTTGTGCAGAGGATAATTCTTCTCCACACGCCCCGGCATTCCATCCAATATCATTGCTGTTCCACCTCAAGTTATCCGTCATTGTGTTTTTCTGCCAAATAGAGCTAAGGGCCAACTGAATATCCAACCAAGATACTCCTAAATCTATACACTTTGCTATTGTTTCAGCAGCTACTTGCTCTTCCATCGGTTCCGGCCACCTTGGGATTTGCCCCACGTATTTTAGACCATCTTTTCCTTGATAAAAATCAAGTCTATTTTCGCGGACTACCCAAGCTGCTACGCGGGGCTCGCTGCTCGCTGCTCGATCTCCGAAGTCCGTGGTCTGAATCTCGCGCTTCGTATCTTGCGCCTCTCCAGCGCTCACCTGCCAGGATTCTGGTATTACCCAATGTAAGCCCTGTTTTCTTTCACATTGCCATTTTCCGTCCGTCGTCGGCCAGAGTATGGTCGGTTCAAACCCGGCCGCCCGTAAAATATGCCCTAACAACGGACGTCCTTCTATAAGAACCATCGGCTCAGAAACTCTTAAAACCACTTCATCTTCCAAAATATTATGTATGAACGCCTGAATCGACTGTAGGTTTAAACCTCGCTCAAGTGCTTTTTTTTGCCAGTAGTTATGTTCCGTTCCCTCAAACCAGGATACCACCTCAGTCACGGGGCCAGGTCCCTCTATTTCGCCCTTTTGACCAAAAGGCTTCTCCCACCATTTTTTCATGATTCCTTCGCTTAAATCCTCCGCCTCAGAGAATTCAAGTTGACTTCCTTTCAATAAGGCCCGAACTCCGTCAATTCCGAGGGCCTCAGAAGACGCAACCAATTGTATCTTTCTCTTGGGCCACACCACGCTCACTCCTTTCGTTTGTTTACTGCCATATGCTATGCATCGGAGTAAAAAGGTGTGAGCAAATTCGAGGCACGATGCTCGATACTCGAAGCATGAGATTTAGGATCAGGGATTGGGAATTCTAATTACGGACTTCGTGCCTCGTTCATCGTGCATCGCTTAGTGCCAAGCAGTAGCCCTACAAAGATCCACAATCTTATCTAAAGCCTTAGGTTGCGCCAGCGTCTCGGCAGCGGCTCCCATTTTAGCGAGCAGAGAGGGTTGAGAAATCAGTCCCTCCACTTCTTTCCACAAGCGTTCCCCGTCTAATTCTGAGTCCAGAATCAGTTTTGCAGCACCCGCTTGAACGAGCGCCTGGGCATTATGTTCTTGATGGTTCTCCGCCGCATAAGGATAGGGAATTAACAGACTGGGAATACTTGCAATCATCAACTCAGCTAGGGAGGCTGCTCCTGCTCGTCCAATGAAAAGGTCAGTACAGGCTAAGGCTTCCGGCATATCGCTTAAATACTCTAGGACGCGCCAACCAGGCCGTTCCTTGGGAATCCCCCTTTTTTTTAACCCCTCAAGGGTTTCCGTATATGTGGTTTTTCCTGTTGCCCAGATCACCTGAATGTCCGAGCGCTGGGCAAGCTGCGCCAATACCTCGATCATGGCTTGATTTATAGTCCGGGCCCCTCTGCTCCCACCTGTCACCAGCAAGGTCAGACGATCCGCGCGTAACTTAAAATTCTCAGCTCCTACTTTGCGAGACACCTGTCCAATTTCCGGCCGGACGGGGAGCCCCACAAGTTCCAGTTTTTTCTGAACGCCAAAACGTTCCCTACTCTCGGGAAATGTCACCATTACATGACGTACAAACCGTGCCAAAATGCGATTGGTAATCCCGGGCAAGGCATTTTGTTCATGAAGCAATGTTGGGATATTAAATAAAGCAGCCGACAAAACAACCGGTCCTGACACAAATCCCCCTGTTCCTACCACCAGATCGGGGTGAAACTGCTTTAATAATTTTTTTGTCTCCCAAAGGGCCTTGAAACTTTTCCCGATCACCTTTATCGTATCCAAACTTAAGCTGCGTGGAAGTCCTTTTCCTGATATCCCCGCAAACTTTATACCAGCCTCTGGCACCAAGCGTGCCTCCATCCCATCTCGAATTCCCACGTAGAGAATTTGAGTCTCAGCGTCATGCGCTAACAACCCTTTAGCTATGGCTAGGGCCGGATAAATATGTCCCCCTGTTCCTCCGCCAGTCAAAATCACTCGCAATTTTGTACCCCTTCCTCCACGTCCTTACCTGATCTACCTAACTTCCCTGGAAATATTCAGCAGAACACCAACGCCTAGCATTGTAAAGACAAGTGATGTGCCTCCATAACTTATAAACGGTAAGGTAATCCCGGTGACCGGCAATACTCCGCTCACGACGCCCATGTTAATCATCGCCTGAATGGACACCATAGCTGTTAATCCCACGGCCAGAAAACCCATAAAAGCATCTGGGGCTCTCATTGCTACCCTAAATCCTCGCCAAGCAAAGAGAAAAAATAGCAGAATTACCAAAGAAACACCGATAAAACCAAGTTCTTCGCCAATCATGGCAAAGATGAAATCTGTATGGTTTTCTGGTAAATAAAGAAATTTCTGGCGACTTTGTCCTAACCCCAACCCAAACAAACCACCTGGCCCTAAAGCTAAAAGCGCCTGTATAGTTTGATACCCTTTTCCCAAAGGATCAGCCCAGGGATCTAAGAAAGCAACGATACGCCGCAATCGATACGGGGCTGCTGCAATAGCTGCAACCACTAATCCAAGCCCTAAACCAGCTAAAGAAACAATATGGTTAGTCCGCGCGCCGGCTGCAATCAACATAAAAAACGTGGTAGCAGCTATGACTAAAGTCGTTCCCAGATCTGGTTGTAGCATAATAAGCCCTGCAATTACCCCAAGTAAGCCAAGAATTGGTAGGACCCCTTTACGAAACGATTGAATCTTATAGGGATCAAGAGCTAGTAAATGGGCCATCACCAACACCATGGAAAGCTTAATTACTTCCGAAGGTTGAATCGACAGCGGCCCCAGTCCAATCCAACGGTCTGCGCCATTAACTCTACGCCCAACCCCCGGAATTTTAACCGCGATCAATAAGGCAATCGCTATAAAGAGTACAGGCTTAGCAAATCTGCGTAACATGCGCAGATCTAGCCACATACTAAAGACCATCGCCGCGAGACCCATTATGGCCCAAATTATCTCCATCTTGAGAAAGTGATAGGGGTCATCAAACTGTATGTACCCTCTGACAGCACTTGAGCTATACACCATAATAAATCCTATCCCTAGCAGAGCCAAAACAGCTCCAAGCAAGACTATATCCGGTCGATGCCTCCGCATGTATAGTTCCCCCTTTAAGTTAAATGGGTTTCCTATAATGCCTACGCACTAACTCCTTAAACAATTCCCCTCTTTCTTCATAACTCTTGAACATATCCCAACTTGTACAAGCAGGGGATAATAAAACGACATCCCCTGGTATCGCTTCAGCAATTGCTTTCTCTACTCCATCCTCAAAAGTTGACGCCCTTATAATCGTCTGAACCCCTTCCTCCCGTGCCGCTTGTTCCATCTCATCGGCCGCTGAACCCAATAAAACTAAGCTTTTGACCTTAAGTCGCACGACTTTCATGAATTCATGGAAATCAAGCCCTTTGTTTTTTCCGCCTGCAATTAGGACCAAAGGTTCCTCAAACGCTAGTAAGGCCTTGGTAGCGGCATCGGTGTTGGTTCCTTTAGAATCATTAACAAAAAGGATCTCCTGATAGGTTCCCACGATTTCCTGGCGGTGCTCCACCCCTTTGAATTGCCTAAGCCCCTCGGCGATTTCAGTCCAAGCAAGGCCAAAGGCTCTCGCTGCCCCCGCCGCCGCCATGACATTTTCTAGGTTATGTGCCCCTCTAAGGTGGAGATCTTTGCGGGAAATAATAGGAATCATACTCTTTTCTTTTTCTGCATATACGATATGATCTTGCCATAGACTGATACCATCCTGCAAAAAGAAGGTCGGACTGAAATACATGACCCTACTTCTCAATTTCGGTCCCAAATCCCGAACTAAAGGGTCATCCCAGTTTAAAATCGCCAAATCGTTAGCTGTTTGATTTTCAAAAATCCGGGCTTTGACCTTAAAATACTCTTCCAGCGTGCCGTGTCTGTCCAAATGATCCGGGGTGATATTCAATAAAATTGCCACTTGAACACGAAGTTTATCAACAAACTCTAGTTGAAAACTTGAAAGTTCAGCCACAACAATGCTGTCCTCTCCTAAATCTTTAACTTGTCCACTCAAAGCCACTCCAATATTACCAGCGACGACTGTAGGGTGACCGGTTCGCTTCGCTAATTCCCCGATCAAGGTGGTAGACGTCGTTTTCCCATTCGTGCCAGTTACCCCAACACAGAGAGCCGGGCAATCATGCATGGCCAACTCAACTTCACTCCACATGGTGACGTTCTGAGAAATGGCTTCCTGTACCAAGGAAATTTTTGGAGATACCCCCGGAGATAATACAATAAGATCAGGTTTTATCTCTCCTAACTCTGGAACGCTGCCAAGAAACAAATGCTCCAGATCAAGACCTAACTCTTCAACACCAACGAGTTGCTCAATCCTCTTACTGTCCGTCAGAAAAACCTCCGCGCCCAAACTCTGCAGTTTCCTCACAGCCGCTTGGCCACTTAAACCTGCACCGATGACTAGAACCCGTTTATTTATCCATTCCACACTAAAATCCTCCGTTCCTGAGGAAGTGTCTTAGCCCGTTCGCACACGTTCCATTGCTATTCGCTTGTCGCTAAAGCTAAAATGCAAAACCTCTGGGCTTCTCTGAATGTGCGACCATTGCATTTCTTAACGCTTTATCGCCTGCACTCATTGACGCAATTCCTCTCTCCGTGTTCACTAAGCCAAGAAACTTTCTCTATCTTGGGTCAACTAGGGTTGGATGACGTGCAAGTTTGGGGAAGGTTCTTGACTTGCATGTTGGACCGAGGCCGGATGATACCAAGACACCTTGGTTTTACTCAATTACTCACAGAGCGGAACTTTGCGCTTACAAAAGCGAATCTTCTTTGATCGAGCAGTAATCAAACTTGACTCAAGAGCGCTTTCATACGGCGGGGCAACGCACAGGACGTGCGCTGCCGACATAGCGCCAAGGACGGCGCTTATGTCGGGAACCCCGCCCTCCCACAAGCACGCTCTTTAGTCTTAGTTTGATCTGCGAGAGCAAGCAAGTGAGCGTTGTAACACAAAGTTCGCTTAGAAAGGACCTAACCTAGCGTCGGCACATAAGCCATGACCCCAAGAATCGCACATACTAGCGCCCCAGTCCAAAACATGAGCACCACTTTCCATTCGCCCCAACCCCCGAGTTCAAAATGATGATGAATTGGACTCATTCGAAAGACCCGCTTCCCTATAGTTTGAAAAGAAATAACCTGAATAATCACTGATAGAGCCTCCAGAGCGAATAATCCCCCAAGCACTATGAGCACCAATTCGCTCTTTGTGAGAACTGCCAAACTAACTAAAGCCCCTCCTAAGGCCAAAGACCCCGTATCCCCCATGAATACACGGGCAGGATACGTATTAAACCGCAAAAATCCTAAAGTTCCACCGACCAAGGCAGCGGCAAATACTGCCATATCTGTCTCGTGCGCCAAAACTGCTACCCCGCCTCCTTGGCTCGCTGCCAAAAGAGCAATCACGAGATAGCCTATGCCTGCAAACATGGTACTTCCCGCTGCTAAGCCATCCAACCCATCGGTAAGATTTACAGCATTTGTCATAACTACGATCACCAACGAGATTAAAATATAGTAAAACCACCCCAGATCTAGGTGTGTAGACGTGAAAGGGATAGCAACATCCGTCCCTCTGCCCAGCCAATGAACCGAAACCCACATCAGAAGGAAGGCTAAGGCAAACTGTCCAATAAGTTTTTGGTAGGCTCGAAGCCCTAACGAACGATGCATGACTACTTTGATAAAATCATCAATAAATCCGATTAAACCGTATCCCAAGGTAATGCCCACCATTGTCACCATTTCCAGAGAGGTGGGTTGTTCAGCGGAAACCATAGCACTAACAATAATACCGACAAGAAAAATCATACCACCCATTGTTGGGGTCCCGGTTTTCTTTAAATGTCTTCGGGGGCCATCATCGCGTATAGTTTGCCCGAACTTAAGGTTCCTTAAGACCGGTATTAAAAAAGGTCCTAGAACTAACGTAATGATAAGGGCTAAGCCTGCCGCCATGACTAAACGCTCAGACATGTGTCTTTCCATCCTTTTCTACTTCTTCGAGTTGAGCCGTGATCTCTTCCATTCTCATCCCTCGTGACCCTTTGATCAGGACCCACATCCCCTGTTCAAATAGCTCTAGGAGATCCTTTGCTTTCATGACCGCTTCCTCGCGTGTAGACGTCACTGTAATGTGTTTTTCTGGGTAACCTGCCATTCGTGCTCCCTGTGCTATCTCTTCTGCCAGTTCACCCACGGTAATTAATTCATTTATATCTAACTTGGCAAGTGTTTCCCCAACTTCACGATGACCTGATTTTGCTGAGGTTCCGAGTTCATACATTTCGCCCAAAATAGCAAGCGTCTTATTTCCACCTGCTCGTTCCTTGAGAACCTGCAAGGAGGCCTGCATCGAGGTAGGATTCGCATTATAGACATCATTGATGAGGGTAGCCCCAGCGCTCCCATAACGCACTTCTAAGCGCATTTTGGACAACTCCAGCTTACCTAGTCCCGCACACCCTTCAACCAACGAAACGCCAAAGATCATGCCTACCGCTAGTGCTGCCAGAGCATCCAGCACATTATGTTTGCCCGGCAGTGGTAGCTTGACCGTGGCTTTTTCGCCCCTATATTGTACATCAAATGTCGTCCCTAAGGCTCCCCAAGGCCTTAGCTGAGACCCTTTTAGAGCTGGAATTTCAAAAGCACCTTCAAGACCATAGAATTGAATTGTATGTAGATCGTTCTTGGCCTTTTGTACAGAGAACAAGTCCTCAGCGTTTAAGACAGCAATCCCCTCTTCTGGCAGGGCTTCGATTAACTCCCACTTCGCCTCGGCGATTCGTTCCTGCGACAGTAATAACTCAAAATGTGTTGTACCAATATTAGTAATCACCCCGACATCCGGTTTCGCAATGTCACATAAGGCTTTGATCTCACCCAAACCACGCATTCCCATCTCGAGAACCAAGATCTCCGTACCATGTGGCGCGTTGAGTAAGGTTAAGGGAAGTCCCAGTTCATTATTCTGATTTTCCTTATTGTAATGGACTCGAAAACGCTGAGACAGGACCGCCCCAATCATATCCTTCGTGGTTGTCTTCCCATTACTCCCAGTGACTCCGACCACCTTGGCACCGAGCTCCAACCGCCAAGCTTTGGCCAATTCTTGAAGTGTCGCAAGTACAGACTTTACGAGGATTAAAGCCTTGCCTTCCGGAACAATCTTACTCGCCTCAACCCCCTTAAAGCGGGCTTCCTCCGCGATCACCAGAACCGCTCCTTTTTTCCAGGCAGCTTCCATAAAATCATGCCCGTCTACGCGTTCTCCTGGGAGAGCAAAAAACATCTCCTCGCCCTGAGCTTGACGACTATCGATAATGCACCCTGTAACCTCTAAATCTGGGTTTCCGATCAAGGCACCTTTAGTTTTCTGGGCTACTGCCTCAACTGTCCACTTGCCCATATCCCAGCCCCCTCAATGCTTCACGTGCTACTTCCCTGTCATCAAACGGAAGAACCTCTGTTCCCGAAATCTGATAAGTTTCATGTCCTTTGCCGGCGATCAAAATAGTATCTCCCGACTTAGCCATGCGACAAGCACTCCAAATAGCTTCCCGTCGATCTCTCAAGGCGACATGCTCCACTCCAGAAATTCCGATCAGCACTTCTTTGCTAATCTGATCCGGATCTTCAGTACGGGGATTATCCGAAGTCGCTATCACAAAATCACTCCACAAAGCGGCAGCCTCACCCATGAGCGGCCGTTTTCCGCGATCCCTGTCTCCTCCACAGCCAAAGACTGTAATAAGTCTTCCTTTGGTAAATCCTCGAGCTGTTCGCACGACATTTTCTAAGCCGTCAGGCGTGTGAGCGTAATCTACAATGACTTGAAAGGGTTGACCGAGACGGACACTTTCAAAACGCCCCGGCACTCCCGGAATTTCCGCCAAGGCTTCAGCAACTGATTCTGGGCTATATCCCCGTTCAACGCCCCAAACGAAAGCAGCCAAGGCATTATAGACGCTAAAAACCCCTGGAGTAGAATACTGAACGTTCTGTATATCTTCACGAAATCGGACCACAAAACGCACCCCTTCCGAGGTGACTTCCACGTTCTCTGCCCGATAATCAACGTCATTCTCAATTCCATAACTAACAACCCTAGCAACCGAAGCTTGGCTCAATTTCTCAAATGAGGAATCATCTCCATTTAGAATGCTGATTTTGGACTGTTTCTTCCCTACAAGATTGGAAAATAACCTGCTTTTAGCGTCAAGATAATCCTCCATTGTCTTATGGTAATCCAAATGGTCTTGTGTCAAATTGGTAAAAATACCAGCATCGAATTCGCAGCCCAATACACGACCGAGATCCATGGCATGGGAGGAAACTTCCATCACGGCCATGCTTACCCCTTCCGCAACCATGTCTCCCAGAAGCTTTTGAACTTCAATGGCTTCCGGTGTTGTCCTTTCCCCTGGAATTTCCCGTCCATCAATCCGCGCACCGAGTGTACCAATTAAGCCTACTTTTCCGCCGTGCTTTGTCCCGATTTTCTCAATTAGGTAGGTAATTGTTGTTTTTCCGTTCGTCCCCGTTACCCCGACTAACTCCAACTGTTCACTGGGATGGCCAAACGCATTGGCAGCTATTAACCCTATGGTTTGGCGCACATTGGAAACCTTGACTTGAGGAGCATCAATTGGCAAAAGACGCTCAACAACTAAGGCCACAGCCCCTGAAGCGATAGCCTGCACCGCGAAGTCATGGCCGTCCACCTTAAACCCGGGAACGCAGACATAAAGATCACCCGGCTGAACTCGTCGTGAATCCATAGACATCCCACGAACGATGACTTGAGTATTTCCGGATGAGGCCTGCACCTCAATTCCTTTGATTATCTCCGCCAATGTTTTTGCTGTGGGCACTCCTCATCATTCCTCTCCAAGTTCTAAAGTTAACACATCCACTTTAACCACTTTCTCACTATCTTTATTATAGACAGATCTCCCCTTCGACAGACCTTGCGCCACGATTATTGTCCAAGAGGACTGACTGAAATCGGAACACGCCCCGCCAGACTGCGAATTGCTTCAATATCTTCGTCCTCGTCTTCCCACCAATGGACCAGCGTCGGAGCTGAAGCATCCTTCCCCAGATAAAGGAGTATAGTAGACCCTGCTTCTACCTGTGTATCCCCATGCGGAATTTGGTCCAGTACCATTTCCCCCTGGCCTTCCGTCATCTCCTTAAAACCTGCTTGAATCAAAACCTTTTGCGCTTCCACAATTGGGAGACCTAAGACTGAAGGAACGGTTGCCGCCTGCTTAATCGGTGGAAATTCCAGTCCAGGCAAAGGTTTGCCGGGCGTCAAAGGTGCTTGGGCATCCGGCTTAATACCAAGATATCTCAAGGAATCAAGCATGACGCTCTGGAGCACTGGGGCTGCGACAACTCCCCCATAAAACGGAACGCCATCGATCACGGCCAGCATTGCCAACCGTGGATTGTCTGCAGGGGCAAACGCCACAAACGAAGCAATATACTCCCCTTGAATATACCCTCCGTTGACCACCTTTTGAGCTGTCCCTGTTTTACCCGCTACACGATATCCCGGAAGAAAGGACCTGCGCCCAGTTCCATTGGTAACGACGGATTCCAGAACTTCACGTTCTGTCTTTGATGTATCCGCACTGATAACGCGTCGAACCTCCTCTTTTTTGAAAGGGGTGATAACCCGTCCAGTGGGACCGACAATTTCTTTAACCAATTGTGGTTTCATTAATGTTCCACCGTTAGCAACTGCTGACACAGCCGTCAAAAGTTGAATAGGGGTGACGTTATTCGTTTGGCCGATAGACATGGTCGCCAAATCCAACGCAGTAGCTTTTTTCTTATTGGCAAGTATGCCAAGGGCTTCGCCAGACATTTCTATTCCTGTTTTCTGACCAAAGCCGAAACCCCGAAGATATTTATAAAAATTATCCATACCTAAACGTTGACCCATCTCGACAAAACCCGGATTACAGGAATTCTCGGCTACTTGCATAAACGTCTGATCGCCATGCCCTCCAGCCTTCCAACAGCGCACGTTTTTGCCTAGAACAGTGTAAGATCCTTTATCAAAGTAATGCTCTTGGAGCTTAATCTTCTTTTCCTCAAGGGCTGCCGCTAAGGTAATAATCTTAAAGGTCGACCCAGGTTCATATCCGTTCTGAATAGCGATATTTCGCCTTGTGCTGGGATCCGCTTGCTGATAATTATTCGGATCAAAGGTCGGTGCTGAAGCCAACGCCAGTATTTCTCCCGTACTGGGATCCATGGCCAAAATTGACGCACTCTTTGGTACTTGTCCGTTCATGTTGATACCCTGGCCAGACATCAACTTTTGCAACTCTCGTTCCGCAAAAAGCTGAATATTTTTATCGATAGTTAAACGTACAGTATTTCCTTGTTTGGGAGCCAAGTACTGATGCTCCGCCTGGGGTAGAGGAATCCCATTAGCACCAAATTCTTGAAGAATACTTCCTGCAATGCCCTTTAGCTCCGAATCTCTGGTTAACTCTATCCCTTCAAGGCCTTGATTGTCAATCCCGGCAAATCCGATAATATGAGACGCAAGTGTTGCAAACGGATAATACCGTTGACTATCCTCCGTGGTCCCAATCCCGGGGAGCGCCATCGCCCGTATCTGAGCTGCCACTTCCGGTTTAACCTGCTTTTGTATGTATTCTAAGGCAGTACGTTTCGTGATATGCTGTTCAATTTCTAAGGCCGTTTTCCCTAGAAGTGGGGACAAAGTCTCGGCCATTTCTTTGGCTCTGCCAGATTGCCGAACCTCTGCAGGTATGGCATAAACTGTCTCACTACTGACACTCATAGCTAAGACATTTCCTTGCCGATCCTCAATATTTCCGCGTTTAGGTGCGACAGGTACACCACGAAAATGCGAATCGTCCGCTTTTTTTCGCAAATCAGCGCCCTGACTAAGTTGCACATACCCCAGCCGAATAATTAAGATTATAAAAAAAAGACTTACACACAAAAAAAGAAAAGCGATCCGTTTACGCATAACAACAAAAGGACTCATTAGTCCTCACCCCCCAAATTCTCGGGGCTCCCGCGTACCCAAAGCGCCTTATCTTAGCGTTGTGTTGAAGCAAAAAAGCTTGTGAAGATCTGTGAAAATTGTTTAAGTGCTGTAGATTTAGCCTCAGCTGTTTGTGTTTCGGCTTGGGTCGTCGGAGCCACCTTTTGATTATTGACCGCGACCGAAGGTACTGCCCCGGCCACATAGACGGTCCCCGCAGGTTTCTCCATGCCCATTGCTAGTGCTGCAGTTGCAATCCGCTCTGGTGCACGAAGTTTGTCTGCCTCCATCTGTAGAAGGTCATTTCTAGCTTTAATCGCAGAGATCTCCTTTTCTAAGGTCCGTACTTCTGCCCCTTGAACAACAGTAATTTGAATCGTTGCCGCCCCGATGGAACCACTCAACCCAACAATGAAGGCCAATATTAACATGCTTTTCCCTTTGGAAAACTTCTTCCTTTTTCTTGCGGGTTGAGGATTTCTCTCGCTGGTTTTTTGCTTTAATGGCTCCTGCCACTCAATCTTTTCCTGCGCTAATAACATTGGTATTCCTCCTCCTTTTCCTTTAGACCGTTATCTTTTCGGCGACCCGCAATTTTGCACTTCTGGAACGCGGATTATATCCTACTTCCTCTTCAGAGGGAAGAATGGGTTTCTTTGTCAATACCTTAGCTAAGGTCATTGCATTGCATCGACATATGGGTAATTCTGGCGGGCAAGTGCATCGACCAAGCCAGGACTTCATTCTATTTTTGACAATACGGTCCTCGAGGGAGTGAAAGGTTATCACTGCGATCCGCCCTCCAGGCTTCAAGCAACGCAACGCTTGATCTAGCACTCGATCTAAGACCCCTAGTTCATCATTCACCGCAATTCGGATTGCCTGAAAGGTACGTTTCGCTGGATGAGGCCCACTTCTTCGGACCGCTGCAGGCACCGCTGCTTTAATTGCCTGAACTAGGTCGCCTGTCGTTTCCAACGGCTGCTCATTGCGTTTTTGGACTATGAATTGGGCAATCCGTTTGGACCATTTTTCTTCCCCATAGTTCCAAATAAGCTGTGCCAAGTTCTCTTCGGTCCATTTATTCACAATTTCCCGAGCCGTCATGGCACTAGAAGGATCCATGCGCATATCCAAGGGCGCATCCTGCATATAACTAAAACCACGTTCAGCTTCATCGAGTTGAGGAGACGAGACCCCTAAATCAAACAAAACTCCATTCACCAGCAGTAAATCTAAGTCTTTTAGGGTTTCTTCCAGAGCTTCGAAGTTTCGATTCACTAAAGTGACCCGTTCATCCTCGCCAAAAATTTCTTTCGCATGACGAATCGCCAAGGCATCTTGGTCAAAAGCAATCAGTTTTCCGTTTGCTCCAAGTTTGCTTAAGACCTTAGAGCTATGACCGGCTCCTCCTAATGTACAATCCACATATATCCCCGTGGGGTTTGTAACTACCGCATTAACAGTCTCTTCTAATAACACAGTAACATGCTGAAAATCCAAGTTAATCCGTTCCTTTCTATATACCTAGCTGAACAAGGGATTCGGCAGCACTGGCATACTCGCTTTCTGCTTTCCGACTGTATTCTGTCCAAAGTGTCTGACTCCAAATCTCAACCCTGCTTGACACTCCAACTAGAACCAAATCCTTCTCCAATTGCGCATAGTCACGCAAATTAGCTGGCAATAGAATTCTTCCCTGCTTGTCCAGTTCGCATTCCGTCGCCCCAGAAAAAAAGAAACGGACAAAGGCCCGAACATCGGGTTGGGTAAATGGTAAAGCACGCAACTTTTGTTCCAAGGTATTCCATTCTGAAGGAGGGTAAACAAACAGACAGTGATCTAAGCCTTTGGTCACAATAAATTGTTCTCCCAAGGCCTCGCGGAATTTCGCCGGAATAATCAACCGGCCTTTCCCATCAATTGTATGAATGTATTCCCCCATAAACATGTAGTTCACCCCACCGTTGTGTTCGTCCGCCCCACTTTACCCCACTCTACACCACTATTCTACTCTCAGAAAGATTATACTGCAAGATAAATTTGATCCTTAGTTAACAAATTATCAAAAATAAGGAGAAAGGTCCTACTCCGGGTCCTATTAGACTGACAAATCCTGTTAACGGGCCCTACCTTAACGGAAAATTTAAGGTACTTAGGCATATGAAAGAAAATAACAAGTCAAAGATACCAAGGATATTTTGTGCCAGACAAGGCGGTATATTCCCCTCATAGCGGGGCTATTAGGGGAATATGCCAACGCAGTATGGCGCAAAATAGACTG